>Ga0164290_1000608_pt1 | contig 102626 bp, 108 predicted proteins | sample Micstemetagenome_FD_108782 | JGI IMG/M metagenome (GOLD analysis project Ga0164290, IMG submission 108782) | Contaminated culture microbial community from soil near Moab, Utah, USA - Microcoleus steenstrupii SON62 (Illumina Assembly) | ecosystem: Environmental > Terrestrial > Soil > Soil crust...
ATAACCGGCTTCGGTCAGGGTGGTGGCGTCGGCCATGGTGAAGGGCACGTCGATGATGCGCGCCAGCGTCTGGGCCAGCAGCGTCTTGCCCGAGCCGGTCGGCCCGATCAGCATGATGTTCGATTTGGCCAGTTCGACGTCGTTGTTCTTCGTCGCGTGGTTCAGGCGCTTGTAGTGGTTATGGACGGCGACGCTCAGCACCTTCTTGGCGTGGCTCTGGCCGATCACATAGTCGTCGAGGACCTCGCGGATCTCCTTCGGCGACGGCACGCCGTCCTTGGCCTTGGAGAACGAGATTTTGTGCTCTTCACGGATGATGTCCATGCAGAGCTCGACGCATTCATCGCAGATGAACACGGTCGGCCCGGCGATGAGCTTGCGCACCTCGTGCTGGCTCTTCCCGCAGAAAGAGCAGTACAGCGTGCTTTTGGCGTCTGTGCCGGCGGCTTTGGTCATCGACCCTTCTCACTCCCGCGATGGACCCGATATGGGGCCAGGCGCGCTTCCCTCGCGTTGATTCCCGAACAATGGGCGCAAAGGTCTTCAAAAAATGACAATCACCCATCCCGGCGCCCGCCACAACCCCGCGAAAGCGGAGCAGGAGGCGGAAGCGGACGGTTCACAGTCGAGGATGATCGCGGCGAATGTCTGACATGGGAAGCGACGCTCTGTTTCGCCAGCGGCCCCGCAAGGATCAGGCCATCGTCGCCTTCGACTTCGACGGCACCCTGACGATCCGCGACAGTTTCACCGAATTCCTGCGCTGGCGGGCCGGCCGGGGCGCATGGGCGCTCGGCCTCGTCAGGATGGCTCCCGCCGTGGCCGCCTACGCCCGCGACCGCGACCGGGGACGGATCAAGGCCGCCTCTGTGCGCGAATTCCTGCGCGGTGTGGACCGGGAGACGCTCGCCGCCGACGCCGAGCGCTTCGCTGACCGGATCTGGGACAGATTCATCCGGCCGGACGCCCTCGCCTGCTGGAACGCCTGGGGCGACAAAGGCGCGCACCGCGTCATCGTGACCGCCAGCCCGGAAACCACGGTGGCCCCCTTCGCCCGCCGGCTGGGGGCCGAGGCGCTGCTGGGCACGCCGCTGGAGTTCGACGGCGACGGCCGCGTCACCGGCGCCTTCGCCAGCCCCAACTGCCGCGGCGAGGAGAAGGTCCGCCGCCTGCACGCGGCCTACGGGCAGGACATGCGCCTGGCGGCGGCCTACGGGGACACCTCGGGCGACACGGAGATGCTGGCCGCCGCCGACGATCCGGGCTTTCGGGTCTTCACCGGCCGGCCCTGAGGGTCAGCGGCCGTCGGCGTCCACATCGAAGACCATCGGCTTGCCGCGCGAGGTGGCGTTCCAGCCCGCCTCCGTCACCGAGGTCACGGCGTTGCGCACGGCCTCGACATTGATGCGCTGCTTTTCCATCTCGGGACGGTTGTTGGCCCGCATCGGCATGGGGAACTGCACCACCGCCTCGCGCTTGAAGCCCTGCAGCCTCAGGGTGATGGCCATGCCGTCCCACTTGCCCCCGGCTTTCGGCTGGGGCTGGCGGCGGATTTCCCACTCATAGATCTCGCCGTCGACCTCGACGGTCCCGCTGGTTTCACGCGTGTGCTGCATGGCCGCCTGATAGCACAAAAGGAAAGGGCGCGCCGGTTAAGGCGCGCCCCCTGTCTCGCCGGAATCCGGCCCGAAATCAGTCGCCCGGCGTCTTCACGCCGTCCGAGTCGGCCTGTTCGCGGCGGTCGTAGACGTGGTCGACGATGCCCCATTCCTTCGACTCCTCGGCGCTCATGAAATGGTCGCGGTCGAGGGTCTTTTCGACTTCCTCATAGGTCCGGCCGGTGTGGTGGACGTAGATCTCGTTCAGGCGGCGCTTGGTGTAGCGGATATCCTCCGCATGGCGCTCGATGTCCGAGGCCTGTCCGCGGAAGCCGCCCGAGGGCTGGTGGACCATGATGCGGGCGTTCGGCAGGGCCACGCGCTGGCCGGCGGCGCCGGCGGCGAGGATCAGCGATCCGGCCGAGGCGGCCATGCCCATGCACACCGTCGACACCGGCGAGCGGATGTATTGCATGGTGTCGTAGATCGCCAGCGCCGAGGTCACCTGACCGCCGGGGCTGTTGATGTACATGCTGATTTCCTTCTTCGGGTTCTCCGATTCGAGGAACAGCAGCTGGGCGCAGATCAGCGACGCCATGCCGTCCTCGAAGGGTCCGGTCAGGAAGATGATCCGCTCGCGCAACAGGCGCGAGAAGATGTCGAAGGCCCGCTCGCCCCGGCTGGACTGCTCCACCACCATGGGGACGAGGTTCATGTTCATCAGTTCGATGGGATCGCGCATGTGGGCCTTCTCGGGATGCTTGGGGCGCGACTCACCGGCCGCTCGCCTGTTGGACAGGATATCGCGTTGCAGGAGCGTTGACGCAAGGCGTCGTCAGGGCGTCGGTTCGGCCTCAGGCTCCGGGTCCGCCTCCTGCTCGCGCGTCCGGGCGTCAACCATGCCGCCGACGATCTCGCGGGCCTGCTGCGACGGCCGCGCCCGGTCGCGGCTCGCGGCGTACAGGGATTTCAGATAATCCCTGTCCCAGTCCGTGAGCCCCGCGGGCGGTTCCTCCGAACTGAACAGGTTGAGGATGCTGGGCCAGGCGGAGGTGTCCGCCGAAGGCTCGATCTGGGCCAGCGCCACCAGGGTCACATAGTCGCTCAGCGCGCCATACGAGACCTGGCCGATCCGCGGGGTGTCGAGAATGATGATGACGCGCGCCAGATCGTCGCGGACATTGGAGCGCAGCCGCGATGCATCACGCACCGCCAGGGTCGGAGCGTCCTCCCCCTTGAGACGGACCGCCACTTCGCCGGTGTCGACGCTGACCGGCAGGCTGACATGCCACCAGCGCACCGGAGCATCCGTGGTCTGGAAGACCTCGAGCGCGCGACTGCCAAGGTCGGTCTGGCTCAGCGCCGGACGGAATCCATCGGGATTGTCCCTCACCAGGGTGGAGGCCAGCGCGTCGGCGTCCGTCGCCGCCGCGATCATGATGTTCGGCGTGCACCCCGGCTCGCCGATATCCAGTCCCAGGTCGAGGGCGGCTGCCGACACCCGGTCGATCATGAACTGCGCATACCGGGCGCTCATATTGGCGGCGCCGACGCAGACCGCGTTGTCCCAGCGCCCCAGTCCCCGACCCCGGGGAGGCGCGGCGACGCTGTCGATGAAGGCCGCGGCCCGGTCCTCGACGCGCTGACCGGTCACCTCGACGTCGCCGAGGTCGATCGTCTGGTCGTCGACGGGAACGGGATCCTGGGCCGGGGGCGGAGTCGGGACGTCCTGGGGCGATGCGACCGCCAGGGCCGCCAACAGGGAAGCGATCAATGTCACCGGGCCGGTCTCTCCTGCCGGACTATCCAGCCGATACAATCTGACATGGCGGGGAAAGCCGGAGCAAGCGCTATGGCTCGCGGCGTTCGCCAAACGCTTTGATCAGGGGGTGTCCGCCCCCGGCCGCCGCATCATCTGCCAGACGATGTGGGCTTCCTGCTGGCGCCGCACGGCCAGATGCCTGTCGGTCCCGTACAGGGCCTGCAGATAGTCGGCGTCCCACGGCGTCAGCCCCATATTGCCCTGCCGCGTCTCCGCGTTCTCGAACAGATTCAGGATGGTCGAAAACCCGGAAACCTCGGCATCGGGATTCAGCCGGGCGAGCGCGGCCATGGCCACATAGTCGCTCAGCGCCCCGAAATTCACGGTGCCGATCTGCTGCATGTCCAGCAGAATCAGGGCCCTGCGGATGTCGGTGCGGGCGGTCGAGCGCAGACGGGACATCGAGCCCCCGTCCAGCACCTGTTCCGTCTGGTGCCACCAGCGCACGGGTCTGGGTCTCCGGATGTCTGCCAGCGCCTCGCTCTTGCGCTCGAGGGTCTCCGCATAGCGTTCGAAGGTGTTCGGCGCGAGATCGATGTAGGCCGAAACCTCCTCTGCGTCGGCGGCGGCCACGATCAGAATATTGGGGCGGCATCCCGGTCCGCCGACCCGCAGCTCCAGCGCCAGCGCAACCCGGGCGATACGGTCGTTCAGCACCTGCGCGTAGTCGGGCCGGATGCCGATGACGCCCGGACAGACGCTGCGGTCGAACCGCGCCAGCTGACCCCGCCGGTTGTTGGACACGGATACGTCGGTCACGAAGGAGCGGACGATCTCGCGCGTCCGGCCATCCACTATGACGTCGCCAAGCTCTGTAGCCTCTTCCGGGTCCTCCGGCGCTGACTGGGGGTCCTCCGACGCCGACTGGGGCACGACGGTCGCGGGGCCGGGAGGCCCCTGAGGGCTCTGCGTCAGCAGCAACGCGCCCAGGGCGGCGACGGCCAGCTCAGCGAGACCATGCATCAACCTTCTCCCGTAAGGGAGAGATTAGCCGGGTCACCCGGCCCGTCAACGATGGAGATCGCCGTTCTGCGTCGCCGGCCCTACAGGTCGTCGTCTTCCTTGAGCAGATCTTCCTTGGTGATCTTGCTGTCGGTCACCTTGGCCTGATCGAAGATCAGGTCGCAGACCTTCTCCTCATAGATCGGGGCGCGCATCTGGGCGGCGGCGTTGGGGTTCTGGCGATAGAAGTCCAGCACCTGACGCTCCTGGCCCGGATAGTTGCGGGCCTCGTTCATGATGGCGTTGTTGAGTTCCTGGTCAGTGACCTGGACGTTGTTGGCGCGGCCGACCTCGGCGAGGACCAGACCCAGGCGCACGCGGCGCTCGGCGATCTTGCGGTACTCTTCCTTGAGCTTCTTCTCGGACTTCTTGGCGTCCTCTTCCGGCAGGTTGCCGGCTTCCTTGTCGGCCTGGACCTGGCCCCAGATGCCCTCGAACTCGGCCTCGACCATCTTGGGCGGCAGCGGGAAATCGTGGGCCTTGTCCAGTTCATCGAGCAGGGCGCGCTTCAGCTTGAAGCGGGCGGCGCCCTTGTACTGCTGGTTCAGATTGTCGCGCAGCAGTTCCTTGAGCTTGTCCAGCGACTCCAGGCCGATGCGTTTGGCGAAATCCTCGTCGACCACGGCGGGCGCCTCGGCCTTGATGGCCTTGACCTTGACGTCGAAGGTCACGGCCTTGCCGGCCAGATGTTTGGCCTGGTAGTCGTCAGGGAAGGTCACGTTGAGGACCTTCTCCTCGCCGACCTTGGCGCCCTTGAGCTGCTCCTCGAAGCCCGGGATGAAGCGGTTCGAACCGATCACCAGCTGGGCGTCCTCGGCGGCGCCGCCCTCGAACGGCTCGCCGTCCAGCTTGCCCAGGAAGTCGATGGTGACCTCGTCGCCCTCGGCGGCCTTCACGGCCTTGCCCTTCTTGTCCTCGTACGACTTGGCCTGGCCGGCCAGTTCGGTCAGGGCCTCTTCCAGGTCCGCGTCGGTCGCCTCATAGGTCGGGCGCTTCAGCTTCAGCGTCTTGACGTCGACCGGGGTGAAGTCGGGCATCACTTCCAGCGCCATCTCATAGGCCAGGTCCTCCTGGCCGAGGATGACCTTGTCCATGTCCGAGGTCAGCTTCATCTCGGCCGGAGCGGCCGGCCGCACCTTGGCGTCGTCGAGCGCCTTCTGGCTCGAGCTGTTCAGCGCCTCGTTGACGATTTCGCCCATGAGGTCGCGGCCGAAGGTCTTCTTGACGTGCGAGGTGGGCACCTTGCCGGGCCGGAAGCCTTTCAGCTTCATCTGCGGCGCGACTTCCTTCAGCTTGGCGTCCAGCTTCGCATTCAGCTCCGCGACGGGGATGGTCACCGCGATCACGCGGCTGAGGCCTTCGTTGGACTTTTCGACGACTTGCATGGTCGGGATTCTGACGCTCTGGGGCGGCGCCTTTCAGGCTGGCGCTGCGCGGTGTGGGTAAAGCAACAAGGGCCGCCCTTTCGAGGCGGCGCCTTTGAAGCCCGCCCTTATGTCGATGACCGCCCGAAAGGTCAACGTGAACCCGCATCCCGGCGGCTTTCGGCCGGGCGCGGGAGGCGCTATCCAGCCGGCATGGACCAGTCCCCTCCCCCGATCGGCGTCGCCGTCTTTCCCGTCACCCCGCTGCAGCAGAACTGCACCCTCGTCTGGTGCCGCAAGACCCGGAAGGCCGCGATCATCGACCCGGGCGCCTCGGTCGACCACCTGCTGGGCGCGGTGGCGAAGCAGGGACTGACGCTGGACGCCATCTGGATCACCCACGGCCATCTCGACCACGCCGGCGGCGCGGCCGAGATGCAGGAGAAGACCGGGCTCGACATCATCGGGCCGCATCCGGACGACCAGTTCTGGATCGACGGCATCCCGGCCCAGGGCCAGATGTACGGCCTTCCGGAGGCTCGCAGCTTCACCCCGACCCGCTGGCTGGCCGATGGCGATGGGCTGACGCTGGGCGAGACGAAATGGGAGGTCTACCACTGCCCGGGGCATACGCCCGGTCACGTGATCTTCTTCAATCGCGAGGCGCGCTTCGCCCAGGTCGGCGACGTCCTGTTCCAGGGCTCGATCGGCCGCACCGACTTCCCGCGCAGCGACCATGCCGCCCTGCTCAATGCGGTCGCCTCCAAGCTCTGGCCGCTCGGCGACGACGTCACCTTCGTGCCGGGCCACGGTCCGACCTCGACCTTTGGGGCCGAGCGACGGACCAATCCGTTCGTTTCGGATCAGGCCATGAGCCGGGCGCCGATCTCGCGCCCGGCCTCCGGTCCGTCCTAGCGCGACATCAGCATCCCGATGACCACCCCCAGGCCGAGGGCGTAGAGGGTCGCCTTCAACGGCTCGTCCTCGACCGCCCGCCGCAGCCGCTCGGCGCGGGTCCGGCCCCAGTCGCGCGCCGCCAGGGCGTCCTCGCGCACGGCGTCATGGATCGGCTTCGGCCCGAAGGTCCGCGCCTCTCCCTCCCGCAGCAGCGCGTCGGCCTCGCGCTCCAGCCGGGCAGACTCGAGATCTGGAGAGTCGTCGATGTCCTCAGGTCGGGTCGGTCCGGCATAGGTCTCGGTCATGGCGGTCTCCTGGCTGGGTTCGGCTGTTCAATCCGCCCGCCCGCCCCCGGTTCCGGCTCGCCGATATCGTGATTGAACGACGCCTGAAGCGCTGCGTTCTGATCGGTGAGAGGAGCCGCCATGACCTATATCGAGCCCACCCCGCCGGGCGCCCCCCAGCCCGAGATCACGCCGCCCGACACGCCCGGCCCTGACATCGATCCCGCCGGCGTCCCGGACGAGGTCCCGCCAATGGAGCCGGGCGGCGGCGGCGAAGGCGACTCGCGCCCCTACGGTCGCGCTGATGACTGACGCCCGCACAAACCCTCTGATTCGCTCGCGTTTCTGTGAGAACCCGGCCGGAACCGGACAGCGTCGCGGGGGTTCATCCAGCAACCTCTACAGTCGGCGTGAAAGGACAGTGCAATGGCTTTAGGTCAGCCCACCCGAGCCTCAGGTGTTTCCAAGCGGGGCTTCGCGTCCATGGACCCGGAGCGACAGCGGGAAATCGCTCGCAAGGGCGGCGCCAGCGTCCCCAGCGAAAAGCGCAGCTTCTCGCAGGATCGCAGCCTTGCCGCGCAGGCCGGACGCAAGGGCGGCGAAGCTTCGCACGGCTCGCGCACCAAGGACACGCAGCGACCGGAATAGACCGGTCCCTGACACGGAACCGGTCCCTGACACGGAACGGATAAGGCGGCGCCCCGGGGCGCCGCCTTTTTTCGATCAGGTTTCCAGCAGCGCCAGGGCCACAGACGGGGCCGGCCCGACTTCAAACGCGCCGACCCTCCAGCCCGCAGCGGCCGCCAGTTCCCGGATGCAGTCCTCGGTGAATTTGCGCGAATTCTCGGTGTGGATCGTCTCGCCCTTGTGGAAGGCGATGTCGCGGCCGTCGATCTCGACCGCCATGTCCCGCGTCGCCTCGAGGTGCATCTCCATGCGCAGGGCGTCCGGATTCCAGATGGCGCGGTGGACGAAGCTGTCGATGTCGAAGCCCGCCTTCAGTTCGCGGTTGGCGCGGACCAGCAGATTGCGGTTGAAGGCCGCCGTCACCCCGGCCGCGTCGTCATAGGCCGCGACCAGAACCTCCGGATCCTTGGCCAGATCAACGCCGAGAATGAACAGCGCCCCCTCGCCCAGCTGCCGCCGCGCCGCCGTCAGGAAGGCCACGGCCTCGGACGGTTCGAGGTTGCCGATGGTCGAGCCCGGGAAGAAGCCGACCCGCCGTCCCTCGCCGATCCCGTCGGGCAGGGCGGCGAGGTGCAGGAAGTCGCCGACCAGCGGCGCGACCCTGAGCCCCGGATAGCTCTGGTCGATGCGGGTGGCCGCAGCGCTCAGGGCGTCGGCGCTGATGTCGATCGGGACATAGGCGGCCAGGTCGGGCGCCGCGTCCAGCACGATCCGGGTCTTTTCACTGGCGCCCGAGCCGAATTCGACCAGCACCGCGCCAGCGCCGAAACGCTTCGCCCAATCCGGGGCAACCTCGCGCAGCAGCGCCGCCTCCTGCCGGGTCGGATAGTATTCCGGCAGCCGGGTGATCTCCTCGAACAGGCGGGACCCTTCGGCGTCATAGAACCATTTCGGCGAGGCGACCTTGGGCGAGCGGCCCAGGCCGTTCAGAAGGTCGCGGCGGAAACGGGCGGTCTCGGCCTCGCCCATGGCGCGCGCCTCGGGGGCGGGAAGATCCCTCGCCAGTCTCAGTCCCATGAACGCCCACCTTTGATACGGATAGAAGAAATTCCGGTAGCTGGCCCGCCCATGCCCTTCCGGCGTCGCCCAGGAAGATCCGCGCAGCACCATCTGGTTGGCCATGAACTTGCCGTTGTACTCAGACGCGGTCCCTTCGGTCGGCCTGAACCCCCGATATGGGGCGTAGGCGCTCGACGTCCACTGCCAGACCTCGCCAAAAGCGTTGGAAAACACTTCGGGACGGCAGCGGACCGCATGTTCCCACTCCGACTCGGTGGGCAGGCGCCGGCCCGCCCAGCGGGCGTAGGCGTCGGCTTCGTAGAAGCTGATATGTCGCACCGGGGCGTCCGGATCGACCGGCCGGCGGCCCGCCAGCGTCATCGTGGTCCACCCCTGCGCCTCGCGGCGCCAGTACAGCGGGGCCGTCCAGCCCTCCGCCAGCGCCGTCGCCCGGCCGTCTGACAGCCACAGTTCGGCGCGTTGGTAGCCGTCGTCCTCGATGAAGCGGATCCAGTCGGCGTTGCTGACCAGGTCGTGGTCGAGGCCGTACGGCTCCAGCCACTGGCGATGGGCCGGACCTTCATTGTCGAAGGCGAACCCCCCGCCGTCATGTCCGACCCGGACCAGCCCGCCCTCGAACCGGCTCATCCCGCCCCGAGGCCGCTGCGCCGGCAGCATCCGCGGCTCCTCGTCATAGGCGGCGGGATCGAGCGGCGAGCGCGACATCAGATTCAGCAGGTCCATCAGGAACAGCTCCTGATGCTGCTGGTCGTGATGCAGGCCGAGGGTGAACAGATACGCCTTCCGCTCGTCCGCCGGACCCCGCTCCAGCCACGCCTCCATGCGACGATCCACTTCGCGCCGATAGGCCAGCACCTCATCGAGCGAAGGCCGGGTCATCAGCCCGCGCTCGCTGCGCTCCACCCGCTCGCCCAGGGCTTCGTAATAGCTGTTGAACAGGGCCTGGAAGCGCGGGTCGACAGGTTCATAGCCCGGCTCATCCCCGAGGATCAGGGCCTCGAAGAACCAGCTGGTGTGGGCCAGATGCCATTTGCCGGGACTGCAGTCGGTCATCGACTGGGCCGCCAGGTCTTCCGGGCTCATCCCCCAGGCCAGAGCCGGCATGGCGGAACGGACGCGTCGGAAGGCCTCCAGCATCGCGCCGGGGGCCGTAGAGGCTCTGATGGATGCAATCATCGGCGGCCCCTTGCTCGTTCCATCCGCGGTTCAGGACAACCGGTCGCGGTCCCGTTTTGTTCCACGCCGGATGACGCCTGTCCAGCGGAACGGTCCCGCGGAGCGGGCGTTCAGATCGTAGATTCCTGATTTTACGGTGACATTCTACTTCTCGAGAGTTCGTCCGCATGCCGCTGCCCAGCGCGCCATCCAAAAGTGGTCCTGACGCCGATCCCGTCGCATCGGGCGGCATCATCGACCCGGCCAGTTGGCGTGAGGCCGTTACGTCGCGCATCCCGTCGCTGCGCGCCTTCGCCTGGTCCCTGTCGCGCAACGGCGCCGACGCCGACGACCTGGTGCAGGAGACCCTGACCAAGGCCTGGACCTACCGGGACCGTTTCGAGGCCGGCACCAATCTGCGGGCCTGGCTCTTCACCATTCTGAGGAACTCCTGGTATTCGTCGGTGGCCAAGCGCAGCCGCGAGGTCGCCGACGAGGACGGCCATCATGCCGCCCGTCTGACCGCCGAGGGCAATCAGGAATGGTCGGTGGAGCTGGGTGCCCTGAAGCTGGCGCTCGACGATCTGCCGCCGGAACACCGGGAGGCCATCGTCATGGTCGGCGCGGCCGGCCTGTCCTACGAGGAAGCGGCGGAGATCGCCGGCTGCGCCCTCGGCACCATCAAGAGCCGCGTCAACCGCGCCCGCAACCGCCTCGCCGAGGCCATGGACATGCCCCGCGGCGAAGCCTGAGTCTCAGGACCGCCCGTCCGGCCTGCGTTTCGGAGCGGTCAGCCGCTCGACGTGATCTGCGATGACAGGCGGGACCGGCTGCGCCTCGACCGCCTTGAAGGCCTCGCGCAGCGCGTCGTCCACCGATCTGTCCGGTCCCTTCGGCGCCCTGGCCATAGGCTGCGTCCCCTCCCCGGTACGGCAAGGCTTGCGACCGTGAACGCCGGTTAGCGACGAAGCCGACGGGTGTCAAAGGGCCGCGACGGCGTCCAGCAACTCGTCCACGGCCGCTTCCGTGGTGGCCCAGGAACAGACGAACCGCACCGAACCATCGTCGAACCTGTAACAGGCCCAGCCGAGGTCGTTCAGCCGCTGATGCGCCGCCGGCGGCATCCGCACGAACACCGCATTGGCCTCCACCGGATGCGCCAGGACGAAGGAAGACCGGGTGGCGAACCCTTCCGCCAGCCGTTGCGCCATCAGATTGGCGTGGGCGGCCCCGTCCTCCCAGGCGTTGCTCTCCAGCAATCCGAGGAACGGCGCGGCCAGATAGCGCGCCTTGGACGCCGTCTGCCCCGCCTGTTTCAACCGGTTGTCGATCCGGCGGGCCAGCGACCGGTCGAACATGACGATGGCCTCGGTGCAGTTGGCTCCGGCCTTGGCGCCGCCGAACACCAGCACATCGACGCCCAGCCGGGCGATCTGCGTCAGGTCGAAGCCCGCCGCCGCGGCATTGGCCAGCCGCGCCCCGTCCATATGCACGCCGCAGCCCTTCAGCTTCGCCGGCTCGATCAGATGACGCAGCTCCTCCTCGGTGTAGACCGTGCCGTATTCGGTCGACTGGGTCAGGCTCAGGGCGGCCGGCGGCTGGCGGTGGCCGACTTCCGGCTCGTCCAGGGCGGCGTGCAGCGCCAGCGGCTCGATCTTGCCCGAGAATCCCGGCAGGCCGATCAGGCCGACGCCCGATCCGAAGAAGCCCGGCGCCCCGGTCTCATCGGTGCAGATGTGGGCCGCGTGGTGGGCCAGCACGGCCTCGTGCGGCCAGGCCAGCATCGACAGGGCGATGGCGTTGGCCGCCGTGCCCGAAAAGACGAAGCGGATCTCCGCGTCCGCGTCCAGCCGCTGACGGATCAGGTCGGCGGCGCGGGCGGTCGCCTCGTCGCCTCCGTAGGCCCGGGCGTAGCCGTCGTTGGCCTTGACCAGGGCCTGCAGGGCGGACGGCGCCATGCCGGCGGTGTTGTCCGAGCCGAAGTCGTAACGCATGCCTCAGCCTTCTCCCTCGTCCGCGGTATCTGCAGCGTCCGCTTCGCGGGCCCGCCGCGTCTTCTGTTCGACGGTCCGCACGGTGACCACCGGCATGACGTCCTCGTCGCCATAGGGCACGGCCACCTGGTGCGGGAACGGGATCTCGATCCCCGCCGCGTCGATCGCCTCCTTGCCGCCCTGCATCAGGTCGGCCTGGGTCTGCCACCAGTCGCCGGAATCGACCCAGGCCTGCAGCGTGATCTGCACCGCGCTGTCCAGCAGGCCGGTCACTCCCGTCCACGGCGCGGGATCGGGCAGCACCTTCTTATGTCCCTCGGCCACGCCGGCCAGCACCGCCCGCGCTGCGTTCAGATCCTCGCCGTAGCCGACCGTGAAATTGATCTCGATCCGGCGTGTTTTCTGCCCCGACAGGTTCAGGATCACGTCGCCCAGCACCTTGGAGTTCGGCACCACGATCTTGTGGTTGTTGGCGTTCGACATCTGGGTCGTGAACAGGTCCAGCCGCTGCACCGAGCCGGCGACGCCGCCGATGTCGATGACATCCCCGACCTTGTAGGGCCGCAGCACCAGCAGCAGCACGCCCGCCGCCACGTTGGACAGCGTCCCCTGCAAGGCCAGGCCGACCGCCAGCGACGCCGCGCCCAGCACGGCGATGATCGAGGTGGTCTGCACCCCCAGCCGCTGCAGCACGGCGATGAAGCCGACGATGTAGACCACCACCCGCACCACCTGCACGGCGAAGCTGAGCACGGTCGGGTCGTGACGGAAGCCGCGCACGCGCAGCAGCGCGCGTCGCGTCAGCCGCGACGTCCATTTCGCCGCGATCACCGTGGCGACCAGGATCAGCGAGGCGATCACCAGGTTGATCGCCAGGCTGCCGGCGAGGTCGGTCAGCTTTGCCAGCATGACGGCGTCGATCGATACCGCCCTTTGACCGGCGACGACGGCGTCATTCAGCGAAGGCGGAAGCGAGATCATGTCCCGGGTCTAGCGTCCCCGTCCGGTTTTGGAACCCCGTCGACCGGATTCTTCAGTCCCGGCCCTTCGCCACCCGGCCGCCGCCGCTCTCAAGGGCATCCAGCAGGTCCATCACGTCATCCAGCGTACCGGCCTCGCGCGCCGGCTTGTCCCAGCGGATGCGGCTGATGCGCGGAAACCGCATGGCCACGCCCGACTTGTGACGCGTCGACCGGTTCAGCCCCTCGAAGGCGATCTCCAGCACCAGGCCGAAGTCGCGCGCCGCCCGCACGGACCGCACCGGGCCGAACCGCTCGACCGTGTGGTCCCGCACGAATTTGTCGAGCAGTTTCAGCTCCTCGTCGGTGAATCCGAAATAGGCCTTGCCCACCGGGGTCAGCGCCCCGTCCGCCGTCCACACACCGAAGGTGTAGTCGGAATAGAAGCTCGATCGTTTGCCGTGCCCACGCTGGGCGTACATCAGCACGGCGTCGACGACGTGAGGATCGCGCTTCCACTTGAACCACGGCCCTTTCGGCCGCCCGGCGACATAGGGGCTGTCCCGACGCTTCAGCATCAACCCTTCGGCCGCCGCCCCGACCGGGGGATCGGCCCGCAGCACGGCCAGTTCGTCCCAGGTCGCAAACGGCACGATGGGCGATAGCTGCAGCCGGTCCCCGCCGTGGCCCGTGACCAGCGCCTCCAGCCGGGCCCGCCGATCGCCCAGCCGCAGCGCCCGCAGATCCTCGCCCTTCTCAGCCAGCAGGTCATAGGCCACGATCGCCGCCGGGAAGTCCGCCATCATCTTCGCGCCGACGGTCTTGCGGTTCAGCCGCTGCTGCAGGTCGCCGAACGGCGCCACGGAGCCGTCCCGCCAGACCACCAGCTCGCCGTCCACCGCCCCTTCGAACGCCAGTCCCGCCATCACATCCGCAAAGGCCCCGGAAATCTCGTCTCCGGTGCGGGAATACAGCCGTGCGACGCCGCTCTCTCGCACTGCCTGCACCCGGATGCCGTCCCATTTCCACTCCGCCAGGTGGTCGGCCGGGTCGAGCCTTGCGAAGTCCACCGCCTCGTCGAGGGCCGTCGCCAGCATCACCGGCCTGAACCGTCCCGGCGCCTCGGCGTCGGGCCGCGCTCCATGTCCCTCCAGCCAGGCGAACAGATCGCCATAGGGGGCCTCCAGCGCGTGCCAGACCTCCTCGATGTCCACGGCCCCGACCGGCTCCAGCGCCGCCGCCGTCTCCCCGCCCCCCGGATCGGGCGGCTCGCTGACGCTTTCGGGCCTCACCATGGCGGCGGCGGTCCTCGCCAGCCGCGCCGACAGGCCGACCCGCAGCCCTCCGGTCATCAGCTTCAGCAAGGCCCAGCGCCCCTTGGGCTCCAGCGCGTCCAGCCAGCCCTCGAGCAGCCCGCCCACCTCGCCGCGCCCCGCGGTGCGCAGCGCCTCGACCACTTCGCCCAGTTCGGGCTCACGGTTGGCGCGATGGTCCGGATCGCGCGGCCAGATCAGGGCCACGGTTTCGGCGAGGTCGCCGACATAGTCGTATGACCAGCCGAACAGCACAGGATCGACCCGGGCCTCGACCGCCTTGCGGATCATCGCCGGCTTGGCCGCCGCAAAGGTCAGGTCTCCCGTCAGCGAGGCCAGGGCCCAGCCCCGGTCCGGGTCCGGCGTGCTGCGCAGATAGTCCCGCAGCAACACCAGCTTCGCATTGCGCGAGGACGTCAGCGACAGGCGGTCCAGCAGTTCGGCGAAGGCGCGCATCGGACCTTAGAACGCGAAAACGCCCCGGAAGTCTCCTTCCGGGGCGTCTCGTGGTGGGTCTGGGCCCGTCCTAGTTGAACAGGCCGGCGATGACGGCGCCGATCAGGCCGCTGGCGATGGCGGTCAGCACCACGTCGTTGCCGCTGCGCACGTACTGGTAGCCGTGGGGCGGCTGGCGCAGGCCGTAGCGGCCGTAGTCACGCACCACATACTGGTTCGAGCGGTAGTAGGACGGCATCCGCTGACCATAGGACCACGAGCGGGTCTGATAGCCGCGCGGGGGCTGATAGCGACCGGCGCTGTAGCGGCGTTGCGATTGCTGCCAGCGGGCATAGGCGCGCTGGTCCTGACGCGCGTCACGGCGATCATCGCGGCTGTCCTGACGGAATTCCCGACGATCGTTGCGATCGTCGCGTCGGTCGTCGCGGCGGTCATTGCGGTCGTCGCGGCGATCCCCGCGGCGGTCGTTGCGATCGTCGCCACGATCCTGGGGCTGTTCGTAGCGGTCGCCGCGCGACTGGGCTTCGGCGGCGGAAGCCATACCCAGCGAGGTCACGGCGAACGTGGCGGCCAGGGCGGCGGTGAGAACCTTCTTCATGGGATGTCTCCAGATGCGGCCGAAGGAGTTCGACTTGCCTGCACCCTGGACCCCGGCCGTTGAGCCGGGCCTGAACGGCCCTGGTCACCTGCCGTTCACCATAAGGCCGCCTTTTGAACGCAGCGCGCCGCCGGGCTCAGGCTGCGCGGGCCTTCTCGCCGGCGTCCGCCAGGGCGCGCAGCCCTTCCCGGCCCGAACCGACCTGATTCATCACACCTGCAAGGGCGGAGAAATCGATCGGCTTGTTCAGATAGGCGTCGGCGCCGGCCTCCAGGCCCGCCTCATGATCCTCGGTCCGCGCCGAGGCGGACAGGACCACGATCGGCGTCTCGGCGTTGACCCCGCCCCCGGCCCGGATGCCGCGGGTCGCGGTCAGCCCGTCCATGACCGGCATGTTCACGTCCATGATGATCAGGTCGAAACGCTGTCCGGCCGCCATTTCGAGCGCGATCTGCCCGTTCTCGGCCGTCGAGGAGGTGTGGCCGGCGGAACTCATCCAGGCTTCCAGGATCATCCGGTTCACCGGGTGATCCTCCACGACCAGCACGCTCAGGGCCCTGCCGTCCTCGACCTCGGCGACGATCGGGGCCGCGGCCTCCTGGCGCCGCCATTCCACGACCTCGGCCTCGACGGTGAAGGTGAAGGTCGAGCCCTCGCCCACCGTCGACTCGACGGTGATGTCTCCGCCCATGATGTTGGCCATACGCTGCGAGATGGTCAGACCCAGGCCTGTGCCGCCGAACCGGCGCGTCGAGGAGGCGTCGACCTGGGTGAAGGGCTGGAACAGACGCGCCAGATCCTCGGGCGAGATGCCGGCGCCGGAATCCCTGACGGAAAAGGCGAACCGGACCCGCTCGTCGCCGATCCGTTCTGAGCGCACCGTATAGGCGACCTCGCCGGAATCGGTGAATTTCACTGCATTGGACAGCAGGTTGTGGATCACCTGACAGACCCGCAGCGGGTCGCCGCGGACCACCGCCGGGGCGTCTCCCTCGAGGCGGGCGGAGAAGGTCAGTCCCTTGGCCTCGGCCTGGGCCTGGAAGGGCCCGGTGACCCGCTTGTGCAGATCCTCGACCGAGACGTCGACGATCTCGAAGGTCATCTTGCCCGCCTCGATCTTGGTCATGTCGAGGATGTCGTTGAGCAGGCTCAGCAGGTTGTCGCCCGAGTTGCGGATGATCGACAGATATTCGCGCTGCGTCGGCTCCAGCCGGGTCGCCCCCAGCAGCTGGGCCGCGCCCAGCACGCCGTTCATCGGCGTGCGCAGCTCATGCGAGATGACCCCCAGGAAGCTGGACTTGGCCTCGCTGGCCGCGTTGGCGCGGTCGCGGGCTGACTCCAGTTCCTCGATCAGGTGGGCCTGGTGCTCCTGGAAGGCGCGGATCCGTTCCTCGCGCAGCATGGTCATCAGGACCAGGACGACGAGGCCGGCGGCCGTGAACGGCACCACGCCCATAAAGGCCCAGAACAGGTCGGTGCCCCACAGCGAACCCGCGATGACCGCGGCCGAGACCCCGTACGGCGAGGAGATCACCACGGCCTGCTTGGGCGAGCTGCGCAGCTGCGCGAACACCAGCACATAGCCCGAAACCAGCAGGGTCATGGCCAAGGGGTGGCCGAAGGGATGGCCCGAGAACCACGCCATCAGCGGCGCGGTCGCCCAGGCCGCGGTGGTGGCGGTGGCCACGGCCGGGAAGATCAGGCCCCAGCCGGCTCCGACGCGCTCGCTGATCCGCTTTTCGACCGCGCCCCGCAGGGCGCCGGCGGCGATCGTGCCGAAGAACCACAGGGCCGCGGCGACCGGCCCGACTACGGCCAGCAGGCCCAAGGCCCAGCTGGAGATGATCATATAGCGCAGATACTGCGTCTGCAGGATGGCGCGCAGCGCCTGGGCCGCCTCGCCGGAACCGGGTTCGCCGTTCGCCGGCTTGCTGATTCCGTCGGATTCGACCATTGCGCGTCCCAGCTCCCAAACGACCCGGGGCGAACGCTATGGCCAAGATTCTAAGACGAGGTGAACGCTGACCTCCTGAAATCACGCCGTTCGCGCAGGGCGCACGTCAGGCGTCGTGCGCCTCGCCCGGCGTCAGGGCCCGGATCGACAGGGCGTGGACCGGCCCGGCCAGTTCCTCGCGCAGCAGGTCGTTGACCGCCCGCTGGCGTTGCACCCGCCCCTGCCCCTCGAAGCGCGCCGACACCACGGTCACGTTGAAATGGCTCTCGCCGCCCGGCCTCCCGTCCATGCCGCCTTCGTGGTGGTGGCCGGCGTGACGTCCGCTGTCGTCCTCGATCTCAAGCCGGACCGGCGCCAGGCCTGAAACGAGCTTTTTGCGAATAATCGTCGCGATCGGGCCTTCCGGCATGAGCTTGTCCTTGTTGGCGACCAATTCAGCCCTACACTTCGTGCGATGTCATCCGCCTTTCAATACAAGCCGCGATTCAAGGATATGCGGGTCAAGCCGCCCCGCCCCGAAGAGGAGGCGGCGGAGGCCGACGTCCTGCACCTCAAGCCGGGCGAGAAGCCTTGCCAGTGGCCCGACTGCAGTCAGGCGGCGACGGCCCGCGCCCCGAAGTCGCGCGAACGGCTGAACGACTTCTATGATTTCTGCCAGCGCCACGCCGGCGAGTACAACAAGGGCTGGAATTTCTACGCCGGCATGAGCGACGGCGAGGTGCGTGCGGCTAAGGAAAACGAGGCCATGACCGGCGGTCGCCCGACGTGGGAGATGAAGGCCGGCAAATTCAGTCGCGAGGCCGCCGCCTTCGCCTCGAAGATGGGCACGGCGAGCAACAAGGGCGCGGGCAGCTGGCAGGACAGTTTCGGCCTGTTCGGCCGCCGCACCCGGGAACAGGTCGGGCCGGGCGGCGAGGACGACCTGCGCATCGGCAAGCTCGAGCGGGCGGCCCTGGCCGACCTCGGCCTCGACGCCCGCACCGACAAGAAGGCCATCAAGACCCGCTATCACGAGCTGCTGAAGCGCTTCCACCCGGACCTGAACAAGGGCGACCGCGGCGCCGAGGCCAAGCTCCAGAACGTGATCAAGGCCTACAAGACGCTGAAGAAGGCCGGCCTCGCCTAGCGACGGCGCGCCGAATGCCTAGCTAAGGCTCCCCATCCCAAGGAGCCGAGCCATGGAAGTCCTCTACCGCGCCCACGCCACCGCCAGCGGCGGCGGCCGTGACGAAGGCCGTTCCGCCACCGACGACGGCAAGATCGACGTCCGCCTGTCCGTCCCGACCGAAATGGGCGGCAAGGGCGGCGACGGGACCAATCCCGAACAGCTGTTCGCCACCGGCTACGCCGCCTGCTACCTCGGCGCGCTGCGGCTGGTCAGCGGCAAGGCCGGAACGCCGGTCGGTCCGGATACGAAGGTCGCCGCCGGCATCGGCTTCGGCAAGAACACCCGCGGCGAGGGCTTCAACCTCGACGTCGAACTGACCATCAGCGACCACGGCCTCGACCAGGCGGTTATCGACGACCTGATCCAGAACGCCCACCAGGTCTGCCCCTACTCCAACGCCACCCGCGGCAACGTCGATGTGAAGCTGACCGCCGCCTAGTCCAGCGTCGTCCGGTAGCGCAGCATCGCCAGCGTCCCGACCACCAGCACGAACAGGCCCAGCGCGAACAGGCTCGGCCCGGCGTTCTCCAGTCCGACGCCCTTCAGCAGCGATCCCCGCACCACCCGCAGGAAATGGGTGACGGGGATCGCCGCGCCGAGGGCCTGGGCCCAGTCCGGCATGCCGCGGAACGGGAACATGAAGCCCGACAGCAAGATCGACGGCAGCATGTAGAAGAAACTCATCTGCATGGCCTGCAACTGGGTCTTCGCCACGGTCGAGATCAGGAATCCCAGCGCCAGCGAGCCGACGATGAACAGCGTCAGCCCGGCGATCAGCGCCAGCCAGCCCCCGCTCATCGGCACGTCGAACAGCAGCCGCGCCATGACCAGGATCACCACGGCCTGCAGCGCCCCGACCAGCACATAGGGCGACAGCTTGCCGACCATGACCTCCAGCGGCCGCACCGGCGTCGCCAGCAGGCTTTCCATCGTGCCCCGCTCGCGCTCCCGCGCCATGCCCAGCGAGGTCATCATCACCAGCGTCATCGACAGGATCACGCCCAGCAGACCCGGCACGATATTGTAGGCGGTGACGGCTTCCGGATTGTAGCGCCGGTGCACCACCACCTCGAACGGCATGGCGCCCGGCGCCCGCGCCGCCAGCGGACCGGTCAGGTCATGGCCCAGCGCCTGCGCCGGCAGGCTGGCCAGGGCCGCCACGGCGCCCGAGGTGGCCGACGGATCGGTCGCGTCCGCCTCGACCAGGATCTGGGCCGCATCGCCGCGCACCACCCGTCTGGTGAAGTCCGCCGGGATGATCACCGCGAACTGCACCTCGCCCCGCTCCAGCGCCCGGTCCAGCTCGGCCTGGCTGCGCGCCTGCAGGGTGATGTCGAAATAGCCGCTGTTGTTCATCGCCGTCAGGATCGAGCGCGAGAAGGCCCCGTTGTCCTGCACCAGCACCGCCGTCGGCAGATTCCTCGGATCGTCGTTGATCGCATAGCCGAACAGCAGCAGCTGCACGATCGGCAGGGCCAGGATCATCGCATAGGTCAGCCGGTCGCGCGTCAGCTGCACGAACTCCTTGGCCATCACGGCCCAGGTGCGGGTCAGCGACAGCATCAGGCCGCCCTGCCCTTGCCGGCCTCGATGTCGTGGATCAGCTGGATGAACACGTCCTCCAGCGTCGGCCGCGTCTCGGTCCAGGTCAGCGGCGCCTTGCGATACGGGGCGATGGCCGCCTCCAGCGCCGCGCGGTCGCGTCCAGAGACGTGCAGCACCGTCCCGAACGGCGCCGCCATCTCCACCCCCGGCCGTCCGCGCAGCTCGCGCGCCAGCCGGTCCGCCCCCGCCCCTTCCGCATGGAAGGTGACCAGCCCCGAGGCGTCGATCACCTCATCCGCCGTGCCGCGCGCCAGCGTCCGGCCGCCGGCGATATAGGCGATCTCGTGACAGCGCTCGGCCTCGTCCATGTAGTGGGTCGAGACCAGCACGGTCATGCCGTCCGCCGCCAGGGCGTGGATCTCGTCCCAGAACGTCCGCCGCGCCTCGGGATCGACCCCCGCCGTCGGCTCGTCCAGCAGCAGCAGGTCGGGCCCGTGCAGGGTCGCCGCCGCCAGCGCCAGCCGCTGCTTCCAGCCGCCCGACAGATTGCCCGCCAGCTGCGCCCGCCGTTCCGTCAGCCCCAGCCGGTCCAGCGCCGCCTGCACCCGCTCGCGCCGCCGGTCCAGCTCGTGCACCCGCGCCGTGAAGATCAGGTTCTGCTCGATCGACAGGTCTTCGTAGAGCGAGAATTTCTGCGTCATGTAACCGACGCGCCGCTTGATCGCCTGCGACTGGCGCATGACGTCATAACCCAGCACCGTCCCCTCGCCGCTGTCCGGCGTCAGCAGGCCGCACAGCATCCGCAGGGTCGTCGTCTTGCCCGCCCCGTTCGGCCCCAGAAAGCCGCAGATGCGCCCCCGCTCGACGGTGATCCCGAAATCCTTGACCGCCTGCAGCGCCCCGAACGCCTTGTTCAGGCCCCTGACGTCGATGACTTTTTCTGAGCCCTCCCCCTCGAGGGGGGAGGGTTGGGTGGGGGTGGAGGCAGGATGTTCGTCAGTGGGCTCGGATGGGCTCCGGCCGTCCTTGGACGACGCCTCCCGCGCCTCACCTGGCGACGACGTGCCTCCACCCCTACCCCCAACCCCTTCCCCCTCGAGGGGAAGGGGAGTCGATTTGTCGCCGCCGCTCATGGTTTTGGTCCCAGCGGCGTCACATCCACCGGCAGCCCCGGGTTCAGCGTCGCCGCATTCGCGGGCCGCGCCTCGATCCGATAGACCAGCCGGTCGCGGCTGCCCTTGCTGTACAGGATCGGCGGGGTGAACTCGGGCCGCGGGCTGACCCGGCTGATCCGCGCGCTGCCGCCCGCCGCGCAGCCGTCGCAGCTGTACCGCACCGTCCCGCCCGGCCGATAACGGGCCATCTCGGCCTCGGGCACGAAGAAGACCAGCTTGACCTCGCTGTCCGGCAGCAGGGCCAGCACCGGCGTATTGGCCGTCGCCCATTCGCCCGGTCGGTAGAAGATCTCCTCGACCCGCGCCGCCGCCGGCGCCAGCGGCGCCAGCTGGCCCAGCCGCGCCTCGGCCTCGCCCAGTCCGCCCGCCGCCTGCCGCGCCTGCTGCTCCGCCTGGGCGATGGCGTCGTCCCGCGCGCCCATGGCCGCGACCTCGCGCCGCCGCCGCACCGCCGCCGTCTGGGCCCGGGCCGCATCGCGCGCCGCCCGCACCTGATCCAGCCGCGCCGGCGCATAGATGCCCTGGCGCACCAGCGGTTCGATCCGGGCGTAGTCCGCCTCGGCGGCCCGTTCGCTCGCCGCCGCCGCCGCCAGTTCGGCGTCGAACACCGACAGCTCCTCGGCCCGCTGGCCCTTGCGCAGGTCCGCCGCCCGCGCCTCGGCCGCGCCGACCGCCGCCGCCGCGCCCTCGGCCTGGGCCCGCTGCACCCGCGGATCGATCAGGAAGGTGCGGCCGCCCGCCGCCACCCGCTCGCCCTCGCGCACATACAGGGCCGCGACCGCACCCGAGACCGGCGCCGCCAGATAGACCCGCTCCCCCTCGATATAGCCGGTCAGGGTCCGCGCCTCGTCGCCGCGCAGGAACACCCACCAGACCAGAAGGGCGAGGATCGCGATCGCCCCGATCGCCAGCATGGGCCGCAGGCGGTTCATGGTCTCATCCCCTTCAGGGCCGTATCCAGGTGCTGGTCGGCCAGGGCCGCCGGATCGACAGGCTCGGCCCCGATCGGCTCGAACGTCTCGCGCCACACCATGGCCAGCAGCATCGGCCCCATCAGACCCATGGCGAACAGCCGCGGGTCCCCCGGCCTCACCTCGCCGCGCGCCTGCGCCGCCGCGATCAGCCCGCCGATCAATTTCAGACCCGGCTCGACCACCGTCTCGTGCCAGATGGTCGCCAGTTCGGGGTGGTTGCGGCTCTCGGCGATGACCAGCTTGACGACGCCGCTGATGCGCCGGTCCGTCACCACCGTCCGCGCCAGCATGCCGATCCCCATCCGCGCCGCCTGCTCGAACGGAATGTCCGCCGCGGCCATCGCCTTGACCCGTTCGATGTTGGGCGAGATGGCGTCGGTGACGACGGCCCGGAACAGGTCGGCCTTGGTCTCGAAATACAGATACAGCGCCCCTTTCGACACGCCGGCGCGCTTCGCCACCTCCTCCAGCCGCGCCGCCTGGAAGCCGCGCTCGGCGAACACCTCCAGCGCCGCGGCGAGGATTTCGGCGGGCCGCGCCTCAGGGCGGCGGCGGAATTTGGGTTCGCCTGGGGGCAACATCGACCCTCTTTAATAACTGACCGGTCAGTTATTATGCCGATGCGACGCCGCTGTAAAGCGCCGTTCTTTCACGGCGGCCCTCGCCCCCGCTGGACCCCGCCGCGCTGGAATTCTAAGGGATGCGGATGACCTCCCCGCTCGACGCCTCCCCCGATCCGCTGCTCACGCTGGAACCGCACCGCCGCGCCACGGTGCGCGAGGTCTTCGGCATCGACTCGGACATGACCGTGCCGGTCTTCACCGAGCGCGACAGCCATGTGCCGGAGCTCGACGACGCCTACCGCTTCGACCCCCAGACCACCCTGGCCATCTGCGCCGGCTTCGCCTTCGACCGCCGCGTCATGGTCCAGGGCTATCACGGCACCGGCAAGTCGACCCACATCGAACAGGTCGCCGCCCGCCTCAACTGGCCCATGGTCCGCGTCAACCTCGACGCCCACGTCAGCCGCATCGATCTGGTCGGCAAGGACGCCATCGTCCTCAAGGACGGCAAACAGGTCACCGAATTCCGCGAGGGCATGCTGCCTTGGGCCATCCAGCGCCCCATCGCCCTCGTCTTCGACGAATACGACGCCGGCCGCCCGGACGTGATGTTCGTCATCCAGCGCGTGCTCGAGGCCCAGGGCCGCCTGACCCTGCTGGACCAGAACCGCGTCATCCGGCCGAACAAATTCTTCCGCCTGTTCGCCACCACCAACACCATCGGCCTTGGCGACACCTCGGGCCTGTATCACGGCACCCAGCAGATCAATCAGGGCCAGATGGACCGCTGGAACATCGTCACCACGCTCAACTACCTCGACCACGACGTCGAGGCCGAGATCGTCGCCGCCAAGGTGCCAGAGTGGTCCGACGCCGAGGGCAGGCGCAAGATCGCCGCCATGGTCCGCGTCGCCGACATGACCCGCAACGCCTTCATGAACGGCGACATCTCCACGGTGATGAGCCCCCGCACGGTCATCACCTGGGCCCAGAACGCGATCATCTTCGCCGGGGACGTGGGCCTGGCCTTCCGGCTGACCTTCCTGAACAAATGCGACGAGCTGGAACGGCCGACGATCGCGGAATTCTACCAGCGGGCGTTCGGGGAGGATCTGCCCGAGGCGGCGACGCGGGTGAAGGTGGGGTAAATTGGCTGGGGCAAAACGGCATCATTTTGTGCCGCAGGGCTACTTAAAAGCCTTTGCCGACGACAATGAACGGCTGTTCGCCTATCGCAAAGAATGCCCCGAAGAACCTCACCTAAGATCCATCCGAGAAGTAGCAGCAGAAAATTATTACTACGCCCAACCCGCCCAAGACGGCTCTAGGGATCTGGAAACGCTCGAGAAATTCTTTCAGAAGACCGAGAACTTGTGGCCGGAGATTGTCCGCACCTTCGAGAGCGGGAGCCAGCTACCAGACCGACTGGTTGAACCTTTCTTCCAATTTCTTGGCGGCCTCCGTGTGCGGGGGCCTGCGTCACGCGATGTTGCCGAACTCGCGCTCGCTGAGCAGGTCCGAGCGGTCGGTCAAATGCTGGAACGGCGAGGCGACCTGCCTGAGCCGCCCGCGGGCTTAGAGGATGCGCTCACCTTCGAAAATCTAGAGATTTCGATCGACCCTCATCAATCAATCCACGCGATGCCACATATGCTTGCCGGGTTCGCGAAGGTACTTGAGCATCTCGGGTTCGCGATCATGCGAAACGAGACGTCGATCCCGTTTCTGACGAGCGACAATCCAGTGATCTATTTTGATCCGAGCGTACCCGAAGATCGGCTGCGCCCCTACGCAATCGAGAACGGGCCACCGATCGAACTGCTTATGCCGATAACACCCAAGCTCATGCTGATTGGGCACAGTGGTTGGGCCGGTCCACATAGCCATCGAACGCTGCGTTACCTAGATGGCCGAGATCCCCAAGTTATCAAAAGGGCGAACCGCTTCACCGCGAGGTTTGCGTACCGAGAGGTCTTCGCCAGCAGCCGGTCGTTCGATGAGCTGGTGGCGAAATGGTCCAAGCTCTCCCCGGTCGCGCGAAACGTCAGGCTCAACACACCAGACGGGACGCTCGTTGTGACGCAATGGATCTTCGGCCCCCGACCCAAAAAGCCAAAGTGGAACCCTGTCTCGGTCTAGATTCCCCCCGCCCCATTCCGCCAAGCCCCCTCCGCCATCGCCCGCGCCGTCTCCCGCACCCCCTCCGGCCAGCCCTCCACCGCCGCGTCGAAGGCCGTCCAGTCCCCCGCGAACAGCATCCGCGTCGCCTCCTCATAGCCCGGCAGATCCCCCGCCATCGCCGTCATGAAGCGATAGGCCCTCTCCTTCGCCCGCCGCGCCCGCTCCGGCCCCTCGCCCGCCTTCATCTGCGCCTCGACCAGCCTGCGCAGGGCTGTCGAGGCCCCGCCCGGCTGGGCCGCCAGCCAGTCCCAGTGACGCGGCAACAAAGTCACCTCCTTCGCCGTCACCCCCATCCTCGGCCGGCCCGGTCCGCGCTTCTCCGGCTCCGGCCCCGAGGCGGCCGGCGCGAGCCGCCTCAACGCCGCCTCCAGGCTCCCGCGCAGGTCCAGGTCGACCACCCGGCCGTCGGCCAGGTCGAAGGCCAGCGGCCCCTCCCCGGCTTCGGCCGCCGCATGGATGGCGGCCAGCGCCTCTGCGGCGGGGCCGCGGGCGATCAGGCGATGACCGGCGAAGGCGACGACGGGCCGGTCGGCGGAAACGGACATGGCGAACTCCTTTGGCGGCGCATACGTCCGCTTCTGACGCAGGCCGCGTCTATCCTGACCGCAGCCGAAGCCGGCGGAGGGAGACGCGGGGATGCAGGTAGACTCAGTCGACTCTTTCGACGGTAGACGCCCCCCGTCACCGTCTACGTTGCAGGGTTTTACCCGGGTAAAACCCGTCCGTCAATATTACCCGGGTAAAACTATTGGCGCGTCGCTGTCGCAGGCCCGGAACTCCCGTCACGGCCATGCGCTAGACGCACAACCCTCCCCCACCCGCATCGAAGGACTTTCCCATGACCGACCAACGCATCGAAGGCGCCGCCACCGAGCTCGAGGGCAAGGCCCAGAATGGCCTCGGCCGCCTGACCGGCGACAGCAAGCTCCAGGTCGAAGGCAAGCTCAACGAGGTCAAGGGCAAGGCGCTCGACGCCTATGGCCGGGTCATCGACGGCCTCGACGGCCTGGTCGAGAAGGCCCCGGTCCAGTACCAGGACAAGGCCCGTCAGGGCCTCGACTTCGCCCGCCGCAAGCCGCTGCTGACCACCGGCATCGTCGCCGGCCTGGCCGTCCTGCTCAGCGGCCTGGGCCGCCGCCGCTAGTCCGGCCGGACTTCCTTTCAGAAGCCCCAGAACACGCTGCCGACAACGGCGCTGTCCTCGGTGTCGCTGTCGACCCAGTCGAGGCCCAGGGTGAAGACGCCCACCGGGACCTCGAGGCCCACGCGCCAGTCGGTCTTGCCGTCTGGCGCGAAGCCTCCGTCCTCGTGTCCCAGCTGGGCGTGCAGGCTGACGGGCCAGGTTTCGGGGGCGTAGTCGGCGCGGGTCCAGACCCAGGTGTTGGCCTCGTCCCCGGTGCCGGTCTGCGCCGGCGCCCAGACCACCCCGGTGGTGAAGGTCGCGGACCCGACGCTGCGGCCGATCTGCAGCGGGAACTCGACGTAGTTCACCTCGTCGCCGTCGGGATAGAGGTTCTGCCAGACGCCCACGTCGAGGTCGAAGCCGCCTACGGCTCCGGCCCAGCCGGCGTAGAGGGTGACCTCGATCTGCGCCCCGTCGCCGTCGGCGCCGACGCCGTATTCCTCGATGCTCGAGCCCCAGACGCCGCCGTAGAAGCCGGAGGCGTGCCCCACGGTGACCTCGCCCTGCACCGCCGGTCCGCCGTCGGACAGGGTGTAGCCGCGGTCGCGATAATCGGAGACCACCCCGGCCCGCCCCTCGACCGTCCATTCCGCATCCTGCGCCAGCGCAACCGCTGGAGCCGCCAGCACGGCGGCGACAAGCAACACCCTGATCATCATCGACTTCACCCTCTTGGGGGGAGTCTTGAGGACGACAGATTAAAGTTGCGTCATCAACCGGTTACGGGCTGTTCACCACGCCGGCTAACCGCTGTTTAGCGTGTCAGGCGTCACATGGGCACATGGGGGCGGCTTCCTTTCATCGTCGGGACTTGCAGCGGATCGTCCTGTCCGCCCTGCTCGTCGCCGCCCTCGTCCTGGGCGGTGCGTCCGCCCTCATCGCCTGGGCCACTACCTCGGTGGACCGGATCGAGGTCGAGAAGGAGCGCGCGCTGGTCGAACGGGGACTGACCCGTTCCCTCGAGCGCCTCGTCGAGAATGTGAACTCGGCCACCATCTGGAACGACTCCGTGGTCGCCCTGTCCGGCGAGCCCGACCTCGTATGGCTGCAGATGAATTTCGGCGACTACTACGCCGACTACATGAACCAGCCGGTCACCCTGGTCTACGGCTCCGACGGTCGCGTGGTCTCCGCCTCGCGAGACAGCGAACCGGTCGACCCGACGCAGGAATCGGTCTTCGCCGCCGCGGTCGCGCCGATGGTGGCCGAGGTCCGCGAGGCCAGCGCGGCTCCCGACAGGCGGAGAGCTTTCGGGTTCGAGGCCGCGGTCAACCGCAGCGCCGTCATGCGGGTGGGAGCCGACGTCTGGCTGGTCGTGGCCTCCTCCGTCGTCCCCGAGGACGACGGCGTCGCCCGTCCGGCCGCCGACCCCGTCGTCGTGTCCGCCCAGGCGCTCGACATCCTTTTGACCTCGATGGAGCAGGATCTCGCCCTCGCCGCCCCCCGCTTCGTCGCGACCGCCGTCGAGGCCCCTGCCGCCGTCAGGATCACCGAACGTGGCGGCCAGCCGCTTGGATCGCTGGTCTGGACTCCTGCCGAACCCGGGCGCGGCCTGCTGCGGGACGCCGCTCCCGTCATGGCCGTTGTGCTGCTGACCCTGATCGCCGCTTCGGTGCTGTTGATGGTCTGGGTCGACCGGGTGGCGCGCCGGCTCAGCGAGAACGAGGCCGCCCTGACCGAGGCCCGGGACCGGGCGGAAATCGCCAACGTCGCCAAATCCCGCTTCCTGTCGAACGTCAGCCACGAACTGCGCACGCCGCTCAACGGCGTCATCGGCATGGCCGAGGTGATGGCGTCAGGCGAGCTGAGCCCGATCCAGCGCAGCCGCCTCGACGTCCTGCGCGAGTCCAGCGCCAATCTGCTGCGTCTGATCGAGCGGCTGCTGCAGGTGACCCGGCTCGAACGCAAGGAGGTCCTGGTGGACCGCGTCGTCTTCGATCCGGCCGCCAGCACCCAGGCAGTGGTCGATCAGTATCGCCTCGCCGCCCGTACCAAGGGCCTGGACCTGACCCTCGACTGCTCTCCGACCGGCCAACGGCTCGGCGACGAGATGCATCTGGAACAGGTCCTCGACTTCCTCATCGACAACGCTGTCACCTACACCGATCGCGGCCGGGTCAGCGTCCAGGTTCACCCCCGCGACGGCGCGATCCGCTTCACGGTGGCGGACACCGGCATGGGCATCGCGCCCGAGCTACTGCCCCGCCTGTTCGACGTCTTCGTGCAGGGCGACGACTCGATCACCCGACGGTTCGAAGGCGCCGGCCTCGGCCTGTCCATCTGCCGAAACCTGGTCGAGGCCATGGGCGGCCGCATTTCGGTGGACAGCGAGCCGGGCCGCGGCTCGACCTTCATCGTCGACCTGCCGCTGCCTCCCCCGCCGGGCGTTATCCAGGAGCCGCTCGCGGCCTGATCTCAGCCCGTTGCCTCGTCTGCGGTCTCCTTCACCGGCGATCCCGAGGGCCCCTTGACGTCGAAGGCGATCTTGCCGTCCTTCAGCTCGACCTTCACATGCCCGCCGCGGGTCAGGCGGCCGAACAGGATGTCGTCGGCCAACGGCTTCTTGATATGCTCCTGGATGGTTCGGGCCAGAGGCCGCGCGCCATACAGTTCGTCGAAGCCGTTCTTGGCCAGCCAGTCGGCGGCCTCGTCGGTCAGCTCGATGGTGATGTTGCGATCCGCCAGCTGGGCTTCCAACTGCAGGATGAACTTCGTCACCACCGACTTGATGGTCCCGGCGTCCAGCGCCTTGAACGCCACGATGGCGTCGAGACGGTTGCGGAACTCCGGGGCGAACAGCCGCTGAATGGCCTTGTCGTCCTCGCCTTCGACCTTGCCGCGGCCGAAGCCGATCGAGGCGCGGGCGTTGTCGGCGGCCCCCGCATTGGTGGTCATGATCAGCACCACATTGCGGAAGTCGACCTTCTTGCCGATGGCGTCGGTAAGCTGGCCGTTGTCCATCACCTGCAGCAGGATGTTGTAGACGTCCGGGTGGGCCTTCTCGATCTCGTCCAGCAGCACCACGGCGTGCGGATGCTGGTCGACGGCGTCGGTCAGCAGCCCGCCCTGGTCATGGCCGACATAACCCGGAGGCGCGCCGATCAGCCGGCTCACGGTGTGCCGCTCCATATATTCCGACATGTCGAAGCGCAGCATCTCGATGCCCAGGGTCGAGGCCAGCTGTTTGGCCACCTCGGTCTTACCGACGCCCGTCGGGCCGCTGAACAGGAAGGCGCCGATCGGCTTCTGCGGGTCGCGCAGACCCGCGCGGGCCAGCTTCATGGCCGCCGAGACCTGTTCGATGGCCCCGGACTGACCGAACACGACCCGGTTCAGGTCGCGCTCCAGTTCGCGCAGTCCCTCGGTGTCGGACTTGCTGACCGACTTCGGCGGGATGCGGGCCATGCGGGCGATGACGGCCTCGACCTCCTTCTGGCCGATGACCTTCTTCCGCTTCGACTCGGGCAGCAGCATCTGCGACGCCCCCGCCTCATCGATCACGTCGATCGCCTTGTCCGGCAGTTTCCTGTCGGTCATGTAGCGGGCCGACAGCTCGACCGCGGTGCGGATGGCGGCGTCGGTGTAGCGCAGCTTGTGATGGCCCTCGTAGGAGGTCTTCAGCCCCTTCAGGATCTTGATCGTGTCGTCGACCGTGGGTTCGTTGACGTCGATCTTCTGGAAGCGGCGGGCCAGGGCCCGGTCCTTCTCGAAATGCTGGCGGTATTCCTTGTAGGTCGTCGACCCCATGCAGCGCAGGCTGCCCGAGGCCAGCGCCGGCTTCAGCAGGTTCGACGCGTCCATGGCTCCGCCCGAGGTCGCCCCCGCGCCGATCACCGTATGGATCTCGTCGATGAACAGGATGGCGTTGTCGTGCGTCTCCAGCTCCTTCACGACCTGTTTCAGCCGCTCCTCGAAGTCGCCACGATAGCGGGTTCCGGCCAGCAGCGCCCCCATGTCGAGGCTGTAGATGGTCGCGCCTTCCAGCACGTCCGGGACCTCGTGGTTGACGATCTTGCGGGCCAGCCCCTCGGCGATGGCGGTCTTGCCGACGCCCGGATCGCCGACCAGCAGCGGATTGTTCTTGGTCCTCCGGCACAGGATCTGGATGGCGCGATCGACCTCGGCCTGACGGCCGATCAGCGGGTCGATCTTGCCGTTGCGCGACTTCTCGTTGAGGTCGACGCAATAGGCCTCCAGCGCCTCCCCACCGGTCTTGGCGGCGGCCGCGTCCTCGGCGTCCTCGGGGCTGCCGCCCGTTCGGGCCGGACGGGTCTCGCCGCCCGCCTTCTTGGCGATGCCGTGGGCGATGTAGTTGACCGCATCATAGCGGGTCATGTCCTGCTCCTGCAGGAAATAGGCGGCGTGGCTTTCGCGCTCGCTGAAGATTGCGACCAGCACGTTTGCGCCCGAGACCTCCTCTCGGCCGGAGCTCTGGACGTGGATCACGGCCCGCTGGATCACGCGCTGGAAGCCCGCCGTGGGCTTGGCGTCCTCGCCGTCCGAGGTGGCCAGCGCCGCCAGATCGGTGTCGACATACAACGTCAGCGCCGTCTTCAGACTGGCGAGGTCGACGTTGCAGGCGGTCATCACATTGGCCGCGTCCGGGTCGTCGACCAGGGCGAGCAGCAGGTGCTCAAGCGTGGCGTACTCATGCCGGCGCTCGTTCGCATAGTGGACGGCGCGGTGCAGGGTCTCTTCGAGAGGACGCGAAAATGAGGGCATAGGAAGGTTCCTCTCAGTCCTTTTCCATCGTGCATTGCAGCGGGTGCTGGTGACGGCGCGCCGTCTCGACCACCTGGGCGACCTTGGTTTCGGCCACTTCGTAGGTGAAGACGCCGCAGACGCCGACGCCATGCTGATGCACATGCAGCATGATGCGGGTCGCGTCCTCGCGGCTCTTCTGGAAGAACCGCTCCAGCACATAGATGACGAATTCCATCGGCGTGTAGTCGTCGTTCAGGATCAGCACCCGGTACAGCGAGGGCTTCTGAAGCTTCGGCTTTGTCTCGGTGACGGTGGCGGCCCCGAGGCCTCCATCCTGATCACCGACCTTACGAGACGGCGGCATTCGTTGTCCGTGTTTGGGGAGTCGATGGACAGATAGGGGATGATGGCCTGATTTGAAGGCGCGTCCAGTCACACGTTTCGTGACGCCCGGGCTCCGGAATCGAAAAGGGCCCCCGGATCGCTCCGGAGGCCCCTCGTATGCTTACTGTCGCTTCAGGCCTTAGCGGGCGGCCTGGAACTTTTCGACCGAGGCGGTGACGCGCTCGTTGATCGGCTTGAAGCTGTCCTTGACCGAGGCGGTGAGCACTTCGGTCATGCGGCTGACTTCGGCCAGATAGGTTTCGGCGGCCGACTTGGCCCAGTTGGTCTGCAGCTCGAGTGCTTCCTGGACCGAACGGGCCTGGGCCAGCGACTGGGCGGCGGCGACGCCGTCTTCCCAGGACTTCTTGCTGTAGGCGACGGTCTGGGCCGAGATGGCCTCGACGCCCTTCTGGGCGGCCGTGGCCGAGGCGACGACGGCCTCGAGGTTCTTCTTGCCCTCGGCGTTCAGCTCGTGGAGGCCGGCGACCGACTTGTCGGCGGCTTCACGGAAAGCCTGCGCGCCGGCGGCCTGCATCTTCTCGGCCTGGACTTGGGCCTTCTCGGCCGAAGCCTTGACCTGGGCGGTGGCGGTTTCGACGGTCTTCTTCACGGTTTCGGCGCTGTCGGCCATGGTATCTCTCCTGAACCTGTCGCGGCTTGAGCCGCTTGTGACTGATCCGCGGCGAGCCATGCCACCGCGACAGGGCTCATATGGTGCAACTGCGAACAAAGGTCAAGGATGTTTTGTGCACTGCACCATAATGTCACAAAACGCGATCCGCCTCGCAGGAGAGTCGGCTTCACAAATCCGTTGACGGCTTGTTTACCGTCACGAAACCCCGATGACGCATGTTAGCCTTTCGTCAGCGTCGCGTGGTGGGGCCGCCGTCGCGCTAATGAATGTATGAGGCCTGCGCTTGCCAAACTTCGTCCTGATACGCCGTGGCTTGCTGTCGTTGATGCTGATCGTCGCCCTGGCGGTGATCCCTACGACGCCGCCGCTCGTCGCCCAGTCGACGGACAACTCCCGCTACGCCGCCATCGTGGTGGATGCTGAATCGGGCGAGGTCCTGTTCGCTCGCCACGCTGACAGCCGGCGCTATCCGGCCTCCGTCACCAAGGTCATGACGCTGTATCTCGCCTTCGAGGCGCTGGCCGAAGGCAAGGTCAAACTGGACGACGTCATAACCGTGTCCGCGCGCGCGGCCAGCCAGCCGCCCTCGAAGCTGGGTCTGGCCGCCGGCCAGACCATCACCCTCGACGACGCCATGAGGGCCACGGCGGTGCGCAGCGCCAATGACATGGCCATGGTCATCGCCGAACATGTCGGCGGTTCGCAGGACCGCTTCGCCGCCCGGATGACGCTGAAGGCCCGCGAATTGGGCATGACCCAGACCCGCTACGTCAATCCCAACGGACTGCCCGACGCCCGCCAGGTGAGCTCGGCCCGAGACCTGGCCATCCTGGCGCGGGCGGTGATGCGGGATTATCCGCAGTATTATCGATATTTCGGGCAGCACGACTGGGTCTATCAGGGGCGGGAGTATCGCAACACCAACGGCCTGCTGCGGCAGGGGCTGGGCTATGACGGGCTGAAGACCGGTTTCACCAACGCCTCGGGCTACAATCTGGCGGCCACGGCGGTGCGCGACGGGCGGCGGCTGATCACCATCGTTCTCGGCGGCCGCTCCACCGCCAGCCGCAACAGCCACGTCGCCGCCCTGATGGACACCGGCTTCGAGGTCGAGCGCCTGCGTCGCTCCGGCCAGCCGATCCAGGTCGCCCAGGTCTATTTCGAGCAGAAGGGCTTCGGCCTCGGCCCCGATAATTCCGGGCCTGTCGAGTACGCCGACGTCGCCGGCGAGCTGGAGGCCGGGGTCGGTTCGAACGCCGTCAGCTACGCCGCCCTGCCCTCCGCGCCGCCGCAGCCGCAGCCGCAGCCGCAGCCGACATGGGTCGCCCCGGCTCCGTCCGAGGGCCGCACCCTCGCCTCGCTGATGCGGGCCGAAGGTCCGGCCGACGTCACCGCCTCGCTGAACGGCGCCCCGGCGTCCCGGCCGGCGCCGCCCCGTCAGCCGGCCCGCGAGACGGCCCGTGAAACCGCCGGCCGCTGGGCCGTCCAGGTCGGCGCCTTCCGCGACGAGACGGTGGCCCGCGACTGGCTGACCGAGGTCAACCGCCGCTTCCGAAACCAGTTCAACGCCGCCGAACGGACCGTCCAGAACGCCGAGGGCTGGTATCGCTCGCGCTTCACCGGCATGAGCGAACAGGCCGCCCAGTCCGCCTGCGCCGCCCTCGCCGAGCGCCGGGTCACCTGTATGGTGGTCCGCCCGCAGTAGGCGTTTCCCGGAGGAATTCGACGACGAATTCGCGCGAGGAATTCGGCTACGGAAACCTGGGGAATTCGACGACTCCCGGCGGGGAATTGCGCGACGACGGATACTTTCCGGTCGCGCCGGGCCGCGCCGGCGTCCCGCAGGCCGCCTCGGCCTTGCCCGGCGGCCCCTTTTCCCCTATAGGCCCCGCCTTTCCAGGGCTTCGGTCCTGACGCGGAGTTCCAAAGGGTTCGGGAAGTCATTCCGGCCGCCGCTTCAGGATCCATCGTGGGACAGGACTCTACCCGGTCCCCCCGCGCCGACGCCCACCAAGGGAGACCACCGCATGGCTCTTTACGAGCACACGGTCATGTCGCGCCAGGATATCAGCGCGCAACAGGCCGAAGCGCTGAACGACACCATCAAGGGCTTGATCGAAGCTGGCGGCGGTTCCGTCGCCAAGATCGAGTACTGGGGTCTGCGCAACCTGACCTACCGCGTGAAGAAGAACCGCAAGGCTCACTATTCGCTGCTCGCCGTCGACGCCCCCCCGGCCGCCATGGCCGAGGTCGAGCGTCAGTTGTCGATCAACGAAGACGTGCTGCGCTGGCTGACCGTCCGCGTCGAGGAGCTCGACCTCGAGCTGTCGCCGCTGCTGGCCCGTCGCGAACGCGAGCGTGAACGTGAGCGTGAGCGCACGCCGCGTGAAGACGCCGCCGCCGAAGCCGTTGAATAGGGAATCCGGAACATGACCGATACGACTGCCCCGTCGCCGGGCGCGCCGGCCGGCTCCGGCCCCGCCCGCCGCCCCTTCTACCGTCGCCGCAAGGTGTGCCCGTTCTCCGGCGCCAACGCTCCGAAGATCGACTACAAGGACGTGAAACTGCTGCAGCGCTACATCAGCGAGCGCGGCAAGATCGTCCCGTCGCGCATCACCGCCGTTTCCCAGAAGAAGCAGCGCGAACTGGCCAAGGCCATCAAGCGCGCCCGCTATCTGGCCCTCCTGCCCTATGTGGTGAAGTGATATGAAGGTCGTTCTGCTTGAACGCGTCGAGAATCTCGGCGCCATCGGCGACGTCGTGTCCGTCAAGGACGGCTTCGCCCGTAACTTCCTTCTGCCGCGCGACAAGGCCCGTCGGGCCACGTCGGCGAACCTGAAGGCGTTCGAACTCGACCGCGCCGCGATCGAGGCCCGCAACGAGAAGAACAAGTCCGAGGCGCAGAAGGTCGCCGACAAGATCGACGGCCAGACCTACGTCATGATCCGGCAAGCCGGTGAGACGGGTCAGCTGTACGGTTCGGTCGCCGGCCGCGACGTCTCCGAGGCCATCCAGGCCGAAGGCGGCAAGGTCGAGCGCTCGCAGGTCGTGCTCAACACCGCGATCAAGACCCTCGGCGTCCACGACGTGCAGGTCCGCCTGCACGCCGAGGTCTCCGCCACGGTCAAGATCAACATCGCCCGCTCGGCCGACGAAGCCGAGCGTCAGGCCAAGGGCGAGGACGTGATCAAGTCCGCCTATGACCAGGACCGCGCGGAAGCGCTGGAACAGGCCAAGGACATGGTCGCCGGCGGCGCCGGCCAGCAGGACGGCCTCGGCTCCGAAGCCTGAGACTGATCCGACGGCAAGACGATGGGGCGGCGCGGGCGAAAGCCGGCGCCGCCTTTTCGTTGGCCGAAGCCATTCATTGACGGTTCAGCAAAGCTTGGCTTTTCTGCGCGCCGCGCCGGCTGTTCGGCGACCGGGAGGGCTGACATGAGAGCGTTCGCAACGATGCTGGTCGCGCTGGGCGTCCTGCTGGCGCCGGCCGCGGTCGCCCAGAACCAGCGCACCCTCGACGGCTTCGTGGCCGAGGCCAACCGCATCCCGCTCAATGCGACCTCGGCCCTGCGCCCGAGCGCGCATCGGCTGAAGGGCGAGGCGGAACGCGCCTTCAGGGCCGTCGGCGCCGAGATCCGGGAAGCCCGCACCGCCGGACGCACCCCGCCGGCCTGCCCGCCGGAGCGGATCGAGCTCAACCCCCGGCAGTTGCTCGACCACCTGAACGGCATCCCGCAGGCGCGCCGCCAACGCATGTCCGTCACCGACGGCATTCGCAACTGGATGGCCTCGCGCTACCCCTGCCCGGGCTGACCGTTAACTGATCCGGTTACGGAATTCGGGACTGCCCACAATCGCCCCGACTTATCCCTGGGAACCCATACGTCCGCGACTGACGCAGGGCTCCGCCATGGGTAAGACATGGCCCTGATGAACGCCCTCGCCCCCTTCCCGTCGCCGATGGACTCCTCGTCCATTCCGTCCCTGCCCCACAACCTCGAGGCGGAACAGGCGCTGCTGGGCAGCCTGATGTTCGACAACGCGGTGTTCGAGCGCCTGTCCGACCGCCTGCGCGGCAGCCATTTCTACGAGCCCTTCCACCAGCGGCTGTACGACGCCATCGAGGACCACGTCCGTCAGGGCCTGCTGGCCGAACCGACCATCCTGATGGAGCGGTTCAAGCTTGACCCGGCCTTCCAGGAGTTCGGCGGCCTGCGCTATCTGGCCGACCTCGTCGATCGCGCCCCGCCGGCGGCCAACGCCCCCGACTACGCGCGGGTGGTCTATGACCTGTCGCTGCGCCGCGACCTGATCCGCATCGGCGGCGAGATCATCAAGGACGCGCCCCAGCCGGAAACCGCGGCCATCGACCAGATCGAGAGCGCCGAGCAGCAGCTCTACACCCTGGCCGAGACGGGCAAGCCCTCGTCCGGCTTCGTCAGCTTCTCGACCGCCCTGTCCGGCGCCGTCCAGATGGCCGCCGAGGCCTATCAGCGCGACGGCAAGCTGGCCGGCCTGGCCACCAACCTCGACGATCTGGACCAGAAGCTGGGCGGCCTCCACCCGTCCGACCTGCTGATCCTCGCCGGCCGCCCCTCGATGGGCAAGACGGCCCTGGCCACCAACATCGCCTTCAACGTCGCCCGCAACTACCGCTGGGAGCCGACGCCCGAGGGCCGCAAGACAGTCAACGGCGGCGTGGTCGCCTTCTACTCGCTGGAAATGTCGGCCGAACAGCTGGCCATGCGGATCCTCGCCGACGCCTCGGGCGTGTCGTCGGACAAGCTGCGCAAGGGCGAGATCGACGCCGCCGACTTCGGCAAGATCCGCGACGCGGCGGTCGAGATCGGCGAAAGCCCGCTGTTCATCGACGCCACCGGCGGCCTGTCGATGTCCAAGCTGGCCGCCCGCGCCCGCCGCCTGAAGCGGATGGAGCACGGCCTCGACCTGATCGTGGTCGATTATCTTCAGCTGATCACCACCGGCGAGAGCAACAGCCAGAAGAACCGGGTGCAGGAGGTGTCCGAGATCACCGGCGCCCTCAAGGCCCTGGCCAAGGAGCTGAGCGTGCCGATCCTCGCCCTGTCGCAGCTGTCGCGTCAGGTCGAGCAGCGCGAGGACAAGCGGCCGCAGCTGTCCGACCTGCGGGAATCCGGCTCGATCGAGCAGGACGCCGACTGCGTCATGTTCGTCTATCGCGAGAGCTACTACCTCGGCCGCGCCGAACCGCGCGAGGGCACCGAGGAGCACCTGAAGTGGCAGGAGGACATGGACCGCCTCAAACACCAGGCCGAGGTCGTCATCGGCAAGCAGCGCCACGGCCCCATCGGCATCGTCAAACTGTCCTTCGACGCCGACACCACCAAATTCGGCAATCTGGCCCACGACGGGCGCTATCCACAGTCGTACGAATAGTTCACACAGCGTGCGGTTGACTCCGCCCCCCGCTTCGGCAGATTGAAGCGGGGCCGTTCCGGGGAACGGCATTGGGGGATTCCATGCGTAATACTGCAGTCTGCGCGCTGGCCGCGCTGTCTCTGGCCGCCTGTGCGACAGTCGAGCCAGTTCCGAACGCCCGGCCGCTGAACGCCGCGCACATCGAGGCCCTGGGGCCGACCCCGGTCGTCGTCGCCGAGAACAACGCCGGCGTGATGAAGAGCTGGCTCCGGCAGGACTCCTCAACCGCCGCCGCCTCCCAGGGCCTGCTCGGGGTGCTGGTCGGCGCCGCCATCGACGGCATCATGAACTACGCCCCGGCGCGTCGGGCGCGCGCGGCCGCGGACGAACTGGCCGAAGTCATGCCGGCCGACGCGTTGGCTGACTCCCTCGTCCAGCATTTCAGCCGCCAGATCGCAGCGGGGACCCCCGGAGAGGGCGTGACCGCCTCGGAGGTCCGCACGGTCCAGAAGGTCGTCGAGCCGGGCACGATCGACGACGCGATCGAGGTGACGACGTCCTACCTTCTGTCGGAGGATGCGACGACGCTGCAGGTGTCGACGACCGTCACCTACCACAACGCCGCCATCCCCTATGTCACGCCCTACACCTTCGAGAACGAGCCCCCGAAAACCGAGCTGACCGGACCCCTCTACCGGAACAGCTTCACCTACAGCTCCCGCCAGCTGCCGGCGCCGGTGCTGACGCCCGAGCTGCGCGAACGGCTGATCGCCTCGATCCGTGAGAATGCCCGGGACGAGACCGGCGCCCTGCCGGCCGAAGGGACCGACGAATACAAATCGATGAACCGCGAGCTGGAGGAGGCCCGCGACGACAAGCTGACCAAGGCTGAAATCGCGATCTTCCTGGCCCGCGAATGGACGCGGGATGACGGCGCCCTGCTACGGTCCGAGATCGAAAACGCCCACGCCTTCATCACCAGGTACGCGGTGCTGGACATGAACCGGACCGCCATCCCCAGCCTCACCGGCGTCGATGAACTGGTCGAGTCCCTGCCGGACGGCCGCACGGTCCGGCGCGGCGGCCCCGGTCTCACGGCCGGATCCTACGTGTCCCTGCCCGGCGAGGTGTCGGACTTCGTGACCTACGGCAACGCCTCGGCGATCGCAGAGGTCAACGAAACCCGCCTGCGCAATATCCAGGAACAGGCCCGCGCCGCCCGCAGGGCGCAATGAGGGGCGCACGGCTAGGCTGCGCCGTTCTCGGGCTGGCGCTTCTCGCCGGCTGCGTCAGCGACCCGGGCTACGCCCCGATCGATATCGAGGCGAGGCGCTTCTACGGCTATATGGATCAGCCCAATGGCGCCGGCGGCCACACCATCCACGTGATCCTGCCCGAGGGCGTCTCCGATCCGAAATCGGCCTTCGCCCACTGGGAGCGGCGGGCGGCGGAGTTGTGCGGACCGGGCGGCTATCGCAAGCAGCTGCACACGGCCCGGCGCAACATGCTGATGATGCCCGGCTCTACGCCGACCGGCTTCAGCTACGACGTGATGGGCGACGTCTGGTGCAACGATCCGGCCGCGGCTCCGGCGGTTCCGCCGGCCGAGGCGGACGCCCCGGCGGACTGAGCGTCGGGCGGCGCGCCCCTACCCCTTCACGCTCCCGGCCAGCATGCCGCGGATGTAGTAGCGCTGCAGGGCGAGGAAGAGGATCAGGACCGGCGCGACGGTGATCACCGCCCCGGCCATCATCATCTCGATGTCCTGCACGTGCTCGCGCGACAGGGCCGCCAGGGCGACCGGCAGGGTGTAGTTCGACTGGTCGGTCAGGATGATCAGCGGCCACAGGAAGTCGTTCCAGCTGCCGAGGAAGACGAACAGGGCCAGGGTCACGATGATCGGCTGCAGGGTCGGCAACACCACCTTGCGGAAGATCTGCCCCTCCGACGCCCCGTCGATGCGCGCAGCCTCCAGCATCTCGTCGGGGATCGACAGGGAGTACTGCCGCACGAGGAACAGGCCGAAGATCGAGGCCAGCCACGGGACCAGCGCCCCGGCGTAGGTGTTGACCAGCCCCATCCCCTTCAGCATCAGGAACAGCGGCAGGGTGCCGATCTGGGCCGGCACCACGAGGGCCGCGACCAGCAGCTGGAACAGCCGCTCCCGACCCCTGAACCTCAACTTGGCGAAGGCGTAGCCGGCCGGCACGGTGAACGCCAACGCCAGCAGCGTCGCCATCGTCGCCAGGACGAAGCTGTTCCACAGATATCGGCCCATGCCCTGGGTCACGAACAGGTCGCGGTAGTGCTCCAGCGTCCAGGTCTTCGGCCACAGCGGCGGCGGGAAGGCCGCGGCCTCGCCAGTGGCCATGAAGCTGACCGACAGCATCCACAGCAGCGGAAACATCACCAGCAGGGCGACGAAGGCTACGGCGAGGTTGAGAGCGAGGGCGCGGATTCGGCGGGCGCTCATTCGTAGGCCCCCATCCGTTTGGCCACGGCCAGCTGCACCAGGGTGACCGCCAGGATGCAGAGGAACAGGATGAAGGCCACGGCGCTGGCGGAGCCGAGGTTCCACCATTTGAAGCCCTCTTCGTACATGAAGTAGAGCACGGTCACCGTGCTCTGAGCCGGTCCCCCCTGTGTCATCACATAGGGCTCGGCGAACAGCTGGAAGAAGCTGGCGACCGAGATGATCGAGACCAGCAGCAGGGTCGGCGCGATGGCCGGCAGGGTGACGTGGGTGAACCGCTTCCAAGCCCCTGCCCCGTCGATGCGCGCGGCCTCATAGAGGTCGTCCGGCACCGTCTGCAGAACCGCGAGGAAGATCAGCATGTTGTAGCCGAAGATCTTCCACACCACGAACATCAGTATGGCCGGGATCGAGGTCGAGGGCTGGCCCAGCCAGTCGACCGGCGGCAGGCCGACGCTGGAGATGGCCCAGTTGATGACCCCGTAGCGGGTGTGCAGCAGGTAGTTCCACAGCACCGCCGTGGCTACGAGGGTAGTCACGAAGGGGGCGAAGAAGATCACCCGCCACAGCGGCCGCCACTTCACCACCCGGGCGTTGAGGATGACCGCCGCCGCCAGCGAGGCCGCGATCGACAGCGGCACGCCCAGCACGGCGAACAGGCCGGTGTTCCTCATCGCCCCCCAGAACAGGGGGTTGGCGAACAGCCGCTCGTAATTCTGAAGGCCGACGAAGCGGACGTTGTTCAGATCGGCCAGGGCGTAGATGTCGAAATCGGTGAGGCTGAGCAGCAGGGCCGCGAACACCGGGATGGCGAAGAACACGCCGATGGCGATCAGCGCCGGGGCGACGAAGCCCCAGGCGGCCCGCTCGCGCGAGCGGGATCCCCGCGAGCTGAGCGCCGGGCGGGCGGCGGCCTCGGCCTCGACCTTGGCCATGTTCAGCCGGATGTCGGTCATGCCCGGCCCCGCTCAATCATCCAGCGACGTTTCTCGAGCAGGCGGTCGGCGCGGCGGTCGATTTCGGCCGCGGCGGTTTCGGGCGTGTATTCGCCGCGCACCATCCGTTCGGCGACGATCTGCATCTCGGTGACGATCCGCTCCCACTCCGGGACCTTGGGCACGGCCTCGGCGCGCGACAGCTGGCCCTTGAAGGCGGCGATGTACGGATCGCCGGCCACCGCCGGCGCGGCCCAGGCGCTCTCGCGCGCCGGCAGGTTGCCGGTGATGACGTTGAAGCCCGCCTGCACCGCCGGGTCCGACAGGTAGCGCACCAGCTTCCACGCCGCCTCCTGCCGCGGCGACGAGCGATAGACCACCAGCGAAGACCCGCCGGGCGCCGAGGCCCCCGGTCCGTCCGGCCCCGGCACGCCCGAGGTCATCCAGCGCGTCTCCGGCTTCAGCCGATTCCTGAAGTCCCCGATGGTCCACGGACCGGAGAAGTAGAAGCTGAACCAGCCGCGCTCGAACTCGGACCAGACGTTGGAAATCTGCGCCGCCGAGGCCACCGGGGCCAGGCCTTCGTCGAACAGGCTCTTGTAGAAGGCCAGGGCCGCCACGAACGACGGGCTGGAGAAATTGCCGCGCGTGTCCTGGTCACGCAGCAGCGGCGCGTCGCCCTGCAGGCCGAAGGTCAGCAGCTGTTCGAACTCGTTGACCGGCAGCAGGACGGCGTATTTGTCGTCTCCCACCACCCGCTTGACCGCGTGCATGGACTGTTTCCAGCCGGCCCAGGTCTGCGGCACGGCTGCGTAGCCCGCCTGCTCCAGCAGGTCCGAGCGGTAAAAGATCAGCCGGGTGTCGACATACCAGGGTACGCCCACCACCCGGCCGTCGATGCGGTTGGTCTCCAGCACGGCCGGGAACTGGTCGGTCAGCAGGTCCGAGGCGAAGGCCGGCAGGGGCGAAATGGCGCCGATGGCCGCCATCTCGGACACCCAGGTGTTGCCCACCTGGCTGAGGTCCGGCAGCGAGTCCCCGGCGTAGGCGGTCAGCAGCTTCTGGTGCGCCGCCGTCCACGGCAGGGCCTGGACATCGACCTTGATGCCGGGGTTGAGCCGCTCGAACTCCGGCAGGATCTGCGGGACGTTCGTCGCCTCATTGCCCATGGCCCAGAAGGTCAGGCGCGTGATCCCGTCCTCGCGCCGTCCGCAGCCGGCCAGACCCGTCGCCGCGGCCCCGGCCAGAAGGCCGAGCGCCGCCCGTCGATCCGGCCGGGCGAAGATCATGCGCGATCCAGCCAGCCGCCCGTGAACCCGGCGACCTTCAGGCCGCGGATGATGTTCGGCTCGCGGCGCATGCGTCTCCACACGGCGTCCGAGCGGTGGTTCTCGATCTGGATGACGATCGGGCCCTGGTCGATGCCGAGATAGTCGCCGTCGACCCAGCCGACGCCGGGGACGATCCGTCCGTGCTGAAGGGTGCGGTCGGTGGCGGTCAGCGTCGGGTTGAAGGCGTCGAGGAAGCCGTATTCGGTGTAGATGGCCGTCCCGTAGCGGGCCTTCATGGCCTTCAGGCAGGCCGTCACCTCGGCCGGGGCGAAGGGCATGGACGCCAAGGCCGCCGTCGGCGCGATGGTGCCGTCGTCGCGGTCGCCCGGGCCGCGCGCCGAATAGCTGAAGAACTGGCGCTCGCGCCCCTCGATGACCTGTTTGAAGTCGCCCGGCCCGTCGCAGGCGGTCAGGCCCCAGACATCGGCCGAATAGCCAGCCCAGCCTTCGGGATTGCGGATGGCGTGGTTGCGTTGCGCCTCGACCGCCCGGACGCTGTTCCGGAAGTAGTCGAAGCCCGGAATCTCCGCCTGTTTCGACCGCATGAAGGCGTCGTGGACGCCGCGGAAGTCGACGAACATATGGCTGTACTGGTGGCCGAACATCGGCGGGAAATGCAGGTGCGCCGGGCCGTAGGCGTCGGTCCAGCTGCGGTCGTAGACGCTGCACCATTCCTCCCAGACGGCGGCCGGGACCGGATGGGTCGGGCTGCCCATGGCCAGCAGCAGCACCAGCATGCCCTCGTTGTAGACGTTCCAGTCGGCCTCGATGAAGCCGCTCTCGGGATGCCAGCCCATGGTGATGCGGTTCGGGCGGACCACGGCCCAGTCCCATTCCACACGCTCATAGATGGCCCGGGCCAGGCGGCGGATCTCGGCCTCGTCCGGATGGTCGCCGTCGAACCACTGCGCGGCATGGAGCAACCCGCCCAGCAGCAGGGTCGTGTCGACGGTCGACAGCTCGGTGCCGCCGAAGCGGTGGCCGGTCTCCATGTCGAGGAAGTGGTAGAAGAAGCCCTTGTGGCCGGTCATCCCCCGCGCCGCGGGACCCTGCGGCGCGTCGTGGAAGAAGCGGGCGGTGACCAGGGTGCGCTCGCGCGCCTCCTCGCGCTTCATCCAGCCCCGCTCGACCCCGATCGGCCAGCAGGTCAGGGCGAAGCCGACGGCGGCGATGGAGGCGAAACTCTTGCTGGGCCAGCGGTCGGGCGCCAGGCCGTTGGAGCGATTGGTGGTGTCGACGAACCAGCGGAAGGTCCGCTCCTGCAGCTCCTCGACCTCGGCGTCGAGCGGCCCGGCACTGCCCCCCGAAGCGCCCGGCAGGCCGGCGCAGCCGGCCAGCCCCAGCGCTCCGACGCCGGCGACCGTGGAGCCCATCAGGAAACGACGACGGTCCATGGCGGCGACTTTCATACTCGAAACACAACTCGTCAAAAAAATCGGCCGTCCCCCGCGGGGAGCGGGGGACGGCCGGCAGGGTCAGGAGATCAGAAGCTGTACCGCATGCCCACCTGGAAGGTGCGGGTGGGGAACATGATCGAGCCGGGCCAGGGGTTGCCGAAGTTCCGGTTCGGACTGGTCGCTGAGCCCGTCCCCCCGTCGTAGCCGTTGTAGTTGGTGAAGTTGAAGACGTTGATGGCGTCGACGAACACCGACAGTTCCGAACCGTTCCACAGCTCGAAATTCTTGGTCAGGCGCAGATCGAGGTTGCGATAGGCGAAATCATCAACGACCACGACCTTGCCCCGCCCGCCATCCGGCTGTCCCGTGTTCGGGCGGAAGTAAAACTGCGAGCCCGTCCCATCGTACACGTGGAAGGGCAAACCGCTGCCCAGGGTCAGGATGCCCGAAAGCTGAAAGTTCCAGGGCAGGTCGTAGATGCCGCTGGCGACGATCCGGTGCCGCTCGTCCGCCGGCGTCGGGAACACCGGCGAGTTCTCGATGTCGAAGCAGTCATAGCAGAAGGTTCCGCCGTCCGGAGAGCCGTTCTTCTCGGACTCCTGAAGGGTGTAGGCGATGTTTAACCCCCAGCCGGAGTCACGCGTATAAGCCTTGTCCAGCTTGACGTAGAGCGCCCGGAACTCGCGCTCCCCGTTATGGTCCGAAGCGAGGATATTGCGGAAGTCGTTCGCTTGGCCGGGACCGCAAAGGCCCCCGCCGTTGTCGCCATAGCCTGTGCCGTCGGCATCCCACTGCGGATCCCGGCAGCGGTTCACCCAGAGCCAGTGGAACTCGTTCTCGGTCTTTCCATAGGCCAGCGTGAATTCGCTTTGCCAGTCGCCGAAGCGTTGTCGGACGCCGAGGTTCACCTGGTCGGTACGGGGAGGTTCGAAGTCGTTGCGCAGCAGGAACGCTTCGCCCCGCGCCCGGAACTCGGGACGCGCCAGCAGAGCGTCAAGCCCGGCGACCGTGCCATAGCTCGCTTGCCACAGGATCGGATCACCCGCCTCGCCGGGCAGGTCAACGCCCGGGCCGGGATCGCCGTCCTCACCCGCAGGCCGGCCCGTGGTCGAGAAGTACGCCTCCTGGCGATAGTCGTAGGGCTTGCTTATTTCGTCGAACGAGAAGTTGAATTTCACCCGGTCATAGTACCGGCCAACGCCGCCAAAGATGACAGTGCGACGGTCGCCGAACACGTCGTACGAGAACCCGAGCCTGGGCTGAATCGCTCCCTTGAATGGGCTACGGTTGTCGCCCGTTGAGACGTAGTCGTCCAGCTCGAACCAGCTCGGTGCGTAGCCTGCCGCCTTGCCGCCATCAGTCGATGCAATCCACTGATTGACCCCATCGATGACGAACTGCGGGGTCACATACTCGTCATTGTTGGCGTTGGTCTCGTAGTCCCAGCGAATGCCGAGGTTGATTTCCAGCTGGTCGGTAATGCGCCAGTCGTCCTGGATGTAGAGGCCGATCACCGTGTTATCGAGATCAACTCTGGGGAAGGCGCGACCCAAGCTCACGCGATACGGAACGGTCGTGCTGCCGCTCAGGTCCGCAAGGCCGTCGACGTCATAGTAGAACAGGGGGTTGCGGCCGAACTCCTTCACCACCTCGTAGTTCTGGAACGACACCTTTCCGCCCAACTTGATCGTGTGATCGCCGTTCCAGGCGAAATTGTCGAACGTCAGGTCGTTGCGCACGGTGACGTAGGAGTCATGGATATCCTGGCGGCTGTCGGCGCCGCCCAGATTAAGGATGGTCGCCCCGCCGGCCGGGTCGGGCTGGATTCCGGGCGTCCCAGGATCGAGGTCGTTCTCGAAATACCGGTAGGTCCGACCGAAATCGGAGAAGTTCACGCCCTGCGGATTGTAGTTGTAGTCGCGATAGTCAACGGCCAACTCGTTCACGAAGGCCTCGGCCTGCCATTGCCAGCGCAGGGTGCTGCTCAAGGTCGTCTGGTTCAGCTGTGTGGCGCGCTCGACAGAGTCGGCGCCGCCGATCCCCCTCGTGTCGAACTCGTCGCGGAAAGTCGCGCTCCATTCCACCAAGTGGCCCACGGTGGGCTGCCAGCTCAGCTTGCCGAAGAACAGATCTTCCTCGAACGGTCTGGCGAACGTGCCAAGGTAGTCGGCGAACTGCGCCTGGAACCGGGGGTCGGGCCGGCCCAGATTGACTACCGCGGCACGCGCTTCCTCCTTACGTTCGTAGGTGCCGAAGAAGTGCAGGCGGTCTCGAATGATCGGCCCGCCCAGCGCGAATCCGTACTGCTGCACCTCCAGCGGCGGCTTCTCGGGACGCGGGTTTTGGCGCGCGTCGTTCTCGTTCTGGGCAATCCAGTCTTCGCTGCGGTAGGTGCCGAACACCTCGCCCTCGAATTCATTGGTGCCGGAACGCGTGACGGCCGTGATGATGGCCGACGAGGCCTGTTCGTACTCGGCCTTGAAGTTCTGGCTGACCACGCGGAATTCCTGGATGCCAGCCTGCGGGAACGGATTCCCGCGGCTGTCGTCCTGACCCGCGATACCGCCGTCGATGACGTTCGACTTCAGACTGGCGCCGTCGATGAAGGCGTTGACCGATTCGGCCCTCTGGCCACCCGCTTCAATAGTCTGTTCCTGCTCGTTCTGCGAAAGCCGCACGCCGGGGGCGAGAGCCGCGAAGTTCAGGAAGTTGCGGTTGATCTGCGGAAGCGTCTGGATCTGCTGCGTGGTCACATTGGTGGCGATTTCCGGGGTGCGGACCTCAACCAGCCGACGGCCGGTAACGACCACATCGCCAACGTCGGTGGTGTTGGCTTCAGAGGCGACCGCGCCGGTGATGGTCAGATCAACCTCGCCAACCTGACCGACGCCGATCGTCACGATCTGCGACGTCGTTTCCCCGTCCGTAGTCGAGGCGGTGATCTCGTATGTCGCCGGGCGCAGGCCCGACAGAACGTACTGTCCATCAGCGTTGGCTGTGGCCCGGTTGGTGAATCCGGACGCCACGTCGCGGGCCACGATCGTCGCCCCGGCCTCGGCCTGACCCCCATCCGTCACCGATCCGCGAATCGTCGAGGTGGCGACCTGCGCCGCCGCGCCGCCGGCGCAGGCCAGGGAAATGGCCACAGCGAGGGCCGACACGGCTCCCAGATACTGCTTGGACTTACGGGTCATTGCGGGTTCTCCCCTCCAGGGTTGGCAGATCGGCGGGGGCGCGAGAGCGGCCGCCGGGTGTGGCTTGGGCTTGTGTCGCCGGGTTGCTTGACGGGCGGACGACCAGTTCGGGCCGCACGACCTCGCAGGCGGTGTCGGCGACGGCCGCGCCCGCTGCGTTGATGAGACGGACGAGGCGCTCCAGCGCGCCCCGTCCGGTTTCGGCGATCTGGATTCTCAGGGTGGTCAGGCCGGGCCGGACCAGTTCGGCGATCGGCACGTCGTCGAAGCCGACCAGGGCCACGTCCTCGGGAACGCCGAGGCCGGCGTCCTGCAGGGCCAGCATGGCCCCGACCGCCATCATGTCGTTGCCGGCGAAGATCGCGTCCAGCCGCTCGGCCCGCGCCGCCAGTTCCGCCCCGGCCTGATGGCCGGAGGCCTGGGTGAAGGCGCCCTCGACGACCGTCGTCGGCAGGTTGGCCCGCGCCATGGCCTCAAGGTAGCCGGCGATACGCGCCTCGGCCTCGAGGTTTCCGGTCGGGCCGGAGATGTGCGCGATCCGGCGCCGGCCGGTGGCGATCAGATGCTCGACCGCCTGTACGGCCCCGCCGTGGTTGTCGACCACGATCGAGGGACGGCCCGCGCCGTCGCCGCCGTTCATCAGAAGGATGGGCAGGCGTCCGGCCAGGCTGGCCGCCAGATTGGCCGCGTCCAGATGCGGCGACAGCACGATCAGCCCGTCCACCCGCCCGCGCATCGAGCGGATGGCGGCCGAGGCCTCCTCGGCGTCATCGTGGGAACTGGAGACGATCAGGTGGTAGCCGAGGGCCCGGGCCCCCACATCCATGCCGCGGATCAGCTCGGAGAAGAATTCGCCGTACAGGTCAGGGAGGATGACGCCGATCGTCTGGGTCTTGCTGGTCGACAGGCTGCGGGCGCCGGAATGGGGCACGTACTGCAGGGCGTCGACCGCCTCCATGACCTTCTTGCGGGTCGCTTCGGTGACCGCACCGGCCCCGGTCAGGACGCGCGAAACCGAGGCGACGGAAACGTCCGCGCGCTCGGCCACATCGCGAATGGTCGCGGCCTTCATGCCCGACCGTTCGCGCAGGTTTTCGAAGTCGCCGCAGGCGCCAAAGTCTCTCTCCCTGACCGGACATCGATCCCGGCCCGCTTTCCGCAGGTCCGCTCGACAATTCCGTGTAACCGATTACATGACACACTAGTAATGCCGCCCGCAAGTGCCCTAGTTTGGACACAGGCAGGTTGTGCTCACGGTGCTACACGCGTACCCGCCTCGCCCGCCCACGCCCTTTCCAGTTGATTCCCAGCGTCCAGAAGAGCCTGACACATGACCATGGCAAACACCGGCAACTATCTGTTTCCAGAAGGTTTCCTGTGGGGCGCGGCCACCGCCGCCTATCAGATCGAAGGCTCGTCCATGGCCGACGGCGCGGGCGCCTCGATCTGGGATCGATTCAGCCACACTCCGGGCATGATGCTGAACGGCGACACCGGCGACGTGGCCTGCGACCACTACAATCGCTGGCGGGAAGACATCCAGCTGATGAAGCGGCTGAACCTTCAGGCCTACCGGTTCTCGGTCAGCTGGAGCCGGGTGATGCCGGAGGGCCGCGGGGCCATCAACGACAAGGGCCTGGCCTTCTACGACCGTCTGGTCGACGGCCTGCTCGAACAGGGCATCGAGCCGCTCTGCACCCTGTATCACTGGGACCTGCCGGCGGCGCTGGACGACCGCGGCGGCTGGCTGAACCCCGACATCGCCGACTGGTTCGCCGACTACGGCCAGGTCCTGTTCGAGAAATTCAAGGGCCGGGTGAAGACCTGGGGCACGATCAACGAGCCCTGGGTCATCGTCGACGGCGGCTATCTGCACGGCGCCCTCGCCCCCGGCCACCGCTCGGCCTTCGAGGCCATGATCGCCGGCCACAACGTCCTGCGCGCCCACGGCGCGGCGGTGAAACGCTTCCGCGAAGTCGGCGAAGGCCAGATCGGCATCGTCCTCAACATCGAGCCCAAATACCCCGCCTCGGACAGGCCCGAGGACGAGGCCGCGCGCAAACGCGCCGAGGCCCAGATGAACCGCTGGTTCCTCGACCCCCTGATGGGCCGCGGCTATCCGGAAGAGCTGAAGGACGTCTACGGCGAGGCGTATCGCGAATTCCCGCAGGAAGACTTCGACCTGATCGCCCAGCCGACCGACTGGATGGGGCTGAACTGGTACACCCGCTCGGTGCCCGAGAACGCGCCTGACGCCTGGCCGACCCGGTCGCGCCCGGTCAAACAGATCCAGCACGCCCACACCGAGACCGGCTGGGAGGTCTATCCCCCGGCCCTGACCGACACCCTCGTCTGGCTGCACGAACAGACCGGCGGCCTGCCGCTGATGATCACCGAGAACGGCTCGGCCTGGTACGACCCGCCCCACGCCATCGACGGCCGCATCCACGATCCGATGCGGGTGGACTATCTGAAGAACCACCTCAAGGCGGCGCACGACGCCATCGGCAAGGGCGTCGACCTGCGCGGCTACATGGCCTGGTCGCTGCTCGACAATCTGGAATGGTCGCTCGGCTATTCGAAACGGTTCGGCATCACCCACGTGAACTTCCAGACCCTGGAGCGGACCATCAAGGATTCCGGCCTGCTCTACGCTGAGGTGATCAAGTCGAACGGCGGGGTTCTCTGAGCCGTCAGCGCACCCGCGTGTAGTACGCCTCGATCAGGTCCAGCCGCTCGCCAAACGGAACCGGCTTCGCCACCGGCCCGTCGTTGGTGAACTCCAGAAGCCGGTCCGGCTCGGCCGCGAATTCCGGCCACGCCTGCCGGCCGCCGCCGTTCGGATCGCCCTTCGCGGCGAAGGTCGTCCAGTAGTCCGCCATGGCGTCAGCCTGCCGCTGGTCCATCGCCTCCGTCGGCCACGGCGAGGCGGTCAGATTGTCGAACACATACTGCCGCTCGGACGCATGGGTCGCGCCGTCGTGCGGCTCCGGCATGGCCGCCGAGACCACGTCGAACCGGTACAGATACGTCGGATGGCCGTTGCGGGCGTGCAGCCGCGCCAGATGTCGCGCCGGCTCGTTGAACACCAGATCGCTGAGCACATGGGCGTCGTAGCCTTCCTGGCCGCCATAGGCTTCGAGGAAGGCGGCCCGCTCGGTCTGCGTCATCGCGTCATCGAGCGCGCCATAGGGGCTGAGGTCCGACGGCTTCATCCACCAGAACTCGGCGCTGTTGGTCCCGATGATCAGGGGCACGGGGGCCTCCCGGCCCGCGGCGAAGGCGGCCTCGACGTCTTCGGAGACCAGCTCCCCGTCCCGCACCAGCAGGTCGCCGCCGTAGAAATTGGGCGCCGGGCGCAGCAAGGCCTCCGCCGGGATCGCCCGCAGCTGCTCCGCCGTACGCGCGCCCTGACCTTCGGCGAACGTCTCTCCCCTCGCCTGCATCGACGGTCCGCCGTCACGCCTCGGCTGGTCCAGGGGCGTGCCCTCGTCGCGGCCGAGGCCGGACTGCACCACGGCCCGGTGGAACAGGCCCCGCGCCGGCTCCGAGATCATCAGCCGCGTCACCAGCGCCCCGCCGGCGGACTCGCCGAAGATCGTCACATTGTCCGCGTCGCCTCCGAAGGCCGCCGCATTGTCCCGCACCCAGTGCAGGGCGAGGATCACGTCCATCAGCCCGTAGTTGGCCGCCGGCTCCCCGGCCTCGCGCTCCGCCGCCAACGCTGGATGGTGGAAGAAGCCCAGCCGTCCCAGCCGGTAGTTGATCGTCACCACCACGACGCCGCGCCTCGCGAGGTTCGCTCCGTCGTACAGCGCCGCGGTCCCCGAGCCGTTGTTCAGACCCCCGCCGTGGATCCAGACCATCACCGGCAACGGACCGGTCAGGTCCGCGGAGCGCTCCGCCGGGGTCCAGACGTTCAGCGTCAGACAGTCCTCGCTCATCGGCAGGGGCCCGACGCCGTTGTCGCCGTTCGAGGGCGGCTGGGTGCAGATGGCGCCGACCTGTCCGGCGTCCCTCTCCCCGCTCCAGCCCTCCGCCCGCCGCGGGGCCCGCCAGCGCAGGTCGCCGACCGGCGGCCGGGCGTAGGGCACGCCCCGGAAGCTGCGCACGCCCTCCGCCTCGCGCCCGACCAGCACGCCCTGCTCCACCGTCGCCCAGGGCATGGGGTCCGCAGGACCAGCCGGTGAGATCATCAGAAGCGCCGCCGCCAGAAGGGAAACCATGGACATCGGCGCAGACTAGCGGCCTCCGCCCTCTTGGCTCAAACGGCAAAATGCACCAGAGGCGATCAGTGGGTGAACCTATGCGCAAGCAAGGCGTTAGTGCGACGCGTACGGCGGGGACGGGTTTGAAGGAACTGGTGAAATCGGGCGGCCTGGCGGTCGATCTGGCGAGCGCGTTCGACGCCTCGCCCAATCCCTATGTGCTGCTTACGCCCGATCTGAGGATCGCCGGCCTCAACCAGGCCTATCTGGACGTCACCAACAGCACCCGCGAGGCCATCGTCGGCAAACCCCTGTTCGCCGCCTTCGACTCCGGTCCGGGCGAAGAGGCGCCGGAGAACGTCCGCCAGGTCCGCGCCTCGCTGGAGCGGGCCCGTGACGAGCGCCGGCGGGACCACCTCGCCCTCGTCAAATTCTCGATCCCGCGGATCGACGGGGAGGGGCGCGAACGGTTCGAGGACCGCTACTGGAGCGCCACCCACACCCCCATCCTCAACGACGACGGCGAGGTCGTCTTCCTGCTCCAGCACACCACCGACATCACCGAACTGCAGCGGCTGCGCGAACGCAACGCGGCCAGCGAGACCGTCAGCGCCCAGGACGCCATCCTGGGCGGAGCGGTCCTCGGGCGGGCGGAAGAGGTGCAGCAGGCCAATCTCCGGCTTGAGAGCGAGCGCAACCGGCTGCTCGAGATGTTCATGCAGGCGCCGGGCTTCGTCGCCGTGCTGTCGGGGCCGGCCCATGTCTTCCAGATGCACAACACGGCCTATGCGCAGCTGATCGGGCACCGCCACATCACCGGCAAGACGATCCGCGAGGCCCTGCCGGAGGTGGCCGGCCAAGGCTATTTCGAGTTCCTCGACAGCGTCTACGCCACCGGCGAGGCCTATGAGGGCCGGGCCAGTGAAATCCAGCTGCAGCGCACGCCCGCCGGCCCCCTCGAAACCGTCTATCTGAACTTCATCTATCAGCCGATCCGCGACGCGGCGGGCGAGGTGGCCGGCATCTTCGTCCAGGGCCACGACGTCACCGAGACGGTCCGCTCGACCGAACGTCAGAAGCTGATGATCGACGAACTGAACCACCGGGTGAAGAACACCCTCGCCACCGTCCAGTCGATCGCCATGCAGACCGCCCGCTCGCACGGCGATCCCCGCACCTTCGCCGAAGGCTTCCAGGCGCGGCTGCTGGCGCTGTCGCACACCCACGACCTGCTGACCCGCAGCCATTGGGAGGGCGCCGACCTCGCCGACATCCTGCAGCACGAGACCGAGGCCCACGGCGTCAGCCGGGTCTCGGCCAACGGGCCGCGCGTCGCCCTGGCCCCGGCGGCGGCCCTGTCGCTGGGCATGATCTTCCACGAACTGGCCACCAACGCCGCCAAATACGGGGCCCTGTCGGCGCCGGACGGCCGGGTCCTCGTCGACTGGTCGCTGGCCGACCAGACCCGCCCCCGGCTGGAACTGGTCTGGCGGGAGCTCGACGGTCCGCCGGTCGTCGCCCCGCCGGACCGCAAGGGCTTCGGCAGCCGCCTGATCGAGCGCAATGTGCGTCATGATCTGGCCGGGGATGTCGAACTCGACTACGCAAGCGGCGGCTTGATCGCCACATTCTCGATTCCACTGGACAGGGAGCAGGGCACATGAGTCAGGCGTTCGCAGGCCGCCGCGTTCTGATCGTCGAGGATGAGTCCCTCGTCGCCATGCTGCTGGAAACCATCCTCGAGGACATGGGCTGCGTCCCCGTCGGGCCGGCCGCCACCGTCGACGAAGGTCTCCAGATGGCCACGGGCGAAGACCCCCTCGACGCCGCCCTGCTGGACGTCAATGTCGCCGGCCGGCAGGTCTTTCCCATCGCCGAGGCGCTGAAGGCGCGCGGCGTGCCCTTCATCTTCTCGACCAGCTACGGCGAAGGCGGCCTGCCCGACGAATGGCGCGGCCAGTCGACCCTGCAGAAGCCCTTCACCGAATCCGCCGTCCGCGACGCCCTGATGAAGGCCATGGGGTTGGCGGACGTCTGAAGCGAGGCATCAGGGAACAGGCAGCAGGCAGCAGGGTCGCGAAGCTCCTCCTCGCCAACCGCACTTCTTCCTGCTGCCTGTTGCCTGTTGCCTGCTGCCTACTGCCTCCTGCCTAAATCTTTCGCCACCGCCCGCGCCGCATTGTGCCCCGGCGCGCCGGTGACCCCGCCCCCGGGATGCGCTCCTGATCCGCACAGATAGAGGCCCGGAACCGGCATCCGGTGGTCGGCGTGGCCCAGCACCGGACGGGCGCTGAACAGCTGGTCCAGCGTCAGCCGGCCGTGGAAGATGTCGCCGCCGACGAGGCCGAAGCGCCGCTCCAGATCGCGCGGCCCCAGCGCCAGCCGCCCCACCACCGACGCCTTGAATCCGGGCGCCTGGGCGTCGACCGTCTCGATCATCAGATCCGCCACCGTGTCGCGATGTTCGTCGCCCAGCGTCGGGTCGACATGCTGGCAGAACAGGCTGGCCACATGCTGGCCCGCCGGCGCCAGGCTGTCGTCCAGCGTCGAGGGGATCAGCATCTCCACGATCGGCTTCGACGACCAGCCGTTCAGCCGCGCCTCCGCGTGGGCCCGATCCATATAGGCCAGCGACGGCGCCATGATGATCCCGGCCGTCAGATGGTCCCCCTGCCCCGGCAGGCTGGTGAAATTCGGCAGTTCCGACAGCGCCACATTCATCCGGAAGGTGCCCGAGCCCGACTGGTAGTTCCCGATCCGCTCGCGGAAGTCCGCCGGGACCACCGCATCGTCGACGAACCGGTCGAACAGCAGCCGCGGATGCAGGTTCGAAACCACCGCCCGCGCCCGCACCACATCGCCCGCCTCGGTGACGGCCCCGACCGCCCGGCCCTTCTCGGTCAGCACCTGCGCCACCGGCGCTTCCAGCCGCACTTCGACGCCTTGCTCCGCGCAGGCCTTCGCCATGGCCTGGGTGATCGCCCCCATTCCACCCAGGGCGTGGCCCCAGACGCCCTTGCGCCCGTTCACCTCGCCGAACACGTGGTGCAGCAGCACATAGGCCGAGCCCGGCGTATAGGGACTGGCGTAGTTGCCGACGACGCTGTCGAAGCCGAACAGGGCCTTGATCGGATCGCTCTCGAACCAGCCGTCCAGCCAGTCCCCGGCCGATTTGGCGAACAGGTCCAGCAGATCGCGCCGCCCCTGGATATCCAGCCCCGCCGCCTGCCGTCCCAGCCCCCCGGCCTTCAGCAGCTCCGGCAGCATGGCCATCCATCCGCCGTCGACCATGTTGGGCGGCGCCTTCAGGATCCAGTCGCGCAGGATCGCCGCCACCACCTCCAGCCGCCGCTCGTATTCGGGCAGCCGCTCCGCATCCCGCGCCGAGAATTTCGCCAGCTCCCCCTGAGTCCGCCCCTCGCCCGCCAGCAAATAGCGACCGTCGTCGAAGGGAAGGAAGTTTGAGACCTTGCGCTCGACCACGGTCAGCCCGTGCCGGGCCAGGTCCATGTCGGCGATGACCTTCGGATTGAGCAGGCTGACGGTGTAGCTGGCCGTGGAGTTGCGGAATCCCGGATGGAACTCCTCCGTCACCGCCGCCCCGCCGACCACATGCCGCCGCTCCAGCACCGTCACCTTCAGCCCGGCCCGCGCCAGATAGAAGGCGCAGACGAGACCGTTATGGCCCCCGCCGAGGATGACGACGTCGGTTTCTGTCCGCATTCTCTTCCGCTCATCCCGGCGAAAGCCGGGACCCAGTGCTTTGGGTGATGTTGAGAAGGCTTTAGCCCGCAATCCCCCGTCCTGAAACGCCGGCGTCACGCTGGACAGAACTGGGTCCCGGCATTCGCCGGGATGAGCGGAGCTAGGCGGGTTCCCGCTCCGGCCGATGCACCAGCGACACCAGCACCACGCTGATCATCATCAACAGGAACCAGCTGCCCAGCTTGGCCAGCGAGACCGGTTCCCAGCCGTCGTCCTGCCCCGGATAGATCCAGGCATTGGCCCAGGTCCCGAGGTTCTCGGCGAACCAGATGAACAGGGCCACGAGGAAAAAGCCGAGAAGGAACGGCATCGACCGCCTGCGGCGATCCGGGGTGAAATAGAACCAGCCGCGCCCGAATAGCACCGCCGTCGCCGCGAACAGCCCCAACCGGATGTCCGGCAGCCAGTGATGGGCGAAGAAGTTGACGTAGATCGCCGCCGCCAGAACCCATGTCGTCCACAGCGGCGGATAGTGGCGGAAGCGGATGTCGAAGATGCGCCAGATGCGGGCGATGTAGCTGCCCACCGCCGCATACATGAAGCCCGAGAACAGCGGCACCTCGCCGATCCTCAGCAGGCTCGGCTCCGGATAGATCCACGACCCCGCCGAGGTCTTGAACAGCTCCATGATCGTCCCGACCACGTGGAAGACGAGGATCACCCTCGCCTCCTCCCGGCTCTCCAGCTTCAGCCCCAGCATCGCCGCCTGGATGGCCACCGCCCCCAGCACCAGAAAGTCGTAGCGTGCGATCGGCGCCGTCTCAGGCCACCACAGCTTGGTCGCGATCAGCAGCGCCAGCATCGCCCCGCCGAACAGACAGGCCCAGCCCTGTTTGATCCCGAACATCAGGAACTCGAAGCCGTACCGGCTCAATGCGCGGCGGTCGGCCCACAGCTGAAGCCGACCCAGCCAATGACGGCCCCAGGTTTCGAGTGGAAGGCGGCGGGGCTCGGTCATGGGGGCACGCTAGCCCCGAGATCATCAGGGGTCCTGAGCAGCGTGTGAGGAATTCGTGAGCCGGCGGCTCGCCGCGCGGAAGGCGCGGGGCGTCATGCCCACCTCGGCCTTGAAGGCCCGGTTGAAGGGGCCGACGGATCCGAAGCCGCACTCGAAGGCGACCTTCAGAATCGGGCGGTCCCGCGCCTCCCCGGCCAGCAGACGCTTCGCGCGATCGATCCTGTAGTGATTGATCAGCCTGTTGAAGTTGGCGAAGCCCAGCGCCGCGCTGATGCACTGGGAAACCCTGTATTCCGGCTGCCCGAGCCGGGCGGCGACGTCGCCGATTCTCAGGTCGGACTCGGTGTCGAGCGCCTCGTCGCGCAGCAGGCGCACAAGCCGGTCAGCCAGCAGCCTGTCCTCAGCGGTCGGCGCGCGCCGGACGGGCGACCTGTGGGCCCGGACAAGCGGATGGCGCAGTCGGAACCAGACCGCCGCCGATCCCGCGATCAGACTGACCAGCGCGCAGCCGCTCCGGACCAGATCGTTCCGCGAGGCCTCGCCAGGAACCGCGCTCGAGGCCTGAAGCCCCAGAATCGAGATCGCGACCAGCGAGGCGAAGATCGTGAGGAAGGCGATGCGAAACCGCTTCTCCGAACGCGGCATGTCAGCCCCGTGGGCATGGAGCGGCTCGATGAGGGTCAGCAACAGGGCCGCCGAGCCGCTGAGTGCATAGGCATTGTCGACCAGACGGGCGAGACCGCCGCCCGCCGGCGCCACAACGGACAGGGCGCCCATGATCGCGATCACCCCGACCACGATCCTCGGCCAGCGGGCGTCATGCGGCGCCGGGTCGAACAGGGCTCGCGCCAGCAGCCAGGCCCATCCGCAGGCCCCGAGACCGACCATCAGGAACAGGGGTTGCGCCGGGCCGCCCGAAAGCCGTCCCGCGATATAGCAGAAGAAGGAGACCGCACAGAGCGCCGCATAGGCCTGGAGCCGACCGGGCGGCCGGGCCAGCCGGAAAGCCGGACTGATGGATGCGAGGTTCAGGGCTGGTTGCGTCGACACCGGTCTTCCCGAAAGGCTCGCCGACTCATGGCCCGTGTGCAGGAGCCTGTCCAGCGAGCCGTCCCGGAGCCGCGAACCGAAGCCGCGAAGGCCGCCGGGAACCATTTCTGGCCGATTTCCAAATCGGCGAGACGCCATGCCCGCATCGCCCGCACCCCTGCCGACGCCCGCCTTTCGGGTCAGTCGGAGACACCATGTCCAGCATCCATCCATCGGCGCCCGCGGGAGGCGTCGCCGCCAGGGTCCTGCGCTACGCGGGCATCCTCTGGTTCCTCGTCGCCGCCTTCGGCCAGGCGGCGTTCATCTGGTTCATTCTCGCCTTCTACGGCACACGGACCGCGGCCGGGAATTTCGCCGGCTGGAACGACAAGCCGCTGATCGACGGCTACATCGAGGGCGACCCCGCGGGCAATTTGGTCTTCGCCGCCCATGTGCTGCTGGCCTCGGTCGTGACCTTCGCGGGACTGATGCAGCTGGTCCCGCCGCTGCGGCGGCGCTTCCCGAACTGGCACCGCTGGACCGGGCGGACCTTCCTCGTCATCGCCGGCTTCATGGCGCTGAGCGGCCTGTGGTTGTCGCTGGTCCGGGGGACCTCCCTGTCCGCCGTCTCCGACGTCGCCATCACCATCAACGGGCTGTTGATCCTGGTCTTCGCCGGCCTGGCGTGGCGGCATGCCGTGAAACGGCGATTCGAGCGCCACCGGATCTGGGCCATGCGCACCTTCATGGTGGTGAGCGGGGTGTGGTTTCTCAGGGTCGGGCTGATGGGCTGGGTCGTGGTCAACCAGGGACCCGTCGGAATGACCAAGGACCTGTCCGGCCCCGCTGACATCGTCCTCGTCTTCGGCAGCTATCTGATTCCTCTGGCCCTGCTGGAACTCTATTTCAGGGCGGGCCGCAGCAGCAGCGTCGTCCTGAAGGCCATCGCGGCCGCGCTGGTCGTCGTCGCCGCGGCCTTCACGGCGGCGGGCGTCTTCGGGACGATCGCCTTCATGTGGTGGCCGCACCTCTAGGAAGCGGCCGCCCGCCTCAGCCCCGCCCGCGGTAGGTCGGCACGCCCTGGTCCGGCAGCCACAGTCCCTCCGGCGCCGGGCCGGTCTGCCAGAAGACGTCGATCGGGATGCCGCCGCGCGGATACCAGTAGCCGCCGATCCTCAACCACGCCGGCTTCAGCAGGTCGACCAGCCGCTTGCCGATGGCCACGGTGCAGTCCTCGTGGAAGGCGCCGTGGTTGCGGAAGCTGGTCAGGTACAGCTTCAGGCTCTTGGACTCGACCAGCCAGTCGCCCGGCGCATAGTCGATGACGATGTGGGCGAAGTCCGGCTGGCCGGTCACCGGGCACAGGCTGGTGAACTCCGGCGCGGTGAACCGGGTCAGATACAGGGTCCCCGCGTGCGGGTTCGGCACCCGCTCCAGCACGGCGGTCTCCGGGCTGGTCGGCGCGGCAGTCATTTGGCCCAGCTGGTGCAGGCCCGAGGTGTCTGTGCTCATGGGCGGGATTTAGCGGTTCGTGGCGGCAGCGTCATCCGCCGATGTGCGACCATGCCTGTTGGAGGGCCTGTCCCGCTTCAGTTCCCCTCTGTCCCCGTCCTGTCTCCTCGGCGAGGACAAGTCCGGCAGGGACAAATCGGCGCCGGCATTTGCCTTCCCCGCCGTCAGCCCGCTATCCGTAGCCAAAGACAACTCGGGGAATTTCCATGACCATTCCGGCGTCGCTTCAAAAGGGCCTCAAGCTGCCGGTCATCGCCGCGCCGATGTTCCTCGTCTCCGGCCCCGATCTGGTCGTCGAGTGCTGCAACGCCGGCGTCATCGGCACCTTCCCGTCGCTGAACCAGCGCACCACCGAGGGCTATCGGGAGTGGCTGCAGGAGATCACGTCGCGCCTGAAGCCGGACGCGGCCGCCTTCGGCGTCAACCACATCGTCCACCCGACCAATCCGCGCCTGATGGCCGACATGATGGTCTCGGTCGAGGAGAAGGTGCCGCTGATCATCACCTCGCTCGGCGCGGTGCGCGACGTGGTCGAGGCCGTGCACGGCTATGGCGGCGTGGTCTTCCACGACATCGCCAACGTCCGCCACGCCCGCAAGGCGGCCCAGGCCGGGGTCGACGGCCTGATCCTGGTGGCCAACGGCGCAGGCGGCCACGCAGGCGTGGTCAACCCCTTCGCCCTGGTCGAGGAGGTGCGGTCCTTCTTCGACGGGACCATCATCCTGTCCGGTTGCCTGTCGACCGGCCGCGACGTCGCCGCCGCGACCATGCTGGGCGCAGACTTCGCCTATATGGGCACCCGTTTCATCTCTACGACCGAGAGCCAGGCCCAGGCCGAATACAAGCAGATGATCGTCGACGCCGGCGCCTCCGACATCACCTACACCCCCGCCGTCTCGGGCATTCCGGCCAATTTCCTGACCCCCTCCCTCGTCGCCAACGGCATCGATCCGAAGAGCCTGCCCGAGCACAAGCTCGACATGGGCGAGGAGGCCCGGGCCTGGAAGACGGTCTGGTCGGCGGGTCAGGGGGCCGGGGCGGTGCACGACATTCTGCCCACGGACCAACTTGTCGAGCGGCTGCGGAGCGAATATGCGGAGGCCTGCGCCGTTTTCGACAAGAAGCGGTTCTAGACGGCCCGCTTCCGGGCCTCCCGGCCACAGACGAAGCGACCTACGATGATCCGCACCCTGACGACCGCCGCCGCCGCGACCGCCCTTCTGGCCTGCGCCCTGCCCGCGGCCGCCCAGGAGCCCGCCCCCGTCTCCGGCTCGTGGTCGTTCGCCCTCGGCGCCGCCACCGACAACCGGTCCAAGGACGCGTCCAAGTCCGACGGCGACCCGTTCGTCTGGGGCGAGGCCGAGTGGGAGAGCGCCTCGGGCATGTTCTACGCCGGGCCGTCGTTCGAGACGATCAAGTCCCAGGGCTCCGAGCTCGAGGTCGCCCTCAACGCCGGCGTCCGGCCCGAGTGGGCGGGCTTCGACTTCGACCTCAACGTCAAACACAAATGGCTGGTCGACGCCAACCCCGCGGCGGACGATGACGCCTGGGAGTTCACCGCTGACATGAAGCGGTCGATCGGCCCGGCCAGCGGCCGCCTCCGCCTGCAGTATTCGCCCGACAGCACCGGCGCCACCGAGGCCTGGACCTGGGTCGAGGCGCGGCTCGGCTGGGACCTCAACGACAGCCTCCACGCCTCCGCCGCCGTCGGCCGGCGCGAGCAGGACAACAGCGTCGACTACACCGGCTACAATATCGGCGTCGCCTGGGCCCTGACCCGCAATCTCGAGGCGGACCTGCGCTGGCACGGCACCGACGCCGAGGTTCCGGGCGAACAATATGCCGACGGACTGGTCGCGGGCCTCAGTCTGGCCTTCTGAGGCTCGCAATCGCGCCCCATCGTACCTACCTTGGGTGTATGACTCACAGACCGACTACACTCGAACGCGCCTATGAACTCGCCCGCGAGGGCCGTTGCCGCACCGTCAGCGACATCAAACAGGCCCTTCAGTCCGAGGGCTTCGACCGCATCCAGGACTCCCTGTACGGCCCCACCCTCAGCGCCGCCCTGCGCAAGCTCTGTCAGGCGCACTATGTGGCCCCGGCCGAGCCGGCCGCCGAGGACGAGGCCGCCGACTCCACCCCGGCTTGATTTCGCCACGAAACCCGTCCTATATCTTCGCCGTCGATCTCTTTCTGCGAAACGCCACCCTCTGCTTTCGCACTGAGGTCTAGCCGCTCCTTTTAGACCCGACAGGCCTCCAGGGGCTCTTCCCTGAGGCCAACGCCAAACGGAGGTCTAAACATGGCTACCGGCACTGTGAAATGGTTCAACGGCACCAAGGGCTACGGCTTCATCCAGCCTGACGACGGCGGCAAGGACGTTTTCGTCCACATCTCGGCCGTAGAACAGGCGGGCCTGCGCGGCCTCGATGAAAACCAGAAGGTTTCCTACGAAATCGAGCGCGACAAGCGTTCGGGCAAGGAATCCGCTGGCCAGCTTAAGACCGAGGGCTGAGTTCAGGCGCCGGTCTCCGGCGCATGATTTCGAACGGCGGCGGGGCCTCGGCTCCGCCGCCGTTTTGCTGTCCGGGGAGCGCCCTACGTACGAGACCCCCGTCCGGATGCCGGGTGTGGCCAGTGGCCGCGGCGGGTGATCCGGCCGGGCCGCTGCTTCGTCTCTGGCCCTGAGCCGTATCGACGGCCGCTCAGGAGAGACACAGATGACCTTCGCCCCCAACCGCACCCTGCTCGTCGCCGGCGTCGCCGCCGCCGCCCTGTTCGCCGGCGCCTGCTCGCCCGCCGAAGACGCCGCCCCCGCCGCCGACGCCACGCCGGCCGCCGCCCAGGACGGCGCGGACACGATGACCGCGAACCGGACCATCGTCGAAACCGCCGCCAATTCGCCCGACCACGCCACCCTCGTCGCCGCCGTGACCGCCGCCGGCCTGGTCGAGACCCTGTCCGGCCCGGGTCCGTTCACCGTCTTCGCCCCGACCGACGCCGCCTTCGCCAAACTGCCGGCCGGCACGGTCGACAGCCTGGTCCAGCCGGCCAACAAGGCGACCCTGACGAAGATCCTCACCTATCATGTGGTCGCCGGCCGGGTGTCCGCCGCCCAGCTGATCGAGCAGATCAACGCCGGCGGCGGCCGCGCCGCCCTGACCACCGTCGAGGGCGGAACCCTGACCGCCTCGCTGCAGGGCGACTCCGTCATCCTGACCGACGAAATGGGCGGGACCGCCACCGTCATCCAGGCCGACCTGGCCCAGTCCAACGGCGTGATCCACGTGACCGACGCCGTCTCCATGCCGAACTGACGATGACCCGCGAGGCCGTCGCCGGCGCGACGGCCTCGCGGCCTATCTCACGGCCGCGCTTGCTATTGGCGCGGAAAGCGCCCACTTGAGGCTACGTCGATCTCTTGCGAAACGCTGCTGTCCCTTTGCATCGCGCACCGAGGTCCAAAGCCGATCCATTCAGACCCGACAGGCCTCCCGGACTCTTTCCGGCGGTCAACTGCTAGCGGAGGTCCTGAAAATGGCTACCGGCACTGTTAAATGGTACAATTCCACCAAGGGCTATGGTTTCATCGCCCCCGATGATGGCGGCAAGGACGTTTTCGTCCACGCTTCGGCCGTCGAAGTTTCCGACCTGGGTTCGCTCAACGAAAACCAGAAGGTCTCCTACGAGATCGAACGCGACTCGCGTTCGGGCAAGGAATCGGCCGGTCGCCTGAAGGCTGCCGAATAGTTTCCGACTGACGGAAGGGCCGGCCGCCGAACAGGCGCCGGCCCGACCTTCTTTTTCTTGTTCCCTGGAGACTTCCGATGACGCCGCTTGCCGACATGATCCCCGCCATGAGCGATCCCGACCTCAAGGCCCTGCGCGCCAACGCCGCTCGCCTGTCGGAATCCGGCACCGCGGTCCAGATGAACAGCGCCGCCGAAATCCTGCCGCTGATCGACGCCGAATTCGAACGCCGCGCCGCCGCCCCGACCCCCGCGGTCAAGAAGCCCCGCGCCCCGGCCAAGAAGAAGGTCGTCCCCGCGTCCGGCCACCAGACGGCGCTGCCTTCCAAGGCCGCCTGAATACTGACCGCGCGCCCCGCGCAAGCGGGGCCGCGCCGGTCCGCTGATCACCCCAGCGCCTGATCCAGATCCGCGATCAGATCCTCGACCTCCTCCACGCCCACCGACAGCCGGATCAGGCTGTCCGTGACCCCGCCGGCCTCGCGCAGCTCTTTCGGCACCGAGGCGTGGGTCATGATGGCCGGGTGGTTGACCAGGCTCTCCACCCCGCCCAGCGACTCCGCCAGGGTGAAGACCTGCACCCGCTCCAGCACCTGTTTCGTGCGCGCCAGATCGCCGTCGATGATGGCCGTGACCATGCCGCCGAAGCGACCGTTCATCTGGGTCGCCGCCAGATCGTGCTGCGGATGGCTGATCAGCCCCGGATAGATCACCTGCGCGATCCCCGCCCGCTCCTCCAGCCAGCGCGCGACGGCCAGGGCGTTCTCGTTGTGCGCCTTCATGCGCAGGCCCAAAGTCTTCAGCCCGCGGTTGGCGAGGAAGGCGTCGAACGGCCCCATCACCCCGCCGACGGAATTCTGCAGAAACTTGATCTCCTTCGCCAGTTCGGGGTCCGCCGTCACCAGCGCCCCGCCGATGATGTCCGAATGGCCGTTCAGATATTTGGTCGCCGAATGCATCACCACATCGGCGCCCAGCTTCAGCGGCTGCTGGCTCCACGGCGTGGCGAAGGTGTTGTCGACGATCAGCATCAGGCCATGCGCCTTCGCGATCCGCGACAGGCCGGCGATGTCGGCCAGCTTCATCAGCGGATTGGTCGGGGTCTCGGCCCAGATCAGTTTCGTCTTCGGCGTGATCGCCGCCTCGACCGCCGCCAGATCGCTCAGATCGACATAGACGAAGTCCAGTCCCATCGATCGCCGCCGCACCCGCTCGAACAGCCGCCACGAACCGCCGTACAGGTCGTCGCCGGTGACGATGTGCGACCCCGCGTCCAGCAGCTCCAGCGCCGTCGAGGTCGCCGCCATGCCGCTGGCGAAGCCGAAGCCGTGGGTCCCGCCCTCAAGGTCCGCCAGACAGGCTTCGAACGCCTCGCGCGTCGGGTTCTTGCCCCGGGCGTATTCATACCCCTTGTTCACGCCCGGGCTTTCCTGGGCGTAGGTCGAGGTTGCGTAGATCGGCGTCATCACGGCCCCCGTGGTCGGGTCGGGCCGCTGGCCGGCGTGGATGGCGCGGGTCGAGAAACCCTGGCTGTTCTTGATATGGCTCACGCGGTCACCGGTTCAGGCTCAGATGGTTGATCAGGTCGCTGCGGGTGATCAGGCCCACGAAGGTCTCGCCGTCCAGAACGATCGCCACCCGGTCGCGATCGAACAGCGGGATCAGGGCGTCCAGCGGCTCTCCGACCTGCACCGTGTCGAGGTCGCGGGTCATGGCGGACGACACCGGCCGGGCGAACCGCGCCTCGCGGGTGATCTCGTCGGTGTTCATCACATGGACCAGATCGCTCTCGTCGAGAATGCCGACCAGCCGTCCGTCCTGGATGATCGGCAGCTGGGATACATCCGAGCCCTTCATCCGCTTGAACGCCGTGTCCAGGGTGTCGTCCGGTCCCGCCACCACGACGTCGCCCTTGTCGTATTTGCGGGTGATCAGATCCGAAAGGTCGCCGTGCAGTTCGCGCTCGCCCAGCCCTTGATCCGCCAGCCAGGCGTCATTGTAGACCTTGGACAGATATTTCGCCCCGGTGTCGCAGACGAAGGTCACTACCCGCTTTGGCTCCGTCTGCTCGCGGCACCAGCGCAGGGCGGCGGCGATCAGCGTCCCCGAGGACGACCCGGCCAGAACGCCTTCCTTCAGCAGCAGTTCGCGCACCGTCGCGACCGCCTCGGCGTCGGGTATGGAGTAGGCGGTGTCGATCAGGCTCATGTCGGCGGTGTCCGGCACGAAATTCTGCCCTATGCCCTCGACGGTGTAGCTACCTTCCGGTCCCGGAACGCCCTCGTTGACGAGGCCCGCCAGGGTGGACCCGACCGGGTCGGCGAGAATGATCTTCGCGTCCGAACCGACGCTCTTCAGGTAACGGCCGATGCCGGTGATCGTACCGCCCGAGCCTATGCCCGCGACGAAGGCGTCGACCTTGCCATCCATCTGCTCCCAGATCTCCGGCCCCGTGGTCCTGAAGTGGGCCTCGGAGTTGGCGTCATTGGCGAACTGGTTCACGTAGAATCCGCCCGGGATCTGCTGCGCCAACCGCTCGGCCATGTCGGTGTAATATTCGGGATGCCCGTGCGGCACGTCCGAACGCGTCAGACGAACATCGGCGCCCATGGCCCTGAGATGCTGGATCTTTTCCTTGGACATCTTGTCCGGGATCACCAGCAGCACCTTGTAGCCCTTGGCCTGGCCCACCAGCGTCAGGGCCAGGCCGGTGTTCCCGGCCGTCGCCTCGACGATGGTGCCGCCGGGCTTCAGGAATCCCTCCCGCTCGGCCGCCGCGATCATCGACAGGGCGATGCGGTCCTTGATCGATCCGCCCGGGTTCTGGGACTCCAGCTTCAGGAACAGCCGGCAAGGGCCGGTGTCCATCCTCGTCACCTCCACCATCGGCGTCTTGCCGATCAGGTCCAGCAGCGAACCGGTCGGACCGGTCAGGACCGGGGTGGGGGCGAGAGACATTCAACAACTCCGGAAACGTTCGTGGCGGAAGCTAGTCGCGGGGCGACCGGCGAACAACCCGACTGGCGAAGCCGCGCAGGAATGGCTATATTTATGGCCATATCAGGAGGCTGCCATGGCCCATTACGGGGTCGCCGAAGCCAAGAACAAATTCACCCACCTGCTGGAGCGGGTCGAGGACGGCGAGCGCATCATCATCACCCGCCACGGCAAGGTGATCGCCGAGATCGTCAAGGCCGCCCCAACGCCTGAGCCGAGGTCCGACGAAGAGGCCGACAAGGCGATCGAAGCGGCGCTGGAGCGGCTCCGCATAATGCGCGAGAGCCTGCCGCCCGCCCATATGCCAGCCGCTGACATGATCCGTGAGCTGCGAGACGAAGGACTTTAGTGCACACCTACCTGGACGCCAGCGTCATCGCGTCCCTCCTTTTTGAGGAACCGACGTCTGATCGGGTCATCCAGGCCGTGCGATCCTTCGGGTCCGGAGTGATCGTCAGCGACTTTACGGCCGCCGAGGTCGCATCCGCCGCTTCAAAGCGCGTCCGGATGCGGTTCGACAATGAGAAGGTCGCACACACCCGTCTTTCTGCATTGGACGCCTTCCGATCAGAACTGCGGGTCGAAGCGGTTCTGGAGGCTGACGATATTCGAACCGCCGAACGCCTCGTCCGCGCCTTCGAGCTCAAGCTCCGCGCCCCTGACGCCATTCACGCCGCGGTCTGTCTGCGGCACAACTATCAACTGGCCACGTTGGATACCCATCTGGCTTTCGCGGCCCGCCTGCTGGGCGTGGCCTGCATCAATCCCGCCGATCCGATCGGCGAACAGAAGAACTGAATGAAAAACACCCCCAAGAGGCCGCCCGCCGGCCTCCCCGACAAAGACACCCTCCTCGCCTTCCTGCGCGAGGCCGGCTCGGCCGAGAAGACCGACATCGCCCGCCATTTCGGCCTCAAGGGCAATGACCGCCGCGCCCTGCGCGAAATGATCCGCGAGCTCGAGGCCGAGGGCAAACTGGGCAAGCGCGGCCGCAAGGGCTTCTCCGAAGCCGGCGCCCTGCCCCCCGTCGGCGTCGCCGACGTCATCGAGCGCGACGTCGACGGCGAATTCTACGTCCGGCTCGTCGAGGCCTCGGGCGACGCCCCGCGCGCCATCCTCGTCCCCGACAACTCCGGAAAGACCGGCGCGGCCCCCGGCCTCGGCGCCCGCGTCCTGGCCAAATTCTCGCAGGGCGAAAACGGCTGGGAAGCCCGCGTCATCAAGGTGCTCGACACCGACACCAACCGCGTCCTCGGCGTCATCCGCAAGTCCAACAAGGAGGTCCGGGTCGAGCCCGTCGACCGCCGGTCGAAGGACGTCCTGCTGGTCCCGCCCGCCCAGGGCGTCGACCTGCGCGACGGCGACCTGGTGCTGGCCGCCATCGAAAAGGGCGAGCAGCGCTACGGCCCCAAACGCGGCAAGATTCTCGAGACCATCGGCCGCGAGGACGATCCCCGCGCCGCCTCCCTGATCGCCATCGCCGCCCACAATGTGCCGATGGGCTTCTCGGACAAGGTTCTGCAGGAGGCCGAGGACCAGGCCCTGCCGACCCTGCAGGGCCGCGAGGACCTGCGCGACCTGCCGCTGATCACCATCGACCCCGCCGACGCCCGCGACCATGACGACGCCGTCTTCGCCCAGCGCGACGAGGATCCGAAGAACGAAGGCGGCTGGATCGTCTGGGTCGCCATCGCCGACGTCGCCGCCTACGTCCGCCCCGGCACGAACCTGGACCGCGAGGCGCGCGAGAAGGGCAACTCCACCTACTTCCCCGACCGCGTCGAGCCGATGCTGCCCGAGGTCCTGTCCAACGGCCTGTGCAGCCTCAAGCATGGCGAGAACCGCGCCTGCCTCGCCGTCCGCATGGTCTTCGACAAGGACGGCCGCAAAACAGCACACAAATTCCTGCGCGGCCTGATGCGCTCCCACGCCAGCCTCAGCTACGAACAGGCCCAGGCGGCCATCGACGGCGTCGAGGCCGGCGGCGGGACCGACGACGTCACCGGCCCGATCATGGAACTGATCCTCTATCCGCTGTGGAACGCCTACCGCGCCATGCTGAAGGGTCGCCACAAGCGCTCCCCGCTGGCCATCGAGAGCCCCGAACGCAAGGTGCTGATGGACCCCGGCGGCGGCATCGGCGCGATCATGCCGCGCAAGTCGCTGGAGGCGCACCGCCTGATCGAGGAGATGATGATCCAGGCCAACGTCTGCGCCGCCGAGACGCTGGAGCAGAAGAAGACGCCCCTGCTGTACCGCGTCCACGACGCCCCCAGCCAGGAGAAGCTGTTCAACCTCGGCGACTTCCTCCAGACCATCGGCAAGCCGTGGAACAAGGGCGAACCGGCCACCACCAAGCGGTTCAACAAGCTGCTGGATGAAACCCGCGACGGCGAATACGCCGAGGTCGTCAACGAGGTCGTCCTGCGGACCCAGATGCAGGCCATCTACAGCCCCGAGAACGTCGGACACTTCGGCCTCAACCTCGACCGCTACGCCCACTTCACCTCGCCGATCCGCCGCTACTCCGACCTGATCGTCCACCGCGGCCTGATCCGCGCCCTCGGCCTCGGCAAGGACGGGCTGACCGACCGCGAGATCAGCGAGCTGCCGGCCATCGCCGAACAGGTCACCCTGACCGAGCGCCGCTCCATGGCCGCCGAGCGCGCCGCCATGGACCGCTACATGGCCGCCTTCCTGTCCGAGCGCGTCGGCGCGACCTTCACCGGCCGCATCACCGGCGTCACCCGCTTCGGCCTGTTCATCCGCCTCGACGAGACCGGCGCCGACGGCCTCGTGCCCGTCTCCACCCTCGGCGGGGAGTATTTCCAGCACGACGACCGCACCCACGCCCTCGTCGGCGACCGCAGCGGCCAGCGCTGGACCCTCGGCCGCAACGTCGAGGTCAAGCTGGTCGAGGCCACCCCGGTCACCGGCGGCCTGGTCTTCGAAATGCTGTCCGACCCCGCTCCGCGCGATCCCAACGCCCCCGCCCCGCGGCTGGGCCAGCGCGGCCGCGGCGGCGGGGACAGCTTCCCGAAACGCGGCGCCGGCCGGCCCGGCGGTCCCAAGCCGCGCGGCGGCAAACCCGCCGGCGGTCTCAAGGGGGTCCGCAAGGGCAAGCGGCGGTGACCCACCCCTTCGACGCCGCCCAGGACCTCGCCGACGCCCCGCGCACCGGCGAGCGCCAGCGCCCGAAGGACGCCGCCACCCTGATCCTGACCCGCGTCCGCAAGGGCGCGCCCGAGGTGCTGATGGGCCGCCGCGCCCCCGGCCACGTCTTCATGGCCTCCAAATGGGTGTTCCCGGGCGGCCGGGTGGAGCGCGCCGACCATGCCGCCGCCTTCGCCACCGACCTTGCTCATGCCGACGCCGTCCGTCTCACGCGCGAGGCCCCTCCCCGCCGCGCCCGCGCCCTCGCCCTCGCCGCCGTGCGCGAGACCTATGAGGAGACCGGCCTGCTGCTGGCCGCCCCCGCCCCGCCCGCCTCCGTCGCCGGTCCCTGGCGCGAGTTCCGCGCCGTCGGCGCCCTGCCCGACCTCGCCGCCCTGTCCTACATCGCCCGCGCCGTCACCCCGCCCGGCCGCAGCCGCCGCTTCGACGCCCGTTTCTTCATGGCCGACGCTTCAGCCCTGCTGCATCCCGAGCCCACCGCCGGCTCCGGCGAGCTGGACGAGATCGCCTGGTTGCCGCTTGGGGACGCCCGCGCCGTCGACCTGCCGGCCATCACCCGCTTCGTCCTCGGCGAGGTCTCGGAGCGCCTCACGCATCCGCACCGCCCCCTGCCCTTCGTCCGCATGGTGCGGGGCAGCCACGTCATCGAGCATCAGGACTGAGGCGGGCCGGCTACTCCGCGACCGGCCGCGTCAGGTCGAACTCGACCCGCAGGAACCGCCCGCCCGGCCGCCGCAGCTCATAGGCGAAGATGTCGCCGGGATGGACCTCGACGGCCCAGACATTGGTGGTCGAGACCTGCGCCCCGCCGGCGATGAACTGGTCGATCGACTCCTGGTCGACCGGGAATTCCTGCCGCCCGGCCGTGCCGTCGCTCGCCGTGTCGCCGCCGTACATGTGATAGCCGTGGATCACCCCCTGCTCGTCGCGGTGATCGTGCTTCAGCCGCAGGCCCTCCGCCGTCCGCGTCACGATCCAGCGCCGCGACCGGTCCTCGCCCACGGCGAAGGGGATGCCCACCTCATCGGGGGCGCAGTCGCGCACATGCATCACCAGCCGGCTGTTGCGGAAATCGGCGTCGGCCGGGTCGGGGGTCACCACCTTGCCCTCGAAGGTCTGGCCGCACAGGGCGTTCAGCCGGGCCAGGAAGGCGTCCTGCGGATGGGCCGGTTCCGGCGCGGTGGCGCAGGCGGCGAGAAGGGCGAGGACGGGGCCGAGCGCGGCGAGCTTGAGCGTTTTCATGCCGCCACCCTGCCCCGCCCCGCCCGCCGGCTCAATCCCCGTCCTGGCCCGGTTGACTTCCCAACGCGCCTGAGTATGTTCCGCGCCTCTCATTTCAGCGGCTTTCGCCGTCGCAAAGGTAATTGTCCGATGGCCAAGCCCGCCTCCATCAAGATCCGTCTCAACTCGACCGCCGACACCGGCTTCTTCTACGTCACCAAGAAGAACGCCCGCACCATGACCGAGAAGATGGTCGTCAAGAAGTACGACCCGGTCGTGCGCAAGCACGTCGAGTTCAAGGAAGGCAAGATCAAGTAAGTCCTTCGAACCTCGTCATCCTCGGACAACGAGCGAAGCGAGGCCGATCCGAGGATCCAGACGCCCGGTCAGCGATGGCCGGGCGTTTTTCATTGTCCGGCGTGCTAGGCTGGGGAATGACCGCTCCCGACGACGAAACCCCCATCCAGCGGGCGCTCCGCCTGAAACAGGCGATCATCGACGCGCGGCCCAAGCCGCCCCGCGGCGGCCGCTTCCAGCGTGAACAGGCCGCCAGCATCGCCACCGGCAAGTCCAAGCCCTGGATGAGTCGCTAGCCCTCAGGCCGCTCGCGCGATGACCTGGTTCCGGCCATGGGCCTTGGCCTCATAGACCCCTTCGTCGGCGCGCTTCAGCAGACCTTCCGGCGTATCCCCGGCCACGCTCGCCGCCACCCCCACCGAGACGGTGATGGTCAGGCCCTCGGCGCCGCCCATGATCGGGAAGGGCTGGGCCTCGATGTCGCGGCGGATGCGGTCGGCCACCCGGGCGGCGGCGTCCAGGCTGGCGCCCGGCATGACCACCACGAACTCCTCGCCGCCCAGCCGGCACGGCAGGTCGATGGCCCGCACGTTTGTCGCCAGCCGCACCGCGAACTCGCGCAGCACCTCGTCGCCGGCGTCGTGGCCGAAGCTGTCGTTGACCGCCTTGAAGTGGTCGATGTCCATGACCAGCACGGCGACCGGATCGCCCCCCTGGCCGGCGCGCCCGACCATGGCCTGCAGCTGCCCGGCCATGTAGCGGCGGTTGTGCAGCCCGGTCAGGGCGTCGGTGACCGCCATCTCGAGGCTGTAGTCCAGCTTCTCCTTGAGGAAGTCGGCGTAGCGCTTGCGTTTGATCTGGGTCCGCGCCCGCGCCATCAACTCCTCGGCGTCGACCGGGCGCGGCAGGATGTCGTTGACGCCCAGCTCGAGCGCCTTCAGCAACCGCGGCCGGTCGGCCGGATCGACCACCGCCAGGATCGGCGTGCGGCGTGACGCCTCGCTCGAGCGCACCTGGGCCACGAAGCGCAGGCCGTCGAAACTGGCGCTGGCGACATTGACGATCATCAGGTCGACCGGACCGCGCGCCGCGATCAGGGCCGCGGCCGGATCGCTCTCCGCCACGGGGCGGTGCTCGACGCCCAGATGGGTCAGCATCTTGCCGGTCTGCAGCTCATTGTCGTCTACGATCAGCACCCGGCCGCCGGACCCGCGCAGCCGGCCGGCCCCGTCGGCGTCGACCCCCAGCCGCCGGCCGCTCTCCTCGCGTTCGCGCAGCTCGTCCATCACCGCCTTCAGCCGCACCAGCGACTTGACCCGCGCGAACAGGATGACGTCGTCGATCGGCTTGGTGACGAAGTCGTCGGCCCCGACGTCCAGTCCCTTGATCTTGTCCTCGCGCCCGTCCAGCGCGGTGACCAGCACCACCGGAATGTGGCGCGTCACCGGATCGGCCTTCAGCCGCCGGCAGGTCTCGAAGCCGTCCATGCCCGGCATCATCACATCCAGCAGGATGATGTCCGGCCGCTCGGCCGCCGCGATCTCCAGCGCCGAGGCGCCGTCCATCGCCGTCAGCACCTCATAGTATTCCAGCGTCAGCTTGGCCTCGAGCAGGCGGACGTTCGGCTCGACGTCATCGACGACCAGAATGCGCGCCGTCATGTGACCAGCGCCTCGACCGGGCCGAGATGCTTGCGGACCACCTCGAGGAAATGCACCACCGAGATCGGCTTGGAGATATAGGCCTCGCAGCCGCCCTGCCGGATCCGCTCCTCATCGCCCTTCATGGCGAAGGCGGTGACGGCGATGACGGGGATGTGGTTCAGCTCCTCGTCGTCCTTCAGCCATTTGGTCACTTCCAGGCCGCTGATCTCGGGCAGCTGGATGTCCATCAGGATCAGATCGGGCCGGTGCTGCCGCGCCAGGGCCAGCGCCTGCAGCCCCTCGCGGGTCTGCAGGGTGCGATACCCCTGGGACTCAAGCAGATCATGAAAGAGTTTCATGTTCAGCTCGTTATCCTCGACGATGAGGACCGTCTTCGACATCATCACCCGGCCTGTTCCACTTCCTGGGAAGCGCGGTTGCGCGGAGGCTTTGTTCGCCTTCTTCGGAAGCAGTCTGTCCCGCCTTCTCTTAAGTTGACGTGAAGCGGGCCTGCCGGGGGCGCTCCCTTGCTTTCGTCATCCTCCGGCAAGCCGCGCCTTCGCGGCGCAGACCGGGGGACCCAGCGGCGCGCGATAGCGCGAACCTGTCGGGAGCGCCGCTGCCCAACACAGCCTGCCTGAACAGATCGCCTTCGGCGCCGCTGGGTCCCCCGGTCTCGGCTTCGCCTCGCCGGAGGATGACGAAAGCAGTGGGGTAAATCGCGCGGATGCTCGATACTGGTCCGATCGCCATGACCCGTCCCCGCGCATGAAATCCATCTGCCGCGACTGCCTGCACGCCGCCGACGCCCCCGTCGAGCGCTGCCCGGCCTGCGACTCGCGCCGCATCGTCCGCCACGCCGAACTCGACCAGCTCTCCATCGCCCACCTCGACTGCGACGCCTTCTACGCCTCGGTCGAGAAGCGCGACCGCCCCGAACTGCGCGACCGCCCGGTCATCGTCGGCGGCGGCAAGCGCGGCGTCGTCTCGACCTGCTGCTACATCGCCCGCCAGTACGGCGTTCACTCCGCCATGCCGATGTTCAAGGCCCTCAAGGCCTGCCCCGAGGCCGTCGTCATCAAGCCCGACTTCAGCAAATACGTCGCCGCCAGCGAGGCCATCTTCGGCGCCGTGCGCGAACTCACCCCCCTGGTCCAGACCCTGTCGCTCGACGAGGCGTGGATCGACCTGTCGGGCACCGAAAGGCTCAACGGCGGCCCGCCGGCCTTCCAACTGGTCCGGCTGCAGAAGCGGATCGAGGACGAGACCGGCCTGACCGTCTCCATCGGCCTCGCGACCAACCGCTTCCTCGCCAAGGTCGCCTCCGAACTGGACAAGCCGCGCGGCTTCTCCGTCCTTGGCTCCGAGGCCGCCGCCCTGCTGGCCCCCAAGCCCGTCGGCATCCTGCCCGGCGTCGGCCCGGTGTTCCGCAAGACCCTGCAAAGCGACGGCTACGCCACGGTCGGCGACCTCGCCGCCGCCGACGTCCGGGAGCTGGTCAGACGCTATGGCGAGACCGGCCTGCGCCTGCACGACCTCGCCCACGGCCGCGACGCCCGCGCCGTCCGCCCCGAGCACGAGCGCAAGGGGATGAGCGCCGAGACCACCTTCAACGAGGACCTGACCGCCGCCGCCGACCTGGAGGCCGAACTCTGGCCCCTGTGCGAGAAGCTGGCCGCCAAGGCCCGCCGTGACGGCGTGGCCAGCCGGGTGATTGTCCTCAAGCTGCGCCGCACCGACTTCAAGATCGTCACCCGTCGCGTCACCCTGGCTGAGCCGGTCCAGACCGCCCGCGCCCTGTTCGCCGCCGGCCGCGACCTGATGGCCCCCGAACTGGGCCGCCCCTACCGCCTGATCGGCATCGGCATGGGCGACGTCCAGGACGCGGTGGATACGCCCTCGGCCCTCTTCGACTCGCCCGAGGCCCGCACCCTCAAGACCGAAACCGCCATCGACCGGCTGAGGGCGAAGTTCGGCGCGGGCGCGGTGGTCGCAGGGCGAGCGCTTAAATAACCCTCTCCCATTGGGAGAGGGCTTGAGCGCACGATGGCGCAGCCATCGTCCTTGCGCGAAAGGGTGAGGGCCGACTGTCGGCGTCGGCGCAAGCCGCGTCGCTGACCTGAGCCGCGGCTTTCGCCGACTGACACAGCCGACCCACATCCGACGGGGCTCCGCCCCGCCACCTTCTCCCATCGGGAGAAGGACGCGTCTGACCCATGACGCTGTGCTGGCAATTCGCGGATTTATAGTCGGATTGTGGAGACGTTCCCCTGCCTTTTCCGACGCTTGGCCGAATCTAGAAGCTATCTTCCATCCGCATAAGCCGGCAGGCGCATAATGCGGTCCTCAGCTCGCCGGTCTTTGACAATCGAACCACGCAGCGCCGTCCAGGCGCGAAGCCAGCCCCCCGGCCGCCGATGCAGACTCTGCCGACTCCGCCACACCGAATTCCGGCGCCGACCCTGCCGACTCTGCCGACTCCGCCACACCGTTTTTTCCGGTCGGGTCAGGTCACCCCCGCCCCCGCATCGACGCCGCCCTTCCCCCGCGCTAAACCGCCCCCAAATCCCCTCAGGAGTCTCCCCATGACCGTCGCCGCCCGCCTCGCCGAACTCGGCATCGAACTGCCGGAACCCGCCAGCGCGGTGGCCAACTACGTGCCCTTCGTCCAGACCGGCAACCTGCTCCACATCTCCGGCCAGCTGTCCAACGACGCCTCGGGCGGAATCAAGGGCACGGTCGGCGCAGACGTCTCCCCGGAACAGGCGAAGGCCGCGGCCCGCCTGTGCGGGATCAACCTCTTGGCCCAGATGTCGGCGGCCCTCGGCGGCGACCTCGAACGCGTCGTCCGCGTCGTCAAACTGGGCGGCTTCGTCCAGGCCGCCGGCGACTTCGAGGCCATACCCGCCGTCATCAACGGCTGTTCCGACCTGATGGTCGAGGCCTTCGGCGACAAGGGCCGCCACGCCCGCTCCGCCGTCGGCGTCTACCGCCTCCCCCTCGGCTTCGCCGTCGAAGTGGACGCCATCGTGGAAGTCCGCTGATCCTTCAAGCCACCCACATACTCCGCTCATCCCGGCGAAAGCCGGGACCCAGTTCTGCCCAGCTTGGCGCTGGCGCTTCAGGACCTGGGTCCATGGTCGCTGGATCTGACGCATCATCCAAAGCACTGGGTCCCGGCTTTCGCCGGGATGAGCGGATTTGAGTTTCACCATTCAGGTCCATAGTTCGGTCGCCGACATCGGCCGCGAGGCCTGGGACGCCTGCGCCTCCCCCTCCGGCGACCCGTTCGTCTCCTTCGACTTTCTCGACGCCTGCGAGGCCTCCGGCAGCGCGGTCCCGCAGCAGGGCTGGGCCGGCCGCCACCTGTCGCTCCACGACGACGCGGGCCGCGTCATCGGCGTCATGCCCCTCTGGCTCAAGGGCCACAGCCAGGGCGAATACGTCTTCGACCACAGCTGGGCCGACGCCTACGAACGGGCGGGCGGACGCTACTATCCGAAGCTGCTGGCCGCCGTCCCCTTCACCCCCGTGACCGGCCCCCGCTTCCTCGCCCACCCCGACGCCGACCTTGCCTCGGTGCGGCAGGCCCTGCTGCAGGGGGCCCTGTCCCTGACCGAACGGCTCGGCGTCTCTTCGCTGCACGTCAACTTCCCGACCCGCGGCGACTGGGACGCCATGGGCGAGGCCGGCCTGCTGCAGCGTCAGGACATGCAGTACGTCTGGCGCAACGACGGCTACCGGACCTTCGACGACTTCCTCGCCGCCCTGTCCTCCAGCCGCCGCAAGACCATCCGCCGCGAGCGCCGCGAGGCGACCGCCGGCCTCGACATCCGCGTCCTCACCGGCGCGGAGATCACCGAGGCCCACTGGGACGCCTTCTTCGCCTTCTACATCGACACCGGGTCGCGCAAATGGGGCCGGCCCTATCTGACCCGCGACTTCTTCAGCCGCCTCGGCGCGACCATGGCCAACCGCGTCGCCCTGATCATGGCCTTCCCAGACGGCCCAAATAGCGAAAAGCGGCCGATCGCCGGGGCGCTGAACCTGATCGGCCACGATGCCCTCTACGGCCGCCAGTGGGGCGCGCTGGAGGACGTGCCCTTCCTTCATTTCGAGCTCTGCTACTACCGGGCCATAGAGTTCGCCATCGAGCGCGGCCTCGCCCGCGTCGAGGCCGGCGCCCAGGGCGAGCACAAGATCGCCCGCGGCTACCTGCCCTCGCCGGTGTATTCGGCCCACTTCATCGCCGACCCGGCCCTGCGCGCCCCGGTCGCCGACTATCTGGCGCGCGAACGCCCCGCCGTGGAGGCGGAGATCGGAGTCATGGCCGCGGAACTGTCGCCCTTCCGCAAGGGCGGCTGATGCCTCAGTCCCGCTTGTCGCCGCCGATGAACCAGCCGGCGATCCAGCTGACCACCCCGGTGACGATGGCCGCGCCGATCCCGGCCCACAGGCCGTCGACCACGAAGCCCCCCAGCAGAACGGCCACCAGGCCGATCGTCGCCGCGTTCACCACCAGCAGGAACAGGCCGAAGGTGATGACCGTCAGGGGGAAGGTCAGGATGGTCAGGATGGGCCGCACGATGGCGTTGGCGATCCCTAGCAGGATCGCAGCCAGCAACAGGGTCGGCGTATCGCTGAACGCCACCCCGGGCACGACCTGCGCCGCCAGCCACAGGGCCAGACAGGTGACGAGAAACTGGACGATGAAACGCAGCATGGGCGACTCCCTTTTGACCTTGACCATAACACCCGATCGCCGCCGGGGCTCCCCTCCTCCCGCCGCAGTCGCTAATCTCGCCTCAAGCCGCCGGAGCCTCCCATGACCCTCAACGCCCCCTATGACCCGGACAACATCTTCGCCCGGATCCTGCGCGGCGAAATCCCGGCCGTGAAGGTCTGGGAGGATGACAACGTCCTCGCCTTCATGGACGTCTTCCCCCAGTCCGAGGGCCACGTCCTGGTCATCTCCAAGACCTCGACCGCCCGCACCCTGCTGGAGATGGAGCCCAAGGCCCTGGGACGGCTGATCGGCGCCACCCAGCGCACCGCCCGGGCCGTGGTCAGGGCCCTCGAACCCGAGGGCTTCCAGATCATGCAGCTGAACGGCGAGGCCGGCGGCCAGACCGTCTTCCACCTGCATTTCCACATCATCCCCCGCTGGCCCGACCGGCCGCTCAAGGGACACGGCCATGCCCCGCCCGCTGACCCGGAGACGCTCCGCGCCCTCGCCGACCGCATCGCCGCCGCGCTCGATTGACCCCGGCGCGGCCGCCCAGCATAAGGGCCGCCGTCACGACGGGCGCCGGTTTAGCTCAGCTGGTAGAGCAGCGGTTTTGTAAACCGAAGGTCGCGGGTTCGATTCCTGCAACCGGCACCAGTCCGTCCGCCCGGCCCCGGTCAGCCGTCCAGAACGAGGCGCGCCCGGTGCAGCCGGGCGAACTGTTCGGCCGCTTCCGGTCCGAACAGCACCGGCTCCGCCGAATGGGCGTCCTCGATTACGGCGAGAATGGCGTCGATCGCCTCTTCCTGGCTCGGCCGGGCGCCGGCGACCAGCCGGTCGAGCAGACCGGGCAGCCGCTCCCTGCGCGCCCGCGCCTCCGCCTTCAGCGCCCTGGCGCCGGGCCGGACCGTCGCCGGGGCCCGAAGCGGCCGCGACCTCGGCTCCTCGAAATCGATAAAGACGCCCGCCGCAGGCCTGAACCCCGGCAAGGCGTCCAGCGTCAACGGACCGGCCGCCAATTGCGGAACCTGGCCGCCGTCCCCGATCGACGGGCCGTCCGGCGCGATGTCAAGGGCCTCGGCCGCCTGCCGCTTGCCGCAACGGCGACACCGGTCCGAACCATGACGTTCGGACCAGTAGAAATCATGCCTGCATAACAGTGGCTTGAGCGGCGATAACATGACGACGTCCCCAATAATGGGTACAAACGTCAATCCTTAGGGACTTGTCAACCATCGTTCACCCGACAGGGGTATCACCCTGCGCCGAACATCACCGCCACGCGATAGGTGATCAGCGCCGCCAGATAGGCCAGCCCGAACATATAGGCGACCATCACCCACATCCATTTCCACGAGTTGGTCTCGCGCTTGACCACGCCCAGCGTCGCCACGCACTGCGGCGCGAAAACATACCAGGCCAGGAAGGACAGTCCGGTCGCCAGCGACCATTGTCCGGCCAGGGTCGTGGCCAGCACGGCCGTGGCGGTCTCGGGATCGGCCACGGCGTAGACGGTGCCGAGGGCTGCCACCGCCACCTCCCGCGCCGCCATGCCCGGGATCAGGGCGATGACCATCTGCCAGTTGAAGCCGATCGGCGCGAACAGCGGCTCCAGCGCCTTGCCCATCATTCCGGCGAAGGAATAGTCGATGGCCGGAGCGGTCGCTCCTTCCGGCGGATAGGGGAAGGTCGACAGCGCCCACACCAGCACCATCAGCGGCAGAATGATCCGCCCCGCCCGCTCCAGAAATATCCGCGCCCGGAGCCACAGATTGAACAGCACGCTGCGGAAGTCCGGGGTCTTGTAGGCCGGCAGCTCCATCATGAAGGGCTCGACCGCCCCTCGCCACAGGATGCGCCGGACGACGAACGAGACCGCCAGGGCGCTGATGATGCCCGCCGCATAGAGGCCGAACATCACCAGCCCCTGCAGATTGGCGAAGCCCCACACCGTCTGGTTCGGAATGAAGGCGGCGATGATCAGCGTATAGACCGGGATCCGCGCCGAACAGGTCATCAACGGCGCCACCATGATCGTGGTCAGCCGATCGCGTTTCGAATCGATGACCCGCGCCGCCATCACCCCGGGAATGGCGCAGGCGAAACTGGACAGCAGCGGAATGAAGGCGCGGCCGTGCAGCCCGGCGCCGCCCATGATCTTGTCCATCAGGAAGGCGGCCCGGGCCATGTAGCCGAAGTCCTCGAGCAGGATGATGAACAGGAACAGGATCAGAATCTGCGGCAGGAACACCAGCACGCTGCCGACGCCCGAAATCAGCCCGTCGACGATCAGGCTCTGCCACAGACCGTCCGGCATGGCCGCGGCGACCACCGAGCCGAGCGCCCCAAGCGCGGCCTCGATGCCGTCCGCCGCCGGCGTGGCCCAGGTGAAGACCGCCTGGAACATCACGAACAGCAGGGTCAGCAAGATCAGCAACCCGCCCGCGGGATGCAGCAGAACCGAGTCGATCCGTCCGGTCAGCGTATCGGGCCGTTCCGGGGCCTGGACGCAGGCCTTCATGATCCGTTCGGCTTCGCGCGCCGCTCCGCGCAGGGCGGCGGCGTCCGGCGCGCTCCACGCCATGCTGGCGGCTTCCGGCCGATGCTCCGCCGCCGCCTCGATCGCGGCGACGAGATCCTCGATGCCCCGCCGTCGGGTCGCCACGGTGGTGACGATCGGCACGCCCAGTTCAGCGGACAATTGCTCCAGATCGATCCGCAATCCCTGGCGCTGGGCGATGTCGTACATGTTCAGGGCCAGCACCATCGGCCGCCCGACAGCCTTCAGCTCCAGCGCCAGCCGTAGCACCAGGCGCAGATTGGTGGCGTCGGCGACGCAGACGATGACGTCTGGCGGGGTTTCCCCGGCCAGTCGTCCCAACACCGCATCGCGGGTGACTTCCTCGTCCGGGCTGCGGGCCCGCAGCGAATAGGTCCCCGGCAGGTCAAGCACCGACAGAGTCCGTCCGTCAGCAGTACGGACGAAGCCTTCCTTGCGCTCCACGGTCACGCCGGCGTAATTCGCCACCTTCTGGTGAGCGCCGGTCAGGGCATTGAACAGCGCGGTCTTGCCGCTGTTGGGATTGCCGACGAGCGCGACCCGGGCGCTCCGAACCGCCATATCCATCAGGCAGGGACCCGGTCGGCCGTGGCGCCCTCAGCGTCCATGCTGACGATCAGACGGCCGGCTTCGCGCCGACGCAGCGCGACGCGCATGTCATCGACCTTGAGGGCGATCGGGTCGCCGCCCACCAGCCCCTCGTGCAGCAATTCGATCCGCGCGCCCTCGACGAACCCGAGTTCCAGCAGGCGGCGCTCCAGTTCCAGCGCATGTTCGTCGTGATGGCGGTGATCCCCGACCTGGACGATGACGCCGCGGTCGCCGCGGCGGGCCTGGCTGAGTGGAATGGTGTGGGACATGAGGCTCACGCAACGGCGCGACCCGGCGCGCCTATATGACAGTGATTATCAGGTGCGATAGCAGTCCGTCCACCCTGTCGATGGGCGCAGGGGCGTTGCCGATGGCGAAGGTTGCGCTATCACTGACCGCTACGGAGACCCCCATGAATCGTCCTGTCCTGATCGTCCTCGCCGGCCTTGGTCTCGCGTCCTGTGGTCAGGGCGACGGCGGCGTCGCCGCACCCGCGGCCCCCGCCCGCCCTGCCCCGACCGAAGCGGAAAAGGCGGCCATGCTGGCGGCTCTTCCTGCGCCCTACGACCAGGGCGACCTTGAGAACGGCCGCCGCGTGTTCGCCCGCTGCCGGTCGTGCCACACCATCACCGAAGGCGGACCGAACATGACCGGGCCCAACCTCTACGGCGTGTTCGGCCGGCAGGCGGGCGGGTTGAGCGGCTACAACTATTCCACGGCCCTCAAACAGGCCGGCTTCGTCTGGGACGGTGAGCAGCTCGACCACTGGCTCGAAAACCCGCGCACCTTCCTGAAGGGCACGAAGATGAGCTTCGCCGGCATCCCGGGCGCTGAGGATCGCCGCGACGTCGTCGCCTTCCTCAAGGTCGAGACGGGTTACGCCGCGCCCCCCGCACCCTGACCTATTCGGCCGCGGCGGGAACCTGGTCGTTGGCCGCCGCCTCCTGCGCTTCCCATTCCTCGATCTTGCGAGCCGTGTACTCGGGCGATTTGGTGAAGCGGGCGAGAACGCCATAGATCACCGGCACGACGAACAGGGTCAGCAGGGTTGCGAACATGGCCCCGGAGAAAATGACCACGCCGATGGTCTGGCGGCTGCCGGCGCCTGCCCCCTGCCACAACATCAGGGGCAGGGCCCCGAAGGCGGTGGCGATCGAGGTCATGATGATCGGCCGCAGACGCAGGGTCGAGGCCTCGATGATGGCGTCGTGGATCGACCGGCCCTGGTCGCGCAACTGGTTTGCGAACTCGACGATCAGGATGCCGTTCTTGGCGGCCACCCCGATCAGGATGATGAGGCCGATCTGGCTGTAGATGTTCAGACTTGACCCGGCCATGACCAGGCCGAACAGCCCGCCGGCGGCCGCCAGAGGCACCGTCAGCATGATCACCGCCGGCGTGATCCAGCTTTCGAACTGCGCCGCCAGCACAAGGAAGACCAGCAAGAGGGCGAGCGCGAAGGCCCAGCCGACGGCGCTGCCGGCCTCCTGCTGATCTCGCGCGGCGCCGCCCCACTGGATGGTGGCCACGCCGGAGGGTTGGCCGGCCGCCTGTTCGCTGAGGAAGGCCATGGCGTCGGCCAGGGTCGTCCCCGGGTTCAGATCGGCGCTCAGCGAGATGCTGCGCTGGCGATCCAGCCGTCGCCGATCGGGCGTGTCGCCGGACGTCTGCGTGGTGACCACGGCCGACAACGGCACCAGCTGGCCGCCGCCGGTCGAGACATAAAGCGCCTCCAGGTCGCCGACCGAGCGCCGGTTCTCGAGGTCGGTCTGCAGGATGACGTCATACTCCTGGCCGCCGCGGATATAGGTTGTCGCCCTGCGCGAGCCGAACATCGTCTGCAGGGTGCGCCCGATCTCCTGCGACGAGACGCCGAGGGCGGCCGCCCGTTGCGGGTCGACGTCGACGAGCAGGCGCGGCGCGTTCGGCTCATAGTCGAGCCGCGGCCGCGAGAAGCCGGGGTTCTGCTGGGCGGCCGCCAGGATCGGCTGCACCCAGTCAAACATGTCTTCGTATTCGGCCCCCGTCATGACCATCTCGATCGAGTTGGAATTGCCCCCGCCCCGCTGGAAGGCGCCCGGGACGCTGACGTTGACCTGGGCGTCGGTCTGGCTGCGCAGCTTCTGGTTCAGTTCCTGGGCGATCTCGTCAGCCGAACGGCTCCGCTCCGACCAGTCCTTGAGGGTCAGGACCGCGTTGCCTGAGTTGAACCCGCCGCCGCCGAACCCGGGCGCCGAGATCAGGTAGCTTTCGACCTCGCCGGCCTCCCGGTACTCCGCCAGAATGGGCTCGAGCCCCAACATGATGCGCCGGGTGTAGTCGTATCCCGCGCCTTCGGGGCCCTGGACGCGGCCGACGATGCGGCCGCGGTCTTCCGGCGGAACCAGTTCGCTCGGCAGGGTCAGGAACATGGCGCCTGCGCCGGCGGCCACCAGCGCGATCAGTCCGATCACGCCCCCCACGGCCGCCCGTCGACCGAGCAACGCCATGAGCGAGTTACGGTAGGAGTTCTTCAGCGCCTCCATGCCGCGGTCGACCCGCCGCGCCACCCAGCCGGAGCCCGAGGCCGGACGGAGGATTTTCGACGCCAGCATCGGTGAAAGGCTCAGGGCGAGGAAGGCCGAGAAGGCCACGGCCGCGGCGATGGTGGCCGCCAGTTCGACGAACAGCCGCCCGACATATCCCGGCAGGAACAGCAACGGCGCGAACACCGACAGCAGCACGACGGTCGTCGCCACGACGGCGAAGAACACCTGTCGCGCCCCGCGCTCCGCCGCCACCAGGGGCGGTTCGCCGTGATCGATGCGGCGCTGGATGTTTTCGGTGACCACAATGGCGTCGTCGACGACCAGACCAATCGCCAGCACCAGGGCGAGCAGGGTCAGCAGGTTCAGCGAAAAGCCCAGCGGCGCCAGGATGATGAAGGTCGACAACAGGCATATGGGGGCCACGATCGACGGGATGAAAGCGGCCCGAAGGGTGCCCAGAAAGATGAAATTGACCAGCGCCACCAGCACCAGCGCGATGCCGATGGTGATCCACACCTCGTCGATGGCGTGGGCGGTGAAGACCGAGTTGTCCGACCCAACGGCCAGTTCGGTCCCGGCCGGAAGGCTGGGCTGGACCTGCTCCATCATGGCGCGCACGCCTTCGGAGATGGCGAGGTCGTTCGACTGGGCCTGCCGGGTGACGGCGAGGCCGATCTGGTCCAGGCCATTGCCACGGAACAGCCGGCGCTCCTCCTCCGGCGCTTCCTCGACCCGCGCGATGTCCCCCAGCCGGGTGACGTAGGCGGTCTGCGACTGAAGCGCCCCGCTGGACTGGGCGCCGGAGATAGGGCCTCCGGCGCCGCCGTTGTTGATCGGCAACTGCCGGAAATCCTCGGGCAGCGCATAGTTGCGGGCCACCCGGACGGTGTAGTTCTTCTCGCCGGAATCCAGCGCCCCGGCCGGCAGTTCGACGTTCTGGCTGGTCAGCGCGGACTCGACGTCGGTCACGGTCAGGCCGCGGGCGGCGAGCGCGGCCGGCTCCAGCCATATGCGCATCGAATAGCGCTGCTCACCGTATATCTGCACCTGGGCCACGCCCGGCACCGTCGCCAGACGGTCGAGCAGATAGCGGTCGGCATAGTCCGTCAGCGCCAGGCGATCCATCTCAGTGGACCGCAGGAACAGGATCATGATCGGCTGGCTGTCAGTGTCGGCCTTGGCCACCTCCGGCGGGTCGGCCTGGTCCGGCAGATTGCCCATTACGCGCGAGACCCGATCCCGGACGTCGTTGGCGGCGCTGTCGATGTCGCGGTCGAGGGAGAATTCGATACGGACACTGGAACGGCCGTCGCGGCTGGTCGAGTTGATCCGCTCGACGCCCTGGATGCCGGCGATGACCTGCTCGATCGGCTCGGTGATCCGGCTCTCGATGACCTCGGCCGAGGCCCCGGCGTAGCTGGTGTTGACGGAGACGATCGGCGGATCGACGTCCGGCAGTTCCCGCACGGGCAGGAAGAAGAAGGCGGCGGCCCCGATCACGCACAGGACGATCGCCGCCACAGCGGCGAAGACCGGACGGCGGACCGAGATGTCGGACAGCATCATTTGGCGGCGCCCGCCCGGACGGCCGGGGCGCCGGCCACCGTCACCGGGGAGCCCGGCTGGATGCGGTTCAGTCCGGTGGCGACCACCCTGTCGCCGGTGCTCAGCCCGGAGAGGATTTCGACGAAGCCGTTCTCCACCGAGCCCGTCTCGACGGCGAGGCGCTGGGCCGTCAGCCCTCTCTCTCCGGGAGCTATACGGAAGACGAAGGCGCGGTCGCCCTCATACTGGATCGCCGCTTCCGGAACGGCGAGGCCCTGCCGCACGCCCTGCCGCACGGCTACGCGCATCGACATGCCCGGACGAATGCGACCGCCTGGATTGGGGATTTCCGCGCGGGCGGTGGCCGACCGGGTCTGTTCGTTGATGCGGGTGTCAATCAGCGCAATTCGGCCGGTGAAGGTTTCGTTGCCGAGGGCGTCCGCCGTGGCGACGATCGGCACACCCGACCGCAGGACCGACAAATAGCGCTCGGGCAACGGGAAATCGACGCGGACGACACTGATGTCGTCGAGGGTGGTGATCACCGCGCCCGGACTGATCAAGGTTCCCGGCGTCACGCTGGTCAGCCCCAGCACGCCGTTGAACGGTGCGCGGATCAGGCGGTCGCCGCGCCTCGCGCGGGCCGCGGACAGGGTCGCCTGCGCGGCCTCGAGAGCGGTTTCGGCGTTCTCGGCCGTGACCCTCGGCGCCACGCCGCGTTCGGCCAGTCCGCGGTAGCGGTCGTATTCGCGCTGCGCCTGGTCGACGCGGGACCGCGCCTCGATGATGCCGGCATCCTCTTCATAGGACTGCAATTCGACCAGGGGCGTCCCGGCGGCGACCCGCTGGCCGTCGGTGAACAGGACGCGGGTGATCAGCTCGCTCGTCGAAGAGGTGATGTTGACCGAACGTCGGCCCCGCGCGACGCCGAGGACGCGGATCTCGTCCGAGAATTCACGCGGCGCCACGATCGCCTGCGATACGGCCTGGCCGCGCCCCGCTCCGGGGCCCCCGCGCCCGCCGGGACCACCGCCGCTTTCCTCCCCCGCAAAGGCGAGGCGAAGGATCACGGCCACCACCATCAAGGCGAGCAGGACGGCGGCGGCGACGAGAAAGAAATGGCGCTTGATCACGCGGGACTGGCTCCGGGAGACGACGAGCCGACTTAGCGGGTCCCGCCGTCGACGCAACTAGAGTCTCTGCAACGTTCGGTGTTTCGGATTCCGTCGCTGGCGAGACCGCATGATCTACGCATCAGAACCGGCGCCAGATGCCTATCACCGGTCCGCTCGCCTCGGGCGTTTCCCGGCCGGCGACCGTCCGGCGCCAGCCGGCCTGCAGGCTCCAGTCGCCGAGGTCCCGGACTATGGAGGTCTCCAGCGACAGCCATCGCGCCACGCCGTCTTCGGTACGCCCCCCGAAGGCCTGCGCCAGCACCATCCAGTCGTCGCCGAGGTGCACGCCGGCCGTGGCGTCGACACGGGTTTCGTCCGGCAGGCCCTCACGCCACCGCCGCGCGGCCTGGATCTCGATGAAGGTCCGCGGCGGGATCGGTCCCCAGCCGGTCTGGAAGGAGCGCCCGAGCGACGCCCGCGCTTCCCAGTCCTGATCCCCCTGGCCCGGCGCCGCATAGCCCGCATTGCGCCCCTCCCCGCCGGTCGCATAGCCGGCGTAGAGACTGAACGCGGTGCTGTCGTCCCTCCAGGCCTGCCAGCGGAGCCCCAGTTCGACCGGCCCGCGGCCCTCGAAATCCACGAAGGCGTCCTCTCCGGACTGCCAGTCGCCCTTGAACTGGACGGTCAGCCGGTCCGTCAGGCCGTATTCCGCCAACACGCCGATCGACGCGTCCCTTCGCTCCGCCGGAAGGTCGGCCAGCAGGCCGTCCGGATCGAAGCCTCGCACGGCGGTCATCTGCTCAAACTTCAGGATGACCTGTCCCTTGCCCTTGGGCTGATTCCACGCGCCAGCGAGCGCGGGCGTGGCGAGGGCCGCGGCCGTCAGTGCGATCATCAGCCCCCCGGCGCGGTTCACACGTCGTAGCCCGGCGACCTTCGATCCAGCATTCGAAGCGCCCCCGGCCAGGCCAGGGCCGAAACGAAGCCGATGCCCTTGCCCTGTTCGCGCGTCTCGGCCTGGGCCGCGTCAGGCGCCATCAGCACATGCTCGCGGCCGACCGACAGGGCCGCCACCTGCTGGGCGCAGGCCCGCTCGAGGAAGAACATGCCGATCCAGGCCTGGGCCGCCGTCTGGCCGACCGCCAAGGTGCCGTGGTTGCGCAACAGCATCAGCGGCTTGTCGCCGAGGTCAGCGACCAGCCGTTCGCGTTCGTCATGGTTCAGCGCCAGCCCCTCATAGCCGTGATAGGCGACCTGGTGCTGGAGCAGGCAGGCGTTCTGGCCGAGGGGCAGCAGGCCTTCCTGCTGCGCCGCCACGCCGACCCCCGCCACGGTGTGCAGGTGAATGACGAAATGGGCGTCGTCGCGCGCAGCGTGGATCGCCGAGTGGATCGTGAAGCCGGCCGGATTGATGAAGCTGGTCGTCTCCTGGACGATGTTCCCTTCCAGATCGACCTTCACCAGGCACGAGGCGGTCATTTCCTCGAAATACCAGCCGTACGGGTTGATCAGGAAATGCTTTTCCGGCCCGGGCACACGCGCCGAAATGTGCGTGAAGATCATGTCGTCCCAGCCGTGTAGGGCCACCAGACGATAGAGGGCGGCCAGTTCGACGCGGGCGCTCCACTCGGCCTCAGAGACGCGGGACTTAAGCGAGGGGGTTGTTCCGTCGGCCATGATCCGGGTCCTCAAGGTTGAGTAGGGCGGCGCACGCTCGCGCCGGGCGGGGCCGACGTCAAGATTCAGCTTCCGTTAACCCTGCCTTAGCGGCCTGCAGCTACGCTTCCATCAGCCGAATCGTCGGCGCGCCGGAGACGCCCCTTGACCGTCGCTCAGCTTCGCCTGCCGCCCCTCGCCTCGCCACCGGCCTATCCGGACCTTGTCGCCCTCGCGCGCGACCCCAGCGCCGACGCGCGAGAGCGGCTGCTGCTCGGCGTCATCTCCCTGTGCGACGCCCGTCCGCCGACTGGCGAATTGTCGCCGGTGCTGAGCGAGATTTTCCTGACTTTGGCGCGACAGGCCGAACGCGACGTGCGCAAGGTGCTGTCCCAACGTCTCGCCCAGGCCGACTGGGCGCCGCCCGCCCTGATCAATGTCCTCGCCCTCGACGAGATCGAGATCGCCCGTCCGGTGCTGGCGGCCAGCCCCTTGCTCCAGGATGACGACCTGCTGCGCGTCCTGGTGGAGGCGACGCTGGAACATCAGATCGAGGTCGCCCGCAGGCCCCACCTCGGGGGCCGGGTGGCCGACGCCATTATCGATCGCGGCGAGCCGGCGACGCTCACCGCCCTCGCCTTCAACCGGACAGCCGAGATCAGCGTCGAAGGCCTCCGCCGCCTGGTCGAGCAGTCGCGGCGCGTGGCGGCGCTGCGAGGGCCGCTGACGCGTCACCCCCGGATGACCGAACAACTGGCCGAACAGATGTACCAGTGGGTCGGTGCAGCCCTGCGCCAGTCGATCTGCGCCCGCTTCAAGGTCGACGAGGCCAGGCTGGCGCCGCTGGTCGAACAGTCCGTCTACGACGCGCGGTCCGGAACCATGATCGCCGCGCCCGCCAACGATCCGGATCGCAATGAGATGGAACGGCGGCTGGTCGCCAAGCTTCAGGGCGCCGGCCAGCTGCGCGCGGGCTACCTCGTGCGCGCGATCCGCGAACGCCGCCTCGGACTGTTCGTCCACGCCCTGGCGACCCTCGGCGGGGTTCCCGTCGGCCAGGTGCGCGAGGCTCTGGACGCCCGCAGTCCGGAGGCCCTGTTCTACGCCTGCGCCTCCGCCGGCGTGGACCGCGCTGTCTTTCCGGCCCTCCTGACCGAAATCCGCCTGCTCAATGACGGTCTCCCCGGCGACGCGGGCGCACCGGTCTGGACGCGAGGAGCCATTTCGCCCGCCTCGGCGGCCCGATCCTTCCGGGCGCTCGTCGCGGGCTGAGCATCCGTTTGACTTCGCCGCCGGGCTCGGCTTGCGTAGGCGCGTGACCCAGCCTGACCTTCGCATCGCCTTCGCCGCTTCGGACCGTCCCGAGGCCGTGGCCGCCCGTGACCGGCTGGTCGCACTCTACGGATCGGCGGACCCCGGCTCGGCCGATGTCATCGTCGCCCTCGGCGGGGACGGCTTCATGCTGGAGACGCTGCACGCCCATATGCAGCGCCGCACACCGGTGTTCGGAATGAACCGCGGCTCGGTCGGCTTCCTGATGAACGACTACAATGAGGAGGGTCTGCCCGGGCGATTGGCCACGGCCGGACGTGCGGTCATTCACCCCCTTCAGATGGACGCCACGACGGAAGGAGGCGAGGTCCAGACGGGTCTGGCCATCAATGAGGTCTCCCTGCTGCGTCAGACCCGGCAGAGCGCCAAGCTGCGCATCACCGTCGACGAGAGGGTGCGCCTTGAAGAACTGTCCTGCGACGGCTGCCTGGTCGCAACCGCGGCCGGTTCAACAGCCTATAATCTATCGGCGCACGGGCCGATCATTCCACTGGACGCCCGGGTTCTGGCCCTCACGCCGATCAGCGCCTTCCGGCCCCGGCGCTGGCGCGGCGCCCTGCTGCCCCATACGGCCAAGGTCTGTTTCGAGATCCTGGAGGCCGACAAGCGACCGGTCAGCGCCACCGCCGACAGCTTCGAGGTGCGACAGGTGACGCGGGTCGAGGTGCGCGAGCGCCGCGACATCGCCCTGACCATGTTGTTCGACGCCGGCCGCTCGTTCGAGGAGCGGGTTCTGGCCGAGCAGTTCGCCTCCTGAGGCGTGCACTGGTTCTTAAGTGTGGCCTGTCACCATACGGCAGGTTCGTCTTCAGGAGCTCGCCGTGAGCAATTCCGCCCAGGTCATCCGTCCGCCCAACACGCTGCGCCTCAAGGTGGGCGGCGCTTTCGGCGGCATCGACGCCAGCGCGATCGCCAAGGCCGAGGAGGCGCTGAAGGCGATGTCCTCGCAGTTCGGCCAGTGGTTGCAGGACGAGATCGTCAAGCTCGACAAGGCCCAGACCGACATCCGCGAGCAGGGCTACAACGCGCAGACGGCCGAGGCCCTCTACTTTCGCGCCCATGACCTGAAGGGGCTGGGCGCCACCTACCAGTATCCGCTGGTGACCCGGCTGGCCGGATCGCTGTGCAAGATGCTGGACGCCCCCGACCGGCGGATGGCGGCGCCGCGGGCGCTGATCGACGCCCACATCGACGCCATCAAGGCGGTGGTCAGGGATCAGATCCAGACCGACGATCACCCGACCGGCCGGGCGCTGGCCGAATCCCTCGAAGCGGGAGTCGCCGACCACCTCGGCTGAGACCTCTGCGGGTCTGGCTGAAACGCCCGCCCCACGGCGGGCGTCTTCAATTCCGGATCAGGCCGCCGCGCCGATCGCCGCGCGGGCGGGCGCGGGCTCCTGGTCGAGCCGCTCCATCAGATAGGCCAGGTCCTCGCGCGGCGCGTTCGGACGCTGGGTCAGGAACCGTTGCAACATCTGCTGACGGAAGCCGTCGCCGGCGGTGTCGGCGCCTTCGGCCTGGAGCGTCCGCCAGGTGTCGACTCCGGCCCGGAAGGCCTGGAACAGCCTCGGCGGCAGGCCGGCGCGGTCATAAATGGCCTTGAGCCCCAGGGGTCCGGCGTCGTGGATCATCAGCCAGGCGCGCGGATGGGGCGTACCAGCCAGCTCGGCCATGCCATATTCGAACAGCGACATCTGGCCTCGCGCCAGGGCCCGCAGCATCAGGGAGCCGGTCAGGGCCCGGCGGGCGTTGAGACCCGCCACGAATGCCGAGAGGTCGGCGTGGTTCGAGGCCTGATCGACCAGATCGACTGTGGCCCGCTCGCGGGCGAACGCGGCCAGTCGGATGGCAGTGGCGGGGGCCACGGCGTGGCGGGTCACCAGATGCTCGCGCACAGCGTCCGACGCCAGTTCGACAAGCCGCTCCGTGACCGACAGCGGCAGAACCTGACGGTAGGCGATCGCGGCGACGATTTCGGGTGAGGCGCTGAACCGGTCGACGCAGCGCTCCAGCGCGCTCTCGGCGATGTCGGCGTTGTCGTTCGCGGCCAGCGTCCGGACAGCCTGTTCGCAACCGACCTCAGCGACCACGGCGGCCACGTCGCGACCGACGACCGGCCGGCCGGCGACGGCGACCTGGCGCAGCGCCGATCCCGCCTGGACGATCTCGATCAGATCCTCGTCCGAAAAGGCCGGCGAAAAACTGATCAGCGGAAGGGCGACGCTGTCGACGTCGGCCGCCAGCACCCGGGCGACGTCGCGCGGAATCAGGTCCGACGCCTTCAGCGTCACGGCCATGGCCCGACGCACCAGTTCCGCCGCGTCGTGCGCCAGCATGCGCAGAATCTTCTGCGCCGCCTCGCGCTCCTCGCCCGTCAGTCCGGCCTTTTCCATATTGCGGCACAGCTTGTGGGCGGCTGCGGCGCGATCATCATCGTCGGTCGCCTTGATCAGGCGGCGGATGTCGGTTTCGGTGAGACGGGCGCGGTAGGCGGTCATGATAGACGCTCTGGGTCAGGCGGTGCCGGCCAGCATTGGCCGATCATCCCTAACGGGCGGTTTACCATCGCCGGATTCGCGGTCAGGCGCTCGAACTGCCTTCAGGCGCGAAGGCTCCGCCAAAGCCGCCGCCCTTTCCGTCCCCATCCTGGCCCAGCAGGAGGGCGAGCAGGCTCTGGTCCTGCTTCAAACGGTCCAGCCGGGCGGCGAGCATCTGGTCGCGCTCGGACAGCGGCGGCGCGGCGGGTGTGGATCCCGCGGAAACGGCAGGGGAGCCCCCGCCCGCATTGCGCTGAAGATTGGCGTGAACCTCCGCGACCGTGGCCGCCCGTCCCTCGCGATAGAAGATCGAGCGGTTGGCCGAGGCCGCCGCGGGAAAGATCGCGGCCGCGCTCGCGCCCGGACGCCGGTCCATGGCCTCCATCAGCTGGGCGGCGCCGGCGGGTCCCAGGAAGTGCGCCGCATACAGGTCGCCCGCTCCGGGCTCCCGCCCCGTCCGCCCTCGCAGATAGGCGGCGTTGGATGCGGTCAGTTCCGCCGCCATGGTGGAGGCCGCCTGGGGGTCGAAACGCAGGTCGAGCACGACGTTGCGCGCCGAACCGTCCACCCGCCAGCGGCCGTCCGAGCCCCGGTGGATCAGATCCGCATACTGGCCATAGCCATGCTTGGCGCCGTGAGTCTTCACCGTGGCCAGCCAGGTCTGTTCGATGAACTGGAACAGGCCGGCCGCGGAGGAGGTCCGGGCCTTGGCGGAAGGGTTCATCGCGCTTTCGCGACGCGCGGTCTTGAGCAGAAATTCAGCGTCCACGCCCGTAGCGCTCGAGGCGCGCCGGATCGCCGCCTCGACTCCGCCAGAGGATGGAATCGCTCCGATGTTCATACCTACGAGGCTGGACGGGCGTGGTTAATCAAATCCTAACGCAGCCGGAGCCGTCCACAGACGCTTAACCTTTGCAGGCCGGGCCTCGTGTCGGATTCATGGCGAAGCTCGCCCAAAACTTGCCCCAAGGGAAGCGCTCAACTTGGCCGTGGGACGCTGCGGGGGCGGCGAACGACAGGGATGACGGCCATGATGATCAGAACCGCAGGCGGCCCCGGACTGGTGAGCCCCTTCGACTACAACGAGCGCCGGACGCCGCGCTTCACCCGAACGACCTGGATCGCCGTGGCGATCGTCGCCGCCGGCCACGTCGGAGTCGGCGCCGCCCTCTACTACAAGCGGTTCGAGCTGATCCTTCCGGCGGAGACCGAGCCGCCGGTGACCACCATCACCATGGCTCCCCTCCCCAAGCCCAGGCCGCCGGAGCCGGTCGCAGCGCCGGTGAAGCCTGCGCCGCCGATCACCCGGACCAATCCCCTGCCCGCGACGCCGACGACTCCGGACGTCGTGGCGGTCCAGCAGGGCGAGACGGTTGCGGAGGGCCCCAGCATCTCGCTCCTTCAGCCGTCGCCCGAGCCCGTCACGGGCGCTCCGACGGTGACGACCTCGCCCCACCCGGCGCCGGCGATCACCAACCCTCGCTGGGAACGCCAGCCGACGGCGGAGCAGCTGATGCGCGCCTATCCGGACCGCGCGCTGCGGACCGGGGTCGGCGGGCTCGCGACCATGAACTGCCTGGTCCAGCCCAGTGGCCGCGTCGCCGACTGCAATCTGACCGGCGAGACGCCCGGCGGCCACGGCTTCGGACGGGCGGCGCAGGGGCTGACGCGGCATTTCCAGATCAGCCCGCGCACGGTCGACGGGGCGGCGGTCGGATCGCGGGTCGCCATCGCCATCCGCTTCAACCCGCCTCCGGCGGATTGATCAGGCGAACCTGAGGGGATCGAGGGCCGACGCGTCCGCCAAAGGCGGGCGGCCCTCGATCCCGTCGGCCACGACCTGGGCGACCAGCGGGCCGAGCAGCCAGCCGTTGCGGCGCGGCGCGAGCGCCAGCAGCAGGCCGACCTGTCCCGAAGCCCCGGCCAGCGGCAGGCCGTCGGCGACCGCTCCGCGCACTCCGACCCGCGTCGGCCCGGCCTCGCCTTCCATTCCGAGCAGCGCCAGTCCGGCCGCCACCCTCGCCCGGGCCTCGTCGGGATCGGGATCGAGATCGCGCCGGCCCGGCTCCATGGTCGCGCCGATGACCACTCCGCCGGCGGCCGGGGCGGCGTAGACGCCCGGCGCGCGGATGACCCGGCCGGGTCCCGCGACCGCCACCTGGGTGAGCTGGCCGCGGATCGGCTGAATCGCCTCGACCAGGGTCGTGATGGAGGGCGGGAGACCGGGAATGGCCGTCGCCGCTCCGGTGGCCAGGACGATCGTCGGAGCAAACCATGTGCGGCCGCCTTCGGCCTCGACGCGCCAGCGGCGGGCGTCGCCGGTGAGGCGCGCGACCCGGCCCCTGACGATGCTGAGTCCCGGCGTGCGAGCCAGTGCGGTCAGAACGGCGCCGGGCTCGATGCGCCAGTCGTCCGGGGTGATCAGGCCGTTCCGGGTGGCGCGGGCCTCGAAACCGAGTTCCCCCAGGCGCGCCACGGCCGCCGCGGGGTCCGGTCCCCGCCATTCGGCGCCCTCGCGATGCAGGGTCAGGCCGTGGGCCTCGGCGAAGGCTGCCCAAAGGTCGCGGGCGCGTCTGAGCAGGCCGGCCTGTTCGGGCGTGAGGTCCTCAAGCAGGGATTCCAGCGCCGGCGCCAGCATGCCGGCGGCGACCGAGGAGGCGTTCGCTCCGCCCGGGTCGATCACGGTCACCGCATGGCCCCGGCCCGCCAGTTCGGCGGCGGTGCAGAGGCCGAGCACGCCGGCGCCGATGACGATCACATCCGGGGAAGAGGTCACGGGCGATCAGATCGACCGCCCGCGACTGTTTTGCAAGCGCCCAGAGGACTTGAGGGCTATTCGGCGGCGATGGCGGCGGCGCGGCTCTGCTCGATGCGGGCGGTCAGGGCGGCGTGCTGGTCCCACAGGGCGCGGGGCAGCCGGTCGCCGAACTTGTCATAGAAGGCGGGGATGAGGGCGGCTTCCTCGGCCCAGACCCCGGCGTCGACATCGAGCAGGGTCGACAGATCGGCCTCGGTCAGGTCGAGACCGGACAGGTCCAGCGCCTCGCGGGTCGGAACGCGACCGACGGGCGTGTCCACGGCCTCGGCCTCGCCGTCGAGGCGTTCGGCGATCCACTTCAGCACGCGGGCGTTGTCGCCGAATCCCGGCCAGACGAATTTGCCGTCGTCGTTCTTTCGGAACCAGTTGACGAAGTAGAGGCGCGGCAGTTTGGCCGCATTCGTGCGGGTCTTCATCGACAGCCAGTGGGCGAAATAGTCGCCCATGTTGTAGCCGCAGAAGGGCAGCATGGCGAAGGGATCGCGGCGCAGCTCGCCGATGGCGTTCTCGGCGGCGGCGGTGCCTTCGGAGGCGACCGACGAGCCCATGAAGACGCCGTGGTCCCAGTCGAAGGCTTCGGTCACCAGCGGCACGGCCGAGGCGCGGCGGCCGCCGAACAGGATGGCGTCGATCGGCACGCCCTTCGGGTCTTCCCATTCCGGCGCAATGGCCGGGCACTGGCCGGCCGGAGCGGCGAAACGGGCGTTGGGATGGGCGGCGGGCTCGCCCGACGACGGGTCGTGCGGCTGGCCCTTCCAGTTGGTCAGGCCCTCGGGGGCCTCCTTCGTCAGGCCTTCCCACCAGACGTCGCCATCGGCGGTCAGGGCGGTGTTGGTGAAGACGGTGTTGGTGGCGAGCGTGGCGAGGGCGTTGCCGTTGGTGTTGCGGCTGGTGCCCGGGGCGACGCCGAAGAAGCCGGCCTCCGGGTTGACGGCGTAGAGGCGGCCGTCGTCGCCGATGCGCATCCAGGCAATGTCGTCGCCGATGGTCTCGGCCTTCCAGCCCGGCAGCGTCGGCTGGAGCATGGCGAGATTGGTCTTGCCGCAGGCCGAGGGGAAGGCGGCGGCGACATATTTGGCGCGGCCCTTCGGATCGGTCAGCTTGAGGATCAGCATATGCTCGGCCAGCCAGCCCTCGTCGCGGGCCATGATCGAGGCGATGCGCAGGGCGTAGCATTTCTTGCCCAGCAGGGCGTTGCCGCCATAGCCCGAGCCGTAGGACCAGATCTCGCGCGTCTCGGGGAAGTGGACGATCCACTTCTCGTCGTTGCAGGGCCAGGGCACATCGGCCTGGCCCTCGGCCAGCGGCGCGCCGAGGGTGTGGACGGCGGGCACGAAGACGCCGTCCTCGCCCATCAGGTCCAGCACCGGCTGGCCCATGCGGGTCATGATGCCCATCGAGATGGCGACATAGCCGCTGTCGGTGATCTCGACGCCGAGGGCGCTGAGCTCGGAGCCGAGCGGGCCCATGGAGAAGGGCACGACGTACATGGTGCGGCCCGCCATGCAGCCGTCGAACAGGCCGTTGAGGCGCTGGCGCATCTCGGTCGGCTCAGCCCAGTTGTTGGTCGGACCGGCGTCGACCTTGTCGGCCGGGCAGATGAAGGTGCGGCTCTCGACGCGGGCCACGTCCTTCGGATCGGAGGCGGCGTAGTAGCAGCCGGGGCGTTTGGTCTGGTCGAGTTCGCGCAGGGTGCCCTTGTCGATCAGGTCGGCGATGATGGCCTGTTTCTCGGCCTCGGAGCCGTCGCACCAGTGGACGCGGGCGGGCTTGGTCAGGGCGGCGATCTGCTCGACCCAGGCGACAAGCTTGCGGTGCGAGGTCGGGGCCGGGTGCAGGCCTGGAATCTGGCCCGGGATGGCGGATGCGGTCACGCGAACTCTCCTGACGTCTGCCCGGCGATCTGACGCCGCCGTGGCGCTCCCTTGCGTGCGATCACGCAATGTTTCAGCGGCAATGACATTGAAGCGGACGCAAGGTCAACCGCTGCAAGTTTCAACCTCCCGCGAGCGGCGGCGGCCCCCTCCCCTGCATAATTCCGGTCGCGGCGGGCGGCGCGGCGGGGTATCCGGGCCGCCATGCAGACGATGGATCCGATCACGGCGACTCCCGGAGCCGCCCTCGCCTCGCCCGCCGCGGCGAGGAACCGCGAGCCGATTCTGGCGGTGCTCAAGGCCCATATGCCGGCGCGGGGGCGGGTGCTGGAGATCGCCGCCGGGTCGGGTGAGCACGCCGTCGCCTTCGCGGCCGCCCTGCCCGGGCTGGAGTGGACGCCGAGCGATCCGTCGGCGGAGGCGCGGGCCAGTATCACGGCCTGGGCGGAAGCTGCGGGCCCGGCCAATCTGCGGCCGCCGCTGGCGCTGGACGTGCTGGACGAGGCGGGCTGGCCGGAGGGGCCGTTCGCGGCGGTGGTCTGCATCAACATGATCCACATCAGCCCGTGGGCGGCGACGGAGGGACTGATGCGACTGGCCGGGCGGGTGCTGCCGGTCGGCGGGCTGCTGGCGACCTATGGGCCGTACCGGGAGGCGGAGGTTGCGCTGGCCCCGTCCAATGCGGCCTTCGACGCGAGCCTGAAGGCGCGGGACCCGGCCTGGGGGCTGCGCGACCGGGACGAGGTGGCGGCGGCGGCGAAAGCCGCGGGCCTGGCCCTGACCCGGCGGGTCGAGATGCCGGCCAATAATCTGATGCTGCTGTTCCGGCGGGTGACCTGATGAGCCTCTCCAAGACCTGGGACGGCGCGGAGCCGGTCCGGCTGAACAAATTCATGGGCCAGTCGGGCATCTGCTCGCGGCGGGAGGCCGATGCGCTGATCGCCGACGGGCTGGTCTCCGTCGAGGGCGAGGTGGTCACCGACGCGGGGCGCAAGCTGCAGCCGGGGCAGACCCTGACGCTGAACGAGCGGGCGACGGCGACGCTGGCCGGGGGCGTCACCATCGTGATGCACAAGCCGGTGGGCTACGTCTCGGGCCAGCCGGAGCCGAACAAGCTGCCGGCGGTTCGGCTGGTAACCGACAACAACCGCGTCGGTGAGGGCGTTACGCCCGCGGACGAGGTCTCCCTGCCCCCGATCGGGCGGCTGGACGAGGATTCGCGGGGCCTGCTGCTGCTGTCGTCCGACGGGGTGGTGGCCAAGGCCGTGATCGGTCCGGAGTCGGGTCTGGACAAGGAGTATCTGGTCCGGGTGGCGGGCGATGTGACCGAAAAGAAGCTGAAGATCCTGCGCCACGGCCTGATGCTGGACGGGCGTCAGCTGAAGCCGGCCTGGGTCAGCCGGATGGAGACGCAGCGGCTGAAGTTCATCTTGCGCGAGGGGCGCAACCGGCAGATCCGGCGGATGTGCGAGATGGTCGATCTCGAGGTCACGGATTTGATCCGTGTGCGGATCGGGCCGCTGAAGCTGGACAATCTGCCGGAAGGGAAGTGGCGGATGCTGACGGCGGAGGAACGGGCGGCGCTGGTCGGGGGAGCCGCCTAGAAAAATCAGGTGTGGCGGAGTCGGCAGAGTCGGCAGGGTCGGCGCCGAAATTCGGTGTGGCGGAGTCGGCAGAGTCTGCAAATACGGCGGAGGGCCTGCGACGGGCTTGAGATTCGAATGTCAAAGACCAGACCCCGCAGTCTAGCAGGCCGATGCGTCAGAATCGGACGTACGGAACGGCGCCGTCAGGCCGGCTCATAGACCAGTTCGATCGCCTCGCCGCCGATCCGGCGGTGGGAGACGAGGCGGAGCGGCGGCCGGGGGCCGATGAAGAACGGATCGCCACGCCCGAGCACGACGGGATGGAGATAGAGGCGGTACTCGTCGATCAGGCCGGTCAGGGCCTGCGCCAGCACCGGCCCGCCGACGTAGAGATCGCCCTTGAGCTCCTGCTTGAGCCGGCGCACCACTCCCTCGGGATCGTCCGCGACCAGGGTAGCGTTGGGACCGACCGACGTCAGGGTGCGAGACACGACCCACTTCGGCTCCGCGCGCCACGCCGCCGCGAACTCGTGCAGATCCGCTGTCCATTCGGGATCGTCCTGCTCCCAGTAGCGCATGATCTCATACAGGCGGCGGCCATAGACGCTGCCGGCCGAACCGCGCACCTGATCGATGAAATGGCGGAAGAGGACGGCGTCAGGCCCGAATCTGTCGTAATCGACATAGCCGTCCAGCGAGACATTCATTCCAAAGACGAGGCGGGCCAAATCGATCTCCGATCCGTTTACTTCGCTGTGGGCGGCCGGTTCAGGCCGGGGCGTACTGGCGGAACGGCGCCAGCTGGTGAGTCGGGTTTCTAGTCCACGTCCATGCCGCAGGTCAGGTTGGCGACAGCGCCGCTGATAGCCGCCGCCTGGTCCGAGGCCATGAAGGCGGCGGCCGAGGCCACGTCGTCCAGCGTCGGCAGCCGCTTCAGCAGCGTCATGTCCTCAAGGAAGTGGATGAATTCTTCCGGAGCCATGGGCAGGTCCGGCGTATCTTTCAGCGTCTCGCCGATGCGGTGCGGCCGCAGGCAGACGACGCGGACGCCCTGCGGCCCCAGTTCCGCAGCCAGGGTTCGTGTCAGGGCCTCGACCGCAGCGAGCGAGACCGCGAAACCTGAAGTGCCGGGCACCGCGAGTCGGGCGGGCGAGGCCGACAGCGTCAGCACCACCCCGCCTCCGCCCTTGACCATATGACGCGCGGCGGCCCGCGAGGTGATCAGCTGGCTTCGCGGTCCCGTGGTGATCGGGAACATGAAGTCGGCGATGTCGATATCCAGCAGCGGCACGCCCTGCACGAAATCAAAGCCGACGGCGTTGAAGGCCACATCGATCCGGCCCGCGCGCTCAAACACCATGGCGGCGTGGGCCTCGACCGCGTCGCCGTCCAGCGCATCAATCTGATGGACCTCGGCCCCGAGTTCCCGGGCGAGCGCCATGAGCGGCTCTCGTGTATGGCCGCAAAGGAACAGGCGCGCACCCTCGCGGGCAAACCGGCGCGCGACGGCCGATCCGATCTGGCCCGCCGCCCCATGGATGACGGCCACCTTGTTTTCGAGCAGCATGAATTGTCCTCGGGAAGAAGGGTATTGAACGGGAGGCGACGGACGGGATCAGGCCGCCGCGGTCTCCGCCTCATGCGCCCTGAAAGGCTTCAGCTGGTCGGCCAACGCCCGCTTGAAGGCCGGGCGGGCCTCGGCGCGGGCCACGTAGTCGGCGAGGGCCGGGAAGTCGGCCACGATGTCGGTGTGGCGCAGGTCGCGCAGCACATGGGTCATCAGGATGTCGGCGGCGCTGAAGCGGTCATTGGCGAACCATTGGCGGTCGCCGAGCGCGGTCTGAAGGTCGGCGAGCCGTTTGCGCAGCTGCGCCTCGACCTGGGGCCGGCGTTCCTTCGTCCAGGCCTCCCCGGCGTGGAACAGGTCGATGCCGGCCAGTTCGGCGACGAAGGGCTCTACGCTGTTCGAGGCCGCGAACAGCCAGGTCATGACCATGGCCCGGCCGGCGTCGTCGGCGGGCATCAGGGCGTCGGAGTTCTGGGCGATCCACAGGACGATGGCCCCGCTCTCGAACATCTCGACCCTGTCGTCGCGATAGGCCGGCACCTGGCCGAACGGCTGCAGGGCCCGATATTCGGGCGTCGCCTGATCCTCGAGGCCGATCAGCCGGTCGTCATAGCCGAGTCCGGCCTCCTCGAGCGCCCAGCGCACGCGGATGTCCCGCACCGAGCCCTGGGCGAAGGGCGGCACCCATTTGAAGGCGGTGACCTGGATCATGGCGGGGCTCCTTAGCAATTGACGAATGGGTTGATATCAACATATAATCGGACATGTCAAACGCGGCCTTTGCGACCACCCTGCACATCCGCGATCACTGCCTGTGCCTGCACGCCCAGAGGGCGGCGCGGACGCTGGCGCGGCGGTTCGACGTGGCCTTCCGGCCGCTGGGGATCACCAGCGGCCAGTTCTCGCTGCTCAACGCCATGAACCGGCCGAAACCGCCGACGATCGGAGCGATCGCCCAGGTGCTGGCCATGGACCGCTCGACCGTGACCGCCAACCTCAAGCCGCTGGAGCGGATGGGGGCGGTCGAGGTGTCGGTGGATCCCGACGACCGCCGCGGACGGCGCGCGGCCCTGACCGAGGCCGGCCGGGCGCTGCTGGCGCGGGCGGCGCCGGTGTGGGTGGACGAGCACGCCCGCGTCGAGGCGGAACTGGGCCGCGATGCGGACGAGCTGCGGGCGGGGTTGAGAGGGGTGGGGTGAGTTCCGCGGCTCAGTGCGCGAACGCCAGCATCCACACGGCCATGCCGATCATCATCAGGTTCTCGGTCAGGGAGACGAAGCCCAGCGGGACGTTGGACGAACCCCCGACGCAGGCGCATTTCAGCTCGGGTTTGTCGATGTAGACGGCCTTGAACACGGACACCGCGCCGATCCCGCCGATGAACAGGGCCACGGGGGCCGACAGCCAGGTCAGGACGCCGGCCAGCATCAGCACGCCCGCCCCCAGTTCGGCGAAAGGGTAGATGTAGCCGTACGGCACCCAGCGCCGGGCCAGCTGGTCGTAGTTGAGGAACATGGTCGAGAATTTCTCGACGTCCTGCAGCTTGAGCATGGCCAGGATACACATGGCCGTGGCGATGAAGGTCGGCAGGGCCATGACGGTGATCGCGCCCATCGCCAGCCAGTCGACGGCCAGGGCGATCAGGGCGGCGACGGCGAAGACGGCCAGCACCGGGGTGTAGCTGGTGGCGCCCGGCTCGGGGACCTTCTCGCCGAAATGGCGGCGCAGGTCGTCGTGACCGCCGATGCGGACGCCGTCGATGAAGGTCTGGGGCGTGGTCTGGACGTCGTGCACGGCCTTGAAGGCGTCGGTCTCCGCACGGGTCTTCAGGTGATGGTCCTGGACCGCATAGCCCTTGCGGCGCAGCAGCCACAGGGACTTCTGGCCATAGGGGCAGATGTGGCCGGGCATGACCATGCGGTGGAGGACGGCGGTTTTCTGCGGGGCGGACATGGGGCTTCTCCTGTTGCCGATAACGATCCGCCCCCCATGTAGGGTCCGGACCATGGTACGGAGTCAAGCGATGTCCCCTGCCCTCTCGAACATGACCATCGCCCGGCTGGCGACCGCAGGGGGCGTCGGCGTGGAGACGGTGCGCTACTACCAGCGGCGCGGCCTGCTGCAGACGCCGCCGCGGCCGGAGGGGTCAGGCTCGGGCGGCCGGGTGCGGCGCTACGGGACGGAGGATCTGCGGCGGCTGAGGTTCATCCGTCAGGCGCAGGCGGCGGGATTCACCCTCGAGCAGATCGGGGAGTTGCTGGCGCTGGACGCGGGCGAGGACCGGGATCGGGCGCGGGCGCTGGCGGAGGCGCGGCTGGGCGAACTGGATGCGCGGATCGCGGAGCTGGAGACGGCGCGGGCGGCGCTGCGGCGGCTGGCGACGGCGTGCGGGGCGGGAGGCCGGGGGCCGTGCCCGATCATCGCGGCCTTCGAGGATTGAGCGTCGGCCGGGCGCGGCGCGTCGAAGGCGCCACGCCCGGCGGACCGCTACTGGACGCGCGAGGCGGCGGCGGCGAGGGCGGCGGTGTCGGCCAGGGTCTCGATCGCGTCGGCGATGATCAGCACGGCCGGGGCGTCGGCATAGGCCTCATGCGGACGATCAAGGGCGCGCAGGGTGGTCTCGACGCCGTCACCGAAGGCGAACATCGGGGCGCCCCTGGCCTGGGCGCGGGCGATGACGTCATTCAAGGCGGCGGCGTCAGCCGGGTCGGACTGGCCGGCCGGGATGACCAGGGCCTTGAGGGCGCCGCTGTCGATGTCGGAGGCCTGGCAGGTAGGCAGGACGCTGGTCCCGCCGACATTGAGGCCGGCGTCGCCGACGGACATCGGAGCCAGCGACAGGCCGCGCGAGCGCAGCACGGCCTCGGCGTCAGGCATGTCGCCGAAATTCATGGCGCGGCGCATGGCGAGGCCGATGCGGGCGCGGATCGGGGCCGGAACGTAGCGGCTGCGGCCGTAAGGGCGGGGGGCGAACTGGGTCTGGCGTTGTGCGTACAAGACGTCTCCTTCGGGGGTTTTCGAGCTCTGCGATCCACCGCGCCGAAACGGAAACGCCGCCTGCGCGGGCGCGCGGGCGGGGGTGCGGGCGGATGTCAGGATGGGTTGAAAATGGGCGTTGGGGGGCGGGATTTCAAGCGTGGCCGCAGAGTCGCCGCAAAGCGTCCGGACACAGGGACGGAGCGTCAGGGCGCGAGCAGACGGCCGGACGCGCCCCAGAATTCAGCCCCGGAGTTCGCCCGCCATGATTCACACCGGACCGGGCCTGACCCGCCTCGCCATCGCCGGGATGCTGCTGCTCGCGCCGCAGGCCGCCTGCGCGGCCGCCCGGGAAGCCGGAGGCCCGGCGGCGGTTTCGGACCGCATCCTCGCGGCCCTTGTCGAGGCCAATGGCGTGCCCGGCATGGGGGCCTCGGTCTGGCGCGACGGCGAGATCGTCTGGTCCGGCTCGGCCGGTTATCGCGACGTCGAGGCCGGGCGGCCGGTGGATGCGAACACGGTTTTCCGCCTCGCCAGCGTCTCCAAGACCCTCGCCGCCACCGCCGCCGCCAGGTTGAGGGAAGACGGCGCGCTGGACGTCGACGCGCCGGTGCGGTCGGTGGTCGGCTATCTGCCGGATCGCTGGCCGGCGATCACCGCCAGCCAGCTGGCGGCGCACACCTCGGGCCTGCCGCACTATCAGGCTGTGGACGCGAACATCGGGACGCAGGCCTTCACCCGGGTGCGGGACGCGGTAGGCCTGTTTCAGGAGCGGGACCTGCTGGCGGCGCCGGGGGCGGCCTATGAATACTCGACCTGGGGCTTCACCCTGCTCAGCGCCGTGGTCGAGGAGAGCGCCGGGCGGCCGTATCTCGACTATCTGGCCGACACGATCACCCCGGGCCTGAAGATCGGGGCCGATGCGACGGGAACGGACGATCCCGACGCGGCGACCGCCTATGCGTTCGGCCGGGACGGTTCGGTCGGCCCCGCCCCGCCGCTCGACCTGAGCTACAGCTGGGGCGGGGCCGGCATGGGGGCCACGGCGCCCGATCTGGCGCGCTGGGGCGGGCGGCTGGTGAGCGGCGAGGTGGTGTCGCCGACGACCTTCGACTGGATGACCCGGCCGGCGCGGCTGGGCGACGGGGCGGAGGTGCGCGAGGCGGCCTACGCCGTCGGCTTCGGCTGGCGCGTGGCGGAGGACCGGGACGGGCGCCGCATCGTCCACCACGCCGGCGTGACCACCGGCGCCCGAAGCGTGCTGCTGCTCTGGCCCGAGGAGCGGGTGGCGGTCTCGGTGCTGTCGAACGCGAGCTGGACCTCGGCCATCGAACAGACCGCCCAGATGATCGCGGCGCCCTTCCATCCGGCCGGGACGGACGCCACGGCGGCCCCCTGCCCCGTCGAGGCGGTCGCCTATGACGGCGAATACGACGGCGAGGCCGTGACCGGCACGGCGCGGTTCGCGGTGGAGGACGGCGTCTGCGTGGGCGAGATCGGCATGGCCAACGCCTTCGGCGAATGGCTGAACGGCTTCCCGCAGAAGGACGCGGCGACGGTGAGGATCATCGGGGTCGAAGCCGGCGGCGGCCTGGCGCGGGCCGCGCTGGTGACGCCGGCGGGGGTCTATGACCTGCGGGCGCAGGCTGACGGCGGGCATGCGGCGGCGCTGGGGCCGGTGCGGACGGTGTCGATGACGTTCCGGGGGCGGTAAGGGCGACAGCCCGGCTCACGGGTCAGAGGAAGGGCCCGACCCCTTCCCTTTCGTCATCCCGGCGAAGGCCGGGACCCAGCGGCGCCGAAGGCGATCTGTTCAGGCAGGGTGTCGGCGACAGGGTCGCGCTCTCGCGCGCCGCTGGGACCCGGGGTCGCTACGCGCCCCGGGATGACGAAAGGGAAGGGGTCAGACGCCAAGCCCGCGGAGGTGGTTTCGAGGCCGGACGGGACGCAAAGATGCGCTCGGCCGTGGGGGGACTGGAGGCGGTCGCGGGCGCAGAGCAGCCCCCTAAAGCGGAATATTATCGTGTTTCTTCCACGGGTTCTCCTGCTGTTTGTTCTTCAGCGTCCGTAGCGCCCGGATCAGCCGTCTCCGCGTCCCGTGCGGCATGATCACGTCGTCGATATAGCCGAGGCCCGCCGCCACGAACGGATTGGCGAACCGTTCCTTGTACTCGGCCTCGCGCGCCGCCAGCGCCTCCGGGTCGCCGGCCTCCTTGCGGAAGATGATCTCGACCGCGCCCTTGGCGCCCATGACGGCGATCTCGGCCGAGGGCCAGGCGTAGTTGACGTCGCCGCGCAGGTGTTTGCTGCTCATCACG
>Ga0164290_1000609_pt1 | contig 102510 bp, 99 predicted proteins | sample Micstemetagenome_FD_108782 | JGI IMG/M metagenome (GOLD analysis project Ga0164290, IMG submission 108782) | Contaminated culture microbial community from soil near Moab, Utah, USA - Microcoleus steenstrupii SON62 (Illumina Assembly) | ecosystem: Environmental > Terrestrial > Soil > Soil crust...
GGCGAAGGAAGGCTGCCCCAGCGTTCGCAGCGTCCCCAGTATGGTATCGCCTGGGCCGTTGAATTCGGTAGCGCGCAGGGCGGCGACCACGAAGTCATGCGGTGTGCGGACCTTGGGCAGCGTCTCGGTCCAGACCTCTGGCTGCTCGATGATCGCCTCCGTAATGGCGGCTAGGTTGCCGTCGGTGTCACGAAAGACCCCTGTGAGCCGCTCGACGGCCGCTTCCGGCGGCCGGTCGGCGATGAAGTGGCGGGCCAGCTTTGTGGCGATATGGCGCGCCGTGGCGGGGTGGCGGGCGAGCATCAGCAGGGCTTCCCGCCCGTCGCTTTCGCCGCCATGGCCGAAGCGCCGGCCGAGCAGCGTTTTGGCGCCCGGCTCGTGGATGTCCCAGACGAAGCGGAAGCTGCCAGCCGCGGAATCCTCGGCCCGGGCCACGGTCCAGCCGGTGAGGATGCGGGCGAATTCGCGGACGTCGGCCTGCGTGTAGCCGCCTTCGACACCGAGCGTATGCAACTCGAGGATCTCGCGCGCCAGGTTCTCGTTGAGACCGCGGCCACGGCGCAGACCGACGGTGGAGTTCGGCCCGATCGATTGGCCGTTGTCGAGATAGACGAGCATTGCCGGATGCCGCGCCACAGCCAGCAGCATGTCGCCGAAGCGGCCGAAGACATGCGGGCGGATGGCCTCCCGCTCGAAGGCGCCGGCGAGACCGAAGACTGGCGGTCGCTGCACCGAGACGGTGAAGTGATTGGCCCAGAACGCGACCAGGCGTTCGCGCAAGGGGGCGACACTCTCGACCTGCGCCCGCAGCCGGGCGGATGCCTCCTGCCGGAAGGTGTCGCGGAAGGACTGGCGGATCAGCGCGGCGGCGCCGGCATCGCCTCGCTGCTGGCGGGCGCGCAGCAGATCGCCCATGCGGGACGCGCCGGAGGGCAGGTCGTCAAAGGCCTGTGGCGTCGATGCCGTCGCGGCGACCTGGCGCTTGAGCCAGCCGACCGGATCGCGCCCTGCCGTCGCCAACTCTCCCGGGCGCGGCCCGAGGCCGAAGCGGCTGACGGCGATGGCGGCGGCGGTTGTGGTCATGGGGTCAGTTGCCTGACGGACGCTCGCGTTCGCTGCGTGGCCGGCCGGCGGCGGCGATCTTCTGGCGGGCCTCCGGAGGAAGCGCTGCCGCGGCGTCGATCAGCGCCACGTGCAGCGTGCGCTGGAACTCCTCGTTACGTTCGCGCAGATGAGCCATTGCTCTTTCGAGCTGCGCACGGTCCAGAGGCTCGGCCGCCATCAGCTCGACCGTGCGCCGGCGGGCATCGCGGAACTCGACGCCCGTTGCAGCGAGCCGTTGCCGATGCTTGTCCATCGCGCTCTCGAAGGTGGCGCGATCCCGGGTATCGAGCGAGCCGGCCATGCGGTCGAGCATCGCCTGTATCGGCCGCTCGCCGCGAGGCGGGCCGCGCTCGGCCATCACGGGGGAGGGGCCCATCCAGCGGCCGACGAACAGACCGCCGAGAAAGACGTTGACCGCGAGGGACGCTGTCAGGGCCGCGGCCAGCCACTTGCCGGAGCGGGTTTCGAATCTCACCACAGTGTGTCCTCCAGAACGGCAGTCGGCGAGAGCGGATCGGGCCCCTCCGGCCCGGCCGCGTAGCCCGCACCGATGTTAAGTCCGGACCAGCCGACGATCAGTCCCGCCACGGCGGCGGCGGCCAGCGCGGTCCAGTTCGGCCAGCCCCAGCTCACTTTCGCGGTGCGCGCGAAGGCGAGGATTTCGGCTTCCGGGAGCTGGGCAACGATGCGTGCGGTCAGCGCGTCGGCCGTCGGCCGGGGCGGCAGGGCCAGCGGTGCCGCATCGAGCAGGGCGTCGAGATTGCCGGCGCTGTGGGCCAGCGCGCGTGCCTCGGCGGACTGGGCCAGAAGCTCGAGCGCGGCCACGCGATCCTCGAGCGGCCAGCAATCGGGATCGGCGCCGTAGGCGTCGAGGATTTCCGACAAGCGAGAGAGTGTGATCATGGCACGGTCCGTGTCTTCGGAAGGGGGATGATTTTATCCGGGGCGAGATCGGCGAGAGTGTCACGCAGCGTGCGGCGGGCACGCACCAGAAGGGATTCGAGAGCGCCGACGCTGATGCCGAGCACGTCGGCGGCCTCGATGTTACTCATGCCATCCCAGTGGCAGAGCGTCAGTGCGGCGCGTTGCCGCTCGGGCAGGGTGGCGAGGGCCGAGAGCACGCGGCTGCGGGTCTCGTCCTGCGCCACGGTCTCGAAACCGCTGGCTTCCGCCGAGGGCAGTTCCGCCGCGAGATCGAGCGAGGCCATCACCGGCTTGCGCCGCCGATCGATGCAGAGATTGACCACTACGCGGGTGAACCATGTGGTGAAGCGCGCGCCGCCGGGCGCGCTTTCTTCCCGCCACTGCGGGGCTTTCAGCCAGGTTCGCAAGAACGCTTCCTGCACGATCTCCTCCGCATCACCGCGGCTTCCCGCGACACGCGTCGCGAGAGCCACGGCCCGTGGCAGGTGCCGCTCGACCAGGCGCGTGTAGGCCGTCCGGTCCCCGCGTCCCGCGCGGCGCATCAGTTCATCGTCGGATCCGTCGCGCATGATGCCGTCTATGTATTCCACGCGGCAGGCGGGCCCATCCTGCGCTGGGCTGCCCTAGCCGCCGAGACACATAGAACGTCCTGCGCCGACCTCCTATGCGCGGCGTCACAGATAGGTATTATAATACCTCGTTTTATTGAGTTCATGACCCGGGCTGCGGGCCGGGGTAGTGGTAGGCGGTTTCGGCCGCCGCCAACGACTTTTCGACGCCCTATGAACACCACGCCTCTCACTCGAGCCTCCGCATCGACGATTGCGGGCATCGTTCTGTTCCTCGTGGCCGGGCTTCTCTTTACCAGTCTCGACACGATCGCCAAGTATCTGACCCGCGACTACTCGATCTTCCAGATCGCCTGGGCACGCTACACCTTTGCCGTTGTCGCCATGATGGCGCTTGTTCCGGGCGCCCATCGGCGTCGGCCGCTGGCTTCGGCCTGGCCGGCGCTGCAGATCCTGCGCAGCGCCTTGCTTGCCGGCGTTACCCTCATGTTCTTTCTGGCGGTATCGCATCTGCCGCTGGCTGACGTGACGGCCGTATCGTTTGCGACGCCGCTGATCGTCACCGCGCTGGGCGCTCTGGTGCTGCGTGAGACGGTGGGCGTTCGCCGCTGGACGGCCGTCTTCGTTGGCTTCTGCGGTGTCCTGATCATCGTTCGGCCGACTGGTACGGTCCACTGGGCCGTCTTCGTCGTTCTGGTGATGGCGGCTGGCAATGCGGTCTTCCAGATCCTGACCCGCGTCGCCAGCCGTTACGATTCACCGCATACCTCGGCGTCCTATACCGCGATCGTGGGCGCGGTCGTGCTGACCGTCGCCGCCCCCTTTGTCTGGAAATCGCCCGATCTCACGGGATGGATCCTGCATATCGCGATCGGGCTCGCGGGCGGTGCCGGCCACTACGCGCTGGCCTCGGCGTATAACCATGCGCCAGCCTCGACCCTGGCTCCTTTCACCTACCTGCAGTTGGTCTGGATCACCGTTGCCGGCCTCGTCGTCTTTGGCGACTTCCCGGATGGCTGGACAATTCTCGGGGCGAGCATCGTGGTGGCCAGCGGCATCTATGTGTTCTATCGCGAGGCGCGGCGGCGCCGAGAGGCGACCGACCCTCCAAGCTGAGCCGCAGAGCGGGTGCCTAAGTCCAAAGGGTGATTGCGCCGCTCTGGCCGATGCCGAACACTCGGCTCCGGTCTCAGCCTCCGGAGGAATCATGCCTGCCTATCGTCGTTACACGTTTGCCACCCTCGCCGCCATCGGCCTTGCCGCGGCCTTCAATGCGTCGCCGGCCTTGTCCCAGGCGAAGGAACCGCCATCCTGCGCGGCGATCAGCTTCCGGCCGGTCCTGCCGGATGCGACCGACGGCGAGCACGATGCCGGCGTCTACAAGTCGCGCTTCGGCCGCATCGTGGTGAAGGGCGTGGCGCGCGGCGGCCGTGCCGAAAGCCACTACGTAACGGTGAACAACAGCCGGCCGGGCGCCGCGGGGACGCTGCCGGCCAGCGTCGCGGCCTGTGCGGCTGAAAAGAAGCTGCCGGCCCCCGGCCAGGCCTCGGAGCCCTGCAACGGGGAGCGCTTCCAGGTGCTGGTCAATCGTGCGGGCGACCGCCGCTACGTCCTGCTTTACGCGCGCCAAGGCAGCGCCTGGCGGCTGTGCAGCGCGGGCGTTGCCTGAACCCGGTGCTCCACCCGACTCGAAGCCGGGGGCTATGATCCCGCGTCATTGACATAAGTGACGCGGGAGATCGGGATGTTCGTGTTGCGTCTGGTCGGGCGAATGATGGCCTTCGCCGTCAAGGCGACCCTGTTCGTCGGGGCACTCATTGTGGTCGGTGCCGCCACGATGTATGCGCTCTTCGACGCGGATCAGTACAAGCGGATCGTCACGCAGCGCCTAAGCGATGTTACAGGCCGCATCGTTTCCATCGAGGGGCCGGCGGAACTGCATCTCACCCTGCCGCCGCGCGTCGTGCTCAACGATCTGCGCATCCGGAACGCTCGCTGGGGGACGCGTTCCGACATGGCGCGTATCCGCCGGGTGGAGGCGCGGCTCAATCCGCTGCGTGCCATCGCCGGCGACAGCGGCATGACGGATATCCGGCTGGAGGGCGTGGATCTCTATTTGGAGACGGGCCCTGCCGGGATCGGCAACTGGGAGTTCAGCTCGATTGGTGGAGGAGCGGCGGGAGCGGCCATCGGCACCATGGCGGTTCTCGACGCGCTGGGGCTTCTGAGCCCGGGCGGCAGTTCCGTAACGCTCTCCAACCTGTCGCTCACCTTCCGCGACGGAGGAAGCGGTCGCACGCAGGCCGTGGCACTTGGGGCAACCGCGCTCGAGCTCGGAACCGGCAGCGGCGCGCTGTTGCCGTATCAGATGGCGGTAGCGGCATTACCCGACAAGCGCGAAGACCCGTGCGAGAAGGAAAAGGACGGTTCACTGACCCTTCGTTGATCCACTGGTTGTGACGGCTAGCTCCCCGCAGGCTCCGGCACGGGCACGAGCCGGTATCCCTTGTTCCGCATGCAGTAGTCGCGCAACTGCCACTCGTCGAACGTCGAACTGCGCCGCATCGGGAAGGGATCGTAGTAGCGCCGGCCGTCGCGCCCCCGGTAGTAGCCGGGAGAGTCCCAGGCGCTGTACATGAAGGAGCTGCGCCAGGCTTCGGCGCGGGCGGAGCGGCTGCAATCGGTCAGATCGGTATCCGTGGCCGCCAGCCCGTACTGCGGGTGCTCCCAGCGCATAGGGGTGCAGGCCCCGAGGGTCAGCAAGATGACCAGAGCGGCGACGCGTCGCATCATGAGTCACTAACGGCCCGGGACGCGTTGAAATTCCTTGGCTATCGGGGCTAGACCCCCAGATAGCGGCCGCGCAGTGTGGTATCGGCGTGGAGCGCCGGTGACGTGCCCGACCAGACGATGCGGCCCTTTTCAAGAATGTAATGCCGGTCGGCGATCCGGCTGAGGGCATCGACGTTCTTGTCGATCACCAGGATCGCCTGTCCGGCCTGCTTGAGCGCGGCGAGCACGCGCCAGATCTCCGCCCGGATCAGGGGGGCGAGGCCCTCGGTCGCCTCGTCGAGGATCAGCAGGCGCGGATTGGTCATCAGGGCCCGGCCGACGGCCAGCATCTGCTGCTCGCCACCGGAGAGCTGGTTCCCCATGTTGGCTTCACGCTCGGCAAGCCGGGGAAACAGGCGGTAGAGGCGCTCGAGGGTCCAGAGCTCGCCCGACGAGGTGGTGCGCGGCGGGCGGGCGGTGGCGACCAGGTTCTCGCGCACCGACAGGTTGGGGAAGATCTGCCGTCCCTCGGGCACCAGACCGATGCCGGCCCGGGCGATGCGGTAGGCCGGCAGCCCGGCGATGGCCGAACGCTCGAAGGTGATCGACCCGGCGCGCGGCGGCAGCAGCCCGAGCAGCGAGCGCACGGTGGTCGTCTTGCCCATGCCGTTGCGCCCGAGCAGGCTGACGACCTCGCCGGCGCCGATGGAAAGATCGACGCCGAACAGCACCTGCGAGGCGCCGTAGGCGGCTTCGAGACCCTTTACCTCAAGCATGCTCATCCTCGCCGAGATAGGCCTGGCGGACCTCCTCGTTGGCGCGAATCTCCGCTGGCGTGCCCGAGGCGATAACCCGGCCGTAGACCAGCACGGTGATGCGGTCGGCCAGCGCGAAGACCACGTCCATGTCGTGCTCGATGAGCAGGATGGTCTCGGACTGCTTGAGCGTGCGCAGGAAGGCGGTCATGCGCACCGCTTCGTCGCGGCCCATGCCGGCCATCGGCTCGTCGAGCAGCAGCATGCGCGGGCCGGTGGCCAGCGCCATGGCGATTTCGAGCTGGCGCTGCTCGCCATGCGCCAGCTCGGCGGCGACGACATCGGCGCGCGTGCCCAGCCCGACCTGGTCGAGCATCCTGCGAGCCGGATCGATGAGCGCCGGATCCCGCGTGGCGTCCGTCCAGAAGCGGAAGGAATGGCCGTCATGGGCCTGCAGCGCCAGCGCGACGTTCTCCAGCGCCGTGAAGGCACGGAACACGCTGGTGATCTGGAAGGAGCGCGCCAGGCCGCGGCGTGAGCGGTCGTAGACGGGCAGGCCGGTGACGTCCTCGCCGGCGAAACGGATGGAGCCGGCATCGGAACGCAGCTCGCCCGAGAGCTGGGCGATCAGCGTGGTCTTGCCGGCCCCATTGGGCCCGATCACCGCGTGGATTTCGCCCGGCTGCACGGCGAGCGAGAGATTGTCGGTGGCGAGGATGCCGCCGAAGCGCTTGATCAGGCCCTTTGCTTCCAGAAGTGGCTCAGCCATGGCCACCTGCCGGCTTGGAGGGCAGGACCCAGCCGAACACCCCGCGCCGGGCGAAGAGCACGATCAGCACCAGCACCGGACCAAAGACGATCTGCCAGTGCTGGGTATAGTCGGGCAGGAACTTCTCCATCAGCATGAAGACCACGGCGCCGACCAGCGGGCCGTAGAGCGTGCCCATGCCACCGAGGATGACCATGATGATCAGGTCGCCCGAGCGGGTCCAATGCATGATCGACGGGCTGATGTAGGATTCGTGAGTGGCGAAGAGTGCCCCGGCAAGGCCGGCGACGGCGCCGGCGATGGTGAAGGCGGCGAGCTTGTAGCGGTAGGTCGGGAAGCCGAGGGCGCGCATGCGGCGCTCGTTCTCGCGGCAGCCCTCGATCACCCGGCCGAAGCGGGCCTTCACCAGGCGCCGGCCGAGATAGAGAACTCCCAGCAGCACGGCAAAGACCACGTAGTAGAAGATGACGTCGTCGCCGAGGTCGATGAAGCCGGCCAGCGTGTCGCCGCCGCGGAAGCGCAGTCCGTCGTCGCCGCCATAGGTCCGCCAGCTGACGAAGACGTAGTAGACCATCTGGGCGAAGGCCAGCGTGATCATGATGAAGTAGACGCCCGAGGTGCGCAGGCTGACCAGGCCGATGACGAAGGCGAGGACGGCCGAGACCAGCATCGCCGCCGGCCAGGCGATCAGCGGCTCGAAGGTGCCCGGGATGAAGCCGAAGAGCAGTGTCTCTTCGCTGGCGTGGTGGACGAGGATGGCGACGACATAGGCGCCGACGCCGACGAACGCAGCGTGTCCGAGGCTCACCATGCCGCCGTAGCCGAGAATGAGATCGAGGCTGATGGCGGCGATGGCGAAGATCAGGATGCGGCGGAACTGGCCGATGTAGAACTCCTCGCTGCCGAGAGTGGCGATGACCGGCAGCAGGGCGAGTGCTGCCAGCAGCAGGAGCAGGAAAATTCGGGAGCGGTCGAGCGAGGCGATCATCAGCTGGCCGCCGGGAAGAGGCCGCGCGGCTTCCAGAACAGCACCGCGGCCATGAGGACGTAGATAGAGATCTCGGCCAGGGTCGCCGAGAGGCCGAACTGCGAGGGCAGGATGCGGCCGAAGGTGTCGACCATGCCGACGATGATCGCCGCCACGAAGGCGCCGCGGATGGAGCCGATGCCGCCGATGACGATGACCACGAAGGTCTTGATCAGGATGTCGTCGCCCATGCCGATATCGACGACGTAGAGCGGGCCGGCCATCATCCCGGCCAGCGCCGCCAGGGCGCAGCCCAGTGCGAAGACCAGGGTGTAGAGCAGCTTGATGTCGACCCCGAGCGCGCCCACCATCTCGCGGTTGGAGGCGCCGGCGCGGATCAGCATGCCGAGGCGGGTTCGCGTGATCAGCCACCAGAGGAAGCCGCCGACGCCGACGCCGACCGCCAGCACGAGCAGGCGGTAGACGGGATAGGGGGCGCCGGGCACGATCTCCACCCGGCCGGAGAACAGGGGCGGCACGTCCATGAAGATGGCGATCGGCCCCCAGAGGATCTTGACCAGCTCGCGGAAGAACAGGATCAGGCCGAAGGTCGCCAGGACCTGGTCGAGGTGGTCGCGGCTGTAGAGCGTGCGCAGGGCGACGAGCTCGGTTATGAGGCCGACCGCCGCGGCGCCGATCAGCGCCAGAATGACCGCGACCAGGAAGTTGCCGGTGATCGGAACCAGGGTCGCGGCGAAGTAGGCGCCGAGCATGTAGAACGCCCCATGCGCCAGGTTCACCATGTTCATGATGCCGAGCACCAGCGTCAGGCCGGCCGCCATCAGGAACAGGGTGACGCCGAACTGCAGGCCGTTGAGCGTCTGCTCGAGGAAGAGAAGCAGGGGCATGAAACGAAAGGGGCCGCCGTGGGGATGCCGCGGCGGCCCCGCGCTGAAAGCTAGGCTTTCCTTACCACTTCATTGCGCAGTCCTTGGCGTAGACGTCGGCATGGCTGGCGAAGATGACGCCTTTGAGATCCATGACCAGCCGCCCCTGACCGTCCTTGGCGATCTGGGTCAGGTAGTAGTTCTGGATGGGCATGTGGTTCTTGTTGAACTTGAACGGCCCGCGAACCGAGGTGAAGTTCGCGGCGCGCACGGCGTCGCGGAACTTGTCCTTGTTCGCGATGCCGCCCGACTGCTTGAGGGCGGCGTCGATGAGCATCGCCGAATCGTACGACTGCGCGGCGTACGGGCTGGGGATGCGCTTGAAGTCGGCCTCGAAGTCGCGGACGAACTTCTCGTTGGTCGGGTTCTGCAGCTTCTCCGACCAGAAGGTGCTGGCGTAGACACCCGTCGCCGCGTCGCCGATGCCCGGCAGGATGGTCTGATCGAGGCTGAAGGACGGCCCGAAGAGCGGGATCTGCTGTACCAGGCCGGCCTGGGCGTACTGGCGCACGAAGGCGATGCCCATGCCGCCGGGGTAGAAGAAGTAGACCGCTTCCGGCCGCGCCGCGCGCAGCGCCGCGAGCTCGGCGGCGTAGTCGGTCTGGCCGAGCTGGGTGTAGACCTCGCCCACGACCTCGCCCTTGAAGTAGCGCTTCACGCCGGTGAGGGCGTCCTTGCCGGCCGGGTAGTTGGGCGCCATCAGGTAGGCCCGCTTCACCCCGGAATTGGTCATGTGCTGGCCCATGGCCTCGTGCACGTTGTCGTTCTGCCACGACACCGAGAAGAAGTTGCGGTCGCAGCCCTTGCCGGCGAGCTCCGACGGCGCCGCGTTCGAGTTGATCAGGAACACGCCGCGGCGGTCCTTGAGCACGGTGTCGGAGAGGGCGAGGAAGATGTTGGAGAACACCACGCCGCTGACGATGTCGACGCGGTCGCGCTGCACCATGCGCTCGGCCACCGACTTGCCGACGTCGGGACGGAACTGGTCGTCACCGACCATCACCTCGGTCGGCACGTTGCCCAGCCGGCCGCCGGCATGTTTCACCGCGAGGTTGAAGCCGTCGACGATCTCGCGGCCGATGCCGGCCTGCGGGCCCGACAGCGTGGTGATGAGGCCGATCTTGACCCCCTGTTGCGCCTGGACGGGGGCGGCGAACAGCGCCGCGCCCAAGGCAGCGGCCCCAGCCGCGAGAAAGAACATCTTTTTCATGGGTTACTCCCTGTTTTGCTGATTCCTGAACGTGTTGCAGGCGATGTTACCGGACCGTCATGCCGTTGCAAGTCAGGCGCGCCGGTCGACGAAACGGGGGGCCTTGACCGCGGCCTCGAACTCGCGGGCCAGCGTGCCGCTCTCCAGCACGACGATCTCGGGGGTGAGCTCGAAACTGGCCTTGGTGCGGGCGGCGAGGGCACCCGTGGCGCCGGTGCCGTCGACCCCCCGCCGGAACTCCACGGAGACGCGCAGCGCGTCCAGCCCGCCGGTCGACACCGCCTCGGCCTTGAAATCGCCGATATCTCGGTCGGCGAACATGAAATCCTCGAACTCGGCGTGGTTGATGTTGATGCCGCGCACCTTGAAGAACCCCGCCGTGCGGTGGGCGTGCTTGATCAGCGGGAAGACCGAGAACGGCCCGTCGTGCGTGCCGTGCTCGCGGTAGCGCACGATGTCGCCGGTGCTCCAGCGCAGGAAGGGTGTCGCGTTGTTGGTGAAGAGCGGCGTCACCACCAGCGTGCCTTCGGCCCCTTCGGCGACCGGCTGCAGGCTCACGGGATCGAGCACCTCGATAAAGGCGAGGTCCGTCCAGATATGGAAGCCCTCGGCGCGCTCGCTCTCCGCGCCCATCATGGTGACCTCGGTCATGCCGAAGGAATCGTAGACCTTCGCCCCCCAATGCCGGGCGAGCTTGGCGCGTTTGGCGTCGGATAGCGGCTCTGCCGTGCACAGGATGCGCTCGACCGTGTTCGCGGCCAGGTCGATGCCCTGCTGCTCGGCGAGATTGGCCAGGTGCAGCCCGTAGCCGCTCATGCCCATCCACACCGTCGGCTTGAGGGACTGCAGCAGCTCAAGCTGGATCGGCGAGGGGCAGGACGAGCCCGATCCAGCCCAGATCATGCCGAGGCCGGAGAGCTCGCCGGCGCGGGCCCACATATGGCCGGCCGGGTGGATGCCCAGCGGCATCGACAGATGCGCCCGGTCGCCGGGCTTGCAACCCATGCATTCATAGGTGCGGCGGAAGCCGACCATGCCGTAATGGATGTCTGCGAAGGTGCGCGGGTAGAAGAGCGGCTTGCCGGTGGTGCCGCCGGAGCGCCAGTACTCGGCGACATCCTTGCTCTCGGCGATGCAGAAATCGCGATAGAATTGCTCGCTCGACAGGGCGCGCAGCATGTCCTTGTCGAGCAGCGGGATCTTGCGCCACTCCTCCGGATCGTCGAGCCGGTCGAGCCGGATGTGATCGAGCTTGCCGCGCCAGAAGGGAGCTTTCTTGGCCTGCTCGACCGCGCGCCGCTTGCGTTGCCGCTGGAGGGTGGCGATCGCCTCGCGCGAGCGGGGCAGGGGCAGGTCGATGAGCGTATCGTCGGCCATGGTCAGAGTTTGGCCGGCAGGCGGCCGATCCAGCGCGCCTGGGCGTCGTAGGCCGGGGGCAGCGCCCCTCGCGTCTCGGCGGCGGTCATGGCGTCGAGTGCGGCCTGCTTCTGCGGTGTGTGCTCGGGGATGGCGTCGAGAGCGTCGCGCAGCTGGGCGTCGTAATCGGCGCCGACCGGGCAGACATCGGCGCAGCGCCGGCAGCCGGTGATGACGCCCGCCCCGCGCAGGATGCTCTGCCAGAGATTGAAGCTATCCTCGGAGCGGATCAGCTCCTTCTGCTTGCCGGCGTCGCCTTCGGCCATGATACGACCGACGTGGTCAGTCAGTTTCACGAAGCCGTTGGGCGAGCGATAAGTGTCGCATTCTTCCCAATCGCGGTCCCAGTGGCGCACCACATCGCCGGGGCAGGCTTTCAGGCAGCGGCCGCAGGAAGGACCGAGGCATAGGGCGTCTCCGCGACGCCTGTCCGGCTCGACGTCGACCGAGCTCAGCACCGCGGTGAGAATGACCCGCGGGCCGTATTCCGGCGTCAGGAGCTGGCGGTTGAGGCCGAGCGTGCCCATCCCCGCTTCGACGGCAGCGTGGGGGAGGGAGAGCAGCGTTGTCTGATGCTCGCGCGGACTGTCGTTGTAGCGCCAGGGATCGACATGGGTCGGCGGGATGATGATGGCCGGGTAGCCGTTGTCCTCCAGCCAATAGACCAGCTCGAGTGAGGCTTCCTCGAGCAGCGAGAGGGCCAGCTCGTCGTTGTAATATTTGTGGCGGTCGTTCCAGGCGGCGATGCGGGTCGAGCCGCTGTTGACCCGCTTGGCCAGAACGATCACCCGGCCGCCATCGTGCTCGGTGATGTCGGAAGGTCGGCGCGGGTCTTTGGGGTCCGGTGGGTTGGCCTCGAGCGCGGCGCCATCGGCAATACCCACGAGGTCGGCGCCCAGCTCGCGCGCCTTGTCCTTGATCTGTTCGGCGGTCAGCCTTGCCTTGAACGCGGCAACCATCAGTCCTCGGCCTCCGCCGTCTCGCGTTCGCGCTGTCGCTTTTTGAATTCCTGCAACTGGCGCGCCACCATGCCCTTGTAGCCCTCGGGCCCGACCCAGCGGACGTTCCACTCGTCGAGGCCGCTGACCGGATCGCCCTTGGTGCGGGCTGCCTTGTAGGACTGACCGAGCGCCACTTTCTCCGGCGTCTTCTCGGGAATGACCTTCTGCTTGTCAGCAAGATGTGCGTGATAGTCGTTGCCCACCGGGCAGACGGCGAGACAGCGCGGGCAGTCGCCGAACGAGCCGACCACACGCAGCAGCCCCTGCCAGAAGCCGAAGAGGTCGCGCGAGCGCATCATCGTAGGCTTCTGCTCGGACGGCGTGTCGATCAGGCGTTCGAAGAACTGCAGGATGGTGGAGAAGCCGAATTCCTGCGCCTCGGTGGCGCAGCCGCGCTTGTCGATGCCGAAATGCAGCACGGCGTCGGCGGGGCAGGAATGCAGGCAGCGGCTGCACGACTCGCCGATGCAGACCTGCTCGGTGATCGGCTGGTCCGCCTCCAGCTCGATCTCGGTCAGGATGCCGGTGAGGTAGACGCGCGGTCCGAACTCCGGCGTCAGGATGTTGACCTCCAGCCCTAGCGTGCCAAGACCGGCCTCGACGCCGAGGTGCCGGGTCGACAGCCTGCCGTAGCTGGCGCGCTTGTAATCCCAGTCGGTCTCCTGCGCCGCGGTAACGAAGGACGGATGGCCGGCGCGGTCGAGCTCGTCGGCCAGGCGGTAGGCGACCTTGTCCATCTTCCGCAGGACCAGCATGTCGATGTACTGGACCGGCGTGTTGGTCTTGCAGCGGAAGGCCCCGACGGGGATGCGCTGCACGATGACGATGACGCTCTTGCAGTAGGGGGAGATGCGTTCGGGCGTCTGCGGCCAGCGCGGATCGGGCGGGAAGGCGTTGAGGGTCCTGGCGCTGGCAATGCCGACCAAGTCGGCGCCGAGCTCGCGGGCGCGCTTCTTGACCCACGCGGCATCGATCGCAGCCTTGGTCCCGGTCAGCCCCATCCCAGCTCCCCGAAAATTAGTTTAAGCTTAAAATAATTTCCCGGGTAGGACAAGGCAGGCTCGGGTGACCCCGGTCATAGGCAAGGCTGGCGGCCGGCGGGAAACCGAGGCCATCCGGGAGGCTCCGATGCCGAAACTGATGACCAGCTGCCCCCACTTCCTGGTCGCCGATGTGCGCCGGGCGGCCGAGTACTACCGGGACAGGCTCGGCTTCCGGATCATTGGCTATTTCTTCGAGGAGCCGCCGGTCTTCGGCATGGTCGACCGCGACCGGGCCGAGATCCATCTGCGCCGGGCCTACGACGGAAAGGAGGGGTCGAACCGGGAGCGTGTGCCCGATGCGCTCGACTGTTACATTCGGGTCGACGACGTCTAAGCGCTGCACGCCGAGTTTGTGGAGAGGGGAGCGGAGATCACCCTGCCGCCCACCCTGCAGAGCTACGGCATGAAAGAGATCTACGTCCGCGATCCGGACGGTTACACGATCTGCTTCGGCCAGGATATGGGTGGCTAGGCGCGGCCGACACCGGCGAGGCGCCGGACCGCCTCGACCATCGCCTGGTGGTTGGCCTTGCCCTGGCCGGCGATGTCATGGGCGCTGCCATGGGCGACCGAGCTGAAGAGGATCGGCGTGCCGATGGTCAGGCCGGCGGTGCGGTTGGGGGCCTGCAGTTTCGCCGCGATGTGCCCCTGGTCGTGAACCATGACGATGTAGGCGTCATAACCCTTGCGGCCGAACATGGTGTCGCAGCCGAAGGGCCCGTCGACCGTGACACCGGCGACCCGAGCGTCATTGATCGCCGGGGCGATGATGTCCTGATCCTCGTCGCCGAACAGCCGATCCTCGCCGGCATGCGGGTTGAGGCCGGAGACCGCCAGCCGTGGCGCCGTCGAGACACCGAGCCGACGCAGGGCTTCGTCGGCGGAGCGGATGACGTGGGACACGCGCTCGCGGGTGATGAGATCGAGCGCCCGGCGCAGGCTGACATGCAGGGTCGTGTGCACGATGCGCGTGTCGCCGAAGCAAATCATCAGATAGGCATTGTCGGGATCGACGCCCGCGCAGCGCGCGACAAAGGTCGGATAACCGTCGAAATGCACACCGGCGAGCGCGATGGATTTCTCGGTCTGTGGGGCCGCGACCACGGCCTCGACCGCGCCGCTCATCGCCGCCTCGATGGCGGTGCGCGCGGCATCGAGAGCGGCACGGCCGTGAACCGCACCGACCTGGCCGAGAGCGAACTCGCCGGGCTTGTAGTTGCGCCGCTCCAGCAGCGTGACGGAGCCGTCTTGCCAGGTCGCGTCCCCGGCTGTTGCGACAGCATTGAACCGGGGGGCGAGCCCCAGCGCTTTGGCGTGAACGTCCAGCGCCTCGCGGTCGCCGACCAGCAGCGGCCGACAAACCTCGTTCACCTGCGGATCGAGCGCCGCCTTCAGCGCGATCTCAGGCCCGATGCCCGAGGGGTCTCCCAGCGCGATGGCGATACGCGGCAGAGCCATCAGATCTTAAAGGCTTCCAGAGTCTCGGGCGCGAACAGCTCCTCGGGTTTGAGGAGACGCTTCGACAGACCCTGCTCGTGGTGATAGCGCAGAAAGGTCTCCAGCACCGCCTTGTTGGGCGCCAGCCCGTAGGGCCACCACTCGTCGCCCATCTCCTTGCGCGTCTCCTCGGCCCAGGCCGCCTGGAAGGGCAGCATGGTCTTGAGGGCGGCCACCTCCTCGAGATCCTCGTAGACGAATTTCTGCGCTTCGACGAAGGCTTTGTAGAGCGAGGTGGCCATCCAGGGATTGGCCTTGTAGAGCTCGCGCCGGATGACCAGCGTGTGCATGATCGGGAAGATCTTCGTCTTTCTGTAATAGGCTTTTTCGAAGGGCACGTAGTCGGGGAAAAGCCGCTGCACGTCCTTGGGTCGCGTGCGCAGGGTCGAAGGCGCGCGCGGTGCGAACATCGCGTCGATCTCGCCGTCGGCCAGCATCTGCGACAGCGTCTTCGTCGGCCCGATCGGCTGGATCTTGATGTCGGGCGGCAGCGACAGCTTCACCTTCTCCTCGCGGCCGGGCGTGTCCTCGCCGCCGGTGAAGTAGTTCATGCTGCGATGGTCGATGCCGTACTCGTCGGACAGGATGCCGCGGATCCAGACCTGGGCCGTCAGCTGGTACTCGGGATTGCCGACGCGCTTGCCGACCAGATCCTTCGGCTCCTTGATGCCACTCTTGGTCGAGATGTAGATGCCCGAATGGCGGAACATGCGCGACGGGAAGATCGGGATGGCGATGAAGGGTGGGTCGTCGCGCATCAGCGACACCGAGTAGGACGACAGCGACATCTCGCAGGCGTCGAACTCGCGGTAACGCAGCATGCGGAAGAAGGTCTCCTCCACCGGCAGCGTGATGTAGTTGAGGTCGATACCGTCCGGCTTGATGCGGCCATCGGCCAGCGCGCGGGTGCGGTCGTAGTTCCAGCAGGACAGGGTGACGCGAAGCGACATCAGGAATTCCGGTTCAGACGGTGACGGGATCGGTATCGGGCGGCGCAAAAAGACCATGCCGCGCGCCGTCGCGGAAGTCATCGGCCTTCGGCAACTCGATGGAGACCGAGCGGACGCGCTGGGACTCGGCATCGAGAGCCGGCGGCTGCTTCCCGGCCCGCACGGCCTCGGCCGCCCTCAGCAGCATGCGCCGGGCCATGACGATGCCCTTGTCGGTGGAGCAGAGATGCTCCTTCGTGCGGTCCTGGATCGGCCCCATGCTTTCCTGCAGCGAGGCGTCCTGCATGGCGATGCCCTCGACGCCGCTGTAGGTCTCGCCGCGCTTCTGCCCGGCGCGATCCATCAGATAGTCGTTACGCCTGTTGGCTTCGGGAATGAACGTGCCGGGCACATATTTCACGTGGATGCCCTTGCCGTCTTCCATGGCCTGGCGTTCGGCGGCGCTGAGCGGCCGCTTCGGATGGTAGTTGATGCTCCAGGCCCAGCAGGTCTCGTCGTCGATCGGCACCCAGGCGTGGGCGCCCAGGGGATGCCCGGCGCGCGGCGGGATGATCGTATACCAGGGCATGATCCACGGCGTGATCCGCCAGTAGTAGCGATCGTCGCCGGCGTTGCGGCGCGCACCGATGAGCAACCCGCCTTCGTATTCGGCGACCTCGAAATGCGGCATGCGGTCGTTGAGGTTGTACTCGTTGCCGCGGCTGCCTTTGAACAGCGGGTCCTTGTGCAGGGCGCCGCTGTGCAGGAAGGAGACGTGGCTCGAATCGATGCCGCCTTCCATGGCTTGCAGGTAGTTGCATTCCTGCAGCCGCTTGGAGACGTAGCGGCGCTCGGCCGGCACGTTGACCCACTCCAGCGCCGGCGGGGGTGGCATCAGTTCCGGCGGGCCCATATAGGTCCAGATGACGCCGCCGTGCTCGACCGACGGATAGGATTTGAGCTTGATGCGCTGGCGCAGGCCCGACTCTTCGGGTTCCGAGGGCAGTTCGGTGCACTGCCCGGTGATGTCGTATTTCCAGCCATGATAGGGGCAGCGGATGCCGCACTCTTCATTGCGGCCGAACCACAGCGAGACGCCGCGATGGGCGCAGAACTCGTCGATGATGCCTACGCGGCCCTGGCTGTCGCGGAAGGCGAGGAGCTTTTCGCCGAGCAGCTGCACGCGCACCGGCGGGCCGTCGGGCTCGTCGATCTCCCAGGAGTGCAGAGCCGGAATCCAGTAGCGACGGAGCAGTTCGCCCATCAGCGTACCGGGCCCGGTGCGACAGAGCTCCTCGTTGCGTTCCTGGCTGAGCATCAGTTCGCCTTGGCGCCAGAAGCCTTGGCGATCGGCGTCCAGATCTTCGTCTCGGCCTCGATGAAACGGACGAAGGCGGCCGGATCGAACGGCTCGGGGTCGATGGCATCGCGTGCCAGCCGCTGGCGGATATCCGGCTGGGCGAGGGCCTTGATCACCTCGCCGTTCAGCTTGCGCACGATAGGCTCGGCCATGCCCGCCGGACCGGAGAGCGCGAACCAGGTGACGGTGACCAGCTCGGGGAAGCCGAGCTCGGTGTAGGTGGGGACATCGGGATAGTCGGGCAGGCGCCTGGGCGAGCTGACGGCCAGCGCCCGGATGGTGCCGGCGCGGATATGCTCCGAGGCCGTGGTCAGGGTGAACGAGCCGGCCGGAATCTGGTTTCCCACGATGTCGCCCACGGCCTGGCCGGCCCCGCGGTAGGGCACGTGCTCCATCTTGAAGCCGCCGCGCTGCTGGAGGAGCTCGGCGACGAGATGGCCGTGGGTGCCGATGCCCGGCGTGCCGTAGCTGAGCTTGCCGGGATTGGCTTTCCCGTAGGCAATGAATTCGGCCAGCGTCTTCGCCGGCAGCGGATTGCTGACTACCAGCACGTCCGGCGGGCCACCGAACGTCGCGATATGGGTGAAGTCCTTGATCGGATCGAAGCTGAGGTTGGGATTGAGCGCCGGAGCGACGACGTGCGAGGCGACACCGGAGACGACGAGCGTATAACCGTCGGGCGCGGCACGGGCCACCATCTCGGAGCCGAGCAGGCCGCCGGCTCCCGGCCGGTTCTCGACCACGAATTGCTGCCCCAGCGATTCAGTGAGCTTGATGGCGACCAGGCGCCCCAGCGTGTCGGCCGTGCCACCCGGCGCGAAGGGCGCGATGATCTTTACCGGTTTGGCCGGCCATTCCTGAGCCCCGGCTGGCGCCGTACCGAGCACCAGCAGGGCAGCCGCAAATGCGAACCCGTAGCGCATGGTTTCCTCCGTATACGGACTGTACCACGCCGGCCTCTCGCGGGGAGAGCCCGGAGGGTTACAGGGCGGCGGCGATCTTGGCCAGCGTCTCGCGGCCGGCCAGCATGTCGTCGAGCGAGCCGAAGGCGTTCATGTAGTGGCCGCGATAACCGGCCCCTTCGATGCGCTTGAACATTTTGGCGAAGTCGATATTGCCCTTGCCGATCTGCAGGTGCTGTTCCTTGTCGCCCTTGTTGTCGGCCAGGCGCACCTCGCCCAGACGCTTGAAGTCGATCCAGTCGAGATGGCCGTCGATGCCCTCGGGCACCAGATGGGCGTGGTTGACCGTGAACGACATGCCGATGGCCGGCGACTGGACGGCGTCGAAGAAGGTTTTGCATTCCTCGAGGTTGTAGACGAGGTAATGGACCTCGGCGTCGTCGGGCTCCTTGTTGAGGTTCTCGAGCAGCAGCCTCGCGCCCTTCTTCTCGGCGTAGTCGCCGGCCCGCTTGAGACGCTCGATGCCCGCCGCGATACGCGCCTTGTAGTCGCCGCCGAAATGATAGCCGCCGTGGACAGTGATCCACTCGGCGTTGAGGCGCTTGGCGATATCGATGTACTTGCGCAAGTAGGCGTCCGCCGCGTCGGTCATGATCGGCGAGGTCTCGGCGACGTTCACCGCCGAGAGGGTGTGGAGCCCGAGATGGATGCCGTGCTTCTGCAGGGCGTCGCGGATCGGCTTGGCGCGCTCCTCGGTGTCGAAGGACAGCAGCTCCTTGTCGAGCTCGCTGTCGATGTAGGTCACACCGTTCTTGGCGGCCCAGGCGATGCCATCCTCGAGGCGGATCTTGCTGCTGAGGTCGATGCCGATCCGGTTCTTCAAGTCCATGGTGATGGTATCCGTGTTGGTGTCTAGGCGGCCTTGCCGCGCCGCCCGTCGGTGCGCAGCGCGTCGATGCGGTCCCAGTCGAGCGTCACGCCCAGCCCCGGACCGTTCGGGACCTTGATGAAGCCGGGATTCGGCTGCAGGTCCTCGCGGATGATATCGATCGTCGTGCCCATCGGTCGCATCGAGCCAACCTCGCAGGGGAAGACGATGTTGCGCGCCGTGGCGGCCATATGGGCCTCGGCGGCACCGGCCAGCCCCATCTCGAAGACATGGCCGAGCACGGCGGCGAGGCCCGCGGCCTCGAGCATGCTGATGATGGTCAGCGCTCCATCGAGCCCGTGCTTGGTGACCTTGACCTTCATCCGGTCGGCGGCCTGCAGGCGGATGACGTTCATGGCGTCGACCGGGGTCGCGACCATGTCGTCGGTCATCAGCGGCACGCCGATGTTCCGTTTTACCTCGGCCATGCCGAGGATGTCGTAACGCGGCAGCGGTTGTTCAACATGCTCGATGTCGAGCCGCTCGATGGCGCGGACCAGGCGGATGCAGTCCATCGGGCGGTAATGGTCGTTGGCGTCGACGCGCAGCTTCACCTTGGGGCCGATGGCCTCCCGCACCGCCTCGACGCGGGCGATGTCGGTTTCGACGGTCTCGCCGACCTTGATCTTGATCGCGGTGAAGCCGGCCTGCGCTTCCTCGGCGGAGATGCGGGCCATCTCGTCGGGAGAGGCCATGCCGACGACCGGGCCGATCACCGGCACCTGATCGAGCGCCCGGCCGCCCAGCAGGGAAGCCACCGGCGTGTCGAGCAGTTTGGCCTGCAGGTCGAAGAGCGCGTTGTTGACCGCCGCCTTGGTCCAGATGCGGCCTTTGAGCAGCGCTTCCACCCTGGACATGGCCGCGCGCCGGTTGTCCGCCGGGGCGCCGGTCAGTGCTGGAATCACGTAGCGATGGACCGCGCCCATCACCTCTTCCGGGAACTCCTCCGGCTTGCCGGGTGGGGCGCAGACAATCTCGGCGTTGCCCTCGATCCCGCGGTCGGAGATCAGCCGCAGGATGACAGAGGTGTGTACGGCCGTCTGGCCTTCTGAGATGCGGAAGGGCCGCGGCCCGGTGACGTTGACGGGAATCGCGTCGACGCTGACGATCTTGGGAGCGTTCATGCTGTTCAGGTACCGGGTGCACTGACCGTGCGGTTACGCATCAGGAGGGCCGTCACCGCCGGCACGGCGACGGCGAGAAGCGCGCAGGCCAGCAGAACCGCTGAGATCGGCCGTGACAGGAATATCATGCCGCTGCCGTGCGACAGGGTGAGGGACTGGCGCAGCGTGTTCTCGAACAGGGGCCCGAGGACCAGGCCGAGCACCATGGGCGCGGCCGGCCAGTCATAGCGCTTCATCAGCCAGCCGAGCACGCCGAAGCCGAGCATCACCCAGCCATCCTCGACGCTGTTGGCGTTGGCGATGGCGCCGGTCAGGCAGATGGCGATGATCGGCGGATAGATCCAGCTGTAGGGGATCTGCAGCATACGGGCGAACAGGCTGGCCAGCGGCAGGTTCATCAGCAGCAGGATGACGTTGCCGATATACATGCTGGCGATCACCGCCCAGACCAGGCCGGAGTTGGTAGTGAACATCTCGGGGCCAGGCCGCAGGCCGAACATGATCAGCGCGCCGAGCATCACGGCGGTGGTGTTGGAGCCGGGCACGCCGAGCGAGAACATCGGCACCATGGCTCCGGCCGAGGCGGCGTTGTTCGACGATTCGGGCCCGGCCACGCCCTCGATGGCGCCCTTGCCGAAGCGCTGCGGGTCCTTCGCCACCTTCTTCTCGACGATGTAGCCGACAAACGATGCGATGGTGGCGCCGGCTGCCGGCAGGATGCCGATGAGGAAGCCGATACCGGTGCCGCGCAGGATGGCCATGCGCGCCTGCTTCCACTCCTCGCGGTTGGGCAGCACGCGGCCGAGATTGAGGATCGGCTTGGCCGCCGGCAGGCCGGTGGTGGCGAGCACCTCGCCGAGCCCGAAGAGGGCGACCGCCAGGATGATGAAGTCGACGCCGTCGAACAGCCACATCTGGTCGAAGGTGAAGCGCGGCACGCCGACCTGCGGGTCGATGCCGATCGAGCCGACGATCAGGCCGGCGACACCGGTGGCCAGGCCCTTGAGCACGGAGCCGCCGACCGCGGCCAGCGCCGTGAGGCCGAGGGCGACCAGCGCGAAATACTCCGGCGGGCCGAAAGCCAGCGCCACCAGGGCGAGCGGCGGGGCCAGCAGCATCAGGCCGAGCGTGCCCAGCGTGCCGGCGACGAAGGAGCCGATGGCGGAGATGCCGAGCGCGACACCGCCGCGCCCCTGCAGGGCCATTTGGTGCCCGTCTATCGCCGTCATCACCGAGGTCGATTCACCCGGCACGTTGATCAGGACGGAAGTGAGCGTCCCGCCGTACTGCGCGCCATAATACAGGCCGGCGAACATGATGATGGCGCCGGTGGGGCTGGAGCCGAAGGTCAGCGGCAGCAGCAGGGCGATCGCCGCCGAGGGACCGATCCCGGGCAGGACGCCGATGATCTGGCCAAGCACGACGCCGACCAGGCACATGAACAGGTTCGCCGGCGTGGCCGCCGTGGCAAATCCCTGCATCAGATTGTAGAGCGCGTCCACGATTCAGAACCCCAGCGGACCCGTCGGCAGCGGGATGCGCAGCCAGACCTTGAAGATCCCTACCAGCACCGCCGTGGTCGCGGCGGCGACGACGACCGATTTCAGCGGCGGCAGCTTTTCGACGACGGCGAACAGGAAGAGCATCAGCAGGAAGATGGACGGGCCGAAGCCCGCGACCTCGAGCCCGAGGATGCCGCCCGCCAGGGCCGCGAGCACCACCAGCGGCTTGCCGATCGGCGGCTCGGCCGCGGCATCCTTCTGGCGCACGAGATTGACGACGATGGCAGCCGACAGGCCGACGAGGATGACGCCGTACCAGAAGGGCACGAAGCCGGACTGCGGGGCGAAGCCCTGCCAGAACGGCATGCCGAAGGCGGTGACGATCCAGAGCAGGCCGAGAAGTGCGAAAAGCAGGGCGAGGATGACCTCGCCCTGCAGTAGACGGTTGTGCATCGACGAACGGCCTTACTTGCCGAGCAGCTCCCGGTAGAGCTTCTCCTGGTTGGCCAGGAAGGTCTCGAAGGCGGCACCCGCGATGGGAGCCTCCGAGGCGGCGTTGTCCTTGAGGTAGGTCTTGAAGGCGTTGGTGGCGGCCACCTTCTGCATGATGTCTTCCCAGTACTTGGCCGCGTCCGCCGGCGCGCCCTTGGGCAGGCCGATGCCGCGCCACATCTGGAAGTTCGGGGCGTTGATCCCCTGTTCCTTCGCCGTGGGCACGTCCGAGAGCAGGGCGAAACGGCTGTCGCGGAACACGCCGATGGCCCGCACCGCCTTCTGGTTCATGTGGCCCATGAACTCCAGCGGGTTGCCCAGCGTGCCGTGCACGTGGCCGCCGAGCAGCGCCGTCAGGGCCTCGCCGCCGCTGTTGAAGTTGACGGAGTTGAGCTCGGTGCCGGTCGCCTTGCCGAGCACTGTCAGGGCCATGACGTCGGTCGTGCCGCCGGTGGCGAAGGCGTAGGTCTTGGCCGGCTTGCCCTTGGCGTCCCTGGCGAAGTCGTTGAGGTTCTTCCACGGCGAGTCCGCCTTCACGAAGAAGACGAAGTCGTCGAGCATCAGGTTCATCACCGGCTGGATCTCGCTCAGCGTGCGGACCTGCGGGTTGAGGATCGGCGTGATCTGCACGCTGCCGTTGACCAGCACGATGGTGTGCGGATCGGCCCGGCGGCTGCCGGTGACGTAGCCGACGCCGACGGCGCCGCCGCCGCCCGGCTTGTTGACCAGCGCGACCGGCACCGGAACCATCTTCTCGTCTGTCATGATCTTGTGCACGACCCGCGCCAGCAGGTCGGCGCCGCCGCCGACGGCGAACGGAATCACGAACTCGACGTCACGCGTTGGCTTCCACTGGGCGGAAGCGGGCGAGCCGACGAACGATGCTGCAGCGAAAGCCAGGACGGCAACAAGCCGTCCCCACGTGGTGTGAGACATGGGTGAACTCCTCCCCGAACCAGATGAACGTTTCAGCTTTTCTTTGGACTGTAGCAGGGGGGACAGGGGTAGGCAACGAAGCCCCTCGCTGCACCGCACAATTGATCGGCCGATCAGCGCGGCGGTTCGGCTTTCAGGCGTTCCTGCTCGCGCAGCTTGAAGCGCTGCACCTTGCCGGTCTCGGTGCGCGGCAGCGCCGCCACGAACTCGACCGCCCGCGGATACTTGTAGGGCGCGATCTGGCTCTTCACGTAGTCCTGCAGCTCCTTGATCGTGGCGCTGCCGGCATCCTCCTGCCTGCGCAGCACGACGAAGGCCTTCACCAGCATGCCGCGCTCGGCGTCGGGAGCGCCGATCACCGCGCACTCCTTCACCTTGGGATGCTCGAGCAGCGTGCCTTCGACCTCGGGGCCGGAGATGTTGTAGCCGGCGGAGATGATCATGTCGTCCGATCGCGCCTGGTACCAGAAGTAGCCGTCGGCATCCATCTTGTAGGTGTCGCCGGTGACGTTCCAGCCGTCCTGCACGTATTTGCGCTGGCGCTCGGGGTCGGCGAGGTAGCGACAGCCGGTGGCGCCGCGCACCGCGAGGCGGCCAGGCTCCCCCGGCGGCAGGGGATTGCCCTGCTCGTCGACCACGCGTGCCTCGTAGCCGGGGATGGCGCGGCCGGTGGCGCCGGGCCTTATGTCATCGCCCGCCGCCGAGATGAAGATGTGCAGCATCTCGGTCGAGCCGAGCCCGTCGATCAGCTTGATGCCGGTCTTGCGCTGCCAGGCATCGAAGATGGCCAGCGGCAGGTGCTCGCCGGCCGATACGCCCTTGCGCAAGGACGCGAGGTGCTTTGTCTCCGCGTTGTCGGCCATCATCCGGTAGGCCGTCGGCGCGGTGAAGACGATGGTCGCCTTGTGGTCGTGGATGATCTGCGGCAGCACATCCGGACTTGCCTTCTCGGCCAGCGCTGTCGAAGCGCCGAAGCGGAAGGGGAAGAGGGCGAGGCCGCCGAGACCGAAGGTGAAGGCCAGCGGCGGCGAGCCGCAGAAGATGTCGTCGGGCGTCGGCTTGAGCATCGAGCGCGGGAAGCAGTCGCAGATCGCCATCACGTCGCGGTGGAAATGCACCGTGCCCTTGGCCGGACCGGTCGTGCCGGAGGTGAAGGCGATCAGCGCCACATCGTCGAGCGCCGTGTCGCAGTTCTGGAACTCGCCGCTGCGGCGCGCCATGCGCGCCTCGAGGCTGTCGCTGGCGTCGCCGTTGAAATAGACGATCTGCTCGAGCGACGGGGCCTGCGTGCCGGCGGCCTTGAGCTCGTCGGCCAGGCGCACGTCGCACAGGGCGAAACGCACTTGCGCCTTGTTGAGGATGTAGCCGAGCTCGCGCGCCCGGTAGAGCGGCATGGTGCCGACGGCGACCCCGCCGGCTTTGAACACCGCCAGCCAGCAGGCGACCATGGTCGGGTTGTTGGCCGAGCGCAGCAGGACCCGGTTGCCGGGGACGAGGCCGAGATCGTCCACGAGGACTCCGGCGACGCGGTTCGTGACGTCGAGCAGCTTGCGATAGCTCCATACCTCTTTGCCGAACCAGATACACGGCCGGTCGCCATGGCCGGTGGCGACCAGGCGGTCGAGCAGCTCGACACCGCAATTGAGGCGCGCGGAATATTGCAGTTCGGGGCGGGTAAGGCTGATCTGCGGCCAGTCGGACGCCGCGGGCAGGTTGTCGCGGGCGAAGCTGTCGCGTTGGGCAGCCTTCTCAGGCATGGCTGGTTTCGCGCGGTGCCGTCGGCGGCGTGAAATCCGGGATGGGCAGATCGAGCCGCACCGGATTCGACGGCGGGCTGTGCCGCCCGAGCTTGTCGAAGGCCATCACATGATAGGTATACGACAGGCCACCGAGGACAAGACGGTCGGTGAATTTGGGCGCCTTCACCGCCTCGACGATGCCCGCACTGCCGTCATCCTCGGCGCGGAACACGTCGTAGCCGACGATCTCGCTGCCTTCGGCGCGCTTCCAGGTGAGCTGCACCGTGCCGTCCTTGACGGCGGCGGTGAGCACGGTGCCCTCCGGCCAGCGCGGCCGATCGATCGACTGGTCGTCCTGCGGCGCCTGCGTGGCCCCTTTGGGCCACAGGAAACAGGTGACCAGCTTGAAGTTCTCGTCGAGCTGCTTGCAGACGTTGCAGTAGATGCAACGCACGATGGCGTCCGGGCGCTTCTCCTCGACCTTCATCACCCAATCGGGATCGGAGAGCAGCTGGCGCGCCATGCCGATCATGTCGGCCTTGTCTTCGCTCAGCAGCCGCTCGGCATCGGCGGGATCGCTGATCTTGCCGACCGAGATCACCGGCACGGTGAAGCCCTTGCCGTTGATGTACTGCTTGATGCCGGCGGCGAGGTGGACGTGCGGCAGCGGCGGGTAGGAATCGCCGGGCATGCAGCGGTCGCCCGAATAGCCGGTGTAGGGATAGAGCGGCTGCCCGGGCTTGTGCACCGCGTCCTCGAACTTGCCGCCGATCGACAGCGAGATGTAATCCACGCCCATCTGCGCCAGACGCAGCGCGATGCGCTGGGAATCGGGCAGGGCGTAGCCGTCCTTGATCGCCTCTTCGGCGAGGAAGCGCACGCCGACCGGGAAGTCCTTGCCCACGACCTGACGGACCCTTGTCATCACCTTGCCGAACATGCGCAGCCGGCCCTCGAGGGTACGGCCGTCATACTCGTCGCGCCGCTTGTTGTGGCGCGAGAGGAACGAGGACAGCGTGTAGGCGTGCGCCGAATGCAACTCGACGCCATCGTAGCCGGCCTCGCGCGCGCGGCCGGCGGCCGCCCCGAACTGCTCGATGATCAGGTCGATGTCTGCGGTCGAAAGCTGGTCGATCGTCTGGCGCCAGCCGGAGCGCGCTACCTTCATGAAATGGATGATCTGCGGCACGATCTTCGACGGGCCGGCCTCGTGAACCTGCTTCACCAGATCGGCATGGCCGGGGATGAAGCTCGGGTCGGATATACGCAGCAGCGGCCCCGACTTGGAGCCGTGGATGGCCATGGCCTCGACCACGATCAGGCCGACATGGCCCTGGGCGTAGCGCACGTAGCGGTCGATGATGCCCTGGTTGACGTAACCGTCCTCGCCCGAGAGGCGCGTGACCATCGCCGGCACCACCACGCGGTTGGGGGCCATCATCGTGCCGATGCGGACGGGCTCCAGAAGTCTCATGGCTTTTGTCCCACCGTGTCACGCAGGCATTTTGGGCATAGGCAGCTCTCGGCGTTGCTGGCTGGCATTGGCAGCCGGAAGTTTTCCTCCTTGCACCAGCAATCGCCAGCGGGATCGCAGCCGAACGAGGCGCCACATTTCGTGCAGCGGAGCGTGGTGGCTTGCGGCAACGCGCTCATCGTCTACTCCGCCGCCTTGCGCGCGGCATCGTCGTGCGCCGCGAGAACCTGACCGGCGATCACCAGCTTCTGGATCTCGGTCGTGCCTTCGTAGATACGCAGGGCGCGGATCTCGCGATAGAGCCGCTCGACCGGCGCCCCCGACACCACACCCTGGCCGCCGTGGATCTGCACGGCCGCGTCGATCACCCGCTGCGCCATCTCGGTCGCGTACATCTTGGCCATCGAGGCTTCGCGCGTCACCCGCTCGGCCACCGCGTCCTTGGTCCAGGCCGCGCGGTAGACCAGCAGCGCCGCCGCGTCGATCTCGGTCGCCATGTCGGCGAGCTTCGCCTGGGTCAGCTGGAAATCGGCGAGCTTCTGGCCGAAGGCCTCGCGCTGCTTCGCATAGGAAACCGCCTCGTCGAGGGCGCGCCGGGCAAAGCCGAGGGCGGCGGCGCCGACGGTGGCCCGGAAGATGTCGAGCGTCGCCATGGCGATCTTGAAGCCCTCGCCCGGCTTGCCGAGGAGGTTGGTTTTGGGGATCCGGCAATTGCGGAAACGCAACGTGGCCAGCGGGTGAGGGGCGATGGTGTCGATGCGCTCGCTGGCGTCGAGGCCGGGGGCGTCGGCATCGACGACGAAGGCGGAGAGCCCCTTGGCGCCGGGCGCCTCGCCGGTGCGGACGAAGAGGACGTAGTGGCCAGCGATGCCGCCGTTGGAGATCCAGGTCTTGGCGCCGTTGATGAGGTAGTGGTCGCCGTCGGCCTGGGCCGTCGTGCGGATGGCCGAGACATCGGAACCACCTTCGGGCTCCGACAGCGCGAAGGCCGCGATGCGCTTCCCGCGGCACACCTCCGGCAGGTATTTCTGCTTGAGCGCGTCCGAGCCAAACAACGCGATCGAGGCGCTGCCGAGTCCCTGCATGGCAAAGGCGAAGTCGGCGAGGCCGGAATGCCGCGCCAGCGTCTCGCGGATCAGGCAGAGCGAGCGTACGTCGAGCCTGTCGAAATGCCCGCCATGCGCCTTGGGCACGCTGTATTTCAGCCAGCCATCCTTGCCAAGAGTCGTGACCAGTGTCCGGCAGGCGTCGTCGATATCGTCGTCGTGCTGCCCGGTGGCGTGCGTTGCCGCCCAGCCGTCGAGCCGTGGTACGAGCGCGCGGTGCGCGTCGTCAAAGAACGGCCAGGAGAGGAAAGTTTTGTCAGGCATACCCCTCACCCGCTCGCTGGCGCTCGCGACCTCTCCCGCAAGGGGAGAGGTTTAGTGAAAAGCGTGGCCCAACTAACCCTCTCCCCTTGCGGGAGAGGGTGAACGCGAAGCGTTCGGGTGAGGGGTATTTCACTTCAATTCCCCTCAAACACCGGCTTCTGCTTCGCCACGAACGCGTTGTAGGCGCGCTCGAAATCGGCGGTGTCCATGCACAGGGCCTGGGCCTGCGCCTCCGCCTCGATCGCCTCGTCGACGCTCATGTTCCATTCGTGGTGCAGGGTCTTCTTGGTCATGGCATGGGCAAAGGTCGGTCCGTGCGCCAGCTCGCGGGCGAAGGCGGTGGCCTCGTCGAGCACGGCTTCGGGGGCGCAGAGCCGGTTGAAGAAGCCCCAGCGTTCGGCCTCGTCGCCGGGCATCGAGCGGCCGGTGTAGAGCAGCTCGGCGGCACGGCCCTGGCCGATGATCCGCGGCAGCATGGCGCAGGCCCCCATGTCGCAGCCGGCGAGGCCGACACGGGTGAACAGGAAGGCGACCTTGGATCGCGCCGTGCCGTAGCGGATGTCGGACGCCATGGCGATGCACGCACCGGCACCGGCGCAGATGCCGTCGATGGCGGCGACGACCGGTTGCGGGCAGGCGCGCATCGCCTTGATCAGGTCGCCGGTCATGCGGGTGAAGCGCAGCAGGTCCGGCATGTCCATCTTCACCAGCGGACCGATGATCTCATGCACGTCGCCGCCCGAGCAGAAATTGCCGCCGGCACCCGTGACCACCACGGTGCGGATGTCGGCCACATGGACGAGGTCGCGGAACAGGTCGCGCAGCTCGGCGTAGCTCTCGAAGGTCAGCGGGTTCTTGCGCTCCGGCCGGTTGAGCGTGATCGTCGCGACGCGATCCTTCACCGACCAGCCGAAATGCTGCGGGCGAAAGCGGTCGGCGCCGTAGGCGATGGTCACGGTTTCTCTCCGGTGGTGGCGACCGAGCTCTTGAGCTTGGCCAGCAGCTCGAGCAGCTGGGCCATCTCCGCGCGCGACAGCCCGGCGAACATGTCGTCGATCCAGCGCTCGTGGCGCGGCGTCATGCCGTCGAAGGCGCGCTTGCCGGCCGAGGTCAGCTTCACCCGGCTCTGGCGGCGATCGCTCGCCGCCGGCGTGCGGCTGATCAGGCCTTCCTCGCCCAGCCGGTCGACGAGACCGGTGACGTTGCCGTTGGAGACCATCAGGCGGTCGGAAAGCTCGCCCATCGACAGCCCGTCGGGAGCCCGGTCGAGCTGGGCGAGAACATCGAAGCGCGGCAGGGTGACGCCGAATTCCTCGCGCAGTCCGGCGCGCACGCGCGTTTCGATCAGGCTGGCGCAGGTCAGCAGACGCAGCCAGACCCGCAGTTCCAGCTTGTCGCCATGAGCGAGCGCGCTTTCGCGGTCGGCGCTGCCGGCGTCCGACGGGCGGATCTCGTCCATCACAGCTCTCCGCCGGCGATGGCGATCGCCTGGCCGGTGATCGAGCCGGAGTCCGGCAGGCAGAGCCAGCCCACGGTCGCGGCGACCTCATCGGGAGTCACCAGTCGCCCCATGGGATTGGCGGCGGCCAGCGCGGCGCGCGCCTCGTCGGCGCTTTTCCCGGTCTTGGCCGCGATGGAGCCGATGGCGCCGTCGAGCATCGGCGTGTCGGTGTAGCCCGGGCAGACCGCGTTCACCGTGACGCCGCTCTTCGCAAATTCGAGGGCGAGGGCGCGGGTCAAGCCGACCACGCCATGTTTGGCCGCGACATAGGCGCTGACATAGGCGTAGCCCTTGAGTCCGGCGCTCGACGCCACGTTGACGATGCGGCCCCAGCCGGCTTTCGCCATGGCGGGGGCCAGCGCGTGGGTCACCCGATAGACGCTGGTCAGGTTGAGATCGAGCATGCGCTGCCACAGCGCCGCATCCGTCTTGCCGAACGGCGCGGACTCGGCACCACCCGCATTGTTGACGAGGATGTGCACGGGCCGGGAGTTCTGGGCGAGGCGCTTGACGTCGCCCTCGCTCGTGATGTCGGCGGCCTGGGCAGTGGCGCCCAGCGAGGCAGCGGCTTTGGCGAGCGCAGCGGAGTCACGGGCGACGAGTGTCAGGTCGGCACCGAGTCTTCCCAGCTCGCGGGCGATGGCGGCGCCGATACCGCGCGAGGCGCCGGTGATCAGCGCATGGCGTCCGGCCAGCGGCTTCGCGGCCGGGGCGTCAATGGATCGGGAAGTGGTTGCAGGAGCCTGAGCCATGGCGATCCCAATTACTTTAAGCTTAAAATAATTGGCGCGACGGGGCAATGCCGCGTCCCTGAACGCCTAAATTTAATCCCTTTGCCCGTGGGGGGCCGGACGCCCCACAATGATCCCGGTATGAGTGCAACGGCTAAAGAACTGGACTGGGAAGCCACGCGGTCCCGCTGGCATCCCAACATCGTGCGTCTCTATGACTACTGGCGCTCGATCCACCCGGCCGGCGGCGGTCTTCCCGGCCGCCAGCATCTCGACCCGATGCATATCCCGGAACTGCTGCCCAGCGTCTGGCTGCTCGACGTCCAGCGCGAGCCGATGTTCCGCCTGCGCTATCGCCTGGTCGGCACGCGCATCGAGGAGGTGCGCGGCCAGAAACTGACCGGCACCTGGCTCGACGACACCAGCCCGGAGATCGTCAACTTCGAAGCCTACTACCGGCGCTACCGCGCCGTGGTCGACAACCCGCAGCCGAACTGGCGCCGCGGCCGCTCCCAGATGCAGCACCTGCGCGACATCGAGGAGCTCGAGAACATCCTGCTGCCGCTCGCCGCCAACGGTCAGACCGTCGACGTGCTGCTCTGCAAGACGATCTACTACGACCGCTTCGGCCGGACGCTGCTTTAACTCAACTTTCCTGGTGCGCGACGTTGATGAGCTCGCGCGTGCCGCGCTCGACGTCGTAGATGTGGAATGAGCTCATGGTACGGCCGTAGAGGTGCAGGCTGACCGCGCGCGGGCGATCGGCGGCGACGCCGGTGCGATGGATGTGGTCGGGGTTGGGCACGAAGGTGGTCACTGCACCCGGCGGCAGCAGCACGTTGCCGCCGCGCTTCAGGCGGATGCCGATGTTGGACGTAATCTCGCCGTCCATGGCCATGTAAGCGCGCTCTTCCAGCATGCCCTCGACGATGCCGACCACGCCCCAGCTGCCGTGATCGTGCACCGGCGTCCACTGCCCGGGCAGCCAGACCAGCGAATAGAGCGACAGGTCCGCGCGGTCGGGCGCGATATAGATGGCGTTGCGGGCGTAGTGCGCGGGATCGGAGCGGAAATGCGCCGGCTTGAGGAACTCGTGCGCCGTGGGCAGCAGGCGCAGCATCAGCGGCGCTATGGCGGTGACGCAGTCGGCCGGATCGGGGCAGTCGCGCGTGGCGCGGCGGGCATCGGCGAGGAAGTCGCCCAGGCTGTAGGCGGACACGGGTCAGGGCTGCGTCAGGAAAAGGCCTTGAAGGTGATGAGCGTGAAGGTGTCCTTCACGCCGGGCAGCTTCTGCACGTTCATCACGAAATGCCCGACATCTTGCTCGTCGGTCAGATAGCACTTCATCAGGAGATCGTACTGGCCGGAGGTGGAATAGACCTCGGAGACCTGCTCGATGCTCTGCACGGCCTCGTCGGCGACGTCATAGGCCCGGCCCAGCTCGCACTTGACCATGATGAAGATGGTCTGCATCGCCCGATTCCTCTCTGTGAGTAGCGCGGACGACTCTACCTGTCATCCGCGCCTGAACCAAGCGAAGGACGTCAGCCGACGGCGCGCCGACCCCGGGTCAGAAAGGCCGGCATGTGATCGCCCAGACCCGTCGGGGTCGGGCCATCGTCATGCTCGTCGTGACGGCGATGGGATTCGTCGGGCCGGATCGGGCCGGACGAGTGCGCCGGCTTGGTTGCTGCCGCCTGCGCCGGAACGTGGGTGCGGATGGCGTCGTGCGGATGGCGGGGCAGAGTCTGCGGCACGTGCGGCGCCACGGCGATGGGCTCGCGGAACGCTGAAGCCTGCTGCGGGGCCTCGCGCGGCTCGGCGGGGCGCGGCTCCGCCTGACGATGCTCTCCGCTCTGGTGCTCGCGCTCGCGATGCTCGTTGGGGCCGTTTCCGCCGCGGCGGCCGCGGCCACCGCGTCCGCCCCGACCTCCACGCTCGCCCCGGCCGCCGCGTCCTTTACGCTCGCCGCGGGGAGCTTCACCCTCGGAGAACTCGACGGGAGTCTGGCCTTCGATGGTCATTCGCGGGATCGGCTTGCCGATCAGGCGCTCGATGGCATCGACGAACTTCTTGTCCTCGCTGGTGGCCAGGGTAATGGCCTTGCCCGAACGCCCGGCACGGCCGGTGCGGCCGATACGATGGACGTAGTCCTCGGCGTGAATGGGAACGTCGAAGTTGAAGACATGCGACAGGTCGTCGATGTCGATGCCGCGTGCCGCCACATCGGAGCAGCAGAGATAGGTCATCTCGTTGCGCTTGAACGCCTCGAGCGTCTCGGTGCGCGAGGACTGATCCATGTCGCCGTGGAGCGCGCCGACGCTGAAGCCGTGGCGCTTGAGCGACTTGTAGAGCATGTCGACGTCGCGCTTGCGGTTGCAGAAGATCAGCGCGTTGGTCACCGGCTCGGACTTGATCAGGCGGCGCAGCGCGTCGCGCTTTTCGTAGTCCTTGTGGGAGACGAGGGCGAGGGCCTGCGTCACCGTGGTTGCGGTCGAAGCCGGGCGGCTGACAGTGATCTCCTTGGGCTCGCTGAGGAAGGCGTCGGCGAGGCGCTTGATCTCCGGCGGCATGGTCGCGGAGAAGAACAGCGTCTGGCGCTTCTTCGGCAGCAGGCTGACGATGCGCTCGACATCGGGGATGAAGCCCATGTCCAGCATGCGGTCGGCCTCGTCGATGACCAGCAGGCTGACGTCGTTGAGCAGGATGCGGCCGCGCTCGAAATGGTCGAGCAGGCGGCCCGGCGTGGCGATGAGCACGTCGACGCCGCGGTCGAGAGCCTTCTCCTGGTCGTCGTAGGACACGCCGCCGATCAGCAGCGCCTTGGTCAGCTTGTTGTACTTGCCGTAGATGTCGAAATTCTCGGCCACCTGGGTGGCGAGTTCGCGGGTCGGTTCGAGGATCAGCGAGCGGGGCATCTTGGCCCGGGCGCGGCCCTGGGCGAGGATGTCGATCATCGGGAGGGTGAAGCTAGCGGTCTTGCCGGTACCCGTCTGGGCGCATCCGAGAACGTCGCGGCCCATGAGGACCGTGGGGATGGCTTTCTGCTGGATCGGGGTCGGGGTCTCGTAACCGGCGTCAGCGACGGCTTGCAGCACTTCGGCACTCAGGCCGAGATCAGTAAATGTCATATATCCTTGTTTCGCATGGAATTCTTCGGCGCCGGTGGCATCCTTGGCGAACAATTCGCTCGGCCGGGGCGCGACGTTAATGCGAGGGTGGCCATCTCAACCGGAACCATGCCGGGGCGGGCCAATACCCACTCGCAAAGTAAGATATAGTGCAGATATCGTTAAAAGTCAATGAATCCGCGATGTTTTCAGCCGGTTGCCGCGCTGCAAAATCAACAGCTTAGGTCTTACGTATGACTGCCAAGACACCCCTGATCCTGCTCCCTGGACTGCTTTGCGACCGCGCGCTGTGGGAGCCTCAGCTTGCCGCTCTGTCCGATATCGCCGAGATGAGTGTGGGTGATCTCACGCAAGAGGACTCGATGGCCGGTATGGCACGCTCCGTCCTGGCCAAAGCTCCGCCGCGTTTCGCTCTCGCCGGGCTGTCGATGGGCGGCTATGCGTCCTTCGAGATCATGCGTCAGGCCCCTGAGCGCGTGGAGCGGCTGGCGTTGCTGGATACCTCGGCGCGGCCGGACCGGCGGGAGCAGACGCAGGACCGGCTGGAGCTGATCAAGCAGGCCGAGCAAGGCAACTTCAAGGGCGTGACCCCGCGGCTGCTGCCGCGCTGGGTGCACCCGTCGCGGGTGACAGATCCCGAGCTCGTGCGCACGGTGACCGAGATGACCCAGCGGGTCGGTCGCGAGGCCTTCGTTCGCCAGCAGACCGCCATCGTGCACCGGCCGGACAGCCGGCCCGGCCTGTCGCGCATCCGCTGCCCCACTCTGGTGCTCTGCGGCCACGAGGACGCGGCGACACCCGTCGACCTGCACCGGGAGATCGCCGCGGACATCTCTGACGCACGGCTGGTCATCGTGCCGGAATGCGGGCACCTGTCGACCCTCGAGCGGCCGGATCGGGTGAACGACGAGCTGCGGCGCTGGCTTACAGGTTGAAGCCGGAGCGTTTCGCCCCGTTTCTCCGAATTAAATGCCGTGGTGGGTGACCGGTTTTTCGTCCACAGCACAACTCCCTGCCGCGCCACCATAAAGCCGGCTTCGATAGACAGATGTCGTCGGACATTTTTACGGGTCGCGGCGAGGCCCGGCCCGGAATCATTCAATTCCATCAGCAGGTTAAAAATCTGCCGTTAACAATTCTCCGGCGGTTGAATTCAATCCATTTCGTATTATATGAAAGGGTTGGCGGCTGCGATGGCCGCCCGCGGAGAACCGCTGCCCCGCGCCGACGCCTCATTGCCTCTGTACCATGTCAAAGATCCAATCTCGGGAGATTGGTAGACGAAATGGATATTACAAGATCCGGCGCGCTTTTGTGGCAGCGAAATCGGTGAACGACGAGTTGCGGCGCCGGATTACAGGTTGAAGCCGATTCCGGGGCCGCGGAGACGCAGGCGGTCGGATTGCGAGAACAGCGCCTGGACGGTGGCGCTCATCAGCGAGCTGAGACGCGGATCGCCGCTGTCGCTGATGCGCGCGGTGCGGGCCGCGGCTTCGCTCACCGGCGCATGGCCGACGCAGAGTGTTGCGGTGACGACGGTGACGTCGGCGGGTGCCGGAAGCGGCTCGAGATCGGGATTGCGGCAGTAGCTGTCGCCGCCGGTCGGCCAGTCACCAAACGCCGTCACCACACGATAGCCATAGGCGTCGCTGGCCGGCCGCCCCGCGACGTAGCGCAGGCGCGGATAGACGGGAGCCGCTGCCATCGCGGCGCGTACCGCGTCGCCGCTTGTGTCGCTGGTGAAGGGGTTCGCCTTGACCACCGTCTGCACCTCGCCGACCGTCGAGAGCATGCGCAGGTGCGGACCGGTATCCGCGGTCATGGCCTGCTGGCGTGTCACCGACACGCCATTGCTGCTGCAGGCGGCGAGGACGGTAAGCAGGCACAGCGAGCCGGCGAGGCGTTGCATCGTCACCACAACGCCTCAACCCGCGCGAAGTTTCCCTATTCCATGTCGTTGGGACGCGATGGGGATTGCAGGGCAACCAGCAGGCTGTTTACCAGGCGAACGAAGCGCGGATCGGCGGCCGAATCGACGCGCGCCGTGCGCCCGGCCGCTTCCACCAGGGTAATGGGCCCGAGGCAGAGCACGGCCTGCATCTCGGTGAGGCCCGGCGAGGCGGGGCCGGGACGGAGGTCGAGGTTGCGGCAGTAGCTGTCGCCGCCGACCGGCCAGCCGCCGAAGGCGACCACCACCCGGTAGCTGTAGGGCTCGTTGGCCGGCCGCGTGGCGGTGTGGCGCAGGCGGGGTTCGACCCCGGCCGCGCTCATCACCCGGCGGATCTCCTCGGCGGCAAACGGTTCGGCGAGGACCGTGGTCTCCACCGCCCCGACCGAGCCGAGATAGCGCCAGTGGACCTCGGTGGAGGCCTCGAGCGCCTGGTCGCGGGTGATCATCACGCCGCTGCAGGCGCTGAGAGCGAGGGCGAGGAGGGCCGGCCAGACGACGCGCATCAGCAGCGAGGATAGCAGCGGTAGGTGCCGTCGGGCAGCTCGTGCGCCGGCATGATGGCGCTCAGCAGGTCGCCCATCACCCGGGCGAGGCGGGCATCGCGCGGGGCCTCCAGCCGCGGCGCGCTGACCACCGCCTCGCTCAGCAGGTTTGGGCCCAGGCAGAAGGCGCCGTAGACGCTGGTGGCGGCGCGCGGGGCCGCGCCGGTCGTCATCGGTGCCGCGCCGAGCGGCTCGCGGCAGACATGCAGGTCGCCCGACGGCCTGTCGTCGAACGAGACGAGGACGCGGTAGCCCTGGCTCAGGCTGGACGGCGGCTCCGTGGTGAAGACCAGATGACGGCGTGAGCTGTTCTGCTGGAGCGCGGCCACCACCGTGGGCGAGGGGAACTCGCTGTTGCGCACGACGACCGGCGTCGGGCCCAGCGAGGCGGCGTAGTCGGCATGCCCGGGCACGCCGCGCTGCGGCAGGTAGGTGTGGGACACCGAAACGCCGCCCTCGGCACACGCGGCCAGCGCGGCGGAGAGGCAGAGGGGAAGCAGGATCTGGCGCATCGCGGGAACTCCCTTCTTGCGAAAGGTGGAGTTTTGCCGCGCCCGACGCCGCCGGACAGTGACCGCAGTCACAATCCGCTCAGACGTCGAGGTCCTGGGCGAACTTGGCGTTCTCCTGGATGTAGGCCAGCCGCAGCTCCGGCTTGCGGCCCATCAGGCTCTCCACGAGTTTCGCCGTGCGCTTGGATTCCTTGGCGTCGTCCTTGCCGTCGGGGATCTCGACGCGCAGCAGCACGCGCTTGCGCGGATCCATGGTGGTTTCCTTGAGCTGCGCCGGCGGCATCTCGCCGAGGCCCTTGAAGCGGCTGATCTCGACCTTCTTGCCCTTGAACTCGCTCTTCATCAGCTCTTCGCGGTGCTTGTCGTCCTTGGCGTAGATGACGGTGCCGCCGGCGGCCAGCCGGTAGAGCGGCGGCATGGCGAGGAAGAGGTGCCCGGCCTCGATCAGCTTCGGCATCTCGCGATAGAAGAAGGTCATGAGCAGCGAGGCGATGTGGGCGCCGTCGACGTCGGCGTCGGTCATGATGATGACGCGCTCGTAGCGCAGGCGCGCCTCGTCGAAGCTCTCGCCGGTGCCGCAGCCCAGCGCCTGGACGAGGTCGGCCAGCTCCTGGTTCTGCCGCAGCTTGTCGGCCGAGGCGCTGGCGACGTTGAGGATCTTGCCGCGCAAGGGGAGGATCGCCTGCGTCTCGCGGCTGCGCGCACTCTTGGCCGAGCCGCCGGCAGAGTCGCCCTCCACCAGGAAAATCTCGGTGCCTTCGGGCGAGTTCTTGCTGCAATCGGCGAGCTTGCCGGGCAGGCGCAGCTTGCGCGTGGCGGTCTTGCGCGCCAGGTCCTTGTCCTGCCGGCGGCGCAGCCGGTCCTCGGCCCGCTCGATGACATGCTCGAGAAGCTGCTTGCCGTCCGTGGCATTGTCGGAGAGCCAGTGGTCGAAGTGATCCTTGATCACGCCTTCGACCAGACGCTGGGCTTCCGGCATGCCGAGCCGGTCCTTGGTCTGGCCCTGGAATTGCGGGTCCTTGATGAACAGCGACAGGAAGACGACCGCGCCGTCGGCGGCGTCTTCCGCGGTGATCTGTGCCGCTCGCCGGTTGGCCACACGCTCGCCGTAGGCGCGCAAGGAACGCGACAGCGCGGCGCGCAGGCCAAGCTCGTGGCTGCCGCCCTGGGGCGTGGGCACCGTGTTGACGTAGGAATGCGCTTCGCCCTCGGCATCGCCCGGCCAGGCGACGGCCCACTCCAGGCGCCCGAGCTTGTCGGGCAGGTCGGCGTCCTCGGCAAAGGGCTGTGCCGTGTAGCAGGGGCGCTTGCCGAGCACTTCCTTGAGCGCGTCCTTGAGGCCGCCCTCGAAATGCAGCACGGCTTTGGCCGGAGTCTCCTCGTTCGGCTTGAGCAGCTTGGGATCGCAGGACCAGCGGACCTCCACGCCTTTGAAGAGGAACGCCTTGGCGCGGATCATGCGGAAGACGGTCGCCGGCTTGAGATGCGCCGACTTGCCGAAGATCTCCGGATCCGGATGGAAGCGCACCGTCGTGCCGCGGCGGTTGCTGACCGCGCCGGCCGATTTGAGCGGCCCCTTCGGCTTGCCGCGGCTGTAGTTCTGGACCCAGGCCTTCTTGTCGCGCGCCACCTCGACCGTCAGCTCGTCCGACAGCGCGTTGACCACGGAGATGCCGACGCCGTGCAGGCCGCCGGCTGTCGAATAGACCTTGTCGTCGAACTTGCCGCCCGAATGCAGCGTGGTCATGATCACTTCGAGCGCCGACTTGTTCTTGAACTTTGGGTGCGGGTCGATCGGGATGCCGCGCCCGTTGTCCCGGATCGTGCAGTGTCCGGAGGCTTCGAGCTCCACCTCGATCCAGTCGGCGTGCCCGGCGACCGCCTCGTCCATCGCGTTGTCGAGGACTTCGGCAACCAGGTGGTGCAGGGCGCGGTCGTCAGTGCCGCCGATATACATGCCGGGCCGGCGGCGGACCGGCTCGAGTCCTTCGAGGACTTCGATATCCTTGGCGGTGTAGCTTTGAACCTTGCGTGCGCTGCTGAACAGATCGGCCATGGGGGGATCAGATAGGCTTGGTGGGTTTGTAAACGAGGGGTCTGCGTAAAGTATTGTAAACGGCCCTGACCCACAAGATATTGTGGATTTCTCGTTGAGATAGCAGGGGTTAAGGATGACGGAGGAGACCCAGGCACCCGTCGGAGAGCCCGCCTTGCGGGCCATCGCCATGCCTGCCGACGCGAATCCCAGCGGCGACATTTTCGGCGGCTGGCTGCTGGCGCAGATGGATCTGGCGGGCGGCACCATCGCGGCGGAGCGGGCGCGGGGCCGCGTCGCGACAGTGGCCATCGAAGGAATGGTTTTTCATAAACCTGTACATATCGGCGACCGGGTCAGCTGCTACACGCAGATCGTCCGCGTGGGACGAACCTCCATCACCGTCCGGGTCGAAGCCTGGCGGCAATCCCATCACGGCGGCGAGCCCACCCGCGTGACCCACGGGGTGTTCACCTACGTCGCTATCGACGGTAACCGCCGGCCGCGGACCGTGCCCGGCCCCGCAGTAAGCTAGTTATCAGCCTATCAACGCGTTTGAGGCGGCGCGTTGACGTGCTAGTAATTCGCAACAAAACGGGGCGGGGGCGCAATAATGGCCGGCTTCTGGGACAGGATACGCGGGGGCAACGGCAACGGAAACGCAACGTTTTCGGTGCGGGATCTTGCCGACCGGTCGGCCCAGCGGGACGATCAGAACAAACGCGACGAGGCGCAGCGCGAGATTGTCAGCGCGCTTCCGATTCCAGTGATCATCTCGTCCCGGGTCCGCAACCGCCTGTTGTACGGCAACACGGCGGCGGCCGAGCTCTTCGGCTTCGATATCGATCGCCTCGACGCGTTCGATACGCACGAACTCTATGTCGACCGTCAGGACCGCAAGACCCTGATCCAGGCCATCAAGGCCGGCGGAGGCAAAGCGACCGGCCTCGAGATGCGCTTCAAGCGAGGCGACAAGACTCCGTTCTGGGGCCTCATCTCCTCGACCCGCCTTTCCTACCAGGGCGAAGAAGCGGTCATCAGCACGATTTCGGTCATCGAGGAGCGCAAGCAGCTCGAGCAGCGGATGGCGCAGAGCGAAGCGCTGCTGCGCGAGATCCTGGAATCGGCGCCGGTGGCGGTGGCCATCATCGGCCGGGGCGGCCGGGCGAAATTCTGGAATGCCGAGTTCGCGCGCCAGCTGGCGGTCTTCACCAAAGACGATCCGCGCACCGTCGATACGCGCATGTGCTACCGCGATGCCGAGCAGCGCGACCGCATCACCGAAGAGCTGCGGAGCAAGGGCTCGATCCGCCACGAGGAGATCGCGGCGATCGCCGAGGACGGCAGCACGTTCTGGGGCCTGTCGTCGATGGAGCGGATCAGCTTCGAAGGCGAGCCGGCGGCCCTGACCTGGGTGATCGACATCACGGAGCGCAAGCGGGCCGAGAAGGCCGCCCGGCAGAAGGAGAAGCAGCTTCGCAAGATTCTGGCGGCCAGCCCGGTCGGCGTGCTCATCTCCGGCGCCGGCGGCAAGCATCTCTACTCGAACGCCCGCTGGCGAGAGCTGGGCGCCGTGCGCGACGATCAGATCGAAAACATCGATCTGCGCACCTTCTACAAGAACGAAAAAGACCAGGTGTGGATCAAGAAGAAGATGCAGCAGAAGGGTCGCATCCGCGACCTTGAGCTCGAAATCCAGCGTCTCGACGGCAAGACGGTCTGGCTGCTGCTGACCATGGACCGGATCACCTTCGAGGGGCAGCCGGCCGTTCTCTCCTGGTATTACGACTACTCCGAGCGCCGGAAGGTCCAGGACGAGCTCAAGGAGAACCGCAAGGCCCTGCAGGCCGTCATGGACGCGGTGCCGGCGACGATCAGCGTCAAGGGCAAGGACCTCAAGTACACGTTCCGCAACAAGTTCTGGCACAAGGTGGCCGGCGACCTGGGAGCGGACGGCAAGCCGGCCGCCAGCGCCATCTACGGCAGTTCCTACGATGCCTCGCCGTCACGCAAGATGGACGAGCGCATCCTCGAGAGCGGCGAGGCCATGCCGGCGGTCGAGGAGCGGGTAAACTTCCCCGACGGATCGCACCGCGTCTGGCACATCGTCAAGGCGCCGGTGAAAGACGACGAGGAGCATACGAGCCACGTCGTCACCGTGGCCTTCGACATCACGGCCCGCAAGAAGGAAGAAGAGGAGCTGCGCGACGCCAAGGAGAAGGCGGAAGCCGCCACCAAGGCGAAGTCGACCTTCCTCGCCACCATGAGCCACGAAATCCGCACGCCGATGAACGGCGTGCTGGGCATGATCGAGCTGCTGCAGCAGACCGCGCTGAACGAAGAGCAGCGCGAGCTGACCGATGTGGTGCGCGATTCCGCCTCGTCGCTGCTCAAGATCATCGACGACATTCTCGACTTCTCGAAGATCGAAGCCGGAAAGATCGCCATCGAGAAGATCTCGATGTCGCCGCTGGCGCTGGTCGAGGGCGTGGCGGACACCCTGGCGCCGCACGCCCACAAGAAGAAGCTGCACCTCACGACCTATGTCGATGCTTCGGTGCCGCCGGTGGTCGAGGGCGACCCGGTCCGACTGCGGCAGATCCTCTTCAACCTGATCGGCAACGCCATCAAGTTCACCGAAAAGGGCGAGGTGTCGATCCGCATTTCCGTCGAATCGGCGACGGCCGGCGGACTGCGCCTGCGGGCGCGGGTGACCGACACCGGCATCGGCCTGACGCCGGAGGCGCAGGCGCGGCTGTTCCAGCCCTTCATGCAGGCCGATGAGTCGACGACGCGGCGCTTCGGCGGCACGGGGCTCGGCCTCTCCATCTGCCGGCGTCTGGTCGAGTTCATGGGCGGCCAGATCGGCGTCGAGAGCGAGGTCGGCAAGGGGTCGACCTTCTGGTTCACCATGGAAGTGGCGCCGACCAAGAGCGAGGATCCGGAGCAGATCAGCCTGTCCGGCCTGCGCGTGATGCTGGTCGACGACAATCCGACGGTGCAGGAAGCCCTGCGCAGCTACCTCACCATGGCCGGCGCCCATGTGGAGATCGCCGAATCGGCCGAGGACAGCATCACGCTGCTCCGCCGCTTCTCCAAGGCGAGCATCGTGGTCGACGTGCTGATCGTCGATTTCAAGCTGCCGGGAATGGACGGGTTCGACCTGCGCAAGGCGCTGGCGGCCGAGCCGGGCCTGGCCGCACGCCCCTGCATCCTGCTCACGGCGTACGACGATCCCGGCCTGCGCGGCGAAGCGCTGGAGGCAGGCTTCCACGCCTATCTGACGAAGCCGGTGCGGCGCGCCTCGCTGCTGCGCGCGGTGGCCACCGCCTGCGGCCGCTACCGTGAGGAGACCAGTCTCGACGAGACCACGACGGTCGCGGCCGAGATCGTGCCGCCGGAGCGCGATGCAGCGCTCGCCGCCGGGCATCTGATCCTCGTCGCCGAGGACAACCCGACCAATCAGATGGTCATCCAGCGGCAGCTGGCGCGGCTGGGTTACGCGGCCGATATCGCGGATAACGGGCGGCGGGCGCTCGAAGAGCTCGAGAAGACGACGTATGCGCTGCTGATCACCGACATCCACATGCCGGAGATGGACGGCATGGAGCTGACCGCGGCCGTCCGCGCGATCGAGAACGAGAACGATGGACGGCGGCTGCCCATCATCGCCCTGACGGCGAACGTGCTGAGCGGTGAGACCGAGCGCTGCATCGCCGCGGGCATGGACGACTACCTGCCCAAGCCGGTGGCTCTCAACCAGCTGCGCGAGACCCTGCATCGCTGGCTGCCGAAGAGCATGACGACGGCCTCGGCGCCGGCGCCGGTGAAGCCGGCCGCGGCGGCCAAGAGCGCGATCCAGATCCTCGACCTCAACCGGATGAAGGAGATCTTCGGCGAGATCGATTCCTCAGCCGTCGGCCTGCTCAACCGCTACATCGAGACGACGGCACCGCTGATCGAATCACTCGGGGCAGCGGTTGCGTCGCGCTCGGGTGACGAAGCCAAGAAGATCGTCCATTCGGCGAAAGGGGCGTCGCGCTCCGCCGGCGCCGACGAGGTGGCGGCGATCTGCGCCGATCTCGAGGAGGCGGTCAAGAACACCTCATGGGACGATGCCGCCAAATTCCAGGAGCAGCTGGGGCCTGCATTTGGGAGAGTGCGAGTGGCTGTCGAACAACTAAAACCGGTCTAGTAGGGAAGCGTAGAAACGATGTTTGACATCACGAAAATGAAGGTTCTGGTCGTCGACGACAACGACTTCATGCGAGACCTCGTGGCCAGCATGCTGCGGGAGATCGGCTTCCGTGACATCTCTCATGCGGCCGATGGCGAGGCGGCATTGCAGAAGAGCAAGGAAGTCGATCCGCACCTGATCCTCTGCGATGTCGATATGGAGCCGATGAACGGACTGGACTTCGTGGAACGCCTGCGCCGGTTGACGGTGCCGCCGTCGGTTTCAAAGACCCCGGTCATCCTGCTGACCGCCCATAGCGATGCCGAGATCGTCCAGCGCGCCATCAAGCTCGGGGTCAACGCCTATATCGTGAAGCCGGTGAAGCGCAACCAGCTGGAGGCGCGCATCGCCACGGTGCTGGAGAAGCTGCGCTAGGGGCGCGAGCCTCAGTCGTCGTGGCGGACCGGGCGCCGGCCGCGCTTGGTGTCGCCCCGGCGCTTCTTGCCCGCCAGCCGCTCGAGTTTCGCCGAGTATTTCGGCTTGGTCTTGTGCCGGGGCCGCGGCGGGACCGAGGCCTCCTCCAGCAGCTCGATCAGGCGCTGCCGCGCGTCCTCGCGGTTGCGGGCCTGTTCCCGGAATTGCTGGGCCTCGATGACCAGGATGCCGTCGTCGGTCAGGCGGCGGCCGGCGAGCGCCGCCAGGCGCCGTTTGGTCCCCGGGTCGATGCCCGGCGCCTGCCGCACGTTGAAACGGAGCTCGACGGCGGTGGAGACCTTGTTGACGTTCTGTCCGCCGGGCCCGGAGGACCGCACGAAGCGCTCCTCGATCTCCGATTCGTCGATTAGGATATGGCGACCGATGCGAATCATGACAGCCATGTCCTCTATCACATGAGCGGCAGCGCCGACATTGCCATGATCGGCCTGGGCGTCATGGGCCGCAACCTCGCCCGCAACATGGCCGGCCGAGACCGCCATGTCGCCGTGTTCGACCGCGCGCCCGGTCTGGCCGCGGGGATGGCCGGCGAAAAGCAGATCGTGCCGGCCGGGACGCAAGGCGAGCTCATCGCGGCGCTGAAGCGGCCACGCGCCATCATGATGATGGTTCCGGCCGGGGAAGCGGTGGACGAGCAGCTCGAGGCGCTGCTGCCGCAGCTCGAGCCCGGCGACGCGCTGATCGACGGCGGCAACTCGCATTTCCGCGACACGATACGGCGGACCGACCGGGCCGCCTCACGTGGCGTCGATTTCCTCGGTCTGGGCATCTCAGGCGGCGAGTCAGGGGCTCTTCTCGGCCCTTCGATCATGGCCGGCGGTCCGAAAGCCGCCTGGGATCGTCTGGGCGGACTGTTCGAGGCGATTGCCGCGCGCCACAACGGCGAGGCGTGCTGCGCCTGGTTTGGCGGCGGCGGGGCGGGCCATTTCATCAAGACGATGCATAACGGCATCGAGTACGCCGACATGCAGGTGATCGCCGAAATCTACGGCGTGCTGCGCGACGGCCTGGAGCAGAATGCGGCGGCTGCCGCGCGGCTGTTCGCGGGCTGGCAGAACGGGCCGCTCGCGTCGTACCTCGTGGAGATCACGGCGACGATCCTCGCCACGCAGGAGCGCGACGGCCGGCCGACGGTCGAGACGATTCTCGATCGCGCGGCGCAGAAGGGCACCGGTCAATGGGCGAGCGTGGCGTCCCTGGAGATCGGCATCGCGGCGCCGACCCTCGCCGAATCCGTCTCGGCCCGGCTGGTCTCGGCGGCGAAGGCGGAACGGGAACGCACCGCCTCGGGCCTCGGCCCGGCGGCGCGCACCTTTGCCGGCGACAAGGCCGGGCTGATGAACGATCTTGCCGATGCGTTCCTGGGCGCGCGGATCGCCATCTATGCCCAGGGTTTCGCGGTGATCGCGGCGGCGCGCGACACGTTCGGCTGGAAGGAGCTGGCTCTCGCCGATGTCGCGCGGGTCTGGCAGGGTGGCTGCATCATCCGCGCGCGCCTGCTCGACGATCTGCGCGCCGGTTTTGCGGCGGCTCCGGCGGAAGCCAATCTCCTGCTGCTGCCGGCGGTCGCCAAGACGCTGGCGCGGGTCGAGCCGGGGTGGCGGCGCGTGGTGGCGGCTTCGGTATCCCAGGGCTGGCCGGTGCCGGGGCTCGGCTCGGCGCTCGCCTGGTACGACGGCATGCGTACGCCCCGCTCGGCGGCGAATCTGATTCAGGCGCAGCGTGATTTCTTCGGCGCCCACAAGGTCGAGCGCGTCGGCGCGCCGGGCACGACGGTGCATCTGCAATGGCCGCAGTCGGGCGGGAACGGGGCGGGCGGATGATCGTCGTGGTGATGGGGGTGAGCGGCGTCGGCAAGACGACGGTGGGGCGCATGCTCGCTGAACGGCTGGACGCGGTCTTTCTCGAAGGTGATAAATTCCATCCGCCGGCCAATGTCGAGAAGATGCGGGCCGGCACGCCCCTGACCGATGCCGACCGGGAACCCTGGCTGCGTGCGCTCGCGGCCGAAGCCGAGCGCTGTGCCGCGTCCGGCCAGCGTGTGGTCATCGCCTGCTCGGCGCTCAAGCAGGTCTATCGGCAGGTGCTGACCGAACGGGTGGCCATGCGCTTCGTCCACCTCACCGGCGATCCGGCGCTGATCAAGGTGCGTCTGGACGCGCGGGTCGGCCACTACATGCCGCCGTCGCTGCTGCCCAGCCAGCTCGCCACCCTGGAGCCGCCCCGCGCCGGCGAAGGCGCCATCACGATCGATATCGCCGGCGAACCCGGAACGCTGATCGAGACGATCCTGGCGGCGCTGCGCGTGCCGGTCGCCTAGTCTGCGTCAGTAGCCGAGGGCGCAGCCGTCCTTGCGGGGTTCGGTGCCGCCCGTGAACGTGCCGCGCTCCCAGTCGATCCAGATCGCCTGGCCGCCGCCATGCGGCTCCTCGACAGCCACCGTCTTGTGGCCGAGCTTCTGCAGGCCCTTCACCACGCTCTCCGGCACGCCGGTCTCGAGCTGATAGACGCCCTCGTAGTGCATGGCGCGGGGATGGTCGATGGCCTCCTGCACGTCCATGCCGTAATCGACCACGTTGGTCATCACGCGCGTGTGGCCGATCGGCTGGTACTGGCCGCCCATGACACCGAACGGCATCACGGCGCGCCCGCCCCGGGTCATCATGGCCGGAATGATCGTGTGCAGCGGGCGTTTGCCGCCGGCGATGCAGTTGGGGTGGCCCGGCTCGATGCGGAATCCCGCGCCGCGGTTCTGCAGCACGATGCCGGTCTTCGGCGCCACGATGGCGGCCCCGAATTTATAGGCCACCGACTGGATGAACGAGCAGACGTTGCGGTCGCGGTCGGCGACGGCGATGTAGATCGTGCTGGGATGCATCGGCGGCCGCGCGTCGTCGATGTCGGCGGCCCGGTCGAGGCTGATCTTGCGGCGGGCCTCGTCGGCCCAGGCCTTCGACAGCAGGCGCTCGACGTCGATCTTGGCGTGACGCGGATCGCCCAGGAAGGCCTCGCGGGCGGCGAAGGCGAGACGGGTGGCTTCGCCCTCGAGATGGAAGCGCTCGACGCTCAGCGGGTCGTATTTCGTCAGATCGAAACCGCCGAGGATGTTCATCATCAGCAGCGCGGTGATGCCCGGCCCGTTCGGCGGGATCTCCCAGATATCGTGGCCGCGATAGTTCGTGGTGATCGGCGTGACGCGCTCCGTCTCGAATCCTGCGAAATCCTCGAGCGTGTGCAGGCCGCCGAGCCCGCGCAGGGTGGTCACCATGTCTTCGGCGATGGGGCCGGTGTAGAACGCGTCACGGCCTTTCTGCGCGATGGCCTTGAGCGTGGCGGCGAGCTCGGGCTGCCGGATGACGTCGCCCACTTTCGGGGCCTTGCCCCCGGGCAGCAGGAAGCGTTCGGTGTTGGTGCCGGCCTTGAGCTTGTCGAGACTCGCCGCCCAGTCGAAGGCGATGCGCGGCGCCACGACGTAGCCCTCCTCGGCGCAGCGGATCGCGGCCTGCAGGGCGGCATCGAGGCCTTTGCGGCCATGATCGGCCAGCAGCCGCGCCCAGCCATCGACCGCCCCCGGGATGGACACCGAATGCGGGCCGGTCAGCGGGATCGCCTTCATACCGCGCTCCAGATACCACTCGGCCGAGGCGGCCCTGGGCGCCGGTCCCGAGGCGTTGTAGGCCTGGAGCCGGTCGCTGCCCTTGGGCGCGTAGAGGGCGAAGCAGTCTCCGCCGATGCCGGTCGATTGCGGTTCGACCACGCACAGCACGGCGGCTGCGGCAACGACGGCATCGGCCGCGCTGCCGCCTTGGCGCAGCATGTCGATGGCGGCGAGAGCCGCCTGCGGGTGGGACGTCGCCACCATGCCGTTCAGCGCATGGACGGTGGAGCGGCCGGGCCGCTGGAAGTCACGCATCGGAACCTCGGGTTAACGCCAGTCCGTGTTGATGAGGCGCCAACCTATCCGAGGCAGGATGAAAAGGACACCGGTTCAGAGATGGAGGAGTGTGGGCACGAACAGGCCCAGCGCGGTGAAGGCCATGCCGACAATGCCCAGCACGCCCGCACTCAGCGCCAGCCAGGCTGCCCCGGTGATGACCGAGGCGGAGGCGAGCACGATGCCGATCTGGAAGGCCGCCGAGCCGAACTCGAACTGGTGATAGGCGGCGAGCGCCTTGTCGCGCAGGCCTTCGGTGTTGCGGGCGCGGGCCATCAGCTCGCGCCGCCCCTCGTTGGTCTCCGGTTCAGTCTCGTAGCGTTGGGCCGTGGCGCGCCAGGTCTCGATGCGCTTCCTGAAAATCTCGGCCTTGGCCTCGGAAAGCCCCTCGGCGGCGTCGGCCTCCAGGGCCTCCGCGGCCGTACGCAAGGTCGTCTGGCGGATGGTCTTGGCCTGGAAGAAGGCCCAGAGATTGGAGGCCTCGATGTTGTAGCCCAGCGCCGCGGTCTGGGCGCTCTTGCCGGCAGACTCCGACAGGGCCAAGAGAGCGGCGAGCGCGGCGATCAGGATCGCGATCCGCTTGTTTGAGCCATCGATATGTGCGTGCGCCGACATGCAGCCCCCGTGTTGCGTCGTGACGGGCGGCTGTCTAGGCCGATTCGGGCGAGCGCGCCTATAGGCCAGTGGTTGGGGGTATCGTTAACGAAACGATCCGCGGTGCGTGCCCGCACGACTCCAGGACGCGTACGAGATCGCGAGGGGCCAGCGTGGTCGTGCGGTCGTTACGCAAGGGATGGACGTTCAGGAGATCGGCTGCGAGCAGCGCTTCGTCCAGCACCACGGTGACGGCGCCCGCCGTGTCGTTGACGGCGGCGAGCGGCGAGACGGCGCCCGGCAGGATGCCCAGCATCTGCTCGAGCGCGGCGGCGCTGCCGAAGGAGAAGCGGCCGGCATCGAGAAGGCGGCCGAGGGCCTTGAGGTCGACCGCGGTGTCCTCGAGGGTCGTGAACAGCCAGAAGCGGTCCTGTTTGCCGCGCAAGAAAAGATTCTTCACGTGGCCGCCCGGAAGGTTGCCGCGCAGGCGCTTGGCTTCCTCGACCGTGCGCAGGGGCGGGTGTTCGTGGGTGGTCGCGGAAATACCCAGGGATTCGAGGCGGGCGAGAAGCTCGTCCGAGGTGATGGGCATAGAATTCCACTTTCGAGTAGGAACAGACGACAAACATCGCGACGCCTGGGCCATATTCTGGGGAAAGTCACGGCGCGGCGGAAGAACAAGGTTGCATCGCAGCACCCGCGTGAACAAACTGTATCCGTGTTTTCGGACGATGCTACGGCGTTCATTCGCGCCGCGATCCGCTCCGTCTGGGCGCTGGAGGCGTTACGCTGCCTGCGCGTCCAGAAATCGCGAACGTGGAGCGCCCGGGCTCTCACGCAGGAGCTGCGTGCGTCCGAGCTCGTCATCCGCGAGGTGCTGACGGCATTCCAGGCGGTCGGTCTGCTCGAGACCGAGGCCGATGAAGCGGTGCGCTATGCGCCAGACTCGCCCGAACTCGACGCCGTGGCCGGTGAGATCGTGGTGGAATACGAGCGGCGGCCGATTGCCGTGATGAAGGAGATCTACGCCGTCGAGACCAGCAAGATCCAGGACTTCGCCAACGCGTTCCGCCTCAAGAAGCGCGAAAAGGACGAGCGATGAGAGTCTTCCAGCCCGCGGTGTTCTTCATCTGCGTGATCACCAGCGTGATCTGCATGGGCCTGCTGATCCGCGGCTGGCGGCGGACCGGGACGCGCTTGCTGCTGTGGAGCGCACTCTGCTTCGTCGGGCTGACGGTCAATAACCTGCTGGTCTTCATCGATCTCGTCCTCCTGCCGGACACGATCGATCTTCTGCCCTTGCGCCATATCGCCTCGCTCGCCGCGGTTTCCGTGCTGCTCTGGGGCTTCATCTGGGAGGCAGACTGAAATGGGGCTCGTCTTCACCTCAGGTCTGATCACCGCCGGTTACCTGACGGCCAGCCTGTTCTTCCTGCGCTTCTGGCGGCGAACCCGGGACGGACTTTTCGCCATCTTTTCCGCGGCGTTCGTCCTGCTGGCGCTCAACCAGGCGCTGGCCATTCTGCTCGAGCTCGGCCGCGAGGAGCTCGGCTGGGTCTACCTGCTGCGCATCGCGGCCTTCACGCTGATCATCTTCGGCATCATCCGCAAGAACGTCTGAGCCCAAAGAAAAACCCCCGCCCGTTTCCGGGCGGGGGCTGAGCGGGCCGATCCGGCGGGGATCAGACCGAGTAGTACATCTCGAACTCGATCGGGTGCGGGGTGTGCTCGAAGGCGTACACCTCGGCCCACTTGAGCTCCATATAGGCGCTGAGCATGTCTTCGGTGAAGACGTCGCCCACCTTGAGGAAGGCGTTGTCCTTCTCGAGGTTCTGCAGCGCCTCGCGCAGGGAGCCGCACACCGTCGGCACCTGCTTGAGCTCTTCCGGCGGCAGGTCGTAGAGGTTCTTGTCGATGGCATCGCCCGGATGGATCTTGTTGCGGATGCCGTCGAGGCCGGCCATCAGCATCGCCGCGAAGCCGAGATAGGGGTTGCAGCCGGGGTCCGGGAAGCGGACCTCGACGCGCTTTCCCTTCGGGCTGGCGACGAACGGGATGCGGCAGGAGGCCGAGCGGTTGCGCGCCGAGTAGGCGAGCAGCACGGGCGCCTCGAAGCCGGGGATCAGCCGCTTGTAGCTGTTGGTCAGCGGGTTGGTGAAGGCGTTGATCGCCTTGGCGTGCTTGATGATGCCGCCGATGTAGAACAGCGCCGTCTCCGACAGGTCGGCGTAGAGGTTGCCGGCGAAGAGCGGCTTGCCCTTCTTCCAGATCGACTGGTGCGTGTGCATGCCCGAGCCGTTGTCGCCCTTGATCGGCTTCGGCATGAAGGTCGCCGTCTTGCCGTACTGGTGCGCCACGTTGTGCACGACGTACTTGTAGATCAGGCACTGGTCGGCGGCCTTGACCAGGGTCGAGAACACGTTGCCCAGCTCATGCTGCGAGGGCGCCACCTCGTGGTGGTGCTTCTCGATCGACAGGCCCATGTCCTTCATGACCGTGAGCATCTCGGCGCGCAGGTCCGAGGCGCTGTCGACCGGCGGGACGGGGAAGTAGCCGCCCTTGATCGGCGGACGATGACCCATGTTGCCGTCCTCGAAGCGCTTGCCGCTGGCCCAGGGGCCCTCGTCGGCGCCGATCTCGTACATGCCGGTGTTCATGCCGACTTTCCAGCGCACGTCCTCGAAGACGAAGAACTCGATCTCGGGGCCGAAAAAGGCGGTGTCGCCGACGCCGGAGGTCTTGAGGTAGGCCTCGGCCTTCTTGGCGATCGAGCGCGGATCGCGGCCGTAGGGCTGGCCGGTACCCGGCTCGTAGACGTCGCAGAACAGGATCAGCGACGGCTGCGCCGCGAACGGATCCATGACGGCCGTGGCGGCGTCGGGCATCAGCACCATGTCGGACTCGTTGATCGCCTTCCAGCCGGCGATCGAGGAGCCGTCGAACATGATGCCGTCGGTGAAGGTGTCCTCGTTGATCGTCTCGATGGCGTGGGCCAGGTGCTGCCACTTGCCACGAGGATCGGTGAAGCGCAGGTCGACGTACTTGACGTCGTTTTCCTTGATCATCTGCAGAACTTTTTTCGGATCGGACATGATTCTTCCCGTGGTTGGTGGTTATCGCAAAACTGACTGTTGGGAAACGCCCGTAGCCGCCCCCCGCGCAGACAAGACTAGACTGCTTCGACCCCTCGTTCGCCGGTGCGGATGCGGATCGCTTCCTCGACCGGTGTCACGAAAATCTTCCCGTCGCCGATGCGGCCGGTATGGGCGGCGCGCTGGATCGCCTCGATCGCCCGCTCCACCAGGGCGTCATCGAGCACGATCTCGATCTTCACCTTCGGCAGGAAGTCGACGACGTATTCGGCGCCGCGATAGAGCTCGGTGTGGCCCTTCTGGCGGCCGAAGCCCTTGGCCTCGGTCACCGTGATGCCGGTGAGGCCGACTTCGTGCAGCGCGTCCTTCACCTCATCGAGCTTGAACGGCTTGATGATCGCTTCGATCTTTTTCATGCGCCCCTTCTCACTGCCGCCACGTCTTCTGGTGCCGGCAATGGCTGCCGGCAGCGGCGATGGCGCCGCAGGGTCATCCCCTTGGCGTTTCGCCCTCTGTCAAAGCACGGTGCATGCCAAGGGCTGTGCATAGAAAATGGCCCAACTGCTTGGATTTCCCGGTTAATCCGGGCTGTCAGGGACATCGGCGTGATCAGTAAATAGGCTGTTTGATCAAAAAATATGCAGAAAACAGCATATTAATTGATCATATTCCGGCGGCCTATCAGGCTGCCTTGGTCAGGCAGGAGCGGAGGCGCCGCATCGCCTCGCGGATGTTCTCCACCGAGTTGGCGTAGGAGAAGCGCAGGTAGCCCTCGCCGTAGCTGCCGAAGCTGGTGCCGGAGAGCGTCGCCACACCAGCCTCGTTAAGGAATTTGGCCTCGAGCTGGCGGCTGGAGAAGCCGCTGCGGCTGATATTGGGGAAGGCGTAGAAGGCGCCGCCCGGCTCGATGCACGAGATGCCGGGAATGGCGTTGAGCTCGCTGACGATCACCTTGCGCCGCTCGTCGAAGGCCCGGACCATCCGGTAGACGTCGTCCTGCGGCCCTTCGAGGGCGGCGATGCCGGCGAACTGCGCGGCGGCGTTGACGCAGGAATGGCAGTTGATGGCGAGGCGCGTGGCCGGCTCGATCATGGTCGATGGCCAGATCGAGTAGCCGAGGCGCCAGCCGGTCATCGCGTAGGTCTTGCTCCAGCCGTCGAGGATAATCAGCCGGTCGCGGATGCTCGGGAACGACAGCAGCGTGACATGCTCGCGGCCGTCATAGGTCATCTGGCCGTAGATCTCGTCGCTCATCAGCACCACCTGCGGGTGCTTCTCCAGGCCCTTGACGAGCTTCTCGATCTGCTCGCGCGGCACGACGCCGCCGGTCGGATTGGCCGGGCTGTTGATGATGATCAGGCGCGTGGCCGGCGTGATCTTCGACAGCACATCGTCGGCGTCGAAGGCAAAGCCGTTCTTCTCCAGGAGCGGGATCGGCACCGGTGTCGCGCCGGAGTACTTGATCACCGACTCGTAAATCGGGAAGCCGGGGTTGGGGTAGAGGATCTCCGTGCCCTTCTGCCCGAGCATCATGATCGCGAAGAACATCGTCACCTTACCGCCCGGCACGATCAGCACGTGATCGGGATTGACCTCGACCTTGAGACGGCGATGGAGATCGGCGGAGACAGCCTGACGCAGCGGCAGGATGCCATTGGCCGGCGTGTAGCCGTGATGGCCGTCCTTCAGCGCCTTGGCGGCAGCGTCGACGATATGCGGCGGGGTGAGGAAATCCGGCTGGCCGATACCGAGATTGATGATGCTGCGGCCTTGCGCCTCGAGCGCCTTGGCGCGGGCAAGGACTTCGAAGGCCGTCTCGGTGCCGAGCTGGCCCATGCGGTCGGCGAGCGGAAGCATGTTCAGGCGTTTCCCCGGATGATTTTTTGGCAGCGGTCGGCGGGCACTATGCCCGAAGCCCGGCCCCGCGCCAACGTTCGCGATGGTGAGGTTAAGCCTTTGTCAAGGCTCGGCTTTCGGGGTGCTTGAGTTTTCCCACCCGGGCGGCTACACCACGGGGCCTCGGTGGCGGGTGTAGCTCAGTTGGTTAGAGCGCCAGATTGTGGATCTGGAGGTCGCCGGTTCAAGACCGGTCACTCGCCCCACTTTTCCTTCGATCCCTAAAGACTGTTGCGGTAGGCGCGCCAGCCTCCGAACTCGGTGATGTCGCGCGCGCCCGCGATGCCCAGCGGCTCGCAGATGAAGCCGCAGACCGTCGTGCCGTCCGCCAGCTGCAGCTTGCCGATGCCCAGCGGGGCGGGGATGCCGGCGACGAAGCCGCCGAAATTCTCGGCTGGCACCGACCAGATCTCGGTTTCGATGGCAGCACCCTGCGAGGTCACGCGGACCAGCCCGGGTCGTGGCGGCTCGCCGGGCAGGGCGTAGAGCCGGTAGGCCGGCGCGGTGCGGACCGCGCGGACGAGCTTGCCGCCAATACCGGTGAGCTGCGGGTTGAGCGGCTGGCCGCTGAGATGCGCGCCGACCACGGCGACATCGATCGTGAGGGCCGGCTCGGCGATCGAGGAGGCGGATCGCGGTGGCAGACGGATGCCGGTGGCCCCCATCGGCACGCCGGCAGACTGGTGCAACTCGCCGCCCAGCGCCGTGAGAAGCCCTTCGCCCATCGGCGGCGCGATCAGCGTGCCGCCCATCGGCGTGCCGTTGCCGCGGAAACCGCTGGGCACGGCTATGGCCGAGAGGTCGAGGAAGTTCACGAAATTGGTGTAGTAGCCGAGATTGCTGTTGAGCTTTACCGGCTCGGCCTCGATCTGGGCCACCGTGTAGATCGTGCCGCTGGTCGGCACGAACAGGACGTCGACGCTGTCCCACACCCCGCGCGCGGCGGCGCGCAGCGCCTCAAGACGGTAGAACGCCTCGAAGGTGGCAGCGGCACTGTACTTGAGGCCGTTCTCGCAGATCTTGCGGGTCACCGGATGGATGGCATCCGGGTTCGTCGCGTGCAGCTCGCGGATCACCGCGTAGCGCTCGGCGACCCACGGGCCGTCGTAGAGCAGCTTGGCGGTGGCCAGGAACGGTGTGTAGTCGAACTCCACCGCCGTGCCGCCCATGGAGGTCAGGCGTGCAATACCTCGTTCATACTCGGCCGCCGCCTCGGCATCGCCGAAGAACTCGCGCTGGTCGCCGCGCGGCACGCCGAAGCGGAAACTCTTCGGGCGCGTGGCCGGGCCGACCGTGCCGCCGCGCGAATAGGCGTCGGTCGCGTCCGGCGCTGCGGCGACGCGCAGCACGGCCAGCGCGTCGTCCGTGGTCAGGGCGAAGACCGAGACGCAGTCGAGTGTGCGGCAGGCCGGCACGACCCCGGTGCAGCTGATCAGGCCGCGCGTCGGCTTGAGGCCGACGATGTTGTTGAACCCGGCGGGCACGCGGCCCGAGCCCGCGGTGTCGGTGCCGAGCGCGAAGGACACAAGCCCGGCCGAGACGGCGACCGCGGAGCCGGAACTCGAGCCGCCCGGCACGTAGACCGGGTTGAGCCGGTTGCGCGGCACGCCGTAGGGCGAGCGCACGCCGACGAGGCCGGTGGCGAACTGGTCGAGATTGGTCTTGCCGATGAGGATGGCGCCCGCCTCCAGCAAGCGGTTGACGCAGGTCGCCGAGGCCTTGGGCGTATAGGCGTAGGCAGGGCAGGCGGCCGTGGTCGGCATGCCGGCGACGTCGATATTGTCCTTCACCGCAAAGGGCAGGCCGTAGAGCGGCAGGCCGGCGCGTTCGCGCGTGCCCAGGGCTGCGAGGGCTTCGGCGCGCGCCTTGACCTCTACATCCGGCACGCGGCTGATCCAGACGCCATCGTCACCGGCGGCATCGATGCGGGCGAGGACCTCCGTCACCGCCTGAAGCGGCGACAGGCTTCCCTCGGCATAGGCGGCGCGCAGGGCAGTGAATTCGAGGCTGAGCGGCATTCGGGTCTCTGGGTCTGTTCAATTCATATCTTGTGCCACGCTTCGGCCGTGCTGGCATAGATCATGCTGCTTGGTCGTTACCATGACCGATCTCGCGCGCCTCTCGGCGATTCAGCTGCTCGATGGTTATCGCCGTAAGAAGTTCACGCCGGCCGACGTGACCGAGGTGGTGATCGCGGCACTGCGCCGCATTCAGCCGACGCTGAACGTGCTGGTCACCGACATGTTCGACAGTGCCCGTCAGAACGCGCAGGCGGCGAGCGAGGCGTGGGCGCGCGGCGAGCCGGACGGGCCGCTCTGCGGCGTGCCGGTGACGGTGAAGGACCTTATCTATCTGGCCGGGGTGCGCGGTTGCGCAGGCTCTCCCGTGCTCAAGGATTTTGTGCCGCCGGTCGATGCCGCGGCGGTCGAGCGGTTGAAACGCGCCGGGGCGGTGATCACGGGGAAGACCACGACCTGCGAGTTCGGCTACAAGCTCACGGCCGACAGTCCGATCTCGGGTCTCACGCGCAACCCCTGGGACCACAGGCGGACCAGCGGCGGGTCGAGCGGTGGGGCCGCGGCGGCGCTGGCGGCGGGGGCGGGGCCCCTGGCGCTGGGAACCGATGCGGTGGGTTCGATCCGCATCCCGGCCTCCTTCTGCGGTGTCTTCGGCCTCAAGCCGACCTTCGGCCTCGTGCCGCGCTCGCCGGGCTTTTCGCCGCCCTCCTGGGGCTCGCTGGCCCATACCGGCCCGATGGCGCGCAGTGTCGCCGACGCCGCGCTGCTGCTGGGCGTGATTGCCGGCCATGATTCACGCGACGGCGCCAGCCTGCCGGTCATGCCGCAACGCTACGCCGCACCTGTAGGGCGGCTGGACGATCTGCGCATTGCCTTCTCGCCCGATTGGGGCTGGGCTTCCGTGGCGCCCGTGGTGCGCGAGGCCGTGACCCAGGCCGTGGACCGCCTCGCCGATCTCGGAGCCGAGGTGACGTCGCGTGGGCCCGATGTGCCGGCCGATATCCTCGAAACCGTGCTCAAGCCCATCGGCTACACCGAGCAGGCGACCGCGGCGGGCATGACCCGGGACGATGCGCAGTACTCGCTCTCGGAACGTGACTTCGTCGCCGTGGTGGCGCGCGGCCGCCGCTATTCCGGCGTGGACTACATGACGGCGACGCATCGTCGTGCGGCCTTACGCGAGAGTTTCCGCAAGCTGTTCACCGAATTCGACTTGCTGGTGACACCGAGTGTCGCGGTGACGGCGTTCGAGGCGGGGACCCTGGGTGTCGAGGCGGTGGACGGCAAGCCGGTTGACGGCCATCTTGGCTGGTCGCCGTTCTCCTGGCCCATCAACCTCGCGGGTCTGCCCGCCGCGAGCGTGCCCTGCGGCTTCGATGGGGCCGGACTGCCGATCGGCTTCCAGATCGTCGCTCCCTGGCTCGGCGAAGCGTCCATTCTGCGGGCAGCCGCCGCTTATGAGGCGGCCCATCCCTGGGCTCAGCGCTGGCCCGCCTAGAATTGCGCCAGCCGCAACGCCGGTGCTGCCCAGATAAGCGGCAGCGATGCCCCATAGGGTGCCATTTCAGCCCTGCGATCCTTGGCATGGTGGTTGCGTTGGTGAAGGCAAAACCGCTCTCAGGGAAAGGCTGCCACCGATGACCATGACCCGCCGCACGCTTCTCGCCGGTGCCGCCGGCGCCTCCGCGCTTCTCGCCGCGCCGTCGATCCCGCGCGCCCAGGAGAAGACGCTGAAAATCGGGGGCCTGCGTCTGATTCACTCGATCTCGCCGCACTTCTACGAGAAGTTCGCCATTCCCGGGTACAAGGTCGAGGTCATCACCTTCGACAGCCCGACCGACGGCAAGAACGCCGTTGTCACGCGTTCGGTCGAGTTCGGCATGTTCGGGGCCGCTGCCGCCATCCTCGGCGGGGCCGCCGGCGAGCCGCTGACCGTCATCGCCGCCGCGTGCAATCGCGGCATGGGTGTCATTGCCAAGGCCGACCTGCCGATCAGCTCGGTCAAGGACCTCAAGGGACGAAAGATCGCCATCTGGCCGGGCTCGACGCAGGAGGTCTTCATCATGGAGCGCCTGCGCATGGAGGGGTTGTCGATCCGGGATGTGACCCCGGTGCGTGTGCCCTTCGGCGAGATGCATGCCGCCCTCATCCGCGGCGACGTCGAGGCCTATGTCGGCGCCGAGCCGACGCCGGGCCTCAGCCTCGCCACCGGCGACGGCAAGCTCGTCGAGTATCCCTACGGCACGTCGATGGGCTCCCTGAACATGGTGACCGCGACGCATGAGAAGATGCTGGCCGAGAATCCCGACCTGGTGCGCGCTTTCCTCAAGATGCACCGCCAGGCGACGGAGTACGCCGAGGGCAACCGCGAGGCCAAGATCGAGATGGCGATCGCCAAGCTGGGGGCTCGCCGCGAGGCGCTGGAGAAGGCAGTGGGCAATGTCGAGCTTACCTGGCGCATGGACGAGACCATGATCCAGCGCACCAAGACCTACGCCCAGCAGATGCTGGAGCTGAAGCAGATCCGCGCGCTGCCGGACTTCGACAAGTTCCTCAGCCCGAAGTTCAACGACGAGATCGCCAGGCAGAGTGTTTGAGTTCAGTTCGGGCGGGCCGGTGAAGTCCTCCTCCTCGCTGGCCTGCCACCACGCCGCCGCCGGACGGGAATCGTCTCATGAAGGATAGCGCCGCCACCGTCGCCATCCCCGCACCGATCGAGACCCGTCCGGCGGCAGCGACCACTCCGGTTCCGCTGCTCGTCCGCGCCCAGCCGCTGCTGCTGGCCCTCATCGTGCCGGTGCTGTTCCTCATCCTCTGGCAGCTCGGCGTCACCTACACGAGATCCCGCCTGATTCCGCCACCCACGGAGGTCGCGGTGATGATGTGGGATTTCGCCTTCGGTGGAATCTGGGACGACGCCTTCAGCCGCACGCTGCACGTTCACCTGATGATGTCGGTGAGCCGCGTGTATGGCGGCTTCCTGCTGGCCACCGCCGTCGCCGTGCCGCTCGGCCTGCTGATCGGCCGTGTGCTGCTCGCCCGCCAGATGCTCGACCCGATGCTGCAGATGCTGCGGCCGATCCCGGTCACGGCCTGGCTGCCGCTGTCGATGATCATCTTCGGCCTGGGCGGCACCTCGGCGTTCTCTCTCGTCTTCCTCGGCGCGTTCTTCCCCATCCTGCTCAACACGGTGTTCGGCGTGCGCAACGTCGATCCCAAGCTGTTCGAGGCCGCGGCCATGCTCGGCTGTCAGGGAACCAACGTCTTCCGCCGTGTGGTGCTGCCGGCGGCGCTGCCCAGCATCTTCACCGGCCTGCGGCTGGGCCACGGCCTCGCCTGGATGGTCATCGTCGTGGGCGAGATGACCGGCGTGCCGCAGGGGCTGGGCGCCGTCATCATGGACGCGCGGACCCTGTCGCGCACCGACCTGGTGATCTGCGGCATGATCGTCATCGGCCTCGCCGGCTTCCTTTCCGACAAGGCCATCACCTGGCTCAGCAGCCGCACGCTGAGCTGGAGCCCGCAGCACAGCCGGTGACCCCATGACCGCGACAGGCACGCCCATCATTGAGATCGAGCACCTGAACAAGGAGTTCGAGCTCAACGGCACGTCTATCCACGCGCTGCGCGACGTGAACCTGACCATCGCCAAGGGCGAGTTCGTCTGCCTGATCGGCGCTTCAGGCTGCGGCAAGTCGACCCTGCTGCGCATCATGGCCGGGTTCGAGACCGCCACGGCGGGAGCCGCCAAGATGTGGGGCCGGCCGATCACCGAGCCGGGACCCGATCGCGGCATGGTCTTCCAGGACTACGCGTTGTTTCCCTGGCTCAGCGTGCGCGACAACATCGCCTTCGGGCCGACCGAGCGCTCGCGGCCGAAGAACGAGATCCGCGACAAGGTCGAGAGCTTCATCGACCTCGTGGGTCTGCGCAAATTCGCCGATGCCTACCCGCACCAGCTCTCCGGCGGCATGAAGCAGCGCGTGGCCATCGCCCGCGTCCTCGCCAACGACGCCGAGGTCGTGCTGATGGACGAGCCCTTTGGCGCGCTCGATGCCATGACCCGCGAGCGCCTGCAGGAGGAGCTGCTGGATATCTGGCAGCGCACCGGCCTCACCGTGGTATTCGTCACCCATTCGATCGAGGAGGCCATCTATCTCTCCGACCGGGTGGTGGTCATGACCCCGTCGCCGGGCAAGATCGAGAGCGACAACCCGGTTCAGCTCGCCCGGCCGCGGGATGTGTCCGCGCCGGACTTCAACGAGATCCGGCGGCTCCTCGGCAGCAAGCTGCACAGCCATCACGGCCGCAAGGCGGCCTAGCTCCCTCAGGAAAAGACGCGCTCGCCGGCCAGCCAGCGAGAGGCGGCGCCTGGGTCGCGCGCCAGCGTATCGAGGGCCGTAACCAGCTCCAGCGTCTGATTCTGCAGACCGGCATCGCCCAAGCCGGCGTTGATACCCACGCCCAGAATGGCCGACAGCGCTCGTGGCACGGCCGGCGAGCGGATCGACGGCAGAGGCAATCCGAGGGGCGTGTTGAGCACCGCCTCGCAGGCCGCGGCGCTGGTCGAATAGAGACCACGGCAGGCGAAGGGCCGCGTCTCGTACACCGAGCATTGTCCTTCGGCGAGCAGCGGGCATGGCAGGCGCGCCGCACGGCGCGGTTCCGGCGTCAGTCCGGCAACCCGGGGCGCCAGCTCGGTGACGGCACGCCGCTGCCGCTCGTGGGGGGTATCGCCCAGGGCGTGCCACAGCGCCACCGCCTCGAGCGGCGTCACCTCGACGTGGAGATGGCAGCAGAAGACGCAGCCCGGTGCACAGGCCAGGGAGGCCTTGAGAGCCTCACCGCCGGAGACGTGGTGGAAATAGCCGGCACTCTCGGCCTCGAACACCTTGACCGCGACCGCATGGGCTGCGAGCAGCTTGTCGAGCGTACCTTCGGACCGGGCCAACGTGATCCCGGCGGTGACGATGTCCCGCACGCGCTCTCCGATGGCACGCAGCTGCGCCTTGACCGGCTCGTTGTCGAGGGCCTCGATGCTGCCGGGCAGCGTGATCGCGGTGCGGGACACCCTGGCTTTCTGGCCTCCGCCTATTTCTCCTCGACCCTGCCGATCTTCTTGGTGACCTCGGCCAGGCGCACCGCGTCCTTGTCCCAGAACTCCTGGAACTGCGGTGCATCCATGTAGGCGATCGGCGTCTGCGCCTTCTTCATCGCCGCGATGTATTCGGGGTCCTTGACGGCCTCGCCGACGGCCCGCCGCAGCACGTTGATGGTATCGGCGGGGACCGCCTTGGGCGCGAAGAGCCCGGCCCAGACCCAGTACTGCAGGTCGAATCCAAGCTCCTTGGCCGACGGCACGTCAGGGAACTCCTCGAGCCGCACGTCACCCCAGACGACCAGTCCGCGCATCTTGCCCGCCGCGAGGTGCGGGGAAGCGAGGGCCGGCGGCGAGGCCCAGCCGGCCGCGTGGCCGCCGAGCACGGCGTTGGTCGCCGGGCCGCCGCCATTGGTGGGCAGGTGGCGCATCTTGATGCCCGCTCCGTGCAGCAGCTGCTCCATGGGGAAGTGCGAGGCGCCGTAGATTCCGGACGAGGTGTAGACGTACTCGCCCGGCTTCTTCTTCACGTCCTCGACCATCTCCTTGAGCGTCTTCCAAGGCAGGCTGGCATTGATCACCAGCATGGACGGATCCGCGTTGAGCCGCGCGATCGGCTGGAACTGCTCGCGCTTGAAGACCGGCGTGCGGCCGAACAGCGCATCGACCTCCGGGATGGTCGAGATGCTCGGCAGCGCGCACATGATGGTATAGCCGTCGGCGGGAGCTGCCGCGGCGGCGGCCATGCCCACCGCGCCGGCGGCGCCGGCCCGGTTGGAGATGACGATCGTCTGCTTGAGCTGGCGCTCGAGCGACGCGTGGATGGTGCGGATCGACAGATCGGCTACGCCGCCCGGCGGGAAGGGGACGATGACCGTCACCGGCCGGTTGGGGAAGCTTTGAGCCTGCGCGTCGTGAAGGGGAATCGCAGCCGAGGTTGCGAGTACGGCAGCGGCAAGAACCGCAGTGAATCTCGTCATCACTTGTCCTCCCTGAGGTGACCCTGTTTCGCCGCCGGTAGTCCCGGCCTGTCTTGGTGCGCCCAGTCTAGCCTGTAGTCACCCGACCGTACACGGAGGGTTTTGCCGTTCCGCCAGCCTTGATAGAGTGCCGGCCAGCACGGGTTTGGGGAGCAGGGCGTATGCGCGAGTACGGTATTGGCCAGTCGCTGCCGCGGAGCGAGGATTTCCGGCTGCTGAGGGGCCGCGGGCGTTACACCGACGACATCCGGCTCACCGACCAGGCCTATCTCTACGTGCTGCGCTCTCCGCATGCGGCGGCGAAGATCGGAGCGATCGACACGATGGCGGCCAGGGAGGCTCCGGGCGTCCTCGCGGTGCTGACGGGGGCCGACGCGCTGGCCGATAGCCTCGGTGTGTTTCCCTCGCGCATGAAGATGAAGCGCAAGGACGGCCGGCCGAATTACGAGCCGCCCTATCGCATCCTGGCCGCGGGGCGGGCCGCCATCGTGGGCGATGCGGTGGTGGCCATCGTCGCCGAAACGCTCGCCCAGGCCAAGGACGCGGCGGAGCTGGTGCAGATCGACTATGAGCCGCTGCCCTCGGTGACCGCGACCGCGGCCGCGGCGAAGCCGGGCGCGCCGAGCGTCTGGGACGAACAGCCGGACAACGTCTGCTTCGTCGCCGAGTTCGGCAAGAAGGACGCCGTCGACGCGGCCTTCGCCAGGGCAGCGCACGTCGCGAAGCTCGACTTCGTGGTCAACCGGGTTTCCGCGAACTCGATGGAGCCGCGCGCGGCGCTGGGCGTCTACGACTCCAGCGACGAGCGCTACACGCTCTACTGCAGCATCCAGAGTCCGCACCAGATGCGCTCGCACCTGGCCGAAAACATCTTCAGGTTGCCCGAAAGCCGCTTCCGCATCGTGGCGCCGGATGTCGGCGGCGCCTTCGGCATGAAGGGCGCGCCGATGCCGGAACTCGGGCTGGTCCTCTGGGCCTCTCAGAAGGTCGGCCGGCCGGTCAAATGGATGAGCGAGCGCGGCGAAGCGCTGATGTCTGACCATCACGCCCGGGACAACGTCACCCATGCCGAACTGGCGCTCGACAAGGACGGCAAGTTCCTCGGCTTCCGCGTGAATAACACGGTCAATCTCGGCGCCTACCTCAGCTTCAACGGCATCCATTGCGGCGTGAACAACATCGGCGGCCTGTCCGGCGTCTACACCACGCCGGCCATCCACCTGACGGTCACCGGGGTGTTCACCAACACCAACCCGACGGCACCCTATCGTGGCGCGGGGCGCCCGGAGGCGTCCTACACGATCGAGCGTGTCATCGACGTCGCGGCGCGCGAGATGGGCATCGACCCGGCCGAGCTGCGCCGGCGCAACCTCATTCCGGCTTCGGCGATGCCCTACAACACCGGCTTCGTTTTCACCTACGACAGCGGCGAGTTCGAGCACAATCAGGAGGCGACGCTGAAGCTGGCCGACTGGGCGGGCTTCGAGAAACGCCGCGCCGAGGCGAAGGGCCGAGGGAAGCTGCGCGGCATCGGCATGGCCAATGCCATCGAGATCGCCGGCGGTCCCGCCGGCCAGCCCTTCGACGAGTATGCCGAGGTGCGCTTCGACACGGCCGGCGGTTGCACCCTGATCCTCGGCACGCACAACCACGGTCAGGGCCACGAGACGACCTTCCGCCAGCTCGCGCACGAGTTCCTCGGTCTCGATCCGGCCAAGGTCCAGGTGCGTTTTGGCGATACCGATTCGGTGGCGCATGGTCGCGGCACCTTCGGTTCGCGCTCGATCACCGTCGGCGGCACGGCGCTGCGGCGCGCGGCGGACAAGATCATCGCCAAGGGCCGGAAGATCGCCGCCCATATGATGGAGGCGGCCGAGGCCGATATCGAGTTCAAGGACGGCAAGTTTGCCGTCGCCGGTACCGACAAGTCGGTCGACATCGTCAAGCTGGCGAGGACGGCGTTCATGCCGCCCGCCATCCCGCGCGGCATGGAGCCGGGCCTGATCGAGGGAGCGGCCCTGGCGCCGGATGGCGCCACCTTCCCCAATGGCTGCCATGTCTGCGAGGTCGAGATCGATCCCGAGACGGGTGTGACGGAGATCGTCGGTTACTGGGTGGTCGACGATGTCGGCGTCGTGGTCAATCCGCTGATCGTCAAAGGGCAGATCCACGGCGGCATCGTCCAGGGAGCAGGACAGGCGCTGCTCGAAGATGTCGCTTACGATCCCGAGACCGGTCAGATGCTCTCGGGCTCGTTCATGGATTACGGCATGCCGCGCGCCTCCGACTATCCGAGCTTCACCATCAAAAGCCACGAAGTGCCGGCCAAGACCAATCCCTTGGGCATCAAGGGGGCGGGTGAGGCGGGGACGGTTGGCGCCCTGCCGGCGACGATCAATGCCGTGGTCGACGCGTTGCGACCGCTTGGTATCCGCACCATCGACATGCCGGCCACGCCGCAGCGCGTCTGGAAGACCATCGCCGAAGCGCGCGCCAAAGGCTAAGATCGGCGGCATGAAGGCTGTCGCTCTGACGGTTCTGGTCCTGCTGGCTCTGCCGCTTGGCATCAGCGCTGCCACCGCCCAGTGGGGAGTGCCCTGGTACGAGGCACGCCGCGACGCCAGCGGCCTCGCGCCCGACCCGGCCGCCTTCCGCGAGGCGGTGATCCAGGTTTATGGCGCGCGGGCCGTGCGCTGGCGCGGTATTTTTGCCGTGCACACCTGGGTCGTGGTCAAGCCGGCGAATGCGGAGCGCTACACGCGCTACGAGGTTATCGGCTGGGGCGTCGACCGTGGGGTTCCGGCGGTCCGCATCGACCGCATGGGACCCGACAATCACTGGTTCGGGGCCAAGCCGGAACTGATCCTCGACCGGCGCGGGCCCGGCGCCGAAGCCCTGATCCCGAGGGTGGAGAAGGCCGTCCGGGAGTATCCCTGGCCCAACGACTACGTGATCTGGCCGGGCCCCAACAGCAACACGTTCACCGCCTGGATCGGTCGCCAGGTGCCGGAGCTGCGGCTCGACCTGCCGCCCACCGCCATCGGCAAGGACTTCATGGATATGCCTGTCGGCCTGTCGCCGAGCGGCACGGGTGTGCAGCTCTCGCTCATGGGCCTGGTCGGCGGGATCGTTGGCCTCGAGGAGGGCATCGAGCTCAACATCCTCGGGCTCAGCTTCGGGATCGACTTCAACAGCCCGGCTCTGCGCCTGCCGGGTATCGGCCGCCTCGGCTTCCCGCAGGAATAGCACCGACGGAACCGACCGCTACGCTGATGGTTTCTCCAGCAGCAGGAGAGCTGGAGAGCGATAGTGAGAGCGAAATCCCCGGCGGACGAGAAGACGCGGATGCTTGCCGGTGAATTCTAACGGTCGAACGATTCTGCATTGGCGATGGAGCGCCGTCGCGCTCAGATCTTGCTCGCGGACTACAATTCACTTCAGCCTGACTACGAAGGGCGGGCGTCGGGCTTGCTGCGGGAACTACTCGGCGCCACCGGCGACAGCACCGTGATCCAGCCCCGCTTCGCCTGCGACTACGGCTACAACATCCGCATCGGTGCGCGCGGCTTCGTCAACTACAACTGCGTCTTTCTCGACTGTGCGCCGATCGTGATCGGCGACCACCTGCAGATGGGGCCCGCGGTTCAGCTCTACACGGCCAGCCATCCTATCGATCCCGACGAAAGGCGCAGCGGCCTTGAGGCGGCGCAGCCCATCCGCATCGGCAACGATGTGTGGATCGGCGGCGGGTCGATCGTCCTGCCCGGCGTGTCCATCGGCGATGGTGCGGTCATCGGCGCGGGCAGCGTGGTCACGCGCGACGTCGCGCCGCGCTGCATCGTCGCTGGAAACCCGGCGCGGGTGCGCCGGGCTCTCGCCTAGACCTTGCCGGTTCCGCGGGCCAGGGCGGCGTAGAGCCGCCCGAGGTCGGAATGGAGGAACAGGCTGTTGAGCCCCGGCGGCAGGCCGATCTTCGCCGGCTCCCCGACCAGCATCTCGAAATCGTTCAGGTACATCTCCACCGCGATGCGCAGATCGGGCTTCTCATCGTAGAGACGTTTGAACTCACCGGCCGGCAGGGTGAGCATGGCCCGGGCGTAGGCCGTGCGATCGCCCCGCTCGAAGCGCAGGCGCAGATCGCCATGCGGCTCGGGCAGCAGCTTGCCACCGATCTGCGAGGACAGCGCCTCGAGGCTGCGGATCGAGGTCGCCGAACGCGCCAGGTATGACGCCTCGTCGTTCGTCTTCTCGGGTGCGGCGGGCGCCGGCGCAGGCGGGGCGGGAGGTGGGGCGGCGAGCAGGGCGGTCGCGTGGTTGCGCAGCGCTTCGATGGCCCTCTCGGTCTCCTGCGCCAGGGAGCGCGCGACCTCGGCCAGGGTCCGGTACTGCTCGCGGCTCTCGGCGGCGCGCATCAGGCCGAGGCGTTGTATCTCGGTGGTCGTCTCGTCCAGGCGTGCGGCGTGGCCTTCGAGGCCCGTGGTCGCCGTCGCGATCCGCGCCTCAGCCCGGTGGGCCAGGACCTCGATGCGTTCGCTTTGCGTCGCCATCTCGCTCATCAGGTGCTGCAGCCTTTCGGCCGCGGCATCGCCGGCGGCGCCGAGTTGCGACAGGCTGCCGGTGATGCTGAGGGCGATGTCATGAGAGCGCGCGACGAGCGCTTCGCCGCTCGTGGTCACGTGACCGGCCGCTCCAGCCAGCCGGATCTCGAGCAACGACATCATCTCGTCCATCGCCGGCCCGAGTTCGCCCATTCGCTTGCGGATATCGTCGGCCGCAGCCGTCAGTACGGCGACGCGGGAGGTGAGGGTCTCACCGGCGGTAGCGGCCCCGGAATCGACCTGCGTCAGCCGATTTGACAGGCCTTCGAGCCGGCTCTCGAAACGCTGGGTAACCTGGTTCAGCTGCTCGCTGGCCTCGACGGCCGCGAGCAGGACGGATTTGGCCTCCCGCCGCACGTTGTCGGAGGCAGCGCCGATACGGGTCTGGGCGATACCGCTGGCCTTGTCGAGCTGGGAGGAGGAGAGCGTCAGCGCGTCGCGGGCCTCCTCGATCACCGTTGTGGCCCGTCCGCCGGCCTGCTGCATCTCGTCGATCTTGCGCGCAAGTTCGGCGACCGCCGCGGACAGTGTCGTGGTCAGGCCGTTCTCGGTGTTGCGCATCAGGACATCGGTCTGCTCGATGCGCTGCGCCACGGCGACCAGTGCCGCCTGGATGCGCCCGCCGACCCGCTCGGCCGCGCCGGTCAGCACCGTCTCGATCTCGACGGCGCGCTGCTTCAGCTCGTCGCTCGACAGGTTGACGCGATCGCTGCCGGCGCGGGCGACGGCGCTGAGCGTGGCGCCTGCCTCCTCGATCGCCCGGCGGGTCTCCACCAGGCGCCGCGAGGCTTCGGTCTCGCTCTCGGCGATCTGCCCCTGGCGCTCGCGCAGATTGTCGGCGAGCTCAGCCAGCTGCCGGACGGCGCCCTGGGCGTCCATTTCCAGCCGGGCAACGAGCGCCCGCAGGCTGGCGGCGGCGCCGTCCACGTTCTGCACCGCGCCGGCGGAGAGCGCATTGAGCCGGTCGTGCTCGACGGAAACGCTCGTGCCGGCCCGTCCCACCGCAGCGGCGGCGCGCTCGGCAGCGGAGAGCAGGCTGGCAACCTGGCGGTCCACGGCGGCGGTCGCCTCGGTCAGCAGGCGCTCGGTCGTGTCAGCGGTGGAACGCAGCGACGTGGCGCGGCGGTCGAGGGCGTCGCCAGCCTCGCCCATGCGGGCGGCGACCTGCGCCGTGGCGGCGTCGAGCTCGCGCGTGCGCTCGGCCCAGCGGGCGCTGGCATCGCCGGCTGCGTCGAGCGAGCGGCGTGCTGAGCCTTCCAGTTCGGCCGTGCGCTCGGCCAGCGTGCGATGCAGCGTGCCCAGCCGCGTCTCAAGCTCGGTGGTGAGCGAGGCCATGGCCAATCGTGAGTCGGTGAGCGACCGGTCGAGCACCGTGAGGCGCTGCACGGCGCTGCCGCCGGCCTTGTCGACGGCGTTGGCCTTGTCCTGCAGCGTACCGGCGGCGGCAATCAGGTCCTCGCCCAGGCGCTGGCCGGTCTGCAGGGCGGCATTCGCCTCGTCGGAGAGCCGTTGGGTGCTGGAGGCCAGGCTCTGGCCGAGGGCGCCAAGCCGGGCTTCGAGAGCGCCGGCACTCTCGCGGAGGCGCACGCCTTCCTGCTGCAGCGCCGTGCCGGCGGCACCGGCGCGGTCTTCAAGTTCGCCAACCGTTGCGGCGAGCTTCTGCACATGGCCTTCGGCACGGTCGCTGTTGCGCGTCAGGGAATCGGCCGTCTCGCTGGCGAGCTGGCGCAGGGCGGACAGCCGCTCCTCCAGGCGCTCGCCGGCTTCAGCCGTGGTGGTGGCAATGGTTTCGACGCCGGACGCCAGGTACTCCTGATGGCGGTCGAGATGCGTCGTCATGTCCTGCATGACGGCGGAGGTGCGCTCCGTGACCTCGCGCATCAGCGAGGCCTGGCGCTCGACCAGGCGCTCGGTCTCGAGCAGCGTAGCCTGCACCGCCTTGCTGCGCGTGTCGGTGTCGTCCATAGCCGCCTTCAGGTGATCGGTGTTCCGCTCGAAGGCGGTGCCGATCTCGCTGCCTTGCGTGGCGGCGGTCTGGGCCAGCTCGCGCAGCACATTGCCCTGGCGGTCGAGCTGCTCGCAGATCGTCTTCGTCTCGTTCTCGACCTTGGTCACGAGGTCGGTGAAGCCGCGGTCACGCTGCGTGATCATGCGGTCCAGGCCCGAGGTCTTCTCGGTGAGCGTCGTGCTGGCGCGCTTGAACTCGTCGGCATGCTTGGCGATGAGCTGCAGCATGGAGCGCGAGCTCATCTCCACGTCGTGGAAGACGTTGCGGATCTTCTGCTGCGCCTCGTCGAAGCGCTGGGTCAGCGTCTCGGCATTGGTTGCCGCGGTTTCCGCGGCGGTGGTGAATTCGCGGCTCTGGTTGCGCAGCGTGGCGATCATGCGGTCGGCGCTGGCCACCACCGCACGCGGATCGTTGGGATCCAGGGCGGGGGTGCGCGGCCGGGGGGCACGCCGCAGCGCCCAGGCAACGGCCGGCAGGCCGAACATGGCGGTCGCCAGGCTGGCGAACTCGGCCGGCGTGCTGGCAGCATTCGGCGTCTTGGCGATCCACGCACCCCAGCCGACGATCCAGGCCGTCGAGGCGGCGGCGAGGCCGGCGTTGAGCGGGGTGCCCCAGCCGAACCAGCGCGTCGGCTTTGCCTCGGCGCTCTCGCCGGTGTCGTCCGGTGTGTCCTGTGTCGCCGGGTAGGCGATGCGGATCTTGGTGGGATCGTTAGCCGGACGGATCGGATCGACCATGATTGAGGACCCCTTGGGCGGCGGGCACGACTCGGGTCCCGCGCGCCGGGGAAAGTTTCGGGCTGCCCCGGCAGCCGCGCAACGGCAAAGAGGTAAATTACGCCGGCTTGGCGGTTTCCTCGCGGTATCAAATCCGACTTATCCACCGTCCGCGGGGCGCCCACGGCGGTTGTGTTAACGATTGGCCGTCGCCATAATCCGGCGCCTCAACTCACCCGGAAAGGCAGCCATGGCCGACGATCTGGAAAACACCCTGTACCTCGACCTCGACGGCGGGCGCGTGACCATCCGCCTGCGTCCGGACCTGGCGCCCAAGCATGTGGCGCGGGTCAAGGAACTGGTGCGCTCGAAATTCTACGATGGGCTGCAGTTCCACCGGGTGATCGACGGCTTCATGGCCCAGACCGGCTGCCCCAAGGGCACCGGCACCGGCGGTTCCGGCCAGAAGATCAAGGCCGAGTTCTCGCAGGAGCCGTTCGTGCGCGGCACGGTGGGGGCGGCGCGGGCGCAGGATCCCAACAGCGCCGACAGCCAGTTCTTCATCATGTTCGACGACGGCAGCTTCCTCAACGGCGACTACACCGTGTGGGGCGAGGTGACGTCGGGCATGGATCATGTCGACGCCATCCCGAAGGGCGAGCCGCCGCGCAGCCCCGGCAAGATCAAGAAGATGCAGGTCGCCAGCGACGGCCTGAAAGCCAACCTTTCGGCCTGAGCACCCCTCCATGAAGCGTTTCCTGATCGGCCTGCTGGCCGCACTGGCCTTCGTCACCACGGCCGCGGCCCAGGCGCCGCGCGATCCCGAGAACATGCTCTTCCTCGACGTCGAGGGCGGGCGCGTGACCATCATCCTGCGTCCGGATCTGGCGCCCAAGCACGTGGCGCGGATCAAGGAACTGACGCGCCAGAAATTCTACGACGGGCTGGTGTTCCACCGCGTCATCGACGGCTTCATGGCCCAGACGGGCGATCCGCGCGGCAACGGCAGCGGTGGCTCGGGCACCAAGCTGACGGCGGAGTTCAGCCGCGAGCCGTTCGTGCGCGGCACGATCGGTGCTGCCCGGACGAACGATCCCAACAGCGCCGACAGTCAGTGGTTCATCATGCTCGCATCCGCCCCGCACCTTAACGGCCAGTACACGGTCTGGGGCCGCGTGATTCAGGGCATGGAGCTGATCGACAGGATTCCGAAGGGCGAGCCGCCGCGCACTCCCGGGCGGATTCTCAAGCTGCAGGTCGCGGCCGACGTCAAATAGACATTCCAGACACACCGCCGGAAAAATTATCGTTCCAGATCAAAATTCTGGATACGGCCGGCGGCGGGTTTTGGCGAGTCTTGAGGCTCCGTCTCAGGAGCCCTTCTTGTCCTCTTCGACGAGGTCGGACAGCTTCTTGCGCAGGTTGTCCGTCTTCCAGTCGGGCAGGCGATAGGCCCAGGTCGAGACCCTGGCGTTGAACGTCTCGACTTCCTTCTTCACGTCGTCGGCGCTCTTGAGCTTGCCTTCCTTGGTCTCCTCCTCCGACGGCGCCGCGGCCGGCGCTTCGTAGCGCGCAGAGAGCTTCACCCAGGTCTGGGCGTCGGCCTCGACCAGGTCGCCGCGCATGATCAGCCCGTCGAAGGTGCGCAGTTCCGCATAAGGGCCGCCGGCGATCACCAGGATCTCGCTCAGCGGCCGCACGTCCTCGAGCTCCAGCCGCTCGAAGGGGCCGGCGAGGTTGTTGATGTCCCACTCGGATTTGACCTTCTTGCCCTCCGGTACCGGGTTCTTCAGGGCAAAATTCTTCTCGGTCGCCTTCTCCCGCAGGACTTCGATCTTCGAACCGTCGGCGTGCACCAGAGTGACCGTCGAGACGCGCTCGCGCGCTACGTCGGCGAGGTTCTTGTCCAGCCAGCTGAGCACGCCCTTGTCCGGCTGCACGCGGCCCTTGGCCAGCCAGGTCTCGTTGCCGTTCGCCCGGCGCACATACGTGCCGTCGCCGCTGGCGCCGCGGCCGAAGCGCTGCTTGCCGACATAGGTCGCGAGCAGCTCGCCGCCGCCGGCATCCTTGAGCGTGACCAGCGTCGACTTGGCGTCCGCCTGCGACAGATCCTCGAGCTCGAGCGAGGCGAAGAGCGCCGGCGAGCTGGTCTTCTGCTCGAGCGGCCGCAGATCGGCGAGGTCGAGCAGGAGGCGGCGCACCTTGTCGAAGGCCGCCGGGTAGTCGTGCTTGGCCGGCACCACCCAGGCCTCGCCCTTGCGGGCCACCGTGATGCTTTCGTCCTTGCGCGCCACGGTCAGGCTGGCGACGTCGTTGATCCGCCCGCCCAGCGCCGGGAACACCCGGGCGGAGGCCGACGGCGTGCCCGTGTCCGGGCCCGAGAGGCTGACGGCAACGGCCCCGCCGACGGCGAGCACCGCGACGACGCCCAGCGCGATCACATGCTGTGTCTTCATGCGACCTTACTCCACTCCTTAAGCGGCTACGCCGGCCTCGACGCGACGCGAAGGCGCCCGGCGACGGATGCGCACGACGCCCACGACGATGGCGGCGATGCCGACGAGGATCGGCACGAGGCCGATGTTGACGAACTTGAGAGTCATGTCCAGCGCCTCGATGTCGCGGCGCAGCTCGTGCTGCACGTCGCGCAGCTCGCGGCGGATGCCGAGCATGTCGGCGCGGAACTTCTCGATCGCCTCCTGCTGCTCGCGCGAGACGATGGTGCGGCCCGCGTCGGGGCCCTGCGGCTGGCCCTGGCTCTGCAGCTCGCCGAGCTTCTTCTCGGTGTCGCGCAGCTTCTCGGTCAGCTCGCGCTCCTTGGCGCGGAACTTGAGCTCGGCGTCGCGCTGGATCTCCTGCACGGCGAGGAACGGCCGCGCGGACATGCCGCGGGTGCGCAGCGATATCAGGTCGTCGCTGCCCAGCAGGTTGTCGACCGCGTTGACCACGAAATCGCCGTTCGAGGCCGAGGGAACGATCATGCGCTGGCCGAAGAAATCTTGGACCTGGGCCCAGAAGCGGTCCTCGAGCAGGTCGGTGTCGGTGACGATGATGAGGTTGACCGGCACCTTCGATTCCTTGAGCGCCTCGGCCGGCGGAGCCGCGGCGGCCGCGGCCGGATTGGCGGGCGTCTCTTCGCCCTCCTTCTTGGGCTCGGCCGGGGCGCCGTCGGGGAAGGCGCTCTTCACCGGGCCGGCGACGCGCGCGGCCAGGATGTAGGGCTCGTTGTCCGACTTGAACTCGGCCAGGATCTTGACCGGGTCGGGCTGCATCTTCACCGCGTCGACATCGATCTGCGTCGACTGCGGGCTGGTGCGGATCAGCGGCGTGACGGTGGTGCTTGCACCCTCTTTGGCCTTGAGCACGCCGGCCGAGGCCATCTGCATCAGGCCGGTCTCGGCGGTCAGGATGTCGCTGCGGTTGAAATGCCCGTCATCGCGCAGGGCCAGCCAGGCGAGATAGTCCACGGCCCGCACGCGCGTGTCGGTGCCGGCGTTGACACGCCGGGCGGCGATGCGGTCGCCGGCGACCTTGCCTTCGATCAGCTCGACACCCCAGGCGTCGAAGAGCTTCTTCATGCTGGAGGCGGTGAGCCCGGTCTGCGCCGCCATGCCGGGACGCGTCATCTCGCCCTCGGCGTGCGGATCGACGAAGACCAGCGCCCGGCCGCCGCGCAGCACGAACTGGTCGATGGCGTAGAGCGTCTTGTCGGACAGGTTCTGCGGGTGAGCGACGATCAGCACGCCGATCTCCGCCGGGATGGCGGCGGTGTCGCGCTCGATCATCTTCAGATCGAAGAACTGGTTGAGCTGGCTGTAGATCGCCCACGGCTCCGGCGGGCGCTGGCGCATGTCGCCCTGGAAGGGCAACGTGGTCAGCAGGCCGACCGACGGCTTCTTGGGAACGGTGAGGTTGTAGACGATCTTGGTCAGATCGTATTCGAGGAAGCGCTCACGCTCCGGCTGGAAGAAGGCGATGGCTTCTTCCTTGTCGGCGGTGTTCGAAGCGGCGAGGCCGAAATAGACGAGATCGCCGCCCTGGTTCACCGGCACGCCCTGCAGGCCGAAGGCGACGGCCCGGTCCTCGGCATCCGAGAAGGGCTGCGGGTCGATGACCTCGAGCTTGATCTTGCCGCGCGCCGCGTTCTGGTACTCCTGCAGCATCTCGCGGATCCGCGTCGCGTAGACGGCGTAGCTTGGAATTTCGCGGCCGAGCTTCTCCGAGAAGTAGAAGCGCAGGGTCAGCGGCTCCTCGATCTTCGCCAGCACCGATTTCGTGCCGGCGGAGAGGGTGAACAGCTTGTCGCTGGTCAGGTCCAGCCGGGTGGTCGAGAAGAGCCGGTTGGCCACGATATTGAAGGCCACGAAGACGACCAGGGCGAGCACGATGCCGCCGATCGACAGGGCGCTGCGCTTGGAGGGCGAACCGGTGTTCGGGGTGAGGGTATTCATGGCTCAGGATGACTTCTTGAGGTCGACGATGGCCGCGTTGGCGAACAGGAAGACCGCGATGAGGGTGCCGAAATAGACCAGGTCGCGCGCATCGATCACGCCGCGGGTGATGGCGTTGAAGTGCGAGACGAAGCTGAACGAGGCGACGACGTCGACGATGGCCTGCGGAGCCCAGCCGGAGAAGAAGTTCAGCACGATGGGCGAGCCGCTGACCGTGAAGACGAAGCACAGCGCTGCCGAGATGACGAAGGCGATGACCTGGTTCTTGGTCGCGGCCGAGACGGCGGCGCCGATGGCGAGGAAGCCGCCGGCCATCAGCAGGCTGCCGATATAGCCGGCGAGGATCACGCCGTTATCCGGGCTGCCCAGCATGTTCACCGTGATCCAGATGGGGAAGGTGAGGGCCAGCGCGATGCCGGTGAAGGCCCAGGCGGCCAGAAACTTGCCGAGAACGGCCTGGGCGATGGAGATCGGCAGGGTGAGGAACAGCTCGATCGTGCCGCTCTTGCGCTCCTCCGCCCAGAGCCGCATCGAGAGGGCGGGGATGAGGATGAGATAGAGCCAGGGGTGGAAGACGAAGAACGAGCTGAGGTCGGCCTGACCGCGCTCGAAGAAATTGCCGAGGTAGAAGGTGAAGGCGCCGGCCATGCCGAGGAAGATGACGAGGAAGACGTACGCCACCGGGGTGGCGAAGTAGCCGCCGAGCTCGCGCGAGAAGATGTGGCAGATGTTGCGCATGGCTCTCAGTGCCCCACAATCAAGTTGTCATCCCGGACCAGCGAGCGGCAGCGAGCGCCGATCCGGGGTCCAGCATGAAGGCGCGCGCTTCGCGCACACTCTGTTCGGAGAGTCTGGATACCGGCTTTCGCCGGTATGACATCCTTATCTTCGATCCGCATGGTCAGCTCCGGCCCTCGGTCACAGTGCGGAAGACTTCGTCGAGCCTGCCGCGTTCGACGCGGACCTCCTCGACCATGTTCGCCGGATCGCGGGCGATCTGGCTGATCTCGCCGATGATCGGCTGGCCGCCGTGGGAGAAGGCGACGAGGCAGGCAAGGCCGTCCTCGCCCTGGATCTGTTCGGTCGTCGCCACGGTCGGCAGCTTGCGGACCTGTTCGTCGACCTTGTGCATGATGTGGGCCTTGAGCACCATCGACACGGCGTTGTGATACTTCGAGCGCGCGGCCAGCTGATCGGGTGTTCCGTCCAGCACGACACGCCCGCGCGAGATGATCACCGCCCGCGTGCAGATCGCGTCCACCTCCTCGAGAATGTGGGTCGAGATGATGATGGCCTTGTCCTTCGCGAGGTTGCCGATCAGCGTGCGCACCTCGTGCTTCTGGTTCGGGTCGAGGCCGTCGGTCGGTTCGTCGAGGATCAGCACGTCGGGGTCATGCAGTATTGCCTGGGCGAGGCCGACGCGGCGCTTGAAGCCCTTCGACAAGGTGTCGATCGGGCGGTGCATCACGTCCTCGAGCTGCAGCAGGCGGGCGGCGCGATCGATGCGCGCCTGCTTCTTGCCGCCGCTGTAGCCGCGGATGCCGCCGACGAAGCTCAGGAAGGCCTGGGGCGTCATGTCCGGATAGGCGGGCGCGCCTTCCGGCAGGTAGCCGATCTTGCTCTTCACCGCGACCGGGTCCTTGATCACGTCGTGGTCGCAGACGATGGCCGTGCCGGCGGTCGGCGTCAGGAAGCCGGTGATCATCTTCATGGTCGTCGACTTGCCGGCACCGTTGGGGCCGAGGAAGCCGAGCACCTCGCCGCGCTTCACCGAGAAGGAGACGTTATCGACGGCCTGGATGGCACCGAAGCGCTTGCTCAGATTCCGGACCGACAGCATTTCCGACATGACGAGGGTCCCCGACGCGTAATTGTTCTGTGTGGCATAGCGACCGCCGTGGCGGAGATGGCCTTCGCCAGAAATCGTCCGTCTCGGGGCCGCGAAGCGCCCCTGATTTAAGGCAACAGGGGCGTTTTGCAAGCCTTTCGTTAGCGCTTGGCCGGCGCCTCTGCCAATGACAAATTGTTAATGTTTGTCAGCTGGTTAACGACCCTGAAGGCTGGCGAAGCTCTTGCCCTCGGCGGCCAGCCGGGCCAGCAGCGAAGACGGCTTCCAGCGTTCGCCATGGCGGCGGTGGAACTCCTCGACGTCGGCGAGAATTTTCGGCAGGCCGACAAGGTCGGCATGGAACATCGGCCCGCCGCGCCAGGCCGGGAAGCCGAACCCGTGGATATAGATGACGTCGATGTCGCTGGGCCGGTAAGCGATGTTCTCCTCCAGCACGCGCGCCCCCTCGTTGACCATGGCGGCGACGATGCGGCGCAGGATTTCGTCGTCGGAGATCGTCCGCCTGTTGATGCCCAGGCGCTTTGACTCCTCGACGATCAGCGCTTCGATGGCCGGATCGGGCAAGGCCGTGCGGCCCTCGTAGCGGTAGAAACCGGCCCCGGTCTTCTGCCCGTAGCGTTTCTGCTGTGCGATCCTGTCCAGGATCCGCGGTAGCCGCTCGGCGTCCTTGGGCCGGTGCTTCATCTCGTGCTGGCGGATGAAATAGAACACGTCAACGCCGGCCAGGTCGACCATGCCGAACATTCCCATGGGCAGGCCGAATTCGCGCAGGACCCGGTCGACATCCTGCGGCAGCGCGCCTTCCTCCAGGAGCAGCTCGGCCTCCAACGCGTAGCGCAGCATGATGCGGTTGCCGACGAAGCCGAAGCACACGCCGACCGGCACGGCGGTCTTGCCCAGCGTCTTGCCGAGGCTCATGCCGCTGGCCATGACCTCGGGCGCGGTCGCCTTGCCGCGCACCACTTCGAGCAGGCGCATGATGGGCGCCGGGCTGAAGAAATGCAGGCCGAGCACGTCGCCCGGCCGCTTGGTGACAGCCGCGATCTCGTCGACGTCGAGGGTCGAGGTGTTGGTGGCCAGCACGGCGCCTGGCTTCGCCACGGTGTCGAGCTTGCTGAAGACCTCCTTTTTGATCGCCATGTCCTCGAACACGGCCTCGACGATGACGTCGGCGCCGGCGAGATCGTCGAAGCTCAGCGTGCCCTTGATGCGGCCGAGGCGGGCGTCGCGCTCCTCCGGCTTCATTCGGCCGCGCTCCACGAGGCTGTCGTAGTTCTTGCGGATGCCGGCGAGGCCGCGCTCCAGCGCCTTGGCGTCGGCTTCCAGCACCGTGACCGGAATGCCGGCGTTGGCGAAGCAGATGGTGATGCCCCCGCCCATCGTGCCCGCGCCCAGCACGGCGGCCGACTTTACCGTCCGGGTCGGAGTCTCCGCCGGGATACCTGGCACCCGCGCCGCCTCGCGGTCGGCGAAGAACACGTGCCGCGCCGCCTTGCTCTGCGGTGTCTCGACCAGGGCAAGGAACATCTCGCGCTCGCGCTTCAGCGCCTCGTCGAAGGGTACGTCCAGCACCATCTCGACTGCGTCGACGGCCCGCTGGGGGGCGACCAGATGCTTCGCGGACTTCGCCAGCTCCGCCCGTTTGGCGGTCAACGGCGCGCGGTCATCCTTGGCCAGATGGTCGGTGCGGTCGCGGATACGCGGCAGTGGCTGCGCGACGACACCTTCGGCGAAGGCGATGGCGCCGGCCTCGAGATCGCCGTCGATCACAGCATCGATCAGGCCCGCCTGCTTGGCCGCCGCCGCCGGAATCGGATCGCCGGAGAGGATCATGCCCAAAGCCGGTTCGATGCCGATCACACGCGGCAGGCGCTGCGTGCCGCCGGCTCCGGGGATGAGGCCGAGCTTGATTTCCGGCAGGCCCAGCCGCGCGCCGGGTGCAGCGACCCGGTAGTTGCAGCCCATCGCGAGCTCGAGCCCGCCGCCCAGCGCCGTGCCATGCAACGCGGCGACCACCGGTTTGGTCGCGGCGTCGAAGCGGTTGATCACCTCGAAGAGGATCGGTGGGATCGGCGGCTTGCCGAACTCGCGCACATCGGCGCCCGAGGGGAAGGTGCGGCCGGCCGCAATCAGCACCAGCGCCTCGGCCTGCTTGTCGGCAAGGCCCTGGTCGAGGGCCGCGACCAGCCCGGCCCGTACCGGGTGCCCGAGCGCGTTGACCGGCGGGTTGTCGACCGTGATGACGCCGACTTTGCCCTTGAGCGTGTAGGAAACGGGAGAGGGCATGGAGCACCGATCCTGGGTTGGACGTTTCCCCTCACCCGACGCCTTCGGCGTCGCCCTCTCCCCAAGGGAGAGGTCGCGAGCGAGAGCGAGCGGGTGAGGGGAAGCCTCAGTTTCGCGAAATACTCTAGGCAGGAAGTCGAAGCGCGGCAACGTCACGCAGTCGGTGTCACGACCATCAGGGCGTCGAGCGCTACGACGCCGTCGGTGTGGGCGCGCAGCGGGTTGATCTCGATCTCGGCGATGTCGGGTGCGGCGCGGATCAGGCCGCCCAGCGTGGCCGCGACGCGCGCCACGGGTGCGAGGTCGACCGACGGCAGGTTGCGGAAGCCGGAGAGGAGTGTCGCGCCCTTGAGGGTCTTGAGCGCCGCCACGATCTCGGTCTCGCTGGCATCGGCCGGGAGCAGCTTCACGTCGGCCAGGGCTTCGGCCCAGACACCGCCGAGGCCGACGACCAGCACGGGCTCCCAGTCCTCGTCGCGGCGCGCGCCGAGGATGAGTTCCAGGCCAGGAGCGGCCATCGCCTCCACCAGCATGCCATCCAAGGTTACGTCGGGGCGCTCGGTGCGCACGGCGGTCTCGATCTTCTGCCAGCCGGCGGCGAGAGCCGCGTCGTCGTCGATGCCGGCCACCACGCCGCCGACGTCGCTCTTGTGCGGCAGGGCCGCCGCCTGGGCTTTCAGCACCACGGGATAGCCCAGGCGCGAAGCCGCCGAGCGGGCCTCGGCGAGCGTGCGGACAAAGGATGATTCCGGAACCGGGACGCCGCAGGAGGTCAGGAACTCCTTGGCGCGATATTCCGGCACGATGCCGGGGGCCGGCCGGGCCGGAGCCTTGGCCGGGGCCGCGGAGACCCGCCGGACCGCCAGCGCCTGACCGAAAGCGGCGACCCGCGCCATGGCGCGCAGTGCGCGGTCGGGCGAGCGCAGGAAGGGAACGCCGGACTGGCGGATGAAGGCTGCGCATTCGGCATCGAGCGGCGATTCGTCGCCCATGTAGACGAGCGCCACCGGCTTGTCGGAAGCCTGAAGAACCGGAATGAGCGAACGCGCCTTGTCCATCTGCTGGCGCGGGCCGCCGCCGATCACCGAGACGATCAGGCTGCCGACGGCCGGATCGGCGAGCAGGGCCCTGGAAGCACCACCGAACAGGTCGGGGTTGGTCATGCCGCCGGTGGTGACGTCGAGCGGATTGTCGGGCACGGCGAGCGGCGGCAGCACGGCGGCGAGCTCGCGCTTCGTCGTCTCGGCGATCTCGGGCAGCGGCAGGTCGAACTCCTCGGCGAAATCGAGGGTCAGGCCGCGGAAGGCGCCGGAATTGGTCAGCACGGCAGCCCCCCGCGCCGGCGGCCGGGGATAGCGATGCAGCACGGCGGTGGTGTCGAACAGCTCGTCCAGCGTATCGACCATGGCCACGGCCTCGCGCCGCAGCCAGGTGCGCATGACCTCGTAGTTGCCGGCGAGGGCGCCGGTGTGCGACTGCGCCGCCTCGCGCGCCCTCGCGCTGCGGCCCGGATGCAGGAGAATGACCGGCTTGCCTTTCTCGCGTGCCCGCGCGGCGAGGCGCAGGAACAGCCGCGGCCGGCGGATCTGCTCGAGGAAAAGGGTGATGGCGCTCGTCGCCGGGTCATCGACCAGATGGGCGAGGAAATCCTCAGCACCCAGATCGGCCTCGTTGCCGGTGGAGACGACATGGGAGACGGGCAGGCCCTTGCCGGTCAGGGCGTAGCGGATGGTGCCGGCCATGGCGCCGCTCTGGGCGATGACGCCGATGCCGGGCGAGGTGAGTTTCGCCGGCTCACTGAGAACTTCGAAAGTCAGCGGGATGCCGGCGGCGTAGTTCACCGCGCCCAGGCAGTTGGGACCGAGCAGGGCGAGGCCGCCGGCGCGTGCGGTCTCGACGAGACGCTGCTGCATCTCCTTGCCCTCGGCGCCGGCCTCGCCGAAGCCCGAGGCGAAGACCACGGCGGCACCGGCCTTGCGCCGCACGCAGGCAGCGACCGCCTCGGGTGCCGCGGCGGCCGGGATGAGCAGGACGACAACGTCCACGCCTTCCGGCAGGTCGTCAATGCGGCCGACGCACGGGCGGCCGGCGATCTCCTTGTGGCTGCGGCTGACCAGATGCAGCGCGCCGGCGAAGCCGAAGCGGCTGAGGTTGTTGAGGACGGCGCTGCCCAGCGAGCCGGGCTCGGGCGAGGCGCCGACCAGCGCGATGCTGCGCGGCGTCAGCAGCCGCTGGACGGAGGCCGGTTCAGTCGTCACGGCGATAGGGGGCGAGGCCGGGCTTGTAGGATTTCTCGTCGAGAAACTGGCCCATGCCCTTTTCCCGCCCCCGTTCGGGGTCGTTGAAGGTGGTCTGGTCGGACTTGGCCATGAGGTATTCGCCGGCCGCTTCCCACGGCATCTCGGCCGCGAACTTGAAGGCCGTCTTGGCCTGGCGCAGGACGTTGGGATTCTTCTTCATCAGCACCTTGGCGATCTCGATGGTTCGTGTGCGCAAGGAAGCCCGAGGCACGGATTCCGTGACCATGCCGATCTGGGCGGCGCGCTTGCCGTCGAAGGTCTCGCCGGTCATCACGTAGTAGAGCGCCTCGCGTTGGCGCACCACGGTCGACAGCGCCTTGGAGACGATGCCGGCCGGGATGATGCCCCAGTTGATCTCGGAGAGGCCAAAGGTCGCCTCGTCGGCGGCCACGGCGATGTCGCAGGCGATCACCGGCGTGAAGGCGCCGCCGAAGCACCAGCCATTGACCATGGCGATGGTCGGCTTGGGATAGTTGAGCAGTCGGCGCCACTGCCAGGTCCCATTGGTGCGGTAGAGGCGCGCGCGCTTGACCGCCGTGTCGGCGTCCGAGGAACGGAAATAGTCGCGCAAATCCATGCCGGCGCAGAAGGACTCGCCGGCCCCGGTGAGCACGAAGACCTGGCAGCGGTCATCGAGCTCGAGCTTGTCGACCACCTCGACCATCTCGGTCGCCATCTCGGCACTGACGGCGTTGCGCTTTTCGGGGCGGTTGAGTGTCACCCAGGCGATGCCGTCCTCGAAACTGACCTGGACGGTCTTGTAGTTGTAGTTCAACGCCTCGGGCATGAAGTCACTCCAAAAAAGACGGCGCGAGGCTTCAGACCTCGCGCCGCGTGTTCGACGAAGGCCGCTTTACTGCGGCTCGATCTTGGCGAGCTTGATGATGTCGCCCCAGAGCTTGAGGTCGGCCACGACGTGGTCGGTCAGAATCTTGCTGCTGCCGAGCCACGGTTCGGCGCCGACATTGTTGACCGCCTTCTTGGTGTCCTCCATCGGCACGATCTGGTTCAGCCAGCCTTCCATCTTGGCGACGATCGGCTGCGGTGTGCCGGCCGGGAACCAGGCCGCCCACCAGGCGCTGAGGTCGTAGTCCTTGATGCCGACGTCCTCCATTGACGGAACATCCGGCGCCAGCGAACTGCGTTTGGCCGTGGTCACGGCGAGCGGCTTGGCCAGGCCCTGGCGCGACTGATTGAGCAGGAAGGTCGCGTCGGAAATCATGAAGTCGAGCTGGCCGTTGGCCAGGTCCGGCATCGCCTGCGGTGTGGCCTGGTAGGCGACGCCGAGGGGTGTCAGCCCCAGCCGCGTCTTGTAGAGCTCGGTGGCGACCTGCGAAAAGGTGTTGGGATAGGCGTAGGTGCCTTTGTCGCCCTTGGACCTGAGATGCGTCTCGAGATCCTTCATCGAGTTGATCGGCGATTTCGGCGTGACCACCACCATGAAGGGCAGCTTGATCAGCGTCGTCACCGGCGTGAAATCCTTTACCGGGTCGTACTTGATCTGCTTGTAGAGATGCGGATTCGCCGACATGGTCGAATTGCCGGCCGTGATGAACAGCGTGTAGCCGTCCGGCCGCGCGTTCTTGACTTGCTCGGCGGCGATCTGGGTCAGGGCTCCGGGCTTGTTATCGACGATCACCGGTTTGCCGTCGGTGAAGGTGCGCAGCTTGTCGGCGAAGATGCGCACGATGACGTCGGCGCCCGTACCGGCTGCGTAGCCGCAGATGATGCGGATCTCGCGCGCCGGGTAGGCCTCCTGGGCGGCGGCCGGTCCAGCCAGCGCCAGGGTTGCCGCAGCCAGGGCGGCGCCGGTCAGAGTCCGGCGTGTCAGCGATTGAACCATTGATTTTCCTCCCGTTTCGGCACCTTGTGGCGCCGCCTCGACAGCTACTCTAAGGGCTTGGCGGAAGGGGTCAAGGCGGGCTTAGAGCCCGAACAGCCGGGCCGCATTGGTCCCACGCACCGCCTCGCGCTGGGCCGCTGGCAGGGCATCGACCCGGGCCAGGATGCCCGTCATGTCGCCGATGTTGTGCGGGTAATCGGAGCCGTACATGACCTTGTCCGTGCCGCCCACCTGCAGGCAGAGAGCAAGGCTCTCCTGCTGATAGGTCACGGCGTCGTACCAGAGACGCTTCAGATACTGGCTGGGGTGGATCGAGATCTTCTCCCGGCAGGCCGGCATGGTGTCGAAGCAGATGTCGAGCCGGCCGGCGAGGTAGGGCAGCGTCGCCCCGGCATGGGCGGCGATGATCTTGAGCCTGGGATAGCGGTCGAGGAAGCCGTCGAAGATCATGCGGCTGATCGCCGCGGTGGTGTCGACCATGAAGCCGATGGCGGCGGTCAGGTTGTAGACGTCGAAGCCGAGCGCCTGCACGCCCGGCGGTGCGGTCGGGTGGACGAGCACCGGCAGGCCGCGCCGGTCGATTTCCCGCCAGACGGGCGCGAACTCGGCATCGGTCAGATGCCGGCCGAGGACGTTGGCCAGCACCATCACGCCCACGGCGCCTTTGTCGCAGGCCTGTTTCAGCTCCTCGACGGCCAGCGCCGGATACTGCCAGGGCAGCGAAGCCAGAAAGCGGATGCGTTTGGGATGCTCAGCCTGTCCGGCTGCCATGCTGTCGTTCTGCATCCGGATCGCCGCGGCACTGACTTCCGGCGAGCCCCAGTAGGTCGGGCCGGAGACGCTGACGATGGCCATGTCGACTCCGGCCGCGTCCATGTCGCGCACCCGCAGATCGTAGTCGAACATCGGCGGCGTCAGGGTCATGTAGGGCGCGCCGTCATAAGTAATGACGTCGAGCCCGGCCTTGGTCCGCGTACGCACATAGTGCGGCTGGCCTTCCTGGATCGCCCGATCGAGGAACGCCGCCGAGATCATGTGCGTGTGGACGTCGATGACGGCCACCGGCGTGCCCTCAGATCTTGAAGATCCGTTTGGCGTTCTCGCCGCGCACGGCCTTCTTCTGCGCCTCGGGCAGCGCGTCGACGCGGGCGAGGCAGCCCTTCATGTCGCCGATATTGTGCGGATAGTCGGAGCCGTAGAGCACGTGGTCGGCGCCACCGACCTTGATCGCCATGGCCAGCGCCTCGGGCGTGAAGGTCACCGAGTCATAGTAGATGTGGCGCAGGTATTCGCTGGGCGGGCGCTGGGTCTTGGTGCGGCAGGCCACCATGTTCTCGAAGCAGATCTCCAGCCGCCCGGCCAGGTACGGCAGCGTGCCGCCGGCATGCGAGGCGATCAGCTTCATGTTCGGGTAGCGGTCGAAGAAGCCGTCGAAGAACATGCGCGCAAAACAGAGACTGGTATCGAACATGAAGCCGATGGAGGCGATCAGGTTGTACTGGCGCATGTCCATGTGCGGCGTGCCGGGAGGGGCGGTCGGGTGGACCAGCACCGGCAAAGCGAGGTCGTCGATGGCTTTCCAAATGGGAGCAAAACGTTCCTCGGTCAGCGAGGCGCCGTTGATGCTGGCCAGCACCATGACGCCCACGGCACCCTGCGCCACCGAACGCTTGAGCTCGTTCACCGCCGCCGTCGGGTACTCCCAGGGCAGCGAGGCGATCCAGCGGATGCGGTCCGGGTACTGTTTCTGGGCGCGCGCCATGTCGTCGTTGACGATTTTCGCCGCCTCGAGGCTGATGGCCTCGCCGCCCCAGTAGACGTTGGGGCAGGTGAGCGAGACGATGGCGAGGTCGACCTTCGCCTCGTTCATGCGCTTGATGCGCTCCTCGTAGTCGAAATGACCCTCCTGCGGCGTCATGAAGGGCGCGCCGTCGAGATGGATGCCCTCGGGTGCCGGGTAGTCGAGGCTGCGCTTCACTTCGTAGCGCGGCTTGCCGTGCTGGCGCAGCAGCTCGAACCACTGCTTGTTGAGCATATGCGTGTGGACATCGATCGACGGCGTCGTCATGGACTGTTTCCTCGTGGTCTTTTTTGCGGGCTGGCCCTAGTTTGAAGGCTCACCCATCCAAGGACGCAGACCACCATGCCCGCTGCCGCCACGCAAGCCTATACCGGGGTGTACCCGATCGCGCCGACGCCCTTCGCCGAGAACGGCGATCTCGACACCGAGGGTATGAAGCGCGTGCTCGACTGCATGGTCGACCAGGGTGTCGACGGCATCTGCATCCTCGCCAACTACTCCGAGCAGTTCCTGCTTTCCGACGAGGAGCGCAACACGCTGCTCGATCTCTCGCTCAAGCACGTTGCCGGCCGCGTGCCGGTGATCGTCACCTGCAGCCATTTCAGCACGCGTCTGGCGGCGGAACGGGCGAAACGCGCGGCGCAGGCCGGTGCGAAGATGCTCATGCTGATGCCGCCCTATCATGGCGCCGCGTTGAAGGCCGACGAGAAAGGCATGATCGAGCATTTCGCGCGCATCGCCGAGGCGGCCGGCATCCCCATCATGGTGCAGGACGCGCCCTTGAGCGGCGTGGCCCTGTCGGTGCCGTTCCTCGTGCGCCTGGCGAAGGAAGTGCCGCTGGTCAGCTACTTCAAGATCGAGGTGCCGGGCACGGCCGCCAAGCTGCGCGGCCTCATCGAAGCGGGCGGCAAGGCAATCGTCGGGCCGTTCGACGGCGAAGAGTCAATCACCCTGATGGCCGATCTCGACGCCGGCGCCACGGGCACGATGCCCTCAGCCCTGCTGCCCGACCTGATCAAGCCGGTGGCAGCCAACTTCCTGGCCGGCAGGCGCAGCGAGGCGGCGGCCTGTTACAACCGCATCCTGCCGCTGATCAACTACGAGAACCGGCAGTGCGGCCTGCGCGCCACCAAGACGGTGATGGCCGAGGGCAAGGTGATCAAGAGCGACGCGGTGCGCCATCCGCTGGAGCGCATGCATCCGGCGACCAAGGCCGGACTGCTCGAACTGGCGCGCGAGCTCAATCCCGTCGCGCTGCGCTGGGGGAAATAGAGCTGACCGTCACGCCGGCGAAGGCCGGGGTCCAGACTCTCCGGAACTGAGGTGCGCGCAAGCGCGCAGTATGTGCTGGATCCCGGATAGGCGTTCGCTTCGCTCACTGGTCCGGGATGACAATTTGACTGTGGTTAGAGGCCGAGATAGGCCTGCCGCACGCGGTCGTCGTGCAGCAGCTCCTCGCCGGTTCCCGAGATGACGATGCGGCCGGTCTCCAGCACGTAGGCGCGCTGGGCCAGTTTCAGCGAGACGGCGACGTTCTGCTCGACCAGCACGATAGTCAGGCCTTCGTCGTGCAGGCGCTTGATCACCCGGAAGACCTCCTGCACCAGCGCTGGAGCGAGCCCGAGGGATGGTTCGTCGAACATGATCAGCGACGGCCGGCCCATCAGGCAGCGACCGATGGCCAGCATCTGCTGCTCGCCGCCCGAGAGTGTGCCGGCGGCCTGGCGCTTGCGTTCGGCCAGGCGCGGGAAGCGGTCGTAGACATAGGCCAGCGACTCAGCCGATTTCGCGCGCGCCGTGGGCGAGATGGCGCCGAGGTCGAGATTGTCGGCTACGCTCATGGTCGGGAAGATCTGACGGCCCTCGGCCACCTGGCCGATACCCAGCGCCGCGACCTCGTGGCTGGGCAGGCCGGCGATGTCACGGCCCTTGAACACGATCCTGCCGCGGCTGGGCGTCTCCATGCCGGCGATCGAGCGGATGAGGGAGCTCTTGCCGGCCCCGTTGGCGCCGACGATGGCCACGATCTCGCGCTCCGGCACCTCCAGCGAGACGCCGTCGAGCGCCTGCGCGTCGCCATAGAACAGGTCGAGGCTGGAGACTGTGAGCATCACACAGCCTCTTCGCCGAGATAGCATTCGAGCACGGAGGGATCGCGCACGACCTGCTCGGGCGTGCCTTCGGCGATCTTCTCGCCGTGGTTCAGCACCACGACGTACTGCGCCAGCGCCATCACGGCGCGCATGACGTGCTCGATCAGCAGGATAGTGACGCCGAGATCGCGGTTGATCTCGCGGAAGAAGGCGACCATCAGATCGACCTCGGTGGGGCGCAATCCGGCCATGACCTCGTCGAGCAGCAGCAGCTTCGGCTTCGTCCCCAGCGCCCGTGCCACTTCGAGCCGTTTGCGGTCGGGCAGGGTGAGGCTGGCGGCCACCTGGTGGCGCTTGGGGCCAAGGCCGAGGCGGTCGATGATCTCGGCGGCGCGCCGGCGGGCAGCCGCGACGTCCGCATCGGCGTGCAGGCAGCCGACCAGCACGTTGTCGAGCACCGAGAGCTCGCCGAAGGGCCGGACGATCTGGAAGGTGCGGGCAATGCCGGCGGCGCAGACCTGGTCGGGGCGCAGGCCGTTGAGGCGCTGGCTGCCGAAGGTGATCTCCCCCTCGTCGGGCGCGTAGACCCCGGCGATCAGGTTGAAGGTCGTGGTCTTGCCGGCACCGTTGGGGCCGATGAGGCCGATCAGGCCGCGCTCCGGCACGTCGAACGACACGGCCTTCACGGCCTGCAGGCCGCGGAAACGCTTGGAGATGCCGCGGACAACCAGACCGCTCACTTGTCGCTCCCGCGATCGAGGCCGAGCTTGCGCCACAGCCAGGGCCACACACCATGCCGCTGGAAGACGACGATCAGGACCACGCAGAGGCCGTAGAAGACCTGCTTGATGCCATCGAGCTTGGCGCCCATGCCCTTGAGCGGCTCGACCAGGACGGTGAGGCTTTCGCCCAGCGGCGTCAGGATGAAGGCGCCGACGATCGGGCCCATCAGCGTGCCGACACCACCGATGATGGCGCCGAGCAGCATGTCGATGGAGCGGTTGATCGAGAAGATGGCGCTGGGGAAGAGGTTGTTGTTGTAGAAGGCGTACAAGACACCGCCGAAGGCGGTGAGGGCCGCCGAAAGCATTACGGCGAAGATCTTGTAGCGGAAGGTGTTGATGCCCAGCGCCTGGGCCGCCTCCTGGTCTTCGCGGATGGCCAGCCAGAAATAGCCGAGCCGGCTGGAGAGCAGGGCACGGCAGAGGATCAGCACGCCGACCGTGAAGGCCAGCCAGACGTAGTAGAACATCACGGGCGCGCCGCGCAGCGTCCAGAGATCGTTGCTCGAACGCCCGCTGACCGGCAGGAAAAAGCCGCCCGAACCGCCGACGAAGAGCAGATGGTCGACGAGGATGCGGGTGAACTCGGCGAAGGCGATCGTCAGGATGGCGAAGTAGACGCCGCCGATCCTGAAGCGGAAACCCAGCGCGCCGATGAAGGCGCCGACCGCTGCGGCGAAGGCACCGCCGGCGATCATGCCGAACCACGGGCTCACACCCAGATGCACGTAGAGAGCGGCGCTGGTGTAGGCGCCGATGCCGAAATAGAGGGCGTGGCCGAGCGACAGCTGCCCGGCAAAACCCATCATGATGTTCCACGCCTGGCCGAGATAGGCGAAGTAGAAGACCAGGATGAGGACGGAGAGGACGTAGCTGTCGACGAGCAGCGGAGCGGCGAGCAGGGCGGCCAGCAGCAGGCCGAAGTAGAGTTTTCCGCGCGGCGGGATCTCCGCGATCCAGAGCTTGAGCATCGTGCCGCTACGTCCGCTTGCCGACGAGGCCTTGCGGCCGGAACAGCAGCACGAGGATGAGCAGGCCGAAGCTGAACATGGATTTCAGCGAGGGCTGGATGAGCAGCCCGGCCAGCGCCTCGGAGACGCCGATCAGCACGCCGGCGAGCAGCGCGCCGGTGAGGCTGCCCAGCCCGCCGACGATGACCACGACGAAGGCGAGCAGCGTGTATTCGACGGCGAGGAAGGGCTGCACGTCGACCAGCAGCAGCAGGATGCAGCCGGCCGCACCGATGCACACCGAGCCGAGGCCGAAGGCCAGGGCGAAGAGATGCTTGACGTTGAGGCCGACCACCCGCGCTCCGGTGATGTTGTCGCCGCAGGCGCGGATCGCCTTGCCGATCCAGGTCCAGCGGAAGAAGGCGGCGAGCAGCCCGGCCACGGCAATCGCTGCGATGCCGGCGAAGACGCGCACCTTGTCGACCAGCAGCGGCCCGATCTCGTAGGAATCATACGCGTAGTCGAGCTGCACGTTCTGGGCGTCGGGGCCGAAGATCATCAGGCAGCCGGAGACCATGGCGATGGCAACGGCGGCCAGCAGGATGAACTGCATGTGATCGGGCACGTCGATCAGCCGGTTGATCACACCCGCCTGCATGGCGTAGCCGAAGGCGAAGAGGATTGCGCCGACCAGCGGTACGCTGACCAGCGGATCGAGCCCCAGCCAGCGGAAGGCCAGCAGGGCCACGTACATGGCGATGACCATCATCTCGCCATGCGCAAAGTTGACGATCTTGCACACGCCGAAGATGACCGAGAGGCCGAGCGCCGACAGGCCGTAGATCAGGCCGGTCAGCACGCCGCTGGCGATCTGGTTGAGATAGACCTCTAAGGGCATAGGGAAGACGGCGGCGACCGCATCCTGGCGATCGCCGCCTGTCGATTCAGCGCCGCTGCTGCCAGCCCGGAACCGGGAAGACGATGTTGCGCTCGGCCGAGCTCAGCGGCAGCACGACCTTGGCCTCCCCGTCGAAGTTCTGGATGCCGGCGATCTTGATGCCGTTGTTCTGGCCCTTTTCGTCGAACTTGATGCCGTCGGAGAGTGCCGCGTTGTCCTTGATGTCGGTGGCGCGGATGGCGGTGGCCAGCGCCTGCGGGTTGGCCGAGCCGGCACGCTTGTATGCGTCGGCGGCGACCAGCATCGCCTCGAAGGTGAACACGGTGTTGGTGTCGATCACCTGGCCGGGGAACATCTTCTGGTGCGCCTGGATCATCTTCTGAGCCAGCGGCTTGCGCGGGTCGTACCACGGCACGGTCGAGAGCACGTAGTTGCCGATCTTGCCCAGAGTCTTCATGTACGGGCCTTCGTAGTAGCCCGGACCGACGGCGACGGTGATCTGCGGCTCCCAGCGCTGTTTGACCATCTCGCGGGTCAGCAGGATGGCGTCGTTGAGGCGGCTCACGCCCAGCAGCACTTCCGCACCCGTCGCCTTGGCCTTGGCCACCTCGACCGAGAGGTCGCGGGCCTGCGGGTCATAGGCGATGTAGTCGGCGATCTGGTAGGGCATGTTGTGGCGTGGGAAGAGCGCATTGAAGGCGCCGCGGATCGCCGTGCCGTAGGTGTCGTTGACGTGCAGCACGACGGCCTTGGTCGGGGCCCGGCCGGTGGCGGTGAAGAGCTGCTTCTGCACGTCGAAGGCGCCATTGACGATGTCTGGGGCGCGCGGGAAGTTGCGTACCACGAACTTGTAGCCCTGCTCGGTGATCGGCGGGGCGGCGGCGATGTTGATGACCAGCGGGATGCCGCGCTGCTCGGCGACCTGAGCGAGGGTGGTCGTCTGTCCGGAGTCGAAAGCGCCGACCAGGACTTGGGCGCCGGCATTGATCAGGCGCTCGCCGGCCGCACGGGCGACGTCGGGATTGGACTCGCTGTCGCCCAGCATGATCTCGATGTTCGGCAGCCCCATCTCCTTCAGCACCGGCAGAGCGGCCTGGGCGCCGCGGTTGCAGGCCTGGCCGATCTGGGCGAGGTAGCCCGAGCTCGGATGGATGACGCCGACCTTGAGGGGTGCACCCTGGGCGAGGGCGTGACGCAACGGTGTCAGGCCGGCGATGGCGGTCGCGGACGCGCCGCCGATGAAGGTGCGGCGCGTGACGGGAAGGCGGGTCTTCGGCATCGGTTCCTCCTGCTCAGGGGCGAATTATGGGATCGCCTTGGGTGGACGGATTGTGAAGTCAGACCGGCGAGGCGTCAACTTCGCCGCGGCTTCGGATAGATTGTTATGGAATATAACAAACTGGTTCCTTCCGGGCCAAGCATCTATCAGGTGGAAGCTTCGTCAATCCGCCGCAGCAGTCGCATCAGGCTGCTTTTTTCGCGGGCAGAGATCAGCCGGGTAACGGTGCGCTCGTGGGCAGCCGCCAGCGCTTTGAGCCGGGTGAGTGCGGCGCGGCCCTTGCCGGTCAGACGCAGCCCCTGGGCCCGCCGGTCGCCGGCGATGGCGGCCCGCCGGACCCAGCCGCGGCCTTCGATCTCGTTGACCATGGCTACGAGGTTGGCCCGGCGGATACCCAGCGCCTCGCTGATAGCGGTCTGCTTGATGCCGGGGTTGGCGCCGATCACGGTGAGTACCGAGAACTGTCCCGGCCGCACGTCGAGGGAGGCCATGGCCCGGATGATGTGCTGGAAGATCGCCACCTGGGTCCGGCGCAGCACGTAGCCGATATGCTGCGGCAGGGTGCCGAGATCGACGGCAGCGGCGTTGCGGGCGGTGCGACGCGCGGGCTTGCTGGGGCGCGCCATGGAAACGGCTTAGAGGCCGACCTTGCCGGCCCGCTTCTCGAGGAAGGCGCGCAGCCGCTCCTGCGCCTCGTCGGTGCCCTGAACCAGGCCGGTGACGACGGATTCCATGAACAGGCCCTGGTCCATCGGCATATCGGCGATGCGCGGCAGGGCGTTGAGCACGGCGTAGTTGGTCATCGGCGCGTTCTTGGCGATACGCGCCGCCAGCTCCAGCGCCTTGTCGAAGGCTTCGCCCTTGCCGACGAGATAGTGCGACAGGCCGAGCGTCTGCCCCGCCTCCGCGTCGTAGGCCCGGCCGGTGAGCATCATCTCGGCCATGCGGCCGGCACCGATCAGGCGCGAGACCCGCACCGAAGCGCCGCCGCCGACGAAGATGCCGCGCTGGCCTTCGGGCAGAGCGTAGAAGCAGCTGGGTTCCGCCACCCGCACGTGGGTCGAGGTGGCGAGCTCCAGTCCGCCGCCGATCACTGCCCCGTGCATGGCCGCGACCACCGGCAGGCCGCCGAGCTGCACGTGGTGGAAGGCCTCGTGCCAGAGCTGAGAGTGGCGCATCGTCTCGGGCGCGCTGCGCGTGGTGAGCTCGCTGAGATCGAGCCCGGCGCAGAAATGCTCGCCCGAGCCGTGGATGACCACGACCTTCGCCTCCTTGGGCGGCGCACGGAAGAAGTCGCGGATCGCCACGATCAAAGGATCGTTGATGGCGTTGCGCTTCTCCGGCCGGTTGAGGCGCAGGATCGCGATGTCGCCGCGCAGCTCCTGGACGAGGAGATCGGTCATCGGGCGGGGCGTCGGCCTCAGCTGGCGCGGCGCAGGCTGGGCGGCACCGCCAGCTGGGCGATCTTGCGCTCCAGCCGCTCGATGAGATGAGTCAGATCCTTGTGATCGTCAGCATCGAGCGCGGCACCCGGCGTGCGCAGCTTGGCCGAGGCGATGATGCCGCGGCGGCGCAGGATCTCCTTGCGGATGGCCAGGCCGATACCCGGCTGGTTCTCGTAGCGCACCAGGGGCAGGAAGGCGTCGTAGAGATCGTTGGCCCCTTCAACGTCGCCGCCCGCGAATTTCTTGCACACACCGACCAGCATCTCGGGATAGGCGACGCCGGTCATGGCGCCGTCGGCGCCGCGCGCCAGTTCCTGCGGCAGGAACATGGCGGAATTGCCGACGAGGATGCTGACCCGCCGCTGGCCCTTGGCCTCGGCGGCACGCACCGCGCTGATCTTGCGCAGGCCGGGCACGTCCTCGGCCTTGAGCATCTTGATGCTGGGGAAGCGCGAGATCATGCGGTTGATCAGCGGCGCCGACATATAGACGGCAGTGAGCTGCGGGTAGTCCTGCAGGCAGATCGGCACCTGCTCGCCGAGCTCCTTGATCAGCCCGGCGAAGTAGTTCTCGATCTGCTCGTCGGTCTTGAGGCCGGCATTGGGCGAGATCATGACGCCCGCGGCACCCAGGTTCATCACCGTGTCGGTCAGGTTCTTGAGATTCTGGTTGCCCGCGCTCGACACGCCGACGACGATCTGCACCTTGCCGTTGACGCGCTTGAGCACGTGCTTGACGAACTCGGCCGATTCCTCGTTCGACAGCTTCGGCGCTTCGCCGAGCACGCCGAGGATGGTGATGCCGTCCACGCCGCTGTCGAGATAGAAATCGACCAGCTTGTCGGTGCTGGCGAAATCGATCGCCCCGGTATCGGTAAAGGGTGTCGCCGAGATGATGTAGACACCCTTGGCGGATTCATCGAGCAGGCGGCCGGCCATGTGTTTTCTCCACGGAAGTTGCCGCCTTTGTAGCTTCTGGGCCGGGGGGACGCTAGGGCTCTATGGAGCGGATGCGGTATAGTCGGGCGAAGGCCGATTTCAGGGAGGAAATCATGGACCCGCGCATCATCCATCTCTACGACGAGTACACCCACGCGCCGCTCGACCGGCGGGTGTTCCTGGAGCGGCTGACGGCTCTGGCCGGCAGCACGGCGGCGGCCACGGCGCTGCTCCCGGTCCTGGAGAACAACTATGCGCAGGCGGCGATCGTCGACCCGGCCGACAGCCGGCTCAGCATCAGCACGGTCACGTATAAGGGCCACACCGGCGACATCAAGGCCTACCTTGCGACGCCGAAGGCCGGGCCGGCGCGCCGGCCGGGCGTCATCGTCATCCACGAGAATCGTGGGCTCAACGCGCATATCGAGGACATCACCCGCCGCGTGGCACTCGATGGCTTCACCGCGCTCGGGCTTGACCTTCTGACGCCGCTGGGTGGAACGCCCAAGGATGAGGACCAGGCGCGCGAGATGATCGGCAAGACCGACCGCATGGACGCGGCGCGCAACGCCCAGGCGGCGATCGCCTATCTCAAGAGCCGGTCAGATGCGACGGGTCCCGTGGGTGTCACCGGCTTCTGCTGGGGCGGTGGCATGAGCAACCTGCTGGCTACGATGGCCCCCGACCTCGCAGCGGCCGCGCCCTATTACGGGCTCGTGGCGCCGACGGCGGATGTGCCGAAGATCAAGGCGAAGCTGCAGCTGCACTACGCCGGCAACGATCCGCGTATCAATGCTGGGCTGCCGGAATACGAGGCGGCGCTGAAGGCGGCGGGCGTGCAGTACGAGCTCTTCGTCTACGAAGGCGCCGAGCACGCCTTCAACAACGACACGGCCGGCGTTCGCTACAACAAGCAGGCCGCGGATCTCTCCTGGTCGCGGACCATCGCCTTCTTCAAGGCGACATTGGGCGCAGGTAGGGCGTAGGACTAACCCTCTCCGCCCGCTTGGGGGGGAGAGGGTGCGAACGGAGTGAGCGGGTGAGGTGGGTCTGGCGGACAGAAACCTCACCCTCCCATCGCTGGCGCGATGGGCCCCTCCCTCCCCCCGCTTCGCGCGGAGATGGTTTTCAGATCAGAACTTCGGCACTTTCGGGCCGTTCTTCACCAGGCGGCGGATGTTCTCCTCGTAGATCTTCTTGCGGTCGGCCTCGGGGATGTCGAGGGCGTTGATCGCCTGGATGATCTCGCGGATGAACAGCGGCCCGCCCTCGGGATCGAAGGGGCAGTCGGCGCCGAACACCACCTGGTCGATGCCGAAGAAGTTGAGGCCGCATTCGATGCCGGCCTTGGAGCCCGACAGCGACGTGTCGCCGATGAACTTCTTGAAGTGGTTGATCGGCCGGCCGAGCTCCTTGAGCAGCGGCGCGTAATCCTCGTCCGCGGTGCGCGTGCCGAGCTGGTCCCAGCCATGGCCGACGCGGCCTTCGAAATAGGGGGCCATGGCGCCGAGATGGTGGGTGATCACCTTGAGCTTGGGCAGCCTGATGAAGAACTTGGAGAAGACCATGCGCGACATGGCCGCACTGGTCTCGTAGGGCCAGCCGAAGGTCCACCAGATCTCGTATTTGGACTTCTTCTCCGTGGCGTAGTCGGCGAAGCCCGCACCCCGCGTCGGGTGCAACCAGATCGGCAGGTCGTACTCGGCCATCTTCTCGAAGATCGGCCAGAATTCGGGGTCGTCGAGCGGGCGGCCGTTGACGTTGGTGAAGATCTGGATGCCGATGGCGCCCATGTCCTCGATGGTGCGCTTCATCTCCTTGAGCGCCTCGGGGACGTTGTTCATGCCGATCGAGGCGACAAAGGCGGGGAAGCGGTCGGGCCGCTTCTTGACGATCTCGGCCATGCCGTCATTGGCCAGGCGCGCGAGGGCCGGGCTCTGGTCGGGCTTGGCCACGGTCTCGATGGCCGGGAGGGAGAGGGTGAGGATCTGCTGATAGTCCTGGCCGAACTCCTCCATCATCTTGAGGCGCGCATCGAGGTCGTAGAGCACCGGGATGTGCAGCCAGCGCTTGATGGCGCCCTTGTCGGGCGCGATCTCGACCATCTTGTCGAAATACGAGCGCGGGAAAATGTGGCTGAAGGCGTCGATCTTCATGAGGCTCCCCTGAGGCGTGTGCCGGTGTCGCGCGGAGGCTGGCCGCCGGCCGCTGCCAAGTCAAGCATGCTCGCCAGTCGAAGTGGGACGGCTGCAGGCCTCTAGCCGCCGTGAAAGACCAGCTCGATGTTGTAGCCGTCGGGATCGAGCACGAAGGCGGCGTAATAGCCGTCGTGATACTGCGGCCGCGGACCCGGCGCGCCGTTGTCCCTGCCGCCCGCGGCCAGCGCCGCCTTGTGGAAGGCATCGACCTCGGCGCGCGACGGGGCGGTGAAGGCGATGTGGAAGCGCGGCGTCTGGGGTGGCGCCTTGATGATCCAGAAATCGCCGTGCGGGTCGGAGGATTTGCCGAAGCCCTCGGCCACGCCGAAGCCGCAGGCCTGTCCGGCATGCTCTTTGGCGATGCGGTAACGCAGAGGTGCGAGCGCCGCCAGGTAGAACGCCTTGCTGCGTTCGAGATCGCCTGACGTTGATGCCGGTGTGGTCGAGCATGATTCGCTCCGCTGGCTGGGGCCGTCACGCTCGGCGCGGCTGGGTCCGGGCGCAAGCGCCAAGTTCGGGGCAAACGCGGCTGTTGACTCACTGATCCACTAGTATGGTAGTACTTCGCCACCTTGAACTATGGCGCGGGAAATCAACCTGCGCCCGTGGAGGAACGATGAAGCGCTTTCTGGCTGCCTCTCTGGCTATCGCAGCGATCGCCAGCACCGTCCTGTCCCCCTCTTCGGTTGAGGCGCAGGCTTATCCGAACAAGCCAGTACGGCTGGTGATCCCCTTCGCCGCAGGCGGCACGACCGACCTGATGGGACGCATCCTCGCCCAGAAGCTGGGCGACACGCTGGGTCAGCGCTTCGTGGTCGAGAACCGCGCGGGGGCTGGCGGCAATGTCGGCTCGGACATGGTCGCCAAGGCGCCGGCTGATGGCTACACGCTGGGCATGGGCACGGTGAGCAGCCACGCCATCAATCCCAACCTCTACGCCAAGATGCCCTATGACAACCTCAAGGACTTCGCGCCGATCTCCCTGATGATCACCCAGCCCAACGCGCTGGTGGTCAATCCGAAGGTACCGGCCAACAACCTCACCGAGCTGGTGGCGGCCCTCAAGGCGAAGCCCGACGGCTACAGCTACGCGTCATCCGGCATCGGCACGTCCATCCACATGGCGGCGGAGCTCCTCAAGATGATGACCGGCACGCAGATGGCCCACGTGCCCTACAAGTCGAGCGCCGAGGTGATGACTGCCACCATCTCCGGCGAGACGCAGCTTGCCTTCGACAACCTTTCCTCGGTGGTGCAGCACGTCGCGGATGGGCGGCTGCGCCTGCTTGGTGTGACCAGCAAGGAGCGTTCCTTCCTCCGGCCTGATATCCCCGCGATCCACGAGGCACTGCCGGGCTTCGAGGCGACGTCGTGGACCGGCTTTTACGCGCCGGCCGGCACGCCGCGCGACATCGTGCTGAAGCTGAGCCAGGAGACGCAGAAGATCGTGCGCCAGCCCGACGTGATGGAACGCCTGCGCAGCCTGGGCGCCACCCCGGTCGGCAACACGCCGGAGGAGTTCGCAGCCTTCATGGCGGCCGAGACCAGGAAGTGGGCCGACGTGGTCAAGGCCTCCGGCGCCAAGGTGGAGTGACGTCTTGAAGGCGTCACCGCCCAAGCCTGCCGAGGGTCGCTTCGTCGCCGAGCGGCGGACGACCATCGCGCAGCAGGCCTATCAGTTTCTGCGGCGGGAGATCATCGACGGCCGCCTGCCGCCGCGAGCCCCTCTTTCCGAGCAGGAGCTGGCGCAACAGTTGGGCGTCAGCCGCACGCCGGTGCGCGAGGCGCTGATCAAGCTCGCCGACGAAGGTCTGGTCGACATCTATCCGCAGTTCGGCACGTTCGTGGCGCCGATCAAGCTGCCGGAGGTGTTCAACAGCCAGTTCGTGCGCGAAGCCCTCGAATGCGCGGCGGTCGAGCGGGCGGTGGAGCGCATCGATGCGGCGCAGGCCGCTTCTCTCAAGCAGATTCTCGACAGCCAGCGCAAGCATCAACGCGCCGGCGAGCGTGATGCCTTCTTCGAGGCCGACGAGCGCATGCACCAGTATCTGATGACTGTGGCCGGCCATGCCGCCGTCTGGCCGCTGGTGGAAAGCGCCAAGGCGCAGATGGACCGGGTGCGGCACCTCAGCATCCGCAGCGAGCTCAAGCTTTCGTCTGTCATTCAGGAGCACAGCGCCATCGTCGACGGCGTGGTGCGGCGCGACCGTGAAGGTGCGCTGGAGGCGCTGCGCACCCATCTGCGCGGGCTGTTCCGCAGCGTCGACGCGCTGGTCAACGAGAACCGCCAGTATTTCGCCGAGGAAGGCGAAGGCGCGCCCCGCCGCGCCGCGCGCGTCAAGAAGTAGTTCGCAATGAAGATCACCGATATCCGCACCTTCCTGATGCAGGCCGGCAAGCCGTCCGACCGCGCCTGGGCCTCCGATGCCAAGGGCCAGCAGGGCTCGCGCAACTGGCTGTTTGTGAAGATCTACACGGACGAGGGCATCACCGGCATCGGCGAGTGCAGCGGCTGGCCGCGGGTCATCGAGACGGCGGTGCTCGACCTGCGCAACGTGCTGCTGGGCGAGGACCCGGCCGATATCGAGCGTCTGTGGCAGAGGATGCTCGTCGCCCAGATGGGCCACGGCATGACCGGGATCGTGGGTGCGGGCGCCATGACCGGCATCGACATGGCGCTCTGGGACATCAAGGGCAAGGCGCTCAACACGCCGGTGTGGAACCTGCTCGGCGGCAAGGTACGCGACCGCATCCGCATCTACTCCCACGCCAGCGACGGCGAGACGGCGCTCTCCCTCAAGAAGCGCGGCTTCACCGCCATCAAGACCGGCGGCGTGAGTAATCCGCTGCAGAAAATCGAGGCCATCCGCGAGGCGGTCGGCGACGAGATCGACCTCATGGTCGATCTGCACGGGCCGCCGTGGATGACTCCGAAGGACGCCATCATCCTCGGTCGGGCGCTGGAGCCGTTCCACCTGCTCTTCCTCGAGGATCCTGTGGCGCCGGAGAACATCGAGGGGCTGGCGCGCGTCCAGGACCAGGTGGCCATCCCGATCGCCGCGGGCGAGCGCGCGGCCACGATCTGGGGCTGGCGCGCCATGATCGAGCGCGAGATCGTCGACGTCATCCAGCCGGACACCGGCCGTGCCGGCGGCATCAGCCAGATGAAGAAGCTCGCCGGCATGGCCGAGGCGCATCACATCATGATGGCGCCGCATTCCGGCTCGCTCGGGCCGGTCGCCGAGTTCGCGGCCCTGCATCTGCTCGCCGCGATCCCCAACTGCCTGATGCTGGAGCGGATCGAGGACGACTGGCCCGGCCGCTACGACGTGATCACCGAAAGCCCGAAACAGTCGGACGGCCATCTGCCGGTGCCGAACACGCCCGGACTGGGAGTCGATATCCGCGAGGAAGTCGTCGCCCGCCATCCCAGCGCCGTGAACGTCAGCATGGCCGGCGGCGGCTACGAGCCCGGGACAGAGAACGAGTCTGTCTACGTCCAGACGCGCCTGCGCCGCGCCTCCACCTTCAAGCCAAAAGGAAAGAGATGAGCACTCTCACGGCCCAGAACCGCGAGCGCCTCAAGGAGGTCAGTGTCGCGACGATCTCGACGGCGCTGATGAAGAAGGGCCTGCGCAACCAGGTGATCTATGGCGTGCGGCCGATCAACCCGAAGGCCTCGCGCATGGTTGGCGAGGCCTACACCCTGCGCTACATCCCGGCGCGCGAGGATCTCGACCATATCAAGGTGTTCGAGGACCGCAGCCACCCGCAGCGCAAAGGGATTGAAGAGTGCCCGCCGGGCCACGTCTTCGTCATCGACTCGCGCAAGGATGCGCGCGCGGCTTCGGCCGGCGCCATCCTGATCACGCGCCTGATGAAACGCGGGGCGGCGGGCATCGTCACCGATGGCGGCTTCCGCGATTCCCCCGACCTCGCGGAGCTCGATTTCCCGACCTATCAGGTGCAGCCCTCGGCGCCGACCAACCTGACGCGCCACCATGCCATGGACCTCAATGTGCCCATCGGCTGCGGCGACGTCGCCGTCTATCCCGGCGACATCATCGTCGGCGATGGCGAAGGCGTGGTCGTGATCCCGGCGGGCATCGCCAACGAGATCGCCGACGAAGCCTACGCGATGACCCAGTTCGAGAATTTCGTCGAGGAGCAGGTGCGCGCGGGCCGCACGATCTTCGGTCTCTATCCGCCCGACGAGAAGACCCGCGCCGAGTTCGAAGCCTACAAGGCCAAACAGAAAAAGTAGCGAAACATCCAACCAAACCGATCGACAGGAGGAAATCATGCGTAAATCAGGAGTGCTTCTGGGGACGATGCTGCTGGCATCGGCGGCCTTCATGCCGGAGGCGTTTGCCAAGTCCACCCTGCGTCTGGGCACCGTGCTGGCGCCGAACGATCCGCTGATCACCGCCGCGCAGCAGATGAAGCGCGACGTCGAGCGCCGGACCAACGGCAATGTCGAGATCCAGGTCTTCCCGAGCTCGCAGCTCGGCGACACTCAGAACATGATGGACCAGGCCCAGGCGGGTGCGAATGTCGGCACCTTCGTCGAGGGCTCGCGCATCAGCCCGTTCGTGCCGGAGTTCAACGTGCTGGTGGCGCCCTATGCCTTCAGCAACGTCGACGAGCTGGCCAAGTTCGTCGAGACGCCGACCTTCGCGGCGTGGAACGACCAGCTTAAGGCGAAGACCGGCCTCACCCTGCTGTCCTTCAACTGGTACCAGGGCGCGCGCCACATGCTGACCAAGAAGCCGGTGGCCACACCGGCCGATCTGCGCGGCGTGCGCATCCGCACCATCGGCGAGCCGCTGTGGATCAAGACCATCGGCGCCATGGGCGCGGTGCCGACGCCGATGGCCTGGGCCGAGGTCTACCCCTCGATCCAGACCGGCGTGATCGACGGTGCCGAGGCCCAGCCCTCGGCCATCCGCGGCGCCAAGCTGTTCGAGGTGGTCAGCCACATCACGCTGACCGAGCACATCTACCTGATGAGCGGCCTGATCGTCAGCGACAAGTGGCTGCAGTCGCTGCCGGCCAATGACCGCGCGGTGGTCATGGAGGAGGCCAAGAAGGCCGGCGCCATGGCGCTCAAGACCAACAAGGACCAGGCCGACGAGATCTTCAAGGAGATCGCCGGGCGCGGCGTGAAGGTCAACAAGATCGACACCGCGCCGTTCCGCGCCGCGGTGCAGCCGGTCTATACCGAGCTGGGCCTGACCAACATGGTGGCCGCCGCGCGCAAGGCGATCGGCCAGTAAACGTCGAAGACCCCGCGCAGGACCGTCCTGTGCGGGGTTCTCCCTGGGGACGGGATCGTCATGTTCGCTGTGTTTCTTGAGCGCCTGCGCTGGGTGGAGCGCGCCGTCGCCGGCACTCTGCTGGTCGTCATCGTGGGGCTGGTCATCGTCTCCACCGCTACCCGCTACATGGGCTATCCCCTGATCTGGTCGATCGAGGTGACGCAGGCCCTGTTCGTCTGGCTCTGTGTCTTCGCCGCCGATCTGACCTTGCAGCGCCTCGGCCATTTCAGCGTCGACATGTTTGCCAACATGCTGCCGAAACGGCCGCGGCAGATCCTGGAAGTCGTCAATGTCCTGATCGCCGGGGCTTTGCTCGCCACCCTGGCCTTTTACGGCATCATCTTCGCGAAGTTCACCGGCATGCGGCCGCTGCCCATGACCGGCGTGAGCTCAGCCTGGGCCACCGGCGCGCTGCCGGTCGGCTTCGTCCTCATGCTGATCACCCTGGTCGAGCATCTCGGCGCGCGCCTCAAGGGCCGCGCGCCGGTGGCCGACACCTCCGAGCCGCGTGAGGTGATGTGATGCTCACGCTCATCGGAATCCTGTTCACCCTTTTCCTGATCATCAATCTGCCGGTGGCCTTCGCCCTGGCACTGGCGGCGTCGCCGGCTTTCCTGTTCGGCGACTACATGCCGACCAGCGTCGCCATCGAGCGCATGTACGGGGTGACGCAGTCCTTCCCGCTGCTCGCGGTGCCGTTCTTCATCCTCGGCGGCAATCTGATGAACACCACCGGGATCACCGAGCGGCTGCTGCAGTTCGCCCGGCTGCTCACCGGCTGGATGGCCGGCGGCCTTGCCCAGGTCTCGGTGGTGCTGAGCATGCTGATGGGCGGCATCTGCGGCTCGGCCGTGGCCGATGCGGCGATGGAGGCCCGTCTGCTCGGCCCGGCGATGCTCAAGCGCGGCTACTCCAAGGGCTACACCGCCTGCGCCATCGCCTTCAGCTCGGTGATCACCGCCACCATCCCGCCGAGCATCGGCCTGGTGCTGTTCGGCTTCGTCAACGAGGTCTCGGTCGGCAAGCTGCTGCTCGGTGGTGTCATTCCGGGCCTCCTGATGACAGCCGTCATCATGGGAGTCACCGGCTACCTGGCGCGCAAGCACGGCTACAAGCCCGAGCTCGACCGCAAGCCGACCCTGCGCGAGCTCGGCACCAGCGCCCGGCAGTGCTTCTGGGCCCTGATGTTCCCGATCTTCCTGCTGGCCGGGTTCCGCTTCGGCGCCTTCACGGCGACCGAGGCCGGTGCGGTCGTGGTGCTCTACGCCCTCGTCGTTGGTGTCGCCATCTATCGCGAGCTGACCTGGAAGACCTTCATGGAGGCGGTCAACCACTCCGTGACCGATACCGGCATGGTGATGCTGATCATCATCATGGCCGCCGCGCTGGGCCACGTGATCATCCTCGAGCAGGCGCCGCAGGCTTTCAGCGAACTGCTGCGCAGCTTCGACAACGCCTACGTCACGCTCTTCGTCGTGCTGTTCATCCTGTTCGTCGCCGGCATGATCATGGAGGCGACGGTCAACGTCCTGCTGCTCACCCCGCTGCTGGTGCCGGCCCTGATCGACCAGGGCTGGGACCCCGTGCATGTCGGCGTGGTGATCGTCATCCTGATCACCTTCGGCGGCAACACGCCGCCGGTGGGCGTGATCATGTACACGGTCTGCGGCATCCTGAAGTGCAGCTTCGAGGAGTTCGTCAAGGTCTCCATCCCCTTCATCGTGGCGATGGTGGTCTTCCTTTCGGCTTTGGCGGTGATCCCGCAATTCGTATTGCTGCTGCCGAACTGGCTGATGTAAGCCAGTCCGGCCCTCGCATCGTCTTTCACCATGAGAAAGAGCCGTCCCCTGAGATGGGGACGCTCAGACGCCTTGTCCAGAGGCCCGCACAATTAAGGCACGGAATCGGCCTTATTGGACACGTTGCACAGGGCTATGTGCAAGGCTGGCGGGAATCTCCGCGTCGAATCAAGGGAGCGGAATCGGCCGGCCCCCTCTGCCCCAAAAAAGACAAAAAGGGCAGACCAAGGACTTAGCCGGCGTGCCTGGTTTCCATCGTAGTCAGACCACGCTCTGGTGGCGGGCGATGCAGGTGCGCAGAACCTCGTCGCCGTCCTTCTTCCACCAGTTGTTGGTGGAGAAGATCTCGACCTCGCACTGGCCGGCGAAGCCCGTGGCCTCGACCCAGCCGCGGATCTTCGGGATGTCGATCACGCCATCGCCCATCATGCCGCGGTCGAGCAGCAGGTCGGTGGTGGGGACGAGCCAGTCGCAGACATGGAAGGCGAGCACCCGCTTGCCGGCGCGTTTGATCTGCGCCTCGAGCTCCGGGTCCCACCAGAGATGATAGATGTCGACGGCGACACCGACACCGTCGCCCAGCGCGTCGCAGATGTCGTTGGCCTGGCGCAGCGTGTTCACGCAGGCCCGGTCGGCGGCGTACATCGGGTGCAGCGGCTCGATGGCCAGCGGCATGTTGTTGGCCCGCGCGTAGGGCAGCAGGGCGGCGATGCCGTCCTGCACCTGCTGGCGGGCGTCGGCGATGTCCTTCGAGCCGCCGGGCAGCCCGCCGACCACCAGCACCAGGCACTTTGCGCCCAGCGCCACGGCCTCGTCGACGCAGCGCCGGTTCTCCTCAATGGCCTTCTGCCGTCCGGCGGCATCGGGGGCGGGAAACATGCCGCCGCGGCACAGGCCGGAGACCTCGAGGTCGTGCGTCCTGATCAGCTTCGCGGCCTTGTCGACACCGCATTCATGGAGCTTGTCGCGCCAGGGCGCGATGCCGCCGATGCCGTGCCGGGCGCAGCCCTCGATCACCTGCTCCAGCGACCACTGCTTGACGGTCGCCGTGTTGATGGAGAGGAGGGATTTGTCTTTCGACAGGTTGCGCATTTACCCCTCACCCGCTCGCTGCCGCTCGCGACCTCTCCCGCAAGAGGAGAGGTTTACTTGTAGCGCATCCACTAACCCTCTCCCCTTGCGGGAGAGGGTGCGAGCGAAGCGAGCGGGTGAGGGGTAGCTTCACGCCTCAACCCCACGCGTGGCCATGACCCGCTTCATCCGTGCCGATGCCTTTTCGGGGTCGAGCAACAGACCGGCCGCGTCGGCGAGGCGGAAGAGCTCGGCCAGATGGAGGGGCGAGCGCGTGCTTTCCTGGCCGCCGAGCATGGTGAAGTGGTCCTGGAAGCCGTTGAGATAGGCGAGGAAGACCACGCCCGTCTTGTAGAAGCGCGTCGGCGCCCGGAAGATGTGACGCGACAGCGGCACGGTGGGCCCGAGGATGTCGTGGAAGGTCTTCTCGTCTCCGCGCGTCAGAGCCCCCAGCGCCGCCGCCGCCGCCGGCGCGATCGGATCGAAGATGCCGAGCAGCGCGTCCGAATAGCCCTCCTTGTCGCCGGCGATGAGCTCGGCGTAGTTGAAGTCGTCGCCGGTGTACATGCGCACGCCCTTGGGCAGGCGCCGGCGCATGGCGATCTCCTTGTCCTTGTCGAGCAGCGAGACCTTCACGCCATCGACCTTTTTGGCGTTGGCGGCGATCATCTCGACGGCAATATCCATCGCCTTCATGTGGTCGGCAAAGCCCCAGTAACCGGCCAGTGCCGGGTCGAACATCTCGCCCAGCCAGTGGATGATCACCGGCTCCTTCACCTGCCCGAGAATGCGGCCATAGACCTTGAGATAGTCGTCCGGCTTCTTCGCCGCCTTCACCAGGGCGCGGCTGGCCATCAGGATGATGCGTCCGCCGGCCTTCTCGACGGCCGAGCACTGCTCCTCGTAGGCGCGGATCACGTCGTCCAGCGTCACGCTGGCACCGGCTTCGAGATGGTCGGTGCCGGCTCCGCTGGCGACCACGGCGCCTGGCGTGCCCTTGGCCGCTTCGACGCTGCGTTTGATCAGCTCCAGCGCGTTCTTCCAGTCGAGCCCCATGCCGCGCTGGGCCGTGTCCATCGCCTCGGCCACCGCCATGCCCAGGCCCCAGAGATGCTGGCGGAAGGCGATGGTGCGCTCCCAGTCGATGCTGATGTCGAGCCACGGGTCGTTGTCGGCCAGCGGGTTCGGCACCACATGCGCCGCCGCGTAGGCGATGCGGCTGAACGGCGGCCTGGCCGCGGGAAAGGCGCGCGGCGCCCTGGTCGTGTAGGCGGCAAGGGCGCCGCCGGAGGTGGGGAGTTTGAGTGTCGGCATCACCGTCTCCGTTAGCCCCTCTCCGCGCGTGGCGGGGAGAGCGACTGTGTTGTGTGTCAAGCAGCTTGCCAAGGCCGTTGGTCGCGGGCGATGGCGTTGAGGATGACCAGGAGCTTGCGCATGCAGGCTGTGAGAGCCACCTTTGCGGGCTTTCCA
>Ga0164290_1000610_pt1 | contig 102263 bp, 77 predicted proteins | sample Micstemetagenome_FD_108782 | JGI IMG/M metagenome (GOLD analysis project Ga0164290, IMG submission 108782) | Contaminated culture microbial community from soil near Moab, Utah, USA - Microcoleus steenstrupii SON62 (Illumina Assembly) | ecosystem: Environmental > Terrestrial > Soil > Soil crust...
GTACCGCGTCATCCAGGAGCAGCTCAATAATATCGTGAAATATGCAGAGGCGGTGCACGTTACGGTTCATCTCGAATACCTGAACGGCAGGCTGGAGGTACTGGTTGCAGATGATGGCCTGGGCTTCGATTTTTCACTTCAGACAACAGGTATCGGGTTAAAGAACATCCGGAGCCGCGTAGAGGCCTATCGTGGTCGGATGGAAGTACAGACCGCACCGGCTGCCGGTTGCCGGCTCCAGATTTTTCTTCCGGGCGAAACGATCGTCTGATCGGGAGGTACTCCGCCAGAGGCCGGCGGAATTTTCCCATTTTTTCCTGTTCTTTTTCCCATGGATGCGCCAGGCGGCTGCTCTAGCTTGCAGGAAAAGCGAATCGTATGAGCCAGTACATCGATGACATCTACCAGTATTGCGATCAGTGGTGCGCCCGTTGCCCTTTTACAGAACGCTGCGCCGTGTACACCGGATTCAGAAATGCAGGTGAGGTAAGCGACCCGAAAGATCCCGAGTTCTGGAAGCGGACCCTGCAGCATTTCTGTGAAGTACACAACCTGCCTCCCGATGCCTTCGAGGTGGAAGTGCTTGCCCCTGAGGGAGATGAACTTGCGGAAGTAGAGCAACAGGCGGAAGAAGCGGAGCGCCGATTGCAGCAGCATGCGCTGGTGCAGGCTGCAGACTGCTTTAGTGAAAGAATGGCGGCATTGCTCGACAACCGCGAATTATGGATGGGTAAAGGACGTGTGCTGGCAAGGGAGGCTACGCTCGGTCTGAAAACCGACAAGCAGTGCCGGACCGAGATCCAACGTATTGCGGAATGCTATGACGTACTCTGTTGGTACCATCCCCTGATCTGCGTCAAGGCCCGTGAAGCGGCCGGTGCCCTTCAGAGCCGTCCGGAAGAGGCGCTGGAGCCGGGTTCCGGCGCACAGGGAACTGCCAAGGTGCTGCTGCTGGCAGCCGAAAAAGCACGGGAAGCCTTACTGGAGTTTTCGGAGCATTTCCCTGGAGAGGAAGAAGTGCTGCCCCTGCTGGCTGGTCTTGAGCGAATCAGCCGTCAGGCGGAAGCGACTTTTTGCTTCGCCCGCGCCTTCGTGCGACCCGGTTTCGATGAAGTTGAGATCGCAGCAGCTTCCTGATACCGGTGGCCAACGTTTCCTACTCTTCCTCGCCCGAATTTTTCCATGCCGAAAGCACGGCCCAGGCTTGTTGTGTGACCACCTTCTTCCGGAAAAGCCTGGCGTCGGGTGACCGCACTTCCACCAGGTTGCCGCGGCGCTTGCCGCTTTCAACAGGCACGGGAAGAAAATGACCGCGTTTCTGTTCCACAAATACGTACTCCTGACTGCCATAACGCACAACCGCTTCTTCGGGTAATGCCTGCACTTCCGTTTCCGCCAGCAGCACGGTGGCCGTGAGGAACATTCCGGGTTTCAGATCGGGAGGCATGCGCTCGAAATGGCAATGCACGATACCGCTGCGGTTTTCGTCTACGTTCCGCGTGATGAGCAGCACCTCCGCACCATAGGCGGTCTGCGGTTCGTCAACAAATCGTACCAGCACCCGCTGGCCGATACGCAGCCGGTTGATGTCTTTTTCGAATACGGTCAGCGCAGCATGGATATCAGACGGGTTGATCAGTTCGAAGAGCACTTCCTGCGGTTGCACGTAGCGGCCGATGTTGACATTGACACGCGAGACAAAACCATTGATCGGCGCCGGTATGGCAACCTGCCGCGAAAGGCTTCCGGCAGCGAGCCGCGCCGGATCGAGGTGCACGAGCCGCAGCTTTTCGGCAAGGGCACTGGTTTGTACCTGCATGCTCTGATAATCGGCCCGGGCTTGCTGCAGCACTTTGTCGGCGGCTGTTTTGCTTTCGTTCAGGCTTCGCTGCCGCTCGTAATCGAGCCGGAGTTGCTCCAGCCGCGTTCGGGCTATGAGGTAATCTTGCTGTAGTTGCACCAGCGCAGCGTCTTCTACCACGGCAATTGCCTGTCCGCGCCGTACGTGCATACCCGGAAGCAGGTGCGTTTTCTTGAGGTATCCGCCCAGCGGGAAGCTCACCGAAACGATGTTCTGCGGAGGCACGTCCACCACGCCATGCAATTCGAGCGTATCGTTGATACGCGTAAGGGAGAATCTGCCCGTGCCTATTCCGGCATTCCGGATCTGGCTGTCTGTAAGCCGGATTTTGCCGGATATAATGGCCGGCGATTGCGGCGAGGGGCTGCTTTCCGTTCCGGTCTTACAGGAACCGAGCGAAAGCGCCAGTATAAATACGGATACAGGAGAAGCGTGTTTCATGTTGGAGCATTAAGGTTGTTGATAATAGGCGAGGTGTATGGAAGCCTCATTGTATTCCTTTATCGCTTCCAGCCGGGCAAGCCGTATCTGAAGCGACTGCTGAACGAGCTGGTTCCATTGCAGGTAATCATACTGTCCGCTGCCGAAACCGTTGCGGGCGCTTTCGAGCAGCGTACGTGCATGTTTGAGCCCGGCGCTGTCATAGTAGGTGAGCGCCCTGGCGGCACGCCGGCGGACTTCCTCCCAATGCTGCTGCTCCCGGGTAAGTGCCCATTGCCCCTGCTCGGCCTGGAGTCGGGCTACTTGCTCCTGGAGTTGCGCTGCACGGATGCGGTTACGGGCGGCGCGATTGAAGAGGGGTAGCGCAACACCCGCCTGCACCGTCTGGAAGCGGTAGCTGCCGCCGAAGTATTTCTGGTTCATGCCGTCGGTACTTTGCCAGCCACGCAGCGACTGGTTGCTGTAGCCAACGGTTGGTTCAGGACTGAGCCGGTTCTTTTCGAGAGTTGTATGGGTTTCGGCTATCCGCACCTGTTGTTCCAGTAAAAGCAGTTCGGGATGCGAGCGGACTTCCCCGGGTGTTCCGGCCGTTTCAAATCGAACCTGCAGGTAGGAGGGAAGCAGCAATGAGTCGGTGGAAAGCAATACCTGCAGGCGCAACTGCTCCATCCGGATGTCGGCGTAAAGCTGCATTCGCTGCACGTTCAGGCCTTCCCGGAGCGCCTCTGTGCCGGCCCGTTCCAGCGCGTTGGTCTCACCCGCCTGCAGGCGCCGGAGCGCCGCCGCTGCCGCGCCGGCCTGGAGCGTGTCGAGGCTGGCAAGGAGTGCGTCTCGCTCCAGCAGGTCCACCATCCGGTAGAAGCTGCGTTGCACTTCCCTTGTCAGTTCGCGCTCCCGGAGCAGCACGAGCTGCTGTGCCGCCTTCAGCTGTGCTTCATAGTGGGCTGTCTGCCTCCGGTACACCACCGGCAGGCTAAAAGGCTGAACGATGTCGAAGCGCGTATCGTTCTGCAGGCTGTTGATTTGTCCGTATTCGGCCTGGAACTGGGTGCGCGGAAGTTCATACACATGTGCCTTTAGTTGTTTCCAGTAATCCGCTTCACGACGGGTGGCCTGCAGGCTTCGGTTTTGGGCCTGTGCCCTGGCTACCATCTTATCAAGCGGCAGGCGGCTGCCCTCCGGCTGCGCACCGGCACAAAAGGGTAATAAGGGCAGCAACAAAACAAAGGTCTTCATTGCAGGGAAAGTGGGTTTTGATTGTCGGGTGAAAACGTACAGCACCGGAAGTACCAGCAATGTCAGGAGGGTTGCGGTGATCAAACCTCCGATAACCACCGTTGCGAGCGGTCGCTGCACTTCGGCCCCGGCACCCTGGCTCAGGGCCATGGGTAAGAATCCGAGGGATGCTACCGCGGCGGTCATGAGTACGGGTCGCAAGCGGGCACGTGTTCCATCCAGAACTACCTGCCGGAGGTCGGCGCCCGGAAGGGCCTGCAGCCGCTTGAATTCGGACAGCAGCACGATGCCGTTAAGTACGGAGACGCCAAAGAGTGCGATAAAGCCGACGCCTGCCGAAATGCTGAAGGGCATACTCCGCAGCCATAGGGCCAGGATGCCGCCCAGGGCCGAGAGCGGGATGGCACTGAAAATCAGGAGTCCATCTTTCAGGGAGCGAAAGGCGAAGTAGAGCAGGAGCAGGATGAGTGCCAGCGCCACAGGCACAGCAACAGAAAGGCGTTGCCGGGCCTGCACGAGGTTCTGAAATTCGCCGCCATACAGGATGTAGTAGCCGGGAGGAAGACGAAGTTGGCGCTCGGTTCGTTGCTGAAGCTCCTGCACCACACTTTCAACATCCCGGCCCCGCACATTGAATCCGACGGAAATACGCCGCCGTGCATCTTCACGCTGTATCTGGTTGGGGCCTTCCTGTATTTCTACGGTGGCCAGCTGATAGAGGGGCACCTGCGTGCCCGCCGGTGTAGTCACCAGCAAACCGCGGATATCAGACAAATCCTGCCTTTGTGCCGGCTCCAGGCGAACCACGAGGTCGAAGCGGCGCTCGTTTTCGTAGATCATTCCGGCGCTTTCGCCGGCAAATGCGGTCCGGATGATCCGGTTTACGGCGGCGATACTGAGGCGGTGCAGCGCGATCGCTTCCCGGTTGAAACGGATCACGATCTGCGGCAGGCCCGTAACGGTCTCCACGTAAATGTCTTCGGCACCTTTTACACTGCCGGCAAGAGCTCCGGCTTTTTGTGCCAGCGCCGCCAGCGTGTCGAGGTTCTCACCGAAGATCTTGCACACCACATCCTGCCGTCCTCCCGTCATCAGCTCATTGAACCGCATCTGTACCGGGTATTGAAAGCCCGTCGTCACGCCCGGCACATCGGCCAGCTTCCGGCTCATTTTCTCCGCCAGTTCATCGAAACTGCTGGCCGAAGTCCATTCTTTTTTGTCTTTGAGGATAACCATCATGTCGGCCGCCTCAATGGGCATGGGATCCGTCGGAATCTCGCCACTGCCGATCTTGGTAACGACTTTTTCCACCTCCGGAAAATGATGCTTCAGGATGCCCGCCGTTTTGCGCGTCGCCTCGATGGTGGTGGGTAGAGAACTTCCCGTCAGCACCCGGGTATCTACGGCAAAATCACCTTCCTCCAGGCGCGGAATGAACTCACCGCCGAGCGTCGTCAGCAACCATACGGAAGCCCCAAAGAGCAGTGCGGCGCTTGCGATGATGGCCTTCGGATAGCGGAGGGCGCTTTGGAGGAGCGGTTCGTACCGGCGCTGTAGCCACCCAAGTGCGCGGTCGGCATAGGTGGGTCCGGTGCGGGCGCGCCGACCGATACCCAAGGCGGTCATCATGGGTACGTAGGTGAGCGAGAGTACAAACGCGCCGATGAGGGCAAAAGAGACGGTTTGTGCCATCGGCCGGAACATCTTTCCTTCGATACCCGTCAGCGACAGCACCGGCAGGTAAACGGTCAGGATGATGATCTGTCCGAACACCGCCGCGCCCATCATGCGGCGCGACGACTCTGTAACCGTTTCGTTGATGTCTGCCCGCGTAAATCCGCCACGATTTTCGGACGGGCGTAACCGGTGCAGACCGTGCAACACGGCTTCCACGATGATCACCGCTCCGTCTACGATCAGTCCGAAGTCGAGCGCACCCAGACTCATCAGGTTGCCGCTCACGCCAAAAATGCGCATGCAGATCAGTGCAAAAAGCAGGGCAAGCGGAATGACGGAGGCGACAATGAGTCCCGCCCGCAGGTTGCCGAGGAACAGCACCAGCACAAAGACCACGATCAGCGCACCCTCGAGCAGGTTGGTCTTCACGGTAGAGATGGCATTGTTGACCATTTTGGTGCGGTCGAGGAAGGGTTCTATCACCACACCCTCGGGCAGGCTTTTCTGGATACGGGCGATGCGCTCCTTCACGACGCGGATGACTTCGGCTGAATTGCCTCCCTTCAACATCATCACCACGGCGCCTGCCACTTCGCCTTCGTCGTTATAGACCATGGCGCCGTAGCGGGTGGCATGACCGGTACGTACTTCCGCGACGTCCCGTATAAATACGGGAATGCCGCCGGGAAGGTTCCGCACGATGATGCGGCCGATATCTTCCGGCGATTGTGCCAGTCCCTCACTTCTGATGAACAGGGCACTTTTTCCTTTCTCGATATAGGCACCTCCCGTATTCTGGTTGTTCTGCGCCAGCGCTTCGAACAGGTCGTTGATGGACAACCGGAAACTATGCAGCCGCGCCGTGTTGACGGCTACCTCATACTGCTTCAGGTGACCGCCAAAGCTGCTGACATCGGCCACACCCGGCGTGCCGAGCAACTGGCGGCGGATGATCCAGTCCTGGATCGTGCGCAGTTCCATCGCATCATACTTCGCCTCATAGCCTTTCCGGGCCCTGACGGCATATTGAAAGATCTCACCCAGCCCGGTTGTAACGGGTGCCAGCTCCGGGTTGCCGGCGTCGGGGGGGATTTGTTGCCGGATTTGCTGCAGCCGCTCACTGACCTGCTGCCGGGCCCAGTATACATCGGTGTCGTCGCTGAAGACCAGCGTCACCAGCGAAAGGCCAAATCGCGAGAAAGAGCGCATTTCGATAAGACCGGGGATGCTGGACGTCGCCTGCTCCACCGGGAAGGTGATGAGGCGCTCGACTTCGGGCGCCGCCAGCGAAGGCGATTGCGTGATCACCTGCACCTGGTTGTTGGTAATGTCGGGAACGGCATCTACAGGGAGACCGCTTGCTGCAAAGATGCCCCCAACCACCAGCGCCAGGGTGAACAGGGCGATGAAGAGCTTATTGTGTACGCTGAAGCGAATGATGGTGGAAAGCATGGGACGATTAGCTGATTGGCTGATTAGCAGATTAGCTGATGTGCAGATGTGCAGATGTGCTGATATGCGGGCGGATGATGGGATTGGCCGATGGGATGCCTTGAATCAGTATGCAGGCAGACATGATGCTGCGTGGCAGCTGGATGGCTGCAAGGATTGCAAGCCATGGCCGGGCCGCCACAGGGTGGCCGGATGATTCGGGAGGCAGGGAGATTTCAGGCGCGTGGGGGCTGAAAAACGGTACGGCCGGGTGCCGGAGGAACGGCAGCGTCTTCGGCGGGCGGGAACCGGTTATCGCAAAAGAACTCCTGCGGGGGGAGCAGGATTATCTGGCAGGAAGGGAGGGTGACCGGCGAGGCCGTAGCCATACAGTTCTCCGAAGTTTTGAACGGAAGCTGCATGTCGCGTTCATAGTCATCGTCTTTCGGATCGCCATTGAAATAATGCAGGCTCAGAAACGCAAGAAAACTGATATGCCGGTCTTCGGCCCTGTGCTCCGAGAAATGCTGCCACACCACCGGCAGCTTCAGGAGCTGGTGGGCTTCAGTGGCCGCCAGGAAGTATACGGCCAGAAAGATATAGGCGATACGGCGCTGCACGGGGCAAAGGTAATGGGAGAATGGAAGAATGGGGTGATGGTATTGGGAATTAGGAATTGGGTATTGGGTATCGGGAATTGAACGGAGTGGGTAAGTAACCGGCTTCACGAATAGCGCAAGAAACCAACAGACTCTACTACGAAAACGTTCGTCCTTTGATTTGCACAATCCATCCCCTTTTCCTCCCGGTCATACAGAATGGAATGCACTTCCCGTTCCATTTGTGCCACCTTACGACATATTTCGTATAACCAACCGTTTTCTATGAGACTTCACCGCAACACCCTTTTCCTTGTCTTCGTGCTGCAACTGTTTGCCGGCGCCGCCCGGGCGCAGCAGGCATCGGTGACCGGCTTCGTGCGCGACAGCAGCAACGCGAAAGCCCTCCAGTATGCCACCATAGAGCTTTTTGCCGGCTCTGATACTGCCCGGTCGCTTCGTTCGGTTTATACCAACGGCATGGGCCGTTTCAGCATCAACGGGCTCGATAGCGGCCAATACCTGCTCATCGTATCGCATACCGGATACGGAGAGCAGCAGCGTACCCTGCGGCTGGCCCGCGGGGAAGCACTTTCGCTCCCGGAACTGCAACTGGTTCCGGCTGCGGCACAATTGCAGGGGGTGGTCATCCGCTCCCGTAAGCCGCTCGTAGAGCAATCCGACGACAAGATCGCCTACAACGTGGCAGCCGACCCGGTGGCCAAAACCGAAACCGCCATCGACATACTGCGCCGCACTCCTTTTGTGGCGGTAGACGGAGACGGTAATGTAACGGTCAACGGACAAAGCAATTTCCGGGTGCTGCTCAATGGCCGCGAGACAGCCATGTTTGCGCAGAATGTGAAGGAAGCCCTGAAAGGCTTTCCGGGTGCCCTGATCGTAAAGATCGAAGTGATCACCAATCCCTCTGCGAAGTACGACGCGGAAGGTGTGGGCGGTATCATCAACATCATCACCCAGAAAAAAATCGTGGGCTACAATGGATCTGTAAACACCTACTACAATGCCAACGGCTGGTGGAACGCCAACACCAACTTCAGCGCCAAGTATGGCAAACTGGGCTTCACGGTGTATTATGGCTCGGGCGGCGGCATCAACGTGCCCGGCACCAACCGCACTACCACCACGCCCAACCTGCCCGGCAGCGCTTTCGCGAAGCGTGAGTTGTATGGCCGGCGCGTACTGAACAATTTCTGGAACTTCGGCAATGCGGAACTGAATTATGAACTAGACTCCCTGAATGCTGTGAGTGTGTATGCCAATGTGAGCGGGGGCAACAACCGTAACCGCAACGACCAGACCATCACCACAAGCTACAACGATGGAAGGCCCGATTCGGTAAGTCTTTTTCAGATCGACAGCCGGAATGTCAATCCGACCCGCAGTGTCGGCGCCGACTACACCCGCAAGTATGCCACAAACAAGGAACGAGAGTTCAGCCTGCGGCTGAACGGAGAGTTCGGAATCAGCGACCTGCACAACCTGAGCGCGCAGGACAACCCGGTTCAACCCGACCGTTATGTACTCAACAACAGCGAGTCGGTGAACCGGCAGTACACCCTGCAATCGGATTATGTGCATCCGTTCCGGAATGGTCAAAAGCTCGAAGGCGGCCTCAAGGCCATCCTGCGCCGGGCTTCCTCCGACTTCCGCAGCCTCGACCGGACAACGCCCCTGGAGGAGTACAAGATCAACCCGGGCAACACCGATTACTTTGATTACGACCAGGACGTATACAGTGCCTATGCCTCCTGGAGTTTCAAGGTGAAGAAGGCCAGCTTCCGCCTCGGCGGCCGTTTTGAGCATACCGAGATCGATGGCAATTTTGCATCGGGTACGCGCCGGGTGCGGCAGGCGTACAGTAACCTGCTGCCGAACCTGCAGGTCAGTACGAAAACCGGTCCGGTGAACCTGGTGTTCAACTTCAGCCAGCGGATCCAGCGGCCCTTTATCTGGAACCTCAATCCCTTCGTCAACAACAACGACAAACTCAATATTTCCTTCGGCAACCCCGACCTGCAGCCGCAACTCATCCATAGCCTGTCGGCCCAGGCCCGGATGAGCAAGGGGGGCACGTTCTTCGGACTCACGGTGAACGGAACCTACAGCGACAATATGATCGTGCAGTTTACCACCTTCGACCCGGCCACCGGCATCAGTGCTACCACCAGCGGCAACCTGGGCCGCGAGTGGGGGCTCAACCTGAGCGGTAACATCAATGCCCGGATCAGCGATAAGTTCAATGTTTCGGCCAACGGCAACATCCGCTTCGCCCGCGTCGAGAACCGAGCCGTTAAGGGCCAGCGTACGGGCGGCTATGGCGGCAATGCGAACATCAATGCCAATTACAATTTCAATAAACGCTACTATGCCTACGGTTATTGGGGTTATTTCCGGCAGCCTGTAACCTTTCAGACCCAATATCCGTTCAACCTGTGGTACGGTATCGGCGGCGGGGTCAAGTTTTTTAAGGAGAAGGTCAACCTTTCGCTGGGTGTGGCGTCTTTTCTGGAGAAAGAGCGCGATTTCGTGCTGCTTACCCGCGACCCTGCCTTCACCACGCGCAGTGTGTCGCGGATACCGTTCCGGGCACTCTCGCTGGGCCTGACCTGGAACTTCGGTAAGCTCACCGAGAATGTTTCGAAGAAGAAAGGCGTGTCGAACGACGATCTCGTAGCCCGTGGCAGTAACTAAAGAGTTTTTCGCAATAAGCCAATCAGACGAAGCCCCGTTCCCGGGGCTTCAATTATTTCCGGAAGCTTCTGGCCTGGTGCCGATTTTCACAGCGGGCCGGTCAACCCTTTTTGCCTGCGTTTAAAGGCTGCTTTCTGCGTTCAGCGAAATGGCGCAGTTGCACAGGCTTCCCGCGCTTATTTTGTGTGATGCCCGACAATGTAAAAAGTGCAGCCACTTACTGGTGGTGTCAACTGCTGGGATGGACCGGTATGATCGCGATAGAAATGGTAAACTATACCTTCTTCATCGTCCGGAAATTCGATCTCGCAATTCTGACTTATTTCCTGCTTTGTGGCGCACTCGGGCTGCTGCTTACCCATATTTTCCGCCGCCTTTTGCCGGCAGGTCGCCTGTTTTCCATGCCGGTTACCCGCATCTGGTTTACCGCTTTCGGGGCCACCCTCCTGATTGCCCTGCTCATGGTCGTCTTTTCCGAAACCATTTTCTTGCTGTTGGGCTTCCGGAAAGAGGGAACGGTACTGCTCCGTCCGCTCGAGCTGGTTAGCTATGTGATGAACTGGATGCGCTATGTGGGCGTCTGGATTATTATCTATTTTTTATACCGGTTGCTCCGGCAGAATGCAGAGATCAGGAACGAAAAACTGCTGTTCGAAAACATCGCCAAAACCACGGAACTCGAGCTGCTGAAGATGCAGCTCAACCCCCACTTTCTATTCAACGCGTTGAACAGCATCAAGGCGCTGGTGCTCCTTCATCCGCAGAAAAGCCGTGATGCCATAGTAACGCTGAGCGAATTGCTGCGCTTCACGCTTCAGTATGGTAAAAGCCGCTACGTGCCCCTTCAGTCGGAATGGGAGGAAGTGCAGAAATACCTGCAGCTGGAGCAGCTGCGCTTCGGCGACCGCCTGCAAATCCAGGCCACCCTGGAGGTAGCGCTTGTTGCTGCACGCTTTCCCCCTGCCCTGCTGCTGACGCTGGTCGAGAACGCCATCAAACACGGGGTTGCCCGGCATCTGGGTAACCATACCATCGAGCTGCGGGCACAAAGCGTGGGTGCAGACCGGTTGCAGGTCGACGTGGTCAACACCGGAACCTATGCGCCGAAGGATTCGGAAGGTATCGGTTTGAAACATATCGTAAGGCGGCTCGAAGAACTTTATGGTCCGGATGCCTGTTTCACGATCGGGTGCAACGGAACGATGGTAACGGCAACACTGAAAATTCCATTGACTTATGCAAATTAAGAGCATCATCATCGACGATGAGTCCCTGGCACAGCTGGAGTTGAAAGAATTGCTGAAGAAACATTCCAACGTTCGGGTGCTTGCCTGCGCAGCCAACGCAGACGTGGCCATCGAGTTGATCCGGGAACACCGCCCCGACCTGATCTTTCTGGATATCAATATGCCCGGGAAATCGGGTTTTGCCTTGCTTGAAGAACTCGACGATGTGCCCTGGGTCATTTTCATTACGGCGCACGACCAGTTCGCCCTGCAGGCTTTTGAGGCCAATGCGCTCGATTACCTGCTGAAGCCCCTGAATCCTGACAGACTTCGGGAAGCCCTCGACAAAGTAAGCCGCCTGGTGGACCATGGCCGGAATGAGCAGCAAATGCCCATTGACCGGAAGATATTTATCAAGGACGGTGAGCGCTGCTACTTCGTTCCGCTCAGTGAGGTCTTTCTTATTGAAAGCGTTGGAAACTATGCCCGTTTTTTCTTTCAGCAACAACGCCCCCTGCTGCACCGCACGCTCAGCTACCTGGAGCAACGGCTCCCGGCTTCGCATTTTTTTCGGATCAGCCGCCAGTACATTGTCAACACCCAGTACATCCGGAACATTACGCCCGTTCACAACCACATGCTGTTGCTGGAACTTCATAGCGGACAACGCGTGGAGGTGAGCCAGCGGCAGTCGGCCCTGTTCCGCGAACTGATGGGCATCTGAAGGCGCTTGTTACTGCGTTGATCGACGAAATTCCGCGTTGCCGTAATAGGCCTTTTGTGGTACCGGCTGCCCGCCCACTTTTGTAGCGCACCAAAAAACTCCTTTATGAAAACGCAGGCACTACTGCTGGTTTCCACCCTGCTTCTTTTCTCTGCCTTTACCGACGACCCGGGCAAAAATATCCTGGGACGCTGGCGGGTTGATCGAACCTGCCTCGACAACACCACGAGGGCCATCATTCAATCGGTGCGTAAGGACAACGCTGCGCAGGCGGATCAGCTGGAACAGAACTTCGACCGCGTGAAAGACCTGGTGGCCGGTCTGGAGCTCCGGTTCAATGCTGATAAGACCTATGTCCTTGACGGGGCACAAGGGCCGCAATCAGGAACCTACAGCCTCAGCGATGACGGACAGGTTGTGTTGATGACCCCCGCCGACCGGCCTGCGCGGAAAGACCGGGTACTGGAGCTCACCTCGAGCCGCTTCCGTTTCATCCATGGCGAACGGGGAGACACGGTGCTTTTTACCCGCCCCTGAACGATTCGCTTTCCCGGTTTGCCGGAACAAATCCTGAGAATATGAAAAAAACGATTTTTCTTTTTGCCCTGATGCTTGCCCTGCTTCCTTCCTTCGGGCAACAGGCCAACACCGATGCTTTCTCCTGGCGAAAACTGGAAACCGAGCCCTATCCCGGAAAGCAGGACGATATCTGCTTCATCGATGAACGCAGGGGCTGGTATGTAAACGGCGGCGGCATTATCTATGCCACCACAGATGGCGGCCGCAACTGGGTGCGCTGCTTTCAGAAGCCGGGTACCTTTTTCCGTTGCATTGCCTTCCTGGACTCCCTGCGTGGCTTTGCCGGGAACGTGGGTACCGATTATTTCCCGAACGTGCAGGTTACCATTCCCTTGTACCGGACGGAAGACGGCGGACGTAGCTGGACGCCGGTTTCCTATGAAGGTCCTTATGTAAAAGGACTTTGCGCCATCGACGTGGTGCGGCAGCAATACATCAACCATGGACAGATCGGCTATCGCCACCTTATTTATGCCGTAGGCCGGGTGGGCAGTCCGGCAAACATGCTGGTATCGGTGGATGATGGCAAGACCTTTCGGGCGCGTTCGCTGGACGCCGACTGCCGCATGCTTTTCGATATCCGGATGCTCGACGCGAAAGTGGGCTTTGCGGCCGCGGCCACCTCGGACGACATCGCTCAGGCGCACGCACTGGTGCTGCGCACCCAGGATGGCGGAAACACCTGGACGAAATGCTTTCAGTCAGACCGGCCCTATGAAACCACGTGGAAGCTGTCATTCCCGGATCGCGATACCGGTTACGTCACCATCCAGAGCTACAACCCCGACCGGAACGTGAGCCGGCAGCGGATCGCTAAAACCACCGACGGCGGCAAAACCTGGAAGGAGTATGACCTTGTCGATGATTATATGGCCCGTCCGTTCGGCGTCGGCTTCATCAATGGACGGCATGGTTTCGTGGGCACGATGAACAGTGGCTATGAAACCAGCGATGGCGGCCTCAATTGGACGACAATAAAGCTGGGCAGGGCCTGTAACAAGATCCGCATCTACAAAACGCCTGCCGGCCGGGTGTATGGCTACGCGATAGGTGTGGATGTATGGGCCTTGCAAAATCCTTAAACCAAAGCATTATGAACAATAGCTGGTTCCTGTTGCTGCTCCTGCTGCTTCCGGCCTGCACCGGCCAGGTCGGTTAAGACTGCCGGCCCCTCCCGGCCATAGCCCGGATTCTTATACGCAATTCCGCTCCCATCGCGATTAGCCTGACCGGCATATCCCGTCAGCAGCTAATCGGCTAATCACCCTACCTTTGCCCCCATTTTCAGGAGGAATTTCATGGAGAATCGCTATAAGGAGTTCCGGCAGCTCAACCTGCCGGCCATCGAAAAGGAAGTGCTGGAGCGCTGGGCCCGCGAGCAGGCCTTTGAACGGAGCGTTGCCCTGCGGGAAGGCGCGGAGCCCTTTGTATTCTACGAAGGTCCGCCGAGTGCGAACGGTATGCCCGGCATCCACCATGTCATTTCCCGTACCCTGAAAGACCTGGTTTGTCGCTATAAAACCATGCAGGGCTTCCAGGTGCAGCGTAAAGGCGGATGGGATACCCATGGCCTGCCTGTGGAACTGGGGGTGGAAAAGGAACTCGGCATTACCAAAGAGGATATCGGTAAGTCCATCTCGGTGGCCGATTACAACCAGAAATGCCGCGAAGCGGTGCTCCGCTACAAAGACAAGTGGGATGATCTGACCACCAGGATGGGCTATTGGGTCGATCTGCAACAGCCCTATATCACGTTCACCAACGAATACATCGAGTCGCTGTGGTGGTGCCTGAAAGAGCTCTACAATAAGGGGCTGCTTTATAAAAGCGTGTCGATCCAGCCCTATTCTCCGGGCGCCGGCACGGGCCTCAGTTCGCACGAACTCAACCAGCCCGGCACTTACCGCGATGTCAAGGATACCTCTGCCACGGTACTCTTCAGGGCGGTCGACGACCGGTTTGGCGGGCTGGGAGACTACTACTATATGGCCTGGACCACCACCCCCTGGACCCTTCCTTCCAACCTGGGTCTGACCGTAGGTCCGGATATCGATTATGTGCTGGTGGACACCTTCAACCCCTACACCCACGAGCGGCAAAAGGTGGTGCTTGCCCACGCTCTGCTCCACAAGTATTTCAAGGCGGAGGGCGAAAATGGTGACTTTGACGCTTTTACCCCCGAACAAAAACTATTGCCCTGGCGGATTTTGGCTATGGTAAAAGGCCGCGAACTGGAAAACGCGAGGTACGAGCGCCTGCTGCCCTTCGCCGCCAACAGCCTTGAAGCCGTACAGGCCATTACTCCCGATGCGCAGCCCTGGCGTGTGCTGCTGGGCGACTTCGTGACCACCGAAGACGGTACGGGTATCGTGCACACCGCCCCCGCCTTTGGCGCCGATGACTTTAAAGTAGGCAAGAAATACAATATCGGCATCCTGACCCTGGTAGACCGTCAGGGCCGCTTTGTAGACGGCGTGGGCGAGTTCAGCGGCCGTTATATCAAGGATTATGCGGGTGAAGACGGCTACGTGGATGTGAATGTCGACATTTCGGTGCGCCTGAAGAAAGAAGGGCGTGCTTTCAAAGTCGAAAAGTACGAGCACAGCTACCCGCACTGCTGGCGCACCGACAAGCCGGTCATCTATTACCCGCTTGATGCCTGGTTTATCCGCACTACGGCCCTGCGTGAGCGGATGGTGGAGCTCAACAAGACCATCAACTGGAAGCCGGCCTCTACCGGCACCGGGCGTTTTGGCCAGTGGCTGGAAAACCTCGTCGACTGGGACCTCAGCCGCAGCCGCTATTGGGGCACTCCGCTGCCCATCTGGCGAACGGAAGATGGCTCGGAGGAGAAATGCATCGGTTCCATTGAAGAGCTGAACGCCGAAATCCGGAAGGCAAGTGAGGTGCTGGGCGGTGATGTCAATAAGAACTATCTCCACGATGGCATTCTCGATCTGCACAAGCCCTATGTGGATGAGGTAGTTTTGGTTTCAGCATCCGGCAAGCCCATGCACCGCGAGCCCGACCTGATTGACGTATGGTTCGACTCGGGCGCGATGCCCTACGCCCAGTGGCACTATCCTTTCGAAAACAAGGAAACCTTTGAGAAGAGCTTCCCTGCCTCCTTTATTGCTGAAGGGGTAGACCAGACCCGCGGCTGGTTTTACACCCTGCATGCCCTGGCGGTGATGCTCTTTGATAATGTGGCCTATAAAACGGTGGTTTCCAATGGTCTGGTGCTTGATAAGAACGGCCAGAAGATGTCGAAGCGCCTGGGCAATGTAGTAGATCCGTTCCAAACCATCGACGATTTCGGCGCCGACGCCACACGCTGGTACCTCATCACCAACGCATCACCCTGGGATAACCTCAAGTTTGACCTCGACGGGATCCGGGAAGTTCAACGCAAATTTTTCGGTACACTTTATAATACGTACCAGTTCTTCGCACTTTACGCCAATGTGGATGGTTTCCGCTATCAGGAGGCCCGTATTCCGCTGGCGGAGCGCCCGGAAATCGACCGCTGGATCCTGTCGAGCCTGCAAACACTGGTGAAGAAGGTAACGGCTGCCTTTGATGATTATGAGCCTACCCAGGCCGGGCGCCTGATTGAGGATTTTGTAGACGAACACCTCAGCAACTGGTATGTGCGTCTTTGCCGCCGCCGCTTCTGGAAGCCTGCCCGCCAGGACTCTGCAGGCGGGGGAGAATACGAGGCCGATAAGATCGCTGCCTACCAGACCCTCTACACCTGTATGGAGACGGTATTGCGATTGATGGCCCCTATTTCGCCCTTCTTTGCCGATGAGCTGTTCCGCAACCTGAATGCCGTCACCGGCCGTTTCACGGAGTCGTCGGTTCACCATGTCCGTTTTCCCGAAGCAGAGGATGCCCTCATCGATACCTTGTTGGAGGAGCGGATGCAGGCGGCCCAGGAGGTTTGTTCCCTCGTCCTTTCGATCCGGAAGAATCTGAAAGTGAACATCAAGGTGCGCCAGCCCCTCCGGAAGATCCTGATCCCGGTCTTCAATCCGCTCATGCAGCAGCAGCTCGAGAAAGTGGAAGACCTGATCCGTAATGAGGTGAATGTCAAAGAAATTCAATACCTTACCGACACGGAAGGGTTCATCCGGAAGAAGATGAAACCCAACTATATTGCCCTGGGCAAAAAGCTCGGACCTAAGATGAAGGCCGTTGCCGGTGCCCTGGCACTGCTCGATCAGCATCAGATTGTCCTTTTTGAAAAAGAAGGCCGCTATCAGCTGGATATCGGCGAGGCCGAACCGGTGGAGCTGTTGCTGAGCGAGGTCGATATCAGCTCAGAAGATATCCCCGGCTGGTCGGTTGCCAGCAAGGGAGCGCTGACCGTGGCATTGGATGTGCATGTGACGCCCGAGCTGGAGCAGGAGGGAGATGCACGGGAGTTTGTGAACCGGATCCAGAAAATCCGCAAAGACAGCGGATTCGAGGTCACCGACCGGATCGAGGTTCGGGTAGCCGCCGACGAGCGCCTGGCTGCGTCTTTGGCTAAGTTTAATGATTATATTTGTACCGAGACCGGAGCCGACAATCTGACACTGGTTGCCGGAGTTTCGGGTGGTACAGAAATCGAAATAAATGATAAGCCGCTGAGCGTCAACGTTATAAAAAAGGGTTAAACCAACATGGCTACAAAGAAAGCAGCTCCGAAGAAAGCCGCAAGTGCGGCAAAGCCGTCGAAGGCTCCGGCAAAAGCCGCTGTAAAAGCATCCGTTAAGTCTGCAGCCTCCAGGCCTGCGGCCAAGGCGGCACCCAAGAAAGAAAGTGCTGCAAAAGCGGCTCCTGTCAAAAAGGCAGCACCCGTAAAGGCGGCTCCTGCAAAGGCTGCGGCCAAGGCAACGCCGGCCAAAGCTGCTGCAAAAGCGGCACCCGCAAAGACAGCTCCGAAAAAGGCCGTGCCCGCCGCTAAGCCGGCACCGGCAAAAAAAGCCACGATTGCAAAAACTGATACGAAAGCTCCTGCCGTAAAAGCGGCACCCGCCAAGAGCGCTCCGGCGAAAACCACTAAAGCCCCGGTAAAAGCGCAGGTAGCTACTGTGGAAGCCAAGCCGGTGGCTGCGGTCAGTTCCGCTCCGGCCAAGCCAGCCGCCAGGCCCCAGGCCCCGGCCGCTCGCAAGAAAGAGGAGCCCAGGAAACCATTTGTCATCCCTAAAACCTCAACTACGAAATCCGTGAAGTACGATCCTGAGTTTACCAAATCTGTGCTCGACAGCAGCAACCAGGCTCCGGAGGCCTCGAAGCCTTCGCAGCGTTATTCCGATGCCGACCTGACCGAGTTCCGCGAGCTCATCAACCGCAAGCTGGAAACAGCCAAGAAGGAACTGATGTACCTCCAGGGACTGATTACACGTAAAGACGAGGGAGGCGATCTCGATGAAGGCCGCTATATGACCATGGAAGATGGTTCGATGAGCATGGAACGCGAGCAGCTGAGCCAGATGGCCAGCCGGCAGATCCAGTTCATCGATCACCTCGAAAAGGCCATCATGCGCATCGAGAACAAAACCTATGGCGTATGCCGGGTTACGGGCAAGCTGATCGATAAGGCCCGCTTGCGTGCCGTTCCGCATGCCACGTTGAGCATTGAAGCGAAACAGATGATGAACAAGTAATCGAAACCCCGCGGAAGCGGGGTTTTTTAATGGAAAATATAACCTGTAGCTGTGAAATGAAGAATGTGAAACGAGCAGATTTGAAGGGTATCTGTTCCATTTTTCCGAGCGTCGTTTACATTTTGCATGGCCGGCTTCCGCGCTCCTTATTTTTGCGACTCATACCCGCTACATGAAACGCCTTTTTTTGCTCCTGCTCCTGTTGTGCGCGTTCCGTTTTGCTTCCGCCCAGATCATTGCCGGACCGATGCCGGGTCCTGTAGAATTACGGGAAGCGGTGATCTGGGTGCAGGTCCGGGGTGGCACCGTACTCCTGGATTATGCGGCCCAGTCGGCACCCGGTACCCGTACTTATACGGTAATCCGGCCTTATGATTCGGTTCCTGCCGAGGGTATCTACCGTTTCAGGCTGCGTAACCTGGAGCCGGGAACGACATACCGCTATGCGCTCGTTGTAGACCGGAAGCGAACGGAGGGCGGCACCTTCACCACTAAAGATCTTTGGCAATGGCGCAAGCCCGCTCCCGATTTCTCCTTCCTTGCCGGCTCCTGCGCCTATTTCAACGAGCCGGTGTATGACCGTCCGGGCCGTCCCTACGGGCAGGATTCTTCCATTTTCGAGGCGATGGCAAAAGAACCCGCTTCCTTCATGCTTTGGCTCGGAGACAACTGGTATTACCGTGAGGTGGATTTCTTCAGTGCCGGCGGTCTCTGGTACCGGGCCCGCCGCGACCGCAGCCAGCCTGTGCTGCAACGCTTCCTGAAAGCAATGCCGCACCTGGCCATCTGGGATGACCATGATTATGGTCCCAATGACGCCGATAAAAGCTACGTGCTGAAAGAGGAAGCCCGCCGCGTGTTTCAGCACTATTGGAACAATCCGTCAGCAGGAGAGAAAGGGGAGGGCATCTATACGAAATACAGCCACGGTGACGTCGATTTCTTCCTGATGGACGACCGTTGGTTTCGTAGTGCCAACCATACACCCGCCCGCATCAATGGCGCCCCTAACCCCGCCAAGCGCATGTGGGGGGCACAGCAACTCGAATGGCTGAAGAACGCCCTCCGTTCGAGCAATGCTACGTTCAAGCTCATTGCCAGCGGCAACCAGGTGCTCAACGAGAAGGCGCTGAAGGAATGTATGCAGGACTATCCCGCGGAGTTCCAGGAACTGATGCAGTTTCTGAATGATGAGAAAATCGCAGGCGTGGTGTTTTTAACGGGCGACCGGCACCACAGCGAGGTCATCCGCTACGAACGTCCGGGCGCCTACCCGTTGTTTGAAGTAACCTCGTCTCCATTGACGGCGGGCACCAGCCGGGTTACGGGTACGGCCGAAGCCGATAACCCGCAGCGGGTGGCAGGCACACTGGTGGAAGGGCAGAACTACAGTCGCTTTACCGTACGTGGTCCCCGCGAAGCAAGGCGCCTGGAAGTGCAGTATCTTGGACGCGACGGCAAGCTGCTGGGCCAGTGGTCGGTAAGCGCCTCCGAATTAAAACACCCCCAGTAACATGACGATTAACTTTTCCTATGATAAGAAGTCGGTGCTGCAGGCGCTCCGCTATCATTTCCTGAGCCGCCCCGAGATCCGCATCATGATCATTGTCGTGAACGTATTTGCTATGGCATCGGCACTGCTGTTCTACCTCAAGAAAATTCTGCCCTTCGCCTTCCTCATGGGCTCCCTGCTCTGGTTTTTGCTGATGCTGGTTTTCTGGTTTATCATGCCGATGCTGGTGTATCGCCGCAATGAGACCTTTCAGGATCATTTTACGATGGTATTTGAACAGGACGGATTTACCCTGGGCAATGAGCGCGGATCACGTCCTTTTTCCTGGAAGAAACTCAGCAAGTTCATGGAAACGCCCGCATTCTTCTATCTCTATTTCGATCCGCGTTCGTTCTTCCTGGTGCCGAAGGGCAGTTTGCGCGACAGCGACCAGGTGCAGGAATTGCGGCATTTGTTGCAGGAGAAGGTCGGAAGGTGACCGGCGAACCATCTGCTCGGGCAGCGATAGAAACACACTTACCTACACCGCGATAGCGCTGTCTGCATTGCTGTGCAGAAAAAACGGATCGACCATGAGTGCAGCGTGTACGTGAGGGGCCGGTCTTGCGGCGCTACCTGTATGCCCATGATCCGGTTATGTTTTAGATGCTGCTAAGCTGGTGACAACAAATCTTTTTACAATCAGGTAATCTCCATGCAGCCCTGAGTCAATGGTCCAGGTTTCTGCCACTTCACCGCAATGCGCGTGTTGGTATGGGCAAGGAGCTAGCAAGCCTACACTATGGGCTTATGATTGTCGTTTAGTCAAACGGAGCACTGGCCCGTAGGGCCAGTATGCGTTAACCCGGGACGCTGTCCCGGGTTAACGCCATGGGTGGTGGGCGGCTTATGATGGGCATTCTATAATAAAATCAGGCTGCATAAGGGTATCTCCCGGCGCCAGGTTTCCCCCTCACGATCGCTCTGCATCGCGAAGAGGGTACCTAGTGGCCCGCTGGGCCACGGTGCCCGGCACATCGCCTGCCCGGGACTGCGTCCCGGGCTTACACATATTGGCGCTCTGCGCCATGGAGCTACCCAGCCTGCTCCAAAGCCAAAGATGTGTCGACACAATAGGACTGCGTCCCGGGCAAGCACATATTGGCGCTCTGCGCCATGGAGCTACGCAGCCTGCTCCAAAGCATAATATGTCCACACACTAGGACTCCGTCCCGGGCTTACACAGGATGGCCTTCCGGGTCATATCGTGATCAATAAGGCGCGGGTAGGGATGGCTGCGTGAAGAGCGCGATCCGAGATGAAGACAGAATTTAAGAACACGCATCAAGCCACTAGGATTCTTTGCTCTAGTCACTTTCGCCAACGACGGCTATCTGGCGGGTTTTACCGTGTACAATAAATTTCGCATACTCACGTAGGATACGGATTGCCGGTTCGGTCGAACGGCTTCATCGTTGGTGATGCCTGGAGCGCTTCCGGAATAGAAAGGCAGGAAGGTAGCCTGGGTGCCGTACTCCTGCCTTTTTCCTATAACTCCTTCTGCATCACACAGTGCGGAATCGTGATCTCTTCGAATTCCTCGCCTTTTTTGCGGTAGCCCATTTTTTCATAGAAGCCCTGGGCATTCTGCCGGGCGTGCATGATGATTTTCTTATAGCCGCGGTCGCGGGCCACGTTTTCGGCAAAGGTCATCAGGGCACGGCCAATGCCCGAACCCTGCATGTCGTTGAGCACGGCCATCTGACGGAGCTGCACCGTGTCGGATGCTTTCTCCACCAGCATACAACAGCCCAGCATTTGTTCGTCTTCGTAGGCCACCATGAGGATATTGTTCTTTTCCTGTTCCAGCTCCTCGGGCGAAAACTGCAACCCCAGCGGGCGGCGCAGGACGTCTTCGCGCAGCTGCACCATCTGCTCGTATTCGGGTGTGCCGTGATCGATGATTTTTAATGCCATGTCTGCCGCGTCTAAGGGGCTCAATATACAACGATCTGATTTTCCGCGCAAATGCAGTTTATTTGCGGCGCGGATAAGCCCAACCGAAAGAAAAAGCAGCCGGGCGCGTTTATTTGAGAATTCTTCTATTTTTGCACCACTATAACCACAAACTTTTACAAAATGTCAGACATCGCAGCAAGAGTAAAAAAGATCATCGTTGATAAGTTAGGCGTTGACGAAGCAGAAGTTACCAATGAGGCTTCTTTTACAAACGACCTCGGTGCCGATTCGCTGGACACCGTTGAACTGATCATGGAGTTCGAGAAGGAGTTCAACATCTCGATTCCCGATGAGCAGGCGGAAACCATCACTACGGTGGGCCAGGCGGTATCTTACCTCGAAGAGCACGCCAAGTAACTACTAAACCACCCGCGCTTCCGGTGCGGTTATCCTATTTATCCGCCTTCACGCAGTTTGCAGTGAAGGCGGTTTTATCTTACGCGAATATTCAAACGATCACAGGCATTTATGATGGGTCTTAAACGTGTAGTCGTAACAGGGATGGGCGCCCTCACTCCGCTGGGAAATACCATTACCGAGTACTGGAACAACCTGCGTAACGGTGTGAGCGGCTGCGACTTCATCACGCAGTTTGACGCCTCCAAGTTTAAGACCCGCTTTGCCTGCGAGATCAAGAACTTCGATCCCACCAACTTCCTCGACCGCAAGGAAGCCCGTAAGCTCGACCGCTTTACGCAGACGGCCCTCGTTGCTTCCGACCAGGCAGTCACCGATTCGCTGATCGACAAGGAAACCATGAATCCCGATCGTATCGGGGTGGTGTTCGCTTCCGGCATCGGGGGCCTGATCACCTTCCAGGAAGAAGTGATGTCCTTCGCCAAGGGCGATGGTACGCCCCGGTTTAATCCTTTCTTCATTCCGAAGATGATCTCCGACATTGCCGCCGGCCATATCTCCATGCGCCACGGCTTCCGCGGACCCAACTTTTCGGTGGTGAGCGCCTGCGCCTCCAGCACCAACGCCATGATGGAAGCCCTCAACCTGATCCGGCTTGGCAAGAGCGATATCATCATCACCGGGGGTGCCGAGTGCGTGGTAAGCGAGGCGGGCATCGGCGGCTTCAACGCCATGAAGGCCCTCAGCGAGCGCAATGAAGATCCGAAGACCGCCTCCCGTCCCTACGACAAAGACCGCGACGGCTTCGTACTGGGCGAGGGAGCGGGCGTTCTGGTGTTCGAAGAGCTGGAGCATGCCCTGGCACGGGGCGCGAAGATCTATTGCGAGGTGGCCGGCACGGGTGCTACGGCCGACGCCCACCACATCACCGCCCCGCATCCGGAAGGACTCGGTGCCCGTAATGTGATGCTTCAGGCACTCGATGATGCCGGTCTGCAGCCCTCCGATATCGACTACATCAATACCCATGGCACTTCCACGCCGCTGGGCGATGTGGCCGAAGTAAAGGCTATCCTGTCTGTTTTCGGCGATCATGCCTACAACCTCAACATTTCGTCGACCAAATCGATGACCGGTCACTGCCTGGGCGCCGCCGGCGTGATTGAGGCCATTGCCTGCATCATGGCCGTGCAGCATGATATCGTGCCCCCCACCATCAACCACGTCACCGATGACCCGGAGCTCGACCCGCGGCTGAACTTCACCTTCGGGGAAGCACAAAAGCGGGAAGTACGCGCTGCCCTCAGTAACACCTTCGGCTTCGGAGGCCATAATGCCTGTGTGATCTTTAAAAAATATTCGGCGTAACTTGACGGCGCACCGCCGCCAACCGCTGTGCCGTTACCGTGTCATTCTGGAAAGCTTTTTATAAGAAGAAAGACGGCGATCCTGCGTTCCGCAAGCAGTTGAAAGGCCTGCTGGGCTACACGCCCGGCAAAACGGTGCTGTATAAAACGGCCCTGACGCACCGCTCCATCAAAGAAACCACCGACGAAAACAACGAAAGGCTTGAATACCTGGGCGATGCCATCCTGAGTTCGGTGGTTGCGGAATACCTGTTCAAACGCTATCCCTATAAGGGCGAGGGCTTCCTCACCGAAATGCGCAGCAAGATGGTCAACAGGGTGCAGCTTAATGACATTGCGCTGCGGATGGGCCTGAAGAAAATCACCCTGTTCAATAAGTCCGACGGCTCCCTGAAGTCGAGCCAGATCTTCGGAAACACGCTTGAAGCCCTTGTCGGCGCCGTGTACCTGGATCTCGGTTATAAGAAAACGGCCCGCTGGATCCATCAGCGGATCATTCAGCCGCACATGTTCATCGACGACCTGGAAGCCCGCGATATCAACCAGAAAAACCGCCTCTACGGCTGGACGAACAAGCAGGGGAAGACCCTCGAATTCGAAACCATCAACGAAAAGCTGGAAAATGGCCGCCGCCTCTTCACCGTTGCGGCTGTGCTCGACGGCAAGGTGGTGGCCCAGGGAAAAGCGTTCAACAAGAAAGACGCCTCTCAGATTGCTGCGCAGAATGCGGTGGAGAAGCTGGGGATCGAGAATTCGGATTCCACGGCCAATTTATCCTGACGGATTAAATGGAAAACCGCTACCGTTCGGTTAGCGTGGGTACACATTAATATACCCGGCCTGGCTGCATCTTGTGCCGTTGTCAACTTCGCGGTTCCCGCGCCCCGCTGGGGCGCATCGTTCATCGCGGATCAACGCCTTCGGCTACTTAGCTCGCGCCCCGCCGGGGCAGTTTCAACGCCAACGAAACCTTGCCGCGAAGTTTTCCCTTGCGCTCCGTCAGGAGCGCAGGGTCTGTAGCAAACGGATGTTTGCGTTGGTGAAGGCGCCCCGTAGGGGCGCGACCACGCCGCGGCGGAGAGCGGGTGATGGAGGGGCAGTCAAAACCCATTAATCAAAAATCTCATTTTCTCCTTCCGGCGCCTCCTGGCACAGTTCCACCAGCACCCCGTTCGTGCCTTTAGGATGAAGAAAACACACCAGTTTATTGTCGGCTCCCTGCTTGGGTTCCGCATTTAGCAGTGTAAATCCTTCACTTTCAAGTCTTTTCATTTCTGCGTGGATATCGGCTACGTCGAAGGCGATGTGATGGATACCCTCACCCTTCCGGTCGATAAATTTCCGGATGACGCCGTCTTCCGTGCTGGATTCCAGGAGCTCGATCTTGGTTTCACCACAGCGGAAAAAGGCAGTGTTGACCGCCTCCGACACGACCGACTCGGTCTTGTAGCAGGATGTATCCAGCAGCTTTTCGAAAAGAGGCACGGATGCGGCCAGGGATTTTACGGCGATGCCGATATGTTCAACTTTTTGCATGAATTTTTGTTTACGAAATAGGTAAAATTAGCTGAACAGAAACTGATTTTCGTCAGGGTCGTCCGGTTTTGAAGTAAATTTGCTGTCTGAATTGATTAGAATATCCTGTATATGCTGAAACTCCCCGTATATCTCGACCATAATGCCACTACGCCCTGTGATCCGCGGGTGGTGGAGGCCATGATTCCTTACTTTACCGAAAGCTTCGGCAACGCGGCAAGCCGTAACCATCCCTTTGGCTGGCAGGCCGAGGAAGCGGTGGATTATGCGCGCGAGCAGGTGGCCAAGCTGATCGGCGCCGATCCCAAGGAAATCATCTTCACTTCGGGCGCTACCGAAGCCGATAACCTGGCTATCAAGGGCGTTTTCGAAATGTATGCGTCCAAAGGCAATCATATCATCACCTGCAATATCGAGCACAAGGCCGTACTCGATACCTGCAAGCATATCGAAAAGCTGGGCGGCGAGGTAACCTACCTGCAGGTCAATAACGAAGGCCTCGTCACACCCGAACAGGTGGAGGCAGCCATCCGGCCCAACACGATCCTCATTGCCCTGATGTATGGCAACAACGAGATCGGAACGCTGATGCCCATCCGGGAGATCGGCGCCATCGCCCGCAAGCATGGCGTGCTGCTCTTCACCGACGCCACGCAGGCGGTAGGCAAAATCCCGGTTGACGTGAACACCGACAATATCGATCTCCTGGCCATGACCGCCCACAAGATGTATGGTCCCAAAGGAATCGGCGCCCTCTATGTTCGTCGCAAAAATCCCCGTGTTAAAGTAACGGCCCAGATGGATGGTGGCGGTCATGAGCGCGGCATGCGTTCCGGCACCCTCAACGTTCCCGGTATCGTAGGCTTTGGCAAGGCGGCTGAACTGGCCCGCCTCGAAATGGCCCAGGACGCCGAGCGTCTGAGCAAGCTGCGCGATAAACTCGAAAACGCCCTCCTGGCGCTGGAAGAATCTTACCTCAACGGCAGCCGCGAACACCGCCTGCCGCATACCACGAACATCTCCTTCAAGTATGTGGAGGGAGAAGGCCTTCTGATGGGTTTCAACAAGAACATCGCTCTTTCTTCAGGGTCGGCCTGCACTTCGGCCTCGCTGGAGCCTTCTTATGTGTTAAAGGCCCTTGGCCTGGGCGACGATCTGGCACATAGTTCGCTCCGTTTCGGTCTGGGCCGCTATACTACCGAAGATCAGATCGATTACACGATCGAGCAGGTCTCCAATACGGTGAACAAACTCCGCGAGATGAGTCCGCTCTGGGAAATGTACAAGGACGGAATTGACCTGAATACGATCGAGTGGGCACACCATTGATGATTAGCAGATGTGCAGATGAGCTGATGGGCAGATGTGGTAGTTTGGTTGCCGCGAACCGATTACCGATTGACTAATAAACCAATAGACTAATAACCTAATAAACTTTCACGCTATGGCATACTCAGATAAACTTCTGGATCATTACAATAACCCAAAGAATGTGGGTACGCTCGACAAGGGCAACAAGAACGTAGGAACCGGCCTCGTAGGCGCTCCTGAGTGCGGCGACGTAATGCGCCTGCAGATTGAAGTAGACGACGCTACCGGTCTGATTAAGGACGCCAAGTTCAAGACCTTCGGTTGCGGCTCCGCCATTGCTTCCTCTTCCGTTGCCACCGAGTGGCTGAAAGGCAAGAGCATCGACGAGGCCGTGAAGATCGACAACATGGACATCGTGGAAGAGCTGAACCTCCCCCCGGTAAAAATTCACTGCTCCGTACTCGCTGAAGACGCCATCAAGGCCGCCATCAACGACTACCGCAAGAAGAACGGGCTCGAGGAGCTGCACTTCGAAGAAAGTGTAGTTCATTAATTATTTAGGCAAAAGTCAACATTCAAAAGTCAAAACTTGTACGGCAGCTTCGCATAACGGAGAGGCTGAGTAAAGTCAGGCTTTTTGATCTGAAGCTTTTTGAATTTTGACTTTTGAATTTTGATTTACTATGGTTGCAACAGACAACGGCATATACGTAAGCGATAAGGCGCGCGAAAAGGTACGGGAACTGATGGAGCAGGCAGGTGTAGCCGGCGATTCCTCTTACTTCCTCCGCGTTGGTGTTGTTGGTGGCGGTTGTTCCGGGCTGAGCTACAAGCTCGACTTCGACAACGAAACCAAACCCATGGACCAGGTATTCGAAGATAACGGCGTAAAGCTCGTTACCGACCTGAAGAGCTTCCTGTACCTGGTCAATACCATGCTCGACTTTTCGGACGGCCTGAACGGAAAGGGCTTTTTCTTCAATAACCCGAACGCATCGCGCACCTGCGGTTGTGGAGAGAGCTTCGCCGTGTAATGGTTCTGAATACGGTAAGGAGTCCCGCATGGCGGGACTTTTTTATTGCACACGGAGGCCCGATGACAAAAAGCCACAGCGATACATCCGCCGTGCCTTCGCCTGACCCTGTTTTTTTGATGTAGCACTTTCTTTCCCATCGTAAAAACAGTTCCAGCGTTTCTGAAAATGCTCCGGAACTCATCAGAACCTTTCAGAACCCATCAAACCCTGCAAAACCTTTACTTTAGCGCCTATGTGGTCCATCTGCAAAAAGGAGCTCGGCCAGGTTTTCAGCAGCCTTACGGGCATTATTGCCATTGTTGTATTTCTGCTGGTCAACGGCCTCGTGCTTTTCGTATTCCGCAACACTATCCTCGACACGGGTTATGCCACCCTGGAAGACTTTTTTCGTTTCGCACCCTGGGTGCTCCTCTTCCTGATTCCGGCCATCACGATGCGTTCTTTTGCCGATGAATACCGGTCCGGCACCTTCGAGATCCTGCGTACCCGTCCGCTGACATCGGCACAGATCGTTTGGGGTAAGTTTCTGGGGGCCTTTATCATCGTCTTCATCGCCCTGCTGCCCACACTGGTTTACTATTTCACCATCAACCACCTGGCCGCTTCCACAGGCATCGATGCCGGCGCGGCTGCCGGGGCCTATCTCGGACTATTCTTCCTGACAGCCGTTTTCACGGCTATCAGCATTTATGTGAGCAGCCGCACCAATAATGCCGTCATCGCCTTTATCCTCAGCCTGATTGCCTGCGCCCTGTTGTATTATGGTTTTCAGGCATTGAGCCAGCTGTCCGTATTCCAGGGCTCGATCGACTATTTCCTGGCGCTGCTGGGTATCGACTTTCATTACCAGAGCATCAGCCGCGGTGTGATCGACACGCGCGATATCCTCTATTTCAGTAGCATCACCCTCTTCTTCCTATTCCTGACCCGACAAAACCTGCTACAACGAGCATGAACCGACGTTACCGCAAACTGGGATGGCTGCTTCCCCTGCTCGCCCTGCTGCTCATCAACTACCTGGGCGCCCTCTGGCACCATCGCTTCGACCTGACGAAAGAAGGCCGCTACTCGCTGAGCCAGCCCACCCAGCGCCTGCTGCGCAACCTGAAAGAGCCTGTTCAGGTAGATGTGTACCTCACCGGCGAAGACCTGCCCTCCTTTGTCCGCAAGTTCCGTGGCTCTTTGTCCGACTTCCTTTCTGAAATGCGCGAATATGGCGGAAACCGCCTGCAGGTGCGTTTTGTCAACCCTTTTGCCGGCGATACGGCCAGCAGCCGCGTACTGCTCGACTCCCTGCGCGATGTTTACGGACTTACCCCGGTGGCCGTGCAAGCCCCCGAGAAAGTGGGCGATAAACTGGAAGTGACGGGACTGGTGCATGGGGCCGTGGTCCGCGCCGGCGACCGCGCCGTTGGCGTTGACCTGCTCAAGGGGCAGCGTGCTTTCGGTACGGGGGCCGAGGAGCTGGCAGCTTTGTACAATAATGTAGAGGCTTCGGTCGAGTATAAATTTGCTCATGCCCTTGAGAAAGTGACCACCGAAGAGAAGCCCCTGGTGGGCTGGCTGCTGGGCAATGGCCAGCTCTTCGATCCGCGCATCGACGACGCCTTTCGCACCCTGCGGAGCGAATACTTCACCGATACGATCAACCTGAAAGAGCTGGCGTTCATCCCGCCGCAGATCCATGCGCTGGTAGTGGCCAAGCCTACCATCCCCTTTACGCTGGAGGATAAGGCCAAGCTCGACCAGTATGTAACCCATGGCGGGAAGATCTTCTGGATGGTCGATAATATGTACGCTGAATTCGACAGCCTGTATAAATCCCAGGGCTTTGTTGCCTTCGACCGCAACCTGAATCTCGAAGACCTGTTCTTCAACTGGGGCATACGGCTCAACCAGGACCTGTTGCAGGATATGCAGAGCGATCAGTTGCCGCAGGTGAGTGAATCGAGCGGACAGCAGAGACTGGTGAGCTGGCCCTTCTTCCCGGTGCTGGATGGTACTACCCACCCGATCAGTAAAAACCTCGACGGCATCCGCACGCAGTTTCCCACGACCATCGATACTGTAACCGCCGAAGGGATCCGTAAAACGGTGCTGCTGCAGTCGTCGGTAAATGCCCGTGTAGTGGGGGCGCCCGCAAAAATCGATTTTGAATTTCTCCAGATAGCGCCCGATGAGAAGTTGTTCCGGAAGCGAAATGTTCCTGCGGCCTACCTGCTCGAGGGGCCTTTCCGTTCGCTCTATGCGGGCCGGATCCCCCGCCCCCTTGCCGATTCGATGGCTGGGATGCGTTACGAGATCTTCCCGGTAGCCACAAAGCCGGGCCGGCAGATCGTTGTAGCCGATGGTGACCTGGCGGTAAATGCCTTCAGCCCTTCCGAAGGGCCACTTCCGATGGGCACGAACCCGTTCACCCGGTACACGTATGCCAATAAGGAGTTCTTTCTGAACAGCCTGGAATACCTGCTGAGTAACTCCGATATCCTGCAGACCCGGGGTAAGGAGTTTACGCTCCGACTGCTCGATCCGAAACGGGTGAAAGAGGAGCGTGGACAGTGGCAGCTGGTCAACATCGCCTTGCCGATTGTCCTGATCATTGCTTTCGGCCTGGTCTACCAGCAACTGCGCCGCAGGCGCTACGCGGGTTGAAGACATTCTTTCTCCCGGCGCCACTGGCCGGTAAGTTGCAGTACCCGGCCGTATCTTTAGCCCCCAATCGGACCACCCATGACTATTGACCAGCTTAGCTATTTAGTATTCGGCATTGTCATACTCGTTGCCCTCGTGCTCGACCTGGGCCTGCTCAGCAAGCGCTCGACGGAGATCAGTATGCGCAAGGCGCTTTACCAGACCCTTTTCTGGGTGTCGCTGGCTTTTGCATTCTTTGGTTTCATCTGGTATGAATACGGCAAGCCGCCGGCACTGGAGTATATCAGCGCTTACCTGATGGAGTGGAGTCTCAGTATCGACAACATCTTCGTCTTCATTCTTATTTTTTCTTTCTTCCGTATTTCTTCGGATCACGTGGCGAGGGCCTTGCTTTATGGTATCATCATGGCCATCGTATTCCGCGTGCTTTTTATTTCGGTTGGAGTGGTGCTGGTGGAGCGTTTTCACTGGCTGCTCTATGTGTTCGGAGGCTTCCTGCTCTACACGGGCATCAAGATATTTACGGTGAAGGAGGATGATGAATTCAATCCTGCCGAGAACCCCGTTTACAAGTTCATCAATCGCTTTTTCCCGATCATCCATGAAGATATCAGCGGCCGGCTTACCGTGCGTCGCGACGGCAAACGCTATTTTACCAATATGTTCGTGGTGATCCTGATGCTGGCTTCTACGGATATCGTGTTTGCGTTGGATAGTATTCCGGCGGTGTTTGCCATCGTTACCGAATCGAAGCAGCGCAACCTCATCATTTACACCAGCAACATCTTTGCCGTGCTGGGTCTGCGTTCGCTCTTCTTTCTGCTGAAAGGTGCGGTCAACAAGTTCGAGTACCTGCAGCAGGGCATTGCCATCGTACTTGTATTCATCGGTCTGAAGATGCTGGTACCGCTTTTCTGGAAAGGCTTTCATGTGCCGGTCACCATCTCGCTGATGGTGATCGTGGTATGTCTTGCGGGTTCTATCCTCTACTCGATACAGATCGCAAAACGCAGGGCACGTGAAAACGACCTGTTCTGACCTTAGGCCGTGTATCCGCTTTCTACCATAGCAGATGTCGTAGCCGCCCGCATCGTCGGGCACGGAAATACTGCGCGCAGCATCGGGCACCTGCTGAACGACAGCCGTGCAGTGACCTTTCCCGAAAGTTCCCTGTTTTTCGCCCTGGTGACACGGCGCAGCAACGGGCACGGCTTCCTGGCGGATGCCTGGCGAAAGGGCGTGCGGGCTTTTGTCGTCAGCGAAGATGTAGATGTTCAGATGGTACCGGACGCAACCATTCTCAGGGTCGACGATACCCTCGGTGCCCTGCAGCAACTGGCTGCCTGGCACCGCGCACATTTTTCCATCCCGGTGATCGGAATTACCGGCTCTAACGGAAAGACGGTCGTCAAAGAGTGGCTGTACCAATTGCTGGAGGCCGACTACCGCATCGTGCGCAGTCCCCGCAGTTATAATTCGCAGGTCGGTGTGGCCCTCAGTGTGTGGCAGCTGCGTCCCGAACATACGCTTGCTCTTTTTGAAGCGGGGATTTCGGAGCCGGGAGAAATGGAGCGCCTGTCCGACATGATCCGTCCGACCCTCGGGGTGCTCACCAATATCGGCTCTGCCCACGACGAAGGCTTCGTGTCCTCCGAGCAGAAACGCGAAGAAAAGGCGCGCCTCTTTGAGCAGGCGGAGCTGGTGTTTGGCCCGGAGCCCTGGACCGGACTACTGCCCCGGCACTGCAGCTGGGGATATGAGTCAGGTGCCCGTCTGCGTTTGCTGTCCGTAGCTGGCGGAACACCCACCCGCGTGCAGGCCGTCTGGAAGGGCAATCCCGTAGAACTACAGATTCCCTTTTCCGATGAGGCATCGCTGGCGAACGCGTTGACCTGCAGTTCTGTGCTGCTCCATCTTGGCTACGATCTTCCGGCAATCAATAAACGCCTTGCGCTACTGCAGCCGGTGGATATGCGGCTGCAACTGAAACATGGCGCGGGCGGCTGCACGCTGATCAACGACAGCTACAGTGCCGACCTGACCTCCCTGCAGCTGGCACTCCATTTTATGGGGCAGCAGCAAACAGGCCAGCCCCGCACGGTCGTTCTTTCCGACTTTGCCGAGGCGGGTCGCGACCCGCAGGCCCTGTACGAACAGATCGCCACGGCGCTCAGGAATGCCGGTATCCAGAAGGCTGTGCTGATCGGAAATGATATCGGGCAGTATCTCCGGCTGCCGGAGCAGGTGCGGGTGCTTCGTTACGCAGATACCGACAACTTCCTGCAAGCCTGGCATCCGGGCTTCTTTCACGATGAAACGATTCTGGTGAAAGGTGCCCGCCGCTTCCGTTTCGAGCGTATCGTGGCCGCACTGGAAACCCGTGTGCACCAGACCGTGCTCGAGATCAACCTCAACGCGCTGGCCCATAACCTGAAGCAGTATCGGAATCTGTTGCGTCCTGAAACACGGATCATGGCCATGGTGAAGGCGTTTTCCTATGGAAGCGGTTCGACGGAAGTGGCTTCCATCCTGCAGTTCCACCATGCCGACTACCTTGGCGTGGCCTATGCCGATGAAGGCGTGGCCCTGCGCCGTGCCGGTATCTCCCTGCCGATCATGGTGATGAATGCCGACGCGGACTCCTTCGATGTGCTGATCGAGTACCAGCTGCAGCCGGTGCTGTACTCCTTTTCCCTGCTTCAGTCATTCGAGCGCTACCTGCAACGGGAGGGCCTCAGCAACTGGCCGGTGCATATAGAGCTGGAGACCGGCATGAACCGCCTCGGGTTTATATCCGTAGAAATACCGTCACTGGCCCGGCACCTGCAACAAACGCCCTGGCTGCGGGTGCAGTCGGTGTTCAGTCATCTCGCTGCCAGCGAGGATCCCGCGCAGGACGCCTTTACCAACGAGCAGGCGGCACGCTACCTTTCCATGGCCGGAATCCTCCGGTCGGCCTTGCCCTATTCCTTCCTGCAGCATATCGCCAACTCGGCCGCCATCATCCGGCATCCCGGCTTACAGCTGGATATGGTGCGGTTGGGAATCGGCCTGTATGGAGTCGAGATCGAGACACAGCAGCTGGAACTGGAGCCGGTGACGACCCTGCGCAGCACCATCGCGCAGCTGAAACAACTTGAGGCGGGTGAAACGGTGAGCTATAACCGAAGAGGTGTGGTTCGCGAAGCCTCGGTCATTGCCACCGTTCGCATCGGCGATGCAGATGGCTATAGCCGCCGCCTCGGACATGGTGTGGGCAAGATGTGGGTGAATGGCCACCTGGCGCCGGTTATCGGTACGGTGTGTATGGACATGACGATGCTCGACGTGACCCATGTGCCCGATGTACAGGAAGGTGACAGCGTGGTGGTTTTTGGCCGGGAACTTCCGGTGCAGCAGGTGGCTGCCTGGATGGACACGATTCCCTACGAGTTGATGACCGCCGTATCGCAACGGGTAAAGCGCGTCTATTTTCAGGAGTAGTGCCCATGGGTTCTACCGGTACGCACCCGCTCAACCGGAGATTTGCCAGTTGATCCGCCTTCCTCCCCCAAGCCTTTGTTAAAATGGATGGGTGATATCCATTTGTTTTCTGGTGCTGCTACTTTAGGTTTTAAATCAAAAACCATGAAGCTCCTGAGAAGAACACTACCGGTACTGTTGCTGCTGGCCGGCCTCAACGCCGCTGCACAAAGCAAAAACATCAGCAAGGAAAAGTTTCATTTTCAGCTCGGACAGCAGGATACGACAGGCGGGTATGCACAGGTGGTAAAGGTCGATAACGTACTGTATGTATCCGGAACGGTCGCCACGGGCATCACCGAGAAAGACCTGCGGCATGTATACCGCGTGATTGAAAAGAGCCTGCAGCATTATGGCGCCACCATGCAGAACGTGGTAAAGGAAACAGTGTTCACCACCGATATCGAAGCGGTGAAGGCACTCAATCAAGTGCGCAAGCAGCTGTACAACGGCGACTACCCGGCAAGTACCTGGGTGCAGATCAGCAGGCTGTTTATGCCTGAAGCAAAACTGGAAATCGAAGTGGTGGCACATTTACCCCGCTAGACAATCGGATGTCACTTCCCCTTATCGCATACGCATTGAAGTAACGACGCTTTTTAGAGAAGGTCTGCAAGCGGTTTGATGCAGCCGTGGCTTTGCCGGTTCGATTTCTGTACAGGAGATCGTAACGCCTTTTCGTCTTTGCTATCCTTCAGAAACTGGAAGTGTGTTGCTCCATCGGAGCTGTTTCTTTTTTTGCTACCGTTATCCTGTTTCCTATCTTTATCGCATGCCCCTGACCCCCTTTGCCTTCATCTGTCGGGCGGTGACGCTGATCGGACGGAGGTGACGGCCGGCACCCTGGGCAGCAGGGCCAGGCAGCGATGCGCTGGTTCATTTCAAAGCCCAAACGATCATCTGTCCGTACCTTTTTGCTGCGACCAACTGTATGCCTTCCGCCCGTTTACTTGATCTGCTGATCCATGTTTTGTGTCCATTGCTGCTCGGGGCTTTATGCTACCCGTCCGGGGCGCAGGTCTTACCCTCTTTCCTAAAATCGTATGCTGCCGATTTCCTCTGGGCCTATGCCTTTGCCGCTTCCCTGTGGTGGGTATGGGAGGGGCGTGTACCCCGCCCGTGGCTGCTGACAGCGGCACTGACGGCACTTGCCTTTGAAGGAGCGCAGTTTGCCGGCCTCCTTGCGGGCACCGGTGATCTGTATGACCTGCTGGCCTACCTGGGCGGCGGCGGCACTGCCCTTTTAGTAACGCGGAGGATCCGCAAAAGAATGTCCAAAACTCAAGCACTGATATGAAAAAACAACTGCTCTCCCTGCTGGTAGTCGCCGTATTCGGCCTGCTGGCGCTTGCCTCAAAAGTCAATAAGATCCATTACGGAGCCTTTAACTATGACAATCGCATTGAAGAGCCTTCGCCCCAGGGAAATTACCTTGACCTTGCCGATGGAACCCGCATGTACGGCAAAAAAGTTTCCTGGAAGTCGGGGCTGCTCGTGAAAGACGGCGTTAAGATCGACGACCATAAATACAAAATGAACGAAGTGCTGGGTTATTATGCGGATGGTGTTTACTATACCCGGCAGGGTAATGAATACATCAAGCGGATCGTACGGGGGAAGATCAACATCTATGTCAAGTTTACGGAGGTGACTTCAACGACGACCGATGCGCGCGGATTCACCCGTTCGCGCACCTACACCCGCACCGACCATTATGCCCAGAAGGGCAACGATCCGAAGCTGCTTCCGGTGGCGGGCCAGTCGGATATGAAAGCCCTGGTGGCCGATTGTCCGGAGGCGGTTGCCATGGCTGACCTGAGCAACCGGCAGATGCGCAGGACGATCAAGAAGAACCGTAATTACCTGAACAGCATTTTTGAGGTATATAACCGCGGTTGCAAGCCCTGATACCGCGGCTTTCCTATCTTTGGGCTTCCCGGGCATGTCCCGGGAAGGTTTTTTTATGAAGCTGCGTACTCCCGTTTTTATCATAATCGCCGTCATTCTCGCCGATCAGCTACTGAAGATCTGGATCAAGACCCATTATCCCTATGGTGAAGTCCTGCGTTTTTTCGGCTGGGAAGGCGCCCGTCTCTATTTCATTGAGAACGAAGGAATGGCCTGGGGGCTTGCCTTCGGGGGCGAATGGGGCAAGATGGCCCTGACCCTGTTCCGGCTGGCCGCTGTCATCTTCGGTACCTGGTATATCGGGCGTATCGTGAAGCAGGCCTATCATCGCGGCTTCATCATTTGTGCTTCGCTGATTTATGCAGGCGCGCTGGGCAACCTCATCGATTCGCTCTTTTACGGGCTCTTCTTTTCAGAAAGCAATTACGGAACCGTTGCGCAGGCCTTTCCCAAGGGCGGGGGGTATGCCAGCTTTCTCCATGGCAAAGTGGTCGACATGCTCTACTTTCCCATGGTGCAAGGCACCTGGCCCAAATGGGTGCCCTTTGTTGGCGGCGGCGATTTCGAATTTTTCAGTCCGATTTTCAATATTGCCGATGCTGCCATATCGGTAGGGGTGATTACCCTGCTGCTGTTTCAGAAGCGCTTCATTCACCGCGAGGCCGAAGCGGTGCCGCATAAGCCGCAAGCTGCCGGCGGCTCTGCTCCGGCCGCCGAAAGTGAGGCAACGACACCTGCCTCCAACGAATAGAAATGACCCCGGCAACGGGGTCATTTTGTTTGTTGAGGCCGTGGCGACGTCTGTGAAAGGGGTTGCCGCCGGCCTATATAAATACGGGCTGCCTCAGTAGATGTCCTCGTCGCCATTCAGCCGGATCGTCGGGTGGGCAAAGCCGCGGCGCCCTCCCTGTGCACCTGAAGTACGTGGGTTGTCGGGCACCTGGTCATTTGCACCGGTAAAGGGATGAATTGCCGGATTGAGGTAGCCAGGGAAAACCCTGGCGCCAGCACCTTGTTCGCGGGTGCGCGCCTGATGCTGTTCGCGGCCGACGGTTTCCTTTTGACTATGTTTTGCTTCCGCCATGATTGCAGGTTTAAGGGTAAACGAATGCCGCCGTGTGTGGCAGCTGCGGAGATGCATATCAATATTGTTGCCAAAGCGCCTTCGTAAAAGAAAGCCCCCGCCGGAGCGGGGGCCTGTATCAGCTGATCAACATGTCCTTTTGGAGCGCACTCAGAGCGTACCAACCATATTGGCCGGGATGACCCACTGGTCGAACTCCTCGGGCGTCACATAACCCAGCTTTACAGCCATTTCCTTAAGCGTGGTGCCTTCTTTGTGGGCCTTCTGCGCAATTTCGGCCGCTTTGTAGTAGCCGATCTTTGTGTTCAGCGAGGTTACCAGCATCAGCGAATTGTCGACGTGCTTTTTGATATTGGCCTCGATCGGTTCGATGCCGGCAGCACATTTATGGGTGAAGCTGACGCAACCGTCGCCGATCAGGCGCGCGCTGTGCAGGAAGTTGTAGATCATCATCGGCTTGAACACATTCAGTTCGAAGTGACCCATGGAACCGCCCACGTTGATGGCCACATCGTTGCCCAGCACCTGCGCGGCGATCATGGTGAGGGCTTCCACCTGGGTCGGATTCACCTTGCCGGGCATGATGGAAGAGCCCGGTTCGTTGTCGGGGATCATGATTTCGCCGATGCCGGAGCGCGGTCCGCTCGACAGCATGCGGATATCGTTGGCGATCTTCATCAGCGAAACAGCAATCGTTTTCAGGGCACCATGGCTCTCCACGATGGCGTCGTGTGCGGCAAGCGCTTCAAACTTATTCTCTGCCGTTACAAAGGGGAGGCCGGTGAGTGCCGCGATATGCCGGGCAACGTTTTCCGAGTAACCTTCCGGTGTGTTGATACCGGTTCCTACGGCAGTTCCGCCCAAAGCCAGCTCAGAAAGGTGCGTAAGCGTGTTGCGGAGGGCGCGCAGTCCATGGTCGAGCTGCGAGACATAACCGCTGAATTCCTGGCCCAGTGTGAGGGGCGTCGCATCCATAAAATGGGTACGTCCGATTTTCACCACGTGCATGAAGGCCTTGCTCTTTTCGGCCAGCGTGTTGCGGAGCAGTTCGATGCCCGGGATGGTGGTTGCTACCAGCATCTTGTAGGCGGCGATGTGCATAGCCGTAGGGAAGGTGTCGTTCGACGATTGCGACTTGTTGACGTCGTCGTTGGGATGCAGCACCTTGTCTTTATCGGTAAGCTGACCACCCGACAATACATGGGCGCGGTAAGCGACCACCTCGTTCACGTTCATGTTGCTCTGCGTGCCCGAACCGGTTTGCCAGACCACCAGCGGAAAGGCGTCATCCAGCTTACCTTCCAGAATTTCTTCGCAAACACGGCTGATCAGTTCCATTTTCTCCTTCGGGAGCACGCCGGCTTCGAAGTTGGTGATGGCGGCCGCCTTTTTCAGGTAGGCGAAGGCGCGGATGATCTCGATCGGCATGCGGTTGATGTCCTGTGCAATCCGGAAGTTGTCGATGCTGCGCTGGGTCTGGGCACCATAGATGGCTTCGGCAGGAACCTGCACTTCGCCCATGGTATCTTTTTCAATGCGGAAGTTCATTGCGGGTGGTTTTTGTGCCGCAAAAGTACCGTTTTGACGTTCAACTCCTCCTGACTCCGGCGGCATTCTGGTGCTGTTTTTGGAGTGTGTTTGGAATGAGGTGGATTTTGGTGCTGCTATTGGGGGCGTCCTGCGCGGCGCCTGCAGACGACCGCGCTGCAGTAGTGGTGACGGATACGTTGATGCGCACCGATTCGGCCAATGCCTTTGCTGCGGCCGACAGTCATAAGGTGGATGGCACCCTGCAGCGCGATACGGCGCTCGAGTTGCATCCGGCGGAACTGGATACGAAAGGGGTTTCACCCGAGAAGGTGGTGGCCTTCGCCCGTACCCTCATCGGCACTCCCTACGTGTATGCCTCCAGCGATCCCGCAGTGGGCTTCGATTGCTCCGGCTTCATCACCTACGTCTTCAATCATTTCGGTATTGCCGTTCCCCGATCTTCTGTCGATTTTACACCCGTTGGCCAGACCGTGACACCCGAAGAAGCCCTTACGGGTGACCTGATCCTGTTTACCGGCACGCTGCCCGAAGAGCGCCATGTGGGCCACATGGGCATTGTTACGGGCCACGAGAACGGTGTATTGCAGTTCATTCATTCCACCTCGGGCAAAAAAATGGGCGTCACAATGACGCCCTTGAATGAGTATTACCAGAAAAGGTTTGTGCGGGTAGCGCGGGTGTTTGACCGGTGAGCCGTGAGCAGGTGAGCCGTTAGCGATCCCAGGTATAGGTGCAAAAGATCATTCCGGTGTATCTACGCCATCAGCATCCGATAGAAGCACTAATTCAAAAAAGCAAGGCTCACCGCTGCCCTGCCTATACTCACTTCCCCTTGAACGCCGCTTTCCTTTTCTCCAGAAAGGCACCCGTGCCCTCACGCATATCTTCGGTTTCGAAGCAGGCGCCGAAGGAGCTGATCTCGGTTGCGTAGCCGTTTTGGGCTTCGTCGTAAACGGCGTTTGCTGATTTGATGCAGTGTGCTACGGCAATAGGCGCCTTGCTGTTGATCAGTTCGAGGAGGGCGCGGGTTTTGTTCAACAGCTCTTCCTGCGGAGCAACGTGGTTGACCAGTCCGCATTGCTGTGCCGTTGCGGCATCGATCATGTTGGCGGTCAGCAGCAGTTCCAAAGCACGGCCTTTACCCACCAGCTGCACGAGTCGCTGCGTGCCGCCATAGCCCGGGATGAGTCCGAGGTTCACTTCGGGCTGGCCGAACTTCGCGTTTTCGCTGGCGATCCGGAAGTGGCAGGCCATGGCCAGCTCGCAGCCGCCCCCCAGGGCAAAGCCGTTGACGGCTGCCACGATGGGCTTGGGGCTGTTCTCGATCCGGTTGAAAACGGTTTCCTGGCCGCGCTGCGCCAGATCGCTGCCTTCGGAGCCCGAAAGGCCAACGAACTCGCTGATATCGGCACCGGCAACAAAACTCTTGGGTCCCGCGCCGGTGATGATGGCGGAGCGGATTTCGTTGTTCGATTCGATTTCGGTCAATACGGCGGCAAGCTCACTGATCACATCGCGATTGAGCGCGTTTAGCTTCTCCGGACGGTTGATCGTTACGGTCAGGATGCCGTTGGAAAGCTCCGTAAGCAAGGTTTGGTACATGGAATGTGTTTATTGTTTATTGGTCTGTTGTTTATTGGTTTATTCGTAGGAGCGGCCTGCCGGTCATTCGTTTCCAATCAGTCTTCCCGGGGCAAGGCGCATCCTTCGCTCAGATTGGATGTCTGAAGTGAGGCAATGTTCCACCTGGCAATCATTCTCTATGCTCCCATTTCCCCATTCATCCTATACGCAGTTTGCACCTACTCAGTGGAATCTGCACATCAGCACATCAGCACATCAGCACATCACTCAGAAGCTCCGGTGTTCCTTCACCCATTCGGTGATATAGCCGGCGATATCGGCCGTAGAGGTTCCGGGTGCAAAGAGCTTGCCGACGCCCTGCTCATTGAGTTGCTGCATGTCGGCGTCGGGGATGATGCCGCCACCCGTGAGCAGCACATCGGTCAGTCCTTTCTGATCCATCAGGGCCTTGACTTTCGGAAATACCGTCATGTGTGCGCCGGAGAGGATCGAAATGCCAATTGCATCCACGTCTTCCTGCAGGGCGGCATTCACGACCATTTCGGGCGTTTGCCGGAGGCCGGTGTAAATCACTTCCATGCCGGCATCGCGGAGGGCAGTGGCGATGACCTTGGCGCCGCGGTCGTGGCCGTCAAGACCAACCTTGGCCACCAGCACACGAATGGGACGATTCAGTTGTTGCATGAAACAAAGGTAATGGTGATTGGCGGATGTGCTGATAGGCAGATGTGCTGATACGGTCAGGGGTGTACGGAAAGGTTGGCCGTTTCTCCTCCAGTGAACCCTATCTCCCAAAACGGGCCTTCATTTCCCTCAAGCCTCTTTCTGCTATCCTGAACGCAGCCGTGTCGGCATCACTGTAGAAAACAACCTTGCTGCCGTATTGCCGGGAAAGCCGCTTCGTGCAGCTGTCAACAACCTGCATCCGGCTGAAATGGCCGAACACGTCATCCTCCTTCCGGGGAATCGACTCGCCCACAAACAGGAGGTGCCGGTAGGGGAGCTGATCCGGAATCCAGAGCAGGAACGTGCCGTTGTCGCAGATGACTTTTTTGCGGAAGGCAGTATCGCGGATCCAGTAGAGCAGGCTGCCTGCAAATCCGTAATTGCGCGCATACACCACGGTGCTATCCCGAACATGGGGCGGAAGGTCATGATAAAAGCGCCAGGTCTTTTGCGCCAGTTCCTGCCAGCCAATCATGTCTGCGAAGTCTTGTTGCAGCGCGTGGTCTTTGCGGTCTTCCCAACGCAGGAGGCCGGCTTCCCGGAGCGGCAGCCGTTGGTTCGTGGCTGCCATGCGCTCGGGAGATTGGAGGGGCAGCAGCAGCCAGGTCAGCGCTGTGCCGAGGCTGACCATCAGCAGCAGGGCTGCTGCGCGGAGCACTACCGTTCTGTTTTTTGTAACGCTTCCGAACCAGGCACCCCCCGCTGCCAGCACCATGGGGTAGATGCCCAGCGCATAATAGCCTTTGCCGCTGCCCGCCAGCAGCAGTGCGATGATGCCGGCATACAGCCAGCCAAAGAGCCGGAATCGGGAGCTCCGGAAGAGCCAGAAAAGGCCCCCTGCACACAGGAAGCAGGCGGGGAGAAACATCAGTACCTGCTCCTTCAGAAAATCGGTCTTACTCAGATATTGGAGCTGGGTAGACCGAAGTTCGCGCATATGCTGTGCCAGCGGCCAATGGTGTTGATGCTGCCACCACAGGTTGGGTAGTAGAAATACGGATGCCATGCCGGCGGCCTGCCAGAAGTCGCGTCGCAGCAGCCATCGCCTTTGGGGCGTGAGCAGCAGTGCCATCAGCAGCGCCAGTCCGAAGAATAGAACCGAATACTTGCTGTACCAGCCCAGGACCACTGCCCCGGCCAGCAGGAAGAGGTCGCGGCGTTGCTCCCCTGACAGGTAGCGCTGCAGGAAAAAAGTGGCCAGCGTCCAGCTGAATACTTCCGTGAAGTTGGGTTGAAACAGGTAGTGAATGCGTAGAAAGGCGGAAAGTAAAAAGCCGGTCCCGGTAAAAAGAAGGGCGGTCGTATCGCCGCCAAAGCCTTTTGCGATCCGGAGCGCCAGCCAGAGTGTCATTGCGCCGAAAAGTGCCGGCCAGATCTTGATCCAGAAAGCAGCGCCGCCAAACGCATGGCTGATCGATGCAAGTAGCGCAATGAAGGGCGGATTCTCCAGGAATCCCGGCGCCAGGTGCCGACCCTGTTCGAAATACAGGTACTCGTCCCGGTGCAGTTCCCATCCTTCTGCCGGTAACAGCAGGGGCAGGGCAAATTGCAGTGCGGTCAGCGCGAGCGAGAGCCGTCTTTCTTGCGGGTTCATCATGATGTCCCTACAAAATACGAACAACCCTTCAATCCGGAGGAGCTGCAGAGCCGTTTGGTGGCGACAGGATGAAGGCAGCCGGGCAAAAAAAAGCCGCCTCGGCGAGACAGCTTATCTGTTGGTTTTTATCGATTACATTCCCGGTTGCGCCAGCGCTTTTCGGATACGGGCGGCGGTGGCAGCTGCACCGATGATTTCGGCGATGACGAATACCGGCGGGCCAAACTTGCCGCCTACCAGCATGACGCGCAGGGGCAACTGCAGTTCGCCGGGCTTGATACCGGCGGCTTCGGCGCCTTCCTTGAACAGGGTTTCGAAGGAGGCAGCAGCACTGACCGTAGAAATACGATCGGCGTAGTCCTCAAAAAATGCCCGCTTCTCCGGCGTCCACTTGCTGATAAAGGCAGCCGTGTCGTATTGCTCCGGGTCCTGGAAAAAAAAGCCTGCCTGCGTTTCGAAGTCAGCCAATAGCGTACAGCGTTCCTTGACCAGGTCGATGACGCGGAGCAGCGTGATTTCGTCGGCTGGGATACCTTTCTGTTCCAGGAGGATCTTTACATCGGGCAGCAGCCGTTCGGCCAGACTGCGTTTGATCCATTCATGGTTGAACCACTTTGCTTTTTCAAAGTCGAATTTAGCGCCGCCCTTATGTACTTTTTCCATCTGGAAACGCTGGACGAGTTCTTCGAGGGAAAAGAGCTCCTGTTCCGTGCCATCGTTCCATCCCAGCAGGGCCAGCAGGTTTACGAAGGCCTCGGGCAGAAAGCCGCGCTCGCGGAATCCTTCCGTCAGCTCGCTCGTTTTCGGATCGGTCCAGTTCATGGCGAAAACCGGAAAGCCATACTTAGCACCGTCGCGCTTGCTGAGCTTTCCGCTTGGGCCCAGGATCAGGGGCAGGTGGGCCCATTGGGGCATGGCCTCTTCGCCGAAGAGCCAGCGCCAGAGCAGCAGGTGCACGGGAGCGGAGGGGAGCCATTCTTCGCCGCGGAAGGCGTGGCTGATCTCCATCAGGTGATCGTCGACCACCACGGCCAGGTGGTAGGTGGGCATGCCGTCGGCCTTCAGCAGCACCTTATCGTCGACCGTGCCGGTTTCGAAGGATACTTCGCCGCGGATCATATCCGTAAAGGTTACGGTTTCTCCCTGCGGCATGAGGATGCGCACGACATGCGGTGTGCCTGCCGCCAGCAGTGCCTGCACTTCGCCTGCAGACAGGGTCAGCGAGTTGCGCATTTGTCCGCGCACGGTGTGGTCGTATTGCGGCGTGGGGTTGGTATCCGTCTTGAGGCGGCTGCGCATGGCCTCCAGTTCTTCGGGCGTGTCGAAAGCATAGTAGGCGCGTCCCTCGCCGACCAGGCGCTCGGCATAGGCGCGGTAGAGCTCTTTGCGCTCGCTTTGGCGGTAGGGACCGAACGGACCACCCTGTTTCGGACTCTCGTCGGGCTGTAGTCCGCACCAGGCAAGTGTTTCATAGATATAGTCTTCAGCGCCCGGAACATAGCGGCTTTGGTCGGTATCTTCAATACGCAGGATGAACTCGCCGCCATGGTGGCGCGCAAACAGGTAGTTATACAATACGGTGCGCACCCCGCCCAGGTGCAGGCCTCCCGTTGGGCTGGGAGCAAAGCGGACGCGGACTTTCTTCGACATAGCCTGCAAAGGTATTGTTTGATTGGTTTATTGGTTCATCGGTTTATTGCGTCTATTGGTTAGAGAGACCTGTCAATCGCGTCTCATCGCTTCCTCCTTCGCCGCTGCTCGGGACGACAGCACCGGCATCCCGTCTTTCTCCCATGCGACGCCGCTTCGCTCAGTTCGCCCCGCGCGAAAACTCCGGCCGACGGCGTCAGGTCGCCGGGCAGAGCACAGTCAAAGCCCCATCCGCTAATCCGCTAATCGGCTAATCCGCTAATCAGCTAATCAAAACTACCTTTACCTCCATGCACCGTTTTTTTCTCAAAACACCGGGGCTTTTCCGGCGGCTTTTCCCGGGCTACGTCTGGCGTATGCCTGCCACGGAGCATGCGGTGTACCTCACCTTCGACGATGGGCCTCATCCCGAAGTGACACCCTGGGTGCTCGATCAACTGCAGGCTTACGAGGCGAAGGCAACCTTTTTCTGCATTGGTCATAACGTAGCCCTCTACCCGCAGATCTACGAACGGATTCTTGCAGAGGGGCATTCGGTGGGCAATCATACCTACAACCACTTGAACGGCTGGAAAGCGGAGACAGAGGTTTATCTTGAAGAGGTGCGGGCAACGGCGGCCCTGGTTTCCAGTCGCCTTTTTCGTCCGCCCTATGGCAGGATCCGTGGGGCGCAGGCAGAAGGTATTTCGTCTGCTCTTGACCGTGCCGATGCGCAGATTATCATGTGGGATGTGCTCAGTGCCGACTTCGATCGCTCCTTTACACCGGCGCGCTGTGCCCGTACGGTGATCCGTCATACGGAGCCGGGCTCTATCATTGTTTTTCATGACAGTGAAAAAGCACGGGTCAACCTCGAAGGAGCCCTGCCCAGGGTGCTGGAAGCGTTCCGGGAGCGGGCCTATGTTCTGCGTGCGTGGTCGCAAGCGTAGGCGGCGCAGCCGGCCCTTGGCAGGCTACCCGGCAGCTGCCCCTCCGGGTCAGCGGACACAAAAAGGGCCGGGGTTGAAACCCTGGCCCGTTTTTAATCCGTACCCTATGAAAACTGGGTCAAATGTAGAACATTTTCACTATGGAAGTAAAATTTGGTAAGAGGAATTATTTAGTGAAATAATCGCAAGGTTGTCGCAATTACCATTACCATATTCCAGGCGGGCCACCCAGGGCGAGCCGCCCGGCAGTCCGCCCCGGCGGGTGCTCACGCGGCCCGCGGTAATCCAGCGGCAGTTGAAGCGTTTCCGCAGCGGAGCTTCGATATTAGATTCCCACGTAGTCATAACCGTTGCTGTCCGCAGGGTGCCGCGGGCGCTCCCGGTAATATGGAATATATCGTCGAAGGGCGGGGGCGTAGCAGTGCCGTCGATCTGGAGGATCTTGCGTTCACCGCTCCACTGCATGCTGGTGCCGTTCGGGCGGGTAACCCGCGCATTCTGTACGCTGATCCGGAACTGACGTGGGTGGGGCGGCGCACCGGGAGGAGCCGTGAGGGTGGTATTTTCCACGACCTGTGTGCCTTCGATCCGCAGGGAGTCGATCCGGTAGTTATCGAATGTAGTTACGGCCTGGTTGCCCGGCTCCATCAACCGTCCTGAATACTCAGTGATGATGCGGCCGCGGCGGACCCGTCCGTCCCGGTTGAGGCAACCCGAAGGGCCAAAGTCAACGATGACGCGCACCGGGAAGGGCTGACCGGCCACAAGACGCGTGGTTGTTACGGTCACGCAGGCCGGGATCGTGTCGAGCGGTGTGGGACGGAAGAAAACACCTGTGCCGCCAATGCCGACTTCGGCGTTGACTCCTAAGGTGTTGTCGAAGGCATCATCAAAGCTGAACAGCGCCTGCATATCGTTGCGAGCGGTGGTTAGTGCCACTTCCTGTTCTTCCTCCTGACTGAGCGCATCCTCCCGCCCGGGCTTTTTGCAGCCACCGAGCAGGAGCAGCAGCAGCAGGGGTATCGAACGCAATAGGTTGTATTGTGGTTTCATGAGCGGTGTTTGACCCTGAACCCGCACTGCAGCAGGCAGGCCGGACGTCAGCAATTGGAGCGGTTCAAAGGGATTAAGGTTTAAAGGTATCTTAAAAAATATTTCCCCAGCTTTGCCGGCTATGGAATTGATCGATACGCATGCGCACCTCTACCTCCCCGAATTCCGTGAACGATGGCCGGAATTGCTGGAGCGGGCACATGCCGCCGGCCTCGGGTCGATCCTGCTGCCGGCCATCGACAGCGAAACCCATGAGCTGGTGCTGGAGCTGGAGGCTGCCTACCCGCATTGCCGGGCTATGATGGGCCTGCATCCTTGCTCGGTTGGAACGAATTTCGAGCAGGAACTGGCCCGGGTGCGGCTCTACTTCCGCCAGCGCCGTTTCGTAGCAGTGGGAGAGATCGGCCTGGACTTTTACTGGGACAAGACCTTTATAGAACAGCAATTCACGGCTTTTCACGAACAGATCCGGCTGGCGCTCGAGTACGATCTGCCCATTGCCGTTCATTCGCGCAACGCCACGGCCGAGGCTATTGAGGTGGTCCGGCAGTACCCGGGCCTGCGGGGTGTGTTTCATTGTTTCGGCGGCACTCTTGAAGAGGCGCATGTCCTGGTTGAACTAGGCTTTTACCTGGGCATTGGCGGCGTGGTCACTTTCAAGAATGCCGGGCTCGACAAAATCATCGCCCATACTGGTTTGGAGCGGGTCGTACTGGAAACCGATGCGCCCTACCTGGCACCGGTGCCCCACCGGGGCAAGCGAAACGAGCCTTCCTATCTCCGGCATGTAGCAGAAAAACTGGTCGACATCACCGGAAAACAACTGGCCGAGGTGGCAGCGATCACAAGCCGCAATGCCCGGGACTTATTCCGTTTATAGAAAGGAGCTGTCCGGTTTCGTTTTGCTGTGGAAAAAAACGTCTGACCGTGTTTTTCCCATCACCGGATTTCTGCCCCGTAGCCGGTACCTTCGGGGCTTCAATTCTTTACTATGCAACTTACCGCCAAACTCATACAGCTGCTGCCCCTGCAGACCGGCAACGGCAAGAACGGCCAGTGGAAAAAGCAGGATGTGATCGTGGAAACCGAAGGAACCTATCCCAAAAAGGTCTGCATCTCCATCTGGGGCGACAAGATCGACGCCTCCATGCTCCAGCCGGGCGCGATGCTCAGCATTGATTTCGATGTGGAGAGCCGCGAATACAATGGCCGCTGGTATACCGACGTGAAGGCCTGGCGTGTAGCACCCGCCGGAACTGCGGCCCCGTCGCCGGCTCCTGCCGCCGGCAACGATTATCCCAGCTTCCCGGCCGGAGACATGGGCGCAGAAGATCTTCCTTTCTAAAGGGAGTGGAGTTAGAGGCAAGGACCAGGGATTTCATCATTCCCGATTGTCGCGTTACTTCGCCTTTCGTCTTTCCTGTTCCTTGTTTCACTGTTCCCGGAATCCCCTATATTTGCCGTCCATTTCCCTGGAGACGTGTCCGAGTGGTTGAAGGAGCACGCCTGGAAAGTGTGTATACTCGAAAGGGTATCGCGAGTTCGAATCTCGCCGTCTCCGCCTCCGCCCGCCGAAGCTCGTAGAGCGAAGGCGGGCTTTTTATTTTTAACCCGCTGTTTTCCCGGCGTGCTACGGCAGACAGCGTCCGCAGCAGTTCCCGAATAGGGGAAGCCCGAACCGCATGCGTCCCTTTATAGGCTGGGGAAACAGAAATACCACGCTGTTCGCGTCTCCTACTCCCTAGGGTACTTTTCATCCCACTCCCGGATCATCCGGTCGGCCTTTTCGGGGTCGAGCTTTCGGAGGATGTAGTCCAGCTTTTCTTCCGTGCGTTCTTCGCCTTCTTTCGACTGTGGGGAGCCGATGTAATACAGGAAGGATAGTCCGGCCACCTGCCAGATGAGCTGCAGGAATTCGGACTGCCAGTTTTCGAAGGTATCGCGCAGCATCTCCTGCAGGTAGTCGGACACCTCAGGCGCCTGTCCATGCGCTTCCTGCTCGCTCACATAGGCATTCCAGCCGAAGTACCAATGCAAGGCCAGCGATACCAGGAACAGCGCCAGCGTAATCCAGAGATAGCCCTTCTTTTTCAGGGCAGGCATTCCGCGTTTTTTCGTGGTCATAGGGAGTGATTTAGAAAGTAGTACCTGCCGGCTACTGCAGGCCGCCCTGCCTTGTACCTGGCCGGAAGTTTGCCGTCTCACCATGGAGATTCGTCTCCGCACTCCGGTATAGCAGAGAAGGCAGATCATCAGTTGTCAAACAAAACGCGTGCAATAATTCAGTTTAAAGGCGTCGCTCGTGCCTTGGTTCCGGTTCGGACGGGTCGTTTCCCGCCGGGTTTCCTTTGCCCGGCCGGAAGATCCGCCCCCGCCATCGCTCCCGGGCGCTCCGGGACATTCCCGCCATAAATGCCCTTTCTTTGTGGCACATCCCCGTTTATGTCGACAGATCGCTCTGCTTACCGTTCTCCGCTGCTGGTGGCTTCCGCCGCCGAAGGCCCGCTTCGTTTGCTTGTGCAACAATATCTGCCGGATGCCCGGCGGATCAACCCGGAAGGCAGCGGCGAGGGGGCGATGGGAGCAACGAGAGCAGCCATTGCAGCGGGTGTCAGCGCGATCAGTGAAGCCGTTTTTGCCTATGAAGGGGTCCACCTGGTAGTCGATGGTCTGGAACGGAATCAGGACCGATGGAACATTTATCTTTTTCGTCCGAGTACCCGCATCAAGGAAAAACATCTGGTGGATGCCGCCATTTGCGAGTTGGCCCTCCAACAGGCAGGTCTTACCGTTGGCGATGTGCACCTGCTCCTGCTGAATTCGGCCTATGTGCGGCAGGGGCCTCTGGATCCGCAGGGACTTTTTGAGCCGGTGCGCGTTACGCGCAAGCTGAGATACGTGCAGGCCCAGGTGCCGGGCCGCTTTCGGGAGCTGAGAGGTATGGCCGCAAAGGCTCGGAAAAAACAGGAGAGCCGCGGGCATTCCGAAAGGCCGGCCTTCCGGCTTCCCGAACCGCGCAAGGCGGCGGAGGGTCCGCTGCCGCCGGCGCTGCCTGTGCAGGTAGACCAGGCCGCCCTGCGCGTGTTTCTCAATGACCTGCAGTACCCGCTTTATTTCATGGATTTTGAGGCCTACCAGGCCGCCATTCCCGAATATGACGGACATTGGCCCTTCCGGCAGCTTCCCTTCCAGTTTTCGGTCCATCGCCTCGATGAGCCTGGAGGCGTCCTTCACCAGGAAGGATTTATTGCGCCGGGCGATGCCGAGCCGGTGGCCGCTTTCGGAGCCGCATTGCTACAGGTGGTGGGCCACCGGGGTTCGGTAATCGTTTACAACCGCGATTCGGAACAGCTTATACTCGACCAGCTTGAGAAAGACCACCCCGAATGGAGCACACAAATCGAAGGGCTCCGCCTGCGGCTGGTAGATCTGCAACAGCCCTTCAGCCAGCAGATCGTGCGAATACCCGATATCGGCAACAAGCTTTCTTTAAAGTATGTGCTGCCGGCCCTGGTGCCGGAGATGAGTTATGCGGTGATGGTGATCGGTTCCGGTGAAGAAGCGCACAAGGCCTATAGCGCTATCCGTAATTCTACGGATGAAGCGCTGATCAGCAGCGTGCGCGCCGCACTGCTCGATTACTGCGCGCTCGACACACTGGCCATGGTGAAGATCCTGGATAAACTGCAGATACTGGCTTAACGAGTTTGTAGGCTGTCTTGCGATCGGGCTTCCCGCTGCCGGGTAGCCTGTTTTTCCTGCGGGTAGCCACTTCAATGGCTTTGTCTTTTCTTTGCAGCCGGCATGTCTTTCAGCACGGTTCGTCATCTCAATCAATCGGCCTATCTGCGCGGTTGCCAGTGCCCCAAGCGGCTCTGGCTGCACCTGCATGCGCCGGAGACGCGCGATCCGTACGAAGGGATCCATGTTCCGGGACCAGAACCGGAACTTCGTCAGCTGGCGCGCGGTTTGTTTACCGGCGGGGTGACCATCAGCGATGGTCCTGTTGATAACATTGTGGAGGCGGTGACGCGCACCAATCGCGCACTCGCAGAAGGGCATACGATCCTGTATGGCGCCGTCTTCTCTTTTCGGGGCTTGCTGGCAGTGATCGACGTGCTGGTGCAGCGGCGCGGCAAGTGGTTTGCTTACGAAGTGAAGGCTGCGACCCGGGTAAAGCCCCGGCATATCACCGATGCCACCCTCCACGATTACGTGCTGGCACAGGCCGGCATCCCACTTGCGAATACCTACCTGCTGCTGCTCAACACCCGCTACGTGCGTAAGGGCCCCATCAATCCGCAGGAACTTTTTGTTGCCGAGCCGGTGGGGAAACAATTGCGGGCCCAGCAGCACGACGTGCGCTCCCGGGCCTATCATTTTGTGCGGATTGCGGCGGCCGGTGAGGCTCCGGCCAAGGCTATGGGTCACCAATGCCGCAAGCCCGACCCCTGTGAATTCATCGGCTTTTGCAGCCGGCAGCCGGGCCTGAGCGGAGCTGCCGCGCCTGCAGATCATCCGGTGTCAGCGGGCAGCCCTGAAGTCATCATTGACCAGGAGCGTCTGCGGAAGTTTCTCGAGCCGATCCACTACCCGCTTTGCTTTGTCGACTTCGAAGCCTACCAGGCTCCGCTGCCCGAGTTCGATGGTCACTGGGCCTTCCGGCAGGTACCCTGCCAGTTCTCCCTGCACCGGCAGGAAGCGCCCGGCGCAGCGCTGCAGCATGTGTCTTTTCTTGCCGAAACGGAAGGAGACCCGGCGACCGTATTTCTACGGGCATTGCTTGAAGCGGCAGGCGCCGACGGAACCGTACTGGTCTACAATATCGATTTCGAGCGCATGATCCTCGAAGAGCTGAAGGCGGAACACCCCGAAAGTGTCGGAGCCATTACTGCCTTGCAGTCGAGGATGGTCGATCTGATGGCGCCTTTCAAAAACAGGGTCGTACATATTCCGGCGCATGGCGAAAAGATATCGTTGAAAACCGTGCTCCCGGCCCTGGTGCCCGGTATGAACTATAGCCACCTGGCCATCGCCAATGGCGCCGATGCCAACAAGGCTTTTGTGCGCCTTCGTCTTGAAACCGATTCCGACCGTCGCAATGCCCTCCGCAAAGCGCTACTTGACTATTGCCATCTCGACACGTTGGCATTGGTGTATATTCTCGACTACCTCAAAACGCAATGCAGGGATTAACCGTTCAACCGGTCACACCGGCCGGGTCGCCACCTTCCCGCCAAACCGCTGCGCATGTACCAGCAGGAATGCCACGATCATGATCCCGGTATTGACGAGTTCAAAGCGCGGGTAATAGGCGTTGGCGAATAGCAGCGCCGGAGCCACGGTGCTCATAACAATGGCTCCGAAGACCAGCTGCGGGCGACCCTCCCTGAGCAGCCGCAGCAGCCAGAAGAAAAGGGCCGTTGCTAAAGGGAGGAAAAGGGCCCCCGTTGGCACGAAACGAAGCCGCCCTCCCTGCTGGTCGATGCCGGCATAATGCAGAAGGTTGTTGCCGAGATGTGTAAAGTTCAGTTCAGATGGATGACCGTTTTGGTAACGGAGGAAAGGGTATTCGAACACATCGGTGAAGTAGCGCCATGCCTGGGCATAATACAGGTTATGCAGCAGAGGAAGTGAAAGCGGGAGCAGGAAGATAACGGTGATCAGCAGCCGATATTTGCTTTGAGCGCCTGGTAGCAGAAAAAACAGGAGTGATGCGGGCAGCAGGTTCTGGCGAAAGAAAGGCAGCAACCCGAGCAGGATGGCCGCCGGTATGTAACGCTTTTTGATGATGCTGTATCCGGCACCGAACAACAGCACCAGGCTCAGCCACTCAGGGAGACCCAGCAACAGGTTACTTACGAGGGCGGGGCCGGTGAGCAGGAGCAGTACGACCAGCAGCGTCTGTGCCCTCGGTACCGGCTTGGCCAGATAAATCAGCTGCTGCGCCCGGTACAGGCCAAAAAGCAGGATGCCCATGTTGACCGCATCGACGATGCGATAGAGTTTTCCGAAAACCGCCAGCTCGAGAAGAAGGAAATAGCGATATCCGGGCTGGGTTACGAAGTGTCTTCCCGCATCTGGAAATACAAGCTGGTCGCTGCCCCAGAGCGTTCCGTTTTCCTGCATGTTACGCGCATAAAGCAGGTAGCGGGCATAATCATCTCCCGGTGTGGGGCGTACTTCCTCCAGTAGCAGAGGTGTGTAGGGCAGCAGCAATATCAAATAAAGCAGCAGGCTGCGCAGTGCTACGGCCCGACTGAGTCCATGGCGCAGTCCGGCATAGCTGAAGAAGCAAAGCGTGAACAGGGGCGGAAAAAACAGCCCGATCACTTCCCTTCCGTAGTTATACGGGAAGCGGGCCAGGCGGTCATAGCTCAACATACCTGCGCTGAGTCCCAGTACGCAGCAGGTAAGGTACACAGCACACTCCGCTCCGCTCCGGAAGCCGAAGGGAAAGAAGCGATATCTGGTATCTGGGCGCAGCAGCACGGATGGGTGGTTTGCTGCGGAAAATAGCGCATTCGTCACAAAGTTTCCGACATGGCCCGCCTGTCCTTCCTGCGGCCGGCTTGGAGGGCGGCCGCAGGAAGCCAGTGCTTGCTGAGCGCAACAGGAGGTTGAACGACGCTTGTCCGGGTCATTTTCCGAGAAGGCCACCGAGTTTGCCTCCGAGTCCGCCCAGCATACCGCCGATACCGTCGGGTGTGATGCTGGGGTCGTTGGGGTCATTGGCTTTGGTGGCGAGCTTTTGCAACAGGCCGGGCAAAGCGCCGGCAATGGCACCCGTTGCTGCCGGGGGCAGGCCGAGTTTGCTGCCCAGGGCGCTTACCAGACCTCCCGATATAGCTCCTGTGACCGGGCTGCCGGAAGCAACGCCTGCCTGCAACTGGTTGAGGAGCCCTCCGATACCGCCCTGTTGCGGCGCCTGGCGGGCAAGTCCCTGACCGATCTGGGTAGCTACTTCATGATGAACTGCTTCGTGTTGTTCCTGGGGAATATGCTGCGCCACCTGCGGGTTATTGCCGAGGTGCTCGCGTACGAGATTCGTGATCTGATCAAGCATGGAAATCCGTTTGGGTATGTTCCCTGCAGGAAGTGTACCAGTCAGGAAGTGTAGCTATTATCGGAACGGATCACTCCAGCGTGCATCGCTGTATACCTGAGTTCCCGACAACGTGCGCAGAAAGGCCACCACGGCGTCCGTCTCCTGTGGTGTGAGCTGCAGGCGTTGTCCGAATCCGTTCGGACGCAGGCGCGGATCGAGATTGGTATTCAGCGGAGAAAGGGTAATGTTGTTGTAGTGTTCTACTGCCTGGCGCAACGAACGGGCGATGCCGTTATGCATCATGGGTCCGTTTACAATTCCGTCGGGCCTTAGCAGATCCCGCAGGGAAGGCGATCGGGTGTTGTTCAGGTCGGGAATGGTGCTGCCAGGGCTGCTGATATGCCCGTTGTTCCGGCTGTTGGGATCGATATCGAACTCAGGCGCCCGGTGACATCCGCCGCAGCCCAGGCCTCCGCCGGTTCTGCTTCCCGTTGCATCAAACTGCGGTGGGGCCAGAAAGAGCCCTTTTCCCTGGTTTTCCTGTTGGGTGAAGTTTGCGAACGGGGCGCCGTCATTGGGTGCCTGCGCCCGGCCGGCATCGTATTTTGAATCAAAAGACTGAATGCTGCGAATGAACTGGGAAAGACATTCCTGCATCCGGCTTTCGGTTACCTGGATATCTCCATAAACGAAGCGGAACAATTCATTGTAATAGGGAAGCCCCTGTAGTTTGGTGAGCAAGGCGGGCAGTCCGGGCCGGCCGTTTTGTCCGCTGAAACCCATCTCTGCATGATCCTGTATCGGCATGGTGGTTTGTGCTTCCAGGCTTTGGGCCCGCTCGTCCCAGAAAAAGCGCCGTTCCTGCGCAAAGCGTGCATTGATCAGGCGCATGGAATGTCTGCCGGTGCGTCCGCCCGCCACGCCGGCGCTTTGCAGAGCGGTATCGCTGAAGGCAAAGGTCTGGCGGTGGCAGCTGCCGCAGGAAATGCTGTTGTCGATACTCAGGCTTTTATCATAGAAAAGGACGCGCCCGAGCGTGGCCTTTGCATCGGAAATGATGTTGGCGCCCGTATTGTCTTTTGTGATGTAGGCCGGCCGCGGTTGTGCCGCATAGTTGGCCAGTTGGGAAAGGTCGATATGGGTGCCGAAGGCTGCCCGCACCGCTGGAAACTGATCGGCCTGAACATCGGCACCGCGTCGGGTGCACCGGGTGCCCAGTAAAGTTCCTGCAACCAGGAGGAAGAGCACCAACATGGACTTATTCATAAGAGGTTCGTTTAGGTAGATAAAAGAGAAAGGACTCGGGCCGGGGTGCGTTCACTGGTTGCCGCAATATGACCTGCATCGTGCCGCGGAGTTTAATACCCGTTCACTTTTTGCCCCTGCATTTTTTCCGGGCCGGAAATCCGGATGCGCGGGTCTTAGGGACGCCGGGCATCTTTTTTGTGCGTTGCAACATTAAAATCTTTTTATGGCCAACGTAAAGCTTGCAGTGATCTACTATAGTGCAACCGGCGCCAATCATCAGCTGGCGCAATGGGCTGCCGAGGGAGGCAGGGCAGCGGGTGCCGAGGTAAAGGTGCTGCGTGTGCCCGAGCTGGCGCCGGAGAGCGCCATCGCTTCCAACCCGGCCTGGAAGCGTAACTATGAAGCTACGCGCAGCATCCCGGAAGCCAGCCTCGATGATCTCGACTGGGCAGATGCACTCATTTTCAGCGTGCCCACCCGTTACGGAAACATGCCAGCGCAGATGAAGCAGTTCTTTGACCAGACGGGCGGACTCTGGTTCCAGGGTAAGCTCGCGAACAAAGTCGCCAGTGCCATGACGACTGCCAGCAATCCTCATGGCGGACAGGAAGCGACGATTTTATCGCTGTATACAAGTTTGTTTCATTGGGGTGCTATTCTCGCGGTACCCGGCTATACCGAGCCGGTGATCTTTGCCTCCGGGGGCAATCCCTATGGCGTCAGTGCTACGGTTGACCAGGAAGGGAAGATCAAAGAAGATGTGCGCGCGGCCGTGTTGCACCAGGCCAGTAGAACAGTGATGGTAGCGCAGTGGGTCAAGGTGGGCAAAGGACAGGCGGGTAGCTGATGACCTTTCATACGGGCATTAAGACCGCTGGCAGAAACACTGAGACAGGAAGACATAAAGGGACACGAAGAAGCCGTTTTCCATTGTGAAGCCCGGTGGCCTTCTTGTCTTTGTTGTTTTGCGTATTTGTTGCGCTCCTGTTTTCACCCCGCGCCTGCCGTGGTCAGACCTCACTTAGAAAACGGGCGGTGATTGACCGGAGTTCTTCCTGTAATGCCGGTGCGTTTGTTTGTCTGAGGTAGTGCACCGAAGTGGCTCCGGCCGACTTCGAAAGTTTGTTTCCGTCAGCATCCGGAACCAGTGGGTGGTGTAGAAATACAGTTTTTTGGAAGGCAGCGAGGTCCAGGCACTGCGCCAGGTACAGCTGCGCGAGCGTCGAGTCCCAGAGGTCGGCGCCGCGTACGATAAAGTCGATGCCGAAGTGCACATCATCAGCCAGTGAAGACAACTGGTAGGCCGGTGCACCGTCTTTTTTGCGTACTATAAAGTCGTGCTGGCTTTGAGGAAGGTATGTAGTGATGGCTTCAGCGTTCCGTAGTTCTACGGTGAGCCGAACCTGATGATCCGTGCGTATCCGCCAGGCTGCCCCGGGTGTTTCGAGCGGGAGGCCTTTGTTGCGGCAGGTGCCGGTGTAGAGGCCATCCGGCCGCAGGCGCAGCATGTCGGTGCGCGAGCAGGTGCAGGCATAGACCAGGCGCTGTTCTGCCAGTTGCTGCAATAGTCCGTTATACAAGGGCAGCCGGTGCCGCTGCGACCAGTGTGCTTCGAAGTCGGTGGCGTCCGCAGGACCTTCCTGCCATGCGATGCCCAGAAATTGCAGGGTGTCGAACACGTCCTGCAGGTATTCGGGCCGGAAGCGGGCACGGTCCATATCGTCGATGCGCAACAGCACCCGGGCTCCGTACTGTGCAGCGAGCGAGGCCGTGAGCAGAAAAGAAGCCGCATTGCCCAGGTGGAGGTAGCCACTGGGAGTGGGAGCGATGCGGGTATTGTGAAAGGAGTTAGCCGGAGGCATGGCCGGGCTAAGTTGCACTATTTTCATTCATCCTGATCAAGACGGTTTCTTGCCGGTTGTCTGGTTTTGGTAGAAATACAACCCTGCGGATTTTTTTTGTGGTTTCAGATGCCTCCTTATATTTGCACCCCGTTTGGATCGGTAGTTCAGTCGGTTAGAATGCCGCCCTGTCACGGCGGAGGTCGCGGGTTCGAGTCCCGTCCGGTCCGCATCAATTCAAAAGCCGCTCACAGAGCGGCTTTTGTCGTTCGAACCGTCCCCTTGGGCTGATTTCACTTCTACCCCCCCTGTCTGTGGGCATCGGGAAAGAGTTGGGCAATTGTCGCCATCGGTAAGAACATCTTGCCACTGTCGGGCAATAACACAAAGCCATAACGTTCGTAAAACGATTGCGCGGTTGCATCCATCGGATCAACAATCACGGCCATGGATCCAACTTCTTTTGAGGTATGACAACTCCGCTTCAATGCATCAAGAAGTAAAAGTTCCCCGAGGCCTGCCCCTTGGTGCGCACTACTTATTGCCAGGCGACCCAATAGAATGACCGGAAGGTCGGAATAAGACGGCGGTAGCTTTCGAATGACATTTTCCGGCAGCAGTCGCCGTTCGATGGAGGCGGCAGACAGCGTATAGTAGCCTCTGATGATTTCTTCGTTTTCTGCCAAAACAAAACAAGCGGATAACCTCCGCTTTATGTCCTGCTTGGCTTGGCGATGCAGGTAGTCGTCCAATAAAGGCTTGCCGCAGGAAAAGCTTTCTTTTTTATGCGTGCCGGAAAGGGGCACGGTAAGAAAAGTCATTTTCCCTGCACCTTGTTGTTGTAACGCCTGGCTGCATCACGCAACTTCTTAACCGGGGCTGCCGGATTCATGACTGCCTTGAAGAAAATATCCTGATCTCTCTGAGAAGCGAGTACGGTCCGATGCTTTTCCAAAAGCTCTTCTGCCGACTTTTGTGCGGCCGAAATGACAAAATCCGACAAAGACCGATAGCCACCGATCCGGGCGGCATATTCAAAACTTTCCTTCTGCTCCAGGGATAGCCGCGTATCAAAACGTGCCGATTGGGTACTCATGGGTTTCTCTTTCATGCTAAATGTACGGTTTTTTTCCGTACGTTCAAAATCCACGCCCGTTTTTCTCTTTATCGGGAATGCGCTCGGTAGAGTCACCCGCTCAACGAAATAGTGCTGATCAGCATTAAAAACAGGTTCGGAGCGATACCCGTTGTCCCTAAATCCGATTCACCGCTTTTTTCGCCTTGGCCATATCGAAGCTGTCTGGCTTCCATGGTTTGCCTGTTAACCCCATCCACTCGCGCATGTCATAGTAATCGGGGTGCTTTTTGTCCGCCAATATCTTCTTGAGGTCCATGTAGCCCCAGGGGCCGCCACAATCTTCGGGCGGGCATTTGCCACCTCCGTCGAGTAACTGTGCTTTTTTCTCATCTGAATCAAGCACTTTTTCGAGGTTGATCGCGTGCACCCAGGTGTCGCCGAAATCGTAGATGTAGGTAAAGGCTCGGTGCTGCTCCGAAAAGATGTCGCGCAGTTTCAGCTTCTTGCAATCGACCATGTCTGGCTCGTCGTCTTCCGATTTCAGCCCAATGACTGGCTTTGTACCCCACATTCCGGGCGAAAACTGGAAAAGGTGTGCTTGCTCCCAGCCGAAGGCTACCTGGATCGCCTTGTGAAAGCGGAAAAAACTGGCAGTGGCGGGAAGAGCGACCCGGCGCCAGACGGCAGGCTGCTCCACCTCCAGCAATTGAATGTGAAACTGGAACATCATGTTGCCTGAAGTTAGTCGAAAAACAAATCTGTCAACATTTTGAGACCGCTTTGGGATCCAGTTGCCTAAAGGTTACTGAAGCGCATAACTTCTTGAAATCAGCCAAAATATCGTTCGAAAATTGTCCCCTGTACCCTGCAAAGCCTCACTTCGGTGGGGCTTATGCATTTATGGCCCACAACGTTTACATTATCGAAAGCCTTGCCGATGGCACTTTTTACAAAGGCGAGACAGCCCTGCCAAATGATCGCTTACGCCGGCACAATGAGGAGCTGAGCCGGTCAACGGCTTCCCGCCGACCCTGGAAGTTTGTTTATCTGCGGCCATTTCCCGACCGTTCGGCAGCATTGAAAGAGGAGCCGTGTTTTCAGCTGTTGCGGCAGATCCACTCATACAACCGAAACGCATCTTCTTTACGGAATAGCTGGCTGCCAGCGTTCATGGTCGCTGCCGTGCCGCAGGCCACACCAAAGCGTACGGCGTCGAGAAAGGATGCTCCCTCCTGCAGTTTCCAGGAAATGCCGGCGATCATGCTGTCGCCCGCACCCACCGTACTGCGTTTTCGTACCACGGGGGCCGGAATGCGCCGGCAGTCTTCTTTCGATATGGCCAGGGCACCCGATGGGCCCATAGAGACAACAATATGTTCTACGCCTCCCCTGCCCAAAAGTGCCTGCGCTGCATCGTCTACTTCATGCAGTTCGAGGTAGTCGCGGCCCACCAGGCTGCACAGCTCCGACAGGTTGGGTTTGATCAGGTAAACGCCCTCTTCCACGGCACGCTGCAGCGGTGCCCCCGAGGTGTCTGCGATGAAGCGGGCACCCATTTGCCGGCAGCGCGCAGCCACTTTTCCAAAATAATCATCGGGCGCACCCGGCGGCAGGCTACCGCTGGCAACCACCAGGGAGGGCCGGGGCGAGAAGCTGCCAAGCGCATTAAGGAGGCTTTGCGTATCGGTGTCGTTCAGGGGTGCACCCGGAAGCACAAAGCGGTATTGAGCGTTGGTTCCGGTTTCGCTCACGGTGAAACTCTCCCGTGTTTCGCCATCAACCGCGAAGGGCTGGCAGGCAATGCCGGCATCATGTAGCAGGCGCTCCAGGAGTTTACCATTGTTGCCACCCGAAGGAAACAGCGCGCAGCTTTGGGCACCCAGTTCATGCAGGGCCTTGCTTACATTGATGCCACCGCCGCCCGCCTCCACAACCGGGGTTTCACAGCGCAGTTTTTTTTCCGGAATCAGCCGGTCTACCGAAGTGCTTTTATCGACAGCAGGGTTGAGGGTGAGCGTAAGGATCATAAAAACGTTTTATCCTCCAATTTAGCCAGGGATTTCTTCAAATGGGGTGAGAAAATGGCCGCTGCCTTTCTGCCGTTGAGGCTAACGCGGAAGATACCGGCAGCGCGGGACGAAAAAAGAAGGGGCCCCTGTGAAAACAAGGGCCCGGTCGCATATCGTTGTATGCACATGAGATGCGGCAAAGCTAAGATGCCTTTACCGGCAGGTCCTGTTAAAAAGGGTTAAAGGTTATCCGGAATCCTGGAAAGCGAGGCAGGCGATGGTACTAAGCTCCAGGTATGGGTAGCTACATAACGGTTAAGGGTAACGTAAAAACAGCCGTGCGCAGCTCAGCGCGTTTACTGAATTCCCTGCTCGTTTGCACGGATCGCTTCATCGAGTGCTTCTTCCGCCTGCAGTACGTAATGAGGCAGCGGCATCGGCAGGATCCTCCATCGTCCCTGTTCATCAGGCCGCATACGGAAGACCATATGCTGGTGCCAGCCCTGAAAATGGACATGGTACGTAAGAGGTATTTCGGGATGATAAATCCGCTTCAAGTGGTAAACTACCTGCTCAATCGTAATGGAAAATTCTTCTGTCATGTCTATGGCCGTATGCAAAGCGTTAGTTTATGGGGCAAAGCTAGCACTTACGCTCCTTAAGGCATTGGTATATATACTAAGTAGATATACTGTAAATCAGTGTATTATCCCATTTTTTCTCCCTTTTTGTTTTGAAAATAATCAGTGATATCCCTTAACTCAGAATAATTGCTTTCGTCGGCGGCGATGGCTTCCGTGCTATCTCCGCTTTTTTAAAGCATGGCTGCTCATCCAAGATCGCTGATATTAGCATCCTTTTCACATGCACCCGGTGTATATTCGGTTTTAGCCCTGTGCGTCCGATGAAACACCTTTTTTTACTGTCCTTCATTGCCGTTGCCGCTCCGGCTTCGGCACAACTGAGTGCCACCGGTTCTGCCGTACCGCCGGCTGAGGCCCAGTCAGCTCTTGACTTTCATAACAAAGTGCGCGATCAGGTGGGGGCGCCTCCGCTGGCCTGGTCCGAATCTTTGTCGGCTTATGCCCAGAAGTGGGCGGAGCAGTTGGCCGCCCGGAGGTGCCGGATGGAACATCGGCCCTTGTCGGGAGAATGGGCCCAGCAATACGGCGAGAATATCTTCTGGGGCAGCGGCCGCTACTTCGATGCCACCGATGCCTCGAAGGCCTGGTATAGTGAGAAAAAGGATTATCGCTACGGCGCACTCTCCGAAACCAATTTTGCCCGGGTGGCGCACTATACACAGATGGTCTGGAACGCGACACGGGAAGTAGGTATGGGCGCAGCCCGCTGCCGCGATGGCTCCTGGATCATTGTAGCGAATTACCACCCGAGAGGGAATTATGTGGGTGAGAAACCCTACTAACGAGCCAAAGTCAATGATCAGGGCACCCGGACGGGGGCTTTTTTACCGGCCCGGAATGTTCCAGTGAAGCGGACTGCGCTCGCTTCCTCTTTGCGTCAATGGGCTTCCACCGGGGCGCTGATTAGCTACCACATTGCACCGCCGGGTTACCACACAGCGTCTGCTGATTGCTCACAAAGCGCCGCTGGGTTACCACACAGCGTCCGGCTGATGACTACAGCCCGGAAACCGTCCTCTTACAGGGCGCCGGTGGAAGCGCTCATTGCGCCGGTGCACCAACACATAGCAGCGTTTCGATGTTACATCCAGGCGGCTTTGTTTGCTTCGATGAACTCCGGGAGCGAAGTGGGCGACTTTCCGGTAAGCAGCTGGAGGTCTGGGCAAAACGGCGGCAGTGCCTGAAAGCGGGGAAGGAAGTGGAGGAGCAGCAGCACGCCGATATAAGTGGATGGAACACCGCGGCGGCGTTGTTCGAAGTAGAAACTGACCGGGCTGGGGCTCCGGTAGCGGATGCTACGGCCGCTTGCCGCGCTGATCAGGCTGGCCACTTCTGCGAAGTGGTGGTAGTGGTTTCCGGTGAGCGTATAGATCTGGCCACGGTGTGCTTCGGGCTGCTGGAGGATCCGGGCAATTGCCCGGCCGATATCGTCGGCATCAATCCAGAGAAAGGGATGATTGCCGGCAGGTAGTACAATTTCCTGGCGCAGCCGGATGTCGTCGAGCAGGGTCGTGGTCAGGTTTTGCATGAAGTAGGAGGGCCGGACGAAGGTCCAGGCCAGCCCACTTTGCCGAAGTCTTTTCTCGATTTTGGCATGGGGGATAAAGGAGGCTCTGTCGGCACCCTGTACCGACAGGAAGACCACCTGGCGCACACCAGCGCCGGGCATGGCGTCGATCAGAGGGTAGAAATACTGGTGAACGTCGGCCAATTGCGGCGGTCGGAGGAGAAAGACCGTGTCGATGCCCTGGAGGGCAGGGGTGGCGGTGGCTGGATTTTCGAAGTCGAAGCAGCGTTCGTTGGGAGCAGGGGCCTGACTGCGGGTAGCGAGCAGCAGCTCTTGTCCGGGAGCCGGGGTAAAGTGGCGAAGCAAGGCGGTGCCGATGGTGCCGCCTGCACCGGTTACCAGAATACGTTGCATCCGGCAAAGCTAGAAACTGGCCTTTCCTGCGCACTGATGCAGCTCAGCATCCGGGCTGTATGTACTCAGGAGGGCTCTATATACATAGTGTATTTGTTTAATATTTTCTTGGCGACCCGCCTGACAGACCGTATTTTTGCGGTTGGAAACACGGGGAAACCCTTCGTTCCGAAACCAGTAATGCCAGGCTACATGCTCGAACCGTCCGGAAGGCCCCGCTTCCATTATTGCGCTGAAAAGGCCTCATGGCCCTCATATATACCCACTTATGGGTATTGTACGGGTGCCGGGGATGTGCTAATCTTGAATATTTTTTGGAATCCAGTTGCGACTGCCAAACGTTCATAATGTCGTAAGTGTATTGAGCCCCTTACCTAACGCTTTGAGAATGACAAACCAACCGATAATAGACCGAATTCTTCCGGGAAATCGTTTCCACTCAACCGGCTGCTTTATGAGAGTTTTTTTTCAGCTGTTTATCATCTTCATCCTTGCACTCTTTTCTTCTGATCTAAAGGCCCAACAGGTTCAAATTGTTGAGAATCGTTTCTTAACAGGTGTTGCCTATGCAAGGGGAGGACATATTTCAGTGCCCATTCAATTCACGGGATGTATTGATACGCTTTCGGTTACACAATTATACCTGTCTAATTCATCAGGGAACTTTATCAACGGCGGTATCCAGATCGGCGGTTATAATTCGTTTTTCAGTCCTTTCGTTAACGGTGTTATACCAGCAGGTACATCACTTGGGAATGGATATAGAATACGGGTTGTGACGACCAATCCTTACAGTGCGGATACGAGCGCTGCTTTCTCAATTGCTGATGGACCGGGAGTAATTAGTAATCCGACACTGGGGGGGCTACATACTAGTCAGCGAATCAATGACACAACTTTCGGAAATTGTAATGCCGCTGCTCCATCACAAAATGTCATCACCTTTAGTTTAGGCTTAGACGCTGGCACAAATCTTACAGTCAGCCGCCTCGACAGCGTGTTCAACGCTGCTTCAGGAACGGTGACGATGTCAGGTGCTACAGCCGGAATTACAATTCCTGTTGTACGTCCAAACTATTATACCATGATGCTGGAAGTAAGAAATGGGTCTGGCGTACGTTCCACCCGCTCTTTCTTACTATACTACAGTAATCAGAATCTCAGTTTTGAGAACAGTGGCGAGAATGAGCGCTGTTATCCGGTTACGCAATTGTATTCGATAAATACAGGTACAACCGGGATCAGGTTCAATTATCCGGGTACCATATACCGTGTCGTTTGGGGAGATGGTGCCTCAACAGGGTATAGTCACTGCCGTGTTATATCATTAGATGGCAAATTGACACATCCGTATAACTCATCGTCTTGTGGCCAGCCTTCTTTTCTGGCAAATAATACTACGATAAATAACGCATTTCAGGTTTCGTTGTCTGCAAGAAATATGATGTGTAATACGTTCACTTCATTAAGTACGTACCTAAAGATTTATAAAAAGCCAGAGGCTAACTTTACCAGCGAGCCGGTAGCGTGTATAAATACTCCTGTAACTTTTACAAATACTTCGATTCTAGGACCTACGGCACCTGGCAACACAGCTAACTGCACAACAGACGGCACTGAGTTTATTTGGATCATTGATGGAAACGTTGCTGGTGCAGTTGTATCACAGCATTTGACGCATACGTTTACAACACCCGGAATTCATACTGTCAAACTTATTGTATCGAAAGAGCCGTGTTCTGACGAGATAACAAAGACAATTTGTATTCAGCCTAAACCTGTTCCAACGTTTCTGGTAAATAATAGCACGTCGGTTACAGGGTGTGCGCCTGTCACAGTGACGATTACCAACCAGACAGATACGATGGTATGCGGTCCCCATCTAACCTATCAGTGGGTCGTCCGCGACTCCATGGGTAATGTTGTTCCTGCCGGAACAGGAACGAGCGCCGCTTATAACTATATCAACGGAACCAGGGACACCTCCCGCAACCCACGGTTACAATTCAACTTACCTAACAGGTATCAAATCACCTTGACGGCAGGCAGCGGTATATGCGTTGCAGAGAGCGTGGTCCGGGATGTGATCGTGCTTGGCGTGACGAATGTAGTGCTACCGTCAAACAAGCGTTACTGCGATTTTCAAACGATCGATTTTGGCACGAACTCTGATCATCGGCCCACTTATAACAATAACCTTGCTGCCCAGAACCAATCCTATCAATGGACGGTAACCGGTGGCACACACAGTTTCGTCAACGGTACATCTGCCACTAGTGCTTTCCCGGTAATTTCCTTCACTCAGCATGCGGTATATACCGTGAGCCTTACGTACACAAACTCTTGCGGATCCAAGACCAGTACTCAGCTGATCAATATCGACCAACCCCTCACTGCCAATGCCGGCATCGACACCACCGTTTGCTTCGACGTGGTATCGATTCCTGTATTAGGTACTTCTACAGGACCGGTAGGTACACGCACCTGGAGCTCTTCCTCATCCGGCACCAGCGGTTTTTCTCCCAACAACAGCAGCGCCGGCGTTACCTACACGTTTTCCTCAGCCGACAAAACCAACCTGACCGTAACGCTGACCTATGCGCTGACTCCGGCCGCCGGTTCGGTATGTCCCCCGGTGAATGACACCCGTGTCATCACCAGCCGCCCGGAAAACAAGGTGACAAACGCACAGGACCTGACCATCTGCGGTGGCCAGGCACTTGCGTATGCGCCTACTGCTACCTATTCTCCCAGCACCTTTACCTGGACTTCCACGGTGCTGACCGGAACCGTCACCGGCAACACGGCCAGCGGCAGCGGCAACATCACCGACGTGCTGGTCAACAACGGACCGGGCACCGGCACCGTGCGTTATACCGTAGTGCCCCGGAAGGATGGCTGTAACGGGCCTTCCTCATCATTTGTCGTAACCGTGAAGCCCACGCCCCGCATTACGGCCAACACCAAAACCGATCCCACCACCTGCGGCGGATCGGATGGTACGATTACGCTGAACGGACTGATCCCTTCCCGTAGTTATACGGTAACCTATGTCAAGGCCGGCACAGGCACGGTTACCGTAACGCTGAGCAGCAATGCTGCCGGCAACCTCATTATTTCCGGTCTGACACAGGGGTCGTACATCAACTTCCAGGTAACGCTCGACGGATGTGCTTCGAACATTTGGGCCGGCCCCGTTGCGCTTCAGGATCCTCCGCTGCCCGAGATTCCCACGCTGGGTTCAAACAGTCCCATCTGCGCAGGCAGCAGTCTCAACCTGACTTCTGCCACCGTCACGGCGGGCGTTTCCTATAGCTGGACCGGTCCCAACAGCTTCACGAGCTCCGCACAGAACCCCACCATCGCCAACGCCAGCACCCAGGCCAGCGGCAACTACATCCTGACGATCACCAAAGCCAACTGTTCGGTGCAGCGTACGATAAACGTGACGGTCAATCCTACTCCGGAAGCCAATGATCCGGGCAGCCTTCTTTTCTGTAACGGCACCACCACCACGGCAATCAACCTGACCGGAACTCCTGTAGGTACTGTTTATGGGTGGACCAACAGCAATACGGCTATCGGACTGGGTGCCTCGGGATCCAATACCATTCCTTCTTTCACCACAACCAACGGCGGTACCACGCAGCTGACCGGAACCATTACCATTACACCGACGTTTACGGCTGCCGGACTTACCTGTACGGGCACGGCAAAAACCTTCACGATCCGCGTGCAGCCTACGCCTACCGTTAATACGGTCAGCAATCAGGTGGTATGTAATGGTGCACAGGTGAGTGCGGTGAACTTTAGCGGAGCTGTGACGGGCACGGCCTATGGCTGGACCAATAACACGCCCTCCATCGGTCTCAGCAGCCCGGGCACCGGAAACATTGCTGCCTTTACGGGTGGCAACACCGGCAATACACCGGTAACGGCCACGATCATTGTGACGCCGCAGCTGATCAGCGGTGCCCTGACCTGTTCGGGCAGCCCGCGCAACTTCACCATCACGGTTAACCCAACACCAATCGTAAACGTAGTGGCGGATCAGACCGTTTGTAACGGCGCCCCGGTTGCGGCCATCAACTTCGGTGGTGCCGTCACGGGCACGGTGTACAACTGGACGAACAACACGACATTGATCGGTCTCACCAACAGTGGCGCCGGCACTATTGCTTCGTTTACCGCTGTGAATAGCGGAACGACGCCGGTTACGGCAACAATCAGGGTGACCCCTGAAGCAACCAATGCCGGTGTCACCTGTACGGGTAGTTTCCGCAATTTCACCATCACGGTCAATCCCACGCCTACCGTCAACGTAATTGCTGATCAGGCTGTGTGCGCCGGCTCCAGCACATCGGCGGTGAACTTTTCCGGGGCGGTTACCGGTACCACCTACGACTGGACGAATTCCAATGCCTCCATTGGTCTTGCTGCTTCCGGCACCGGAAACATTGCTGCCTTCTCCGCCACCAATAACACCAATGCTCCGATAACGGGTACCATCACGGTGACTCCGAAGTTCCAGGGATGTAACGGCACTCCGAAAACCTTCACCATCCAGGTGAATCCGCGTCCGGTGGTAGCACCCATTACGGCGACCATTTGTTCGAACAACACCTTCAACGGAACACCCTCGAACGGATCGCCGGCCGGAACCATCGTTCCTTCGGGCACGACGTATACCTGGGGCGCACCAGGCATTTCACCGGCGGGTTCCATCAGCGGTGCTTCGGCACAAACGGCCCAGACCTCCGTGGGCCAGCTGCTGACGATGAACGCCGGCTTTACGACTGATGCCACGGTGACCTACACGGTGACTCCGACCTCGGGAGCTGCCGGCAACTGCGTGGGCGCTCCTTTCACCGTTACGGTTACCGTGAAGCCGCAACCCGGCATCTCGGATCGTGAACTGACGATCTGCAGCGGGCAGCAGTTCACGGCCACACCTACAGGCGTACCCTCCAATACCACGTATACCTGGCCGGCGCCCAGCATCACACCTTCGGGTTCCGTTTCCGGTACAGCCGCCGCCACGGCCGTAACTACGATCGCACAGACGCTGACGAATAACACGAACGCACTGGCCACCGTAGAATATACGATCACACCTACGGCCGGCACCTGCGGCAACGGTACGTTCAAAGTGACCGTACGCGTCAACCCCAAGCCCAATGTGGGAAACGTTACCCAAACGATCTGCAGCGGCGATGCCTTTACGGTAACACCTGCCAACGGCAGCCCGGCCGGTAATCTCGTGCCCGCCAATACCGGCTACACCTGGACGGTGAGCACGAACAGTGCTATTACGGGTGCATCGGGCAGCAATGCCACGGGCACCATCAGCCAAACGCTCACCAATACGTCGAACACCACCCAGCAGGTGGTGTATACGGTGACGCCAAAAGCGGGTGATTGCTCCGGTAGTACATTTACCATTACGGTAGATGTGGCTCCTCGTCCGAGGGTGGCCAACAAAACGCTGACGGTGTGCAGCGGCGCTGCCTTCTCCCTGACGCCTGCCAATGGTGGTGGCGATATCGTTCCGTTGGGAACCACCTACACCTGGAGTGCGCCGACCCTGACCACGGGACTTACCGGTGGCGCTGCCGGTACCAATGCCGCCACGATCAGCGGCAACCTCAGCAACAGTACCAACACACCGCAAACGGCTACCTATACGATAACGCCGAAGACGGGCAATTGCGAAGGCACGCCCTTCACGCTTACGGTTACGATCAACCCCACGCCCAAAGCCGATCCGGTCAGCAACCAGGTGTTCTGCGTAGGCGCCGCTGTTCCGGCGACTTCGATCACCGGCGTGGGCAGCACAACCTATAACTGGACCAACAGCAACGCCTCGATCGGGCTGGCGGCTTCCGCAAACGCCGTGAGCAGCGTACCGGCCTTCACTGCCGCCAATACCACCAATGCGCAGATTTCGGGCACGGTCAGCATCACCCCGGTACATGTAAACAATGGCGTAACCTGTACAGGAACTCCGGTAACCTACACGATCCGGATCAATCCGGCTCCTTCGGTGGATGCCGTAACGAATCGCGTGGTCTGCAACGGATCGGCCGTGGCTGCCTTCAACTTCACCGGCACCGTGAGCGGCAGCAGTTACAGCTGGACTAATTCGCAGACTTCTATCGGCCTGGCTGCCAGCGGCACTGGCAACATCGCCTCCTTCACCGCAGTGAATACTGGTACGGCACCCGTGGTCGCCAGCCTGCAGGTGACGCCGCAGTTCACCCAGGACGGCGTAACCTGTACCGGCACGGCCCGCAACTTCACCATCACGGTGAATCCGACACCGACCGTCAATGACATCGGCAACCAGACCCTATGTGCCGGCACCGCCACAACGGCAGTAAGCTTCGGCGGTACCGTGAATAATACGGTTTATGACTGGACGAACAGCAATACCGCCATCGGTTTGGCGGCCAGCGGTTCGGGCAATATTGCTGCCTTCACCGCAACCAACAGCAGCAATGCGCCGATTACGGCCACGATAACGGTTACCCCGAAATTCGAGGGCTGTAACGGAACGCCGAAGACCTTTACCATGACGGTGAATCCGCGTCCGGTGGGAGCTGCGATCACTGCCACCATCTGTTCGAACAATACCTTTAACGGAACCCCGGTCAACGGAACTCCGGCCGGAACGATCGTACCGGCAAATACGACCTATACCTGGGGTGCCCCCTCGGTGACGCCTGCGGGTTCGGTTAGCGGCACCTCCGCTCAAAACGGTCAGACGTCGGTTGGACAACTGCTGACGATGAATGCCGGATTTACTTCGGATGCCACCGTCACCTATACGGTGACGCCGACTTCTGGAGCAGCCGGCAGTTGCGTCGGATCCAATTTTACCGTCACGGTAACTGTGAAGCCGCAGCCGGGCATCTCGGATCAGCAACTTTCCATTTGCAGCGGCACACAGTTCGATGCCACACCGTCGAACGTTCCGAGTACGACCACGTATACCTGGAACGCACCTGCGTTGACGCCGGCCGGCACGCCGGCATCGGCCATCAGCGGGGCATCGGCACAAAGCACGGGCGTAGGCGTGATTCGCCAAACCCTGACCAACAATACGAATGCCCCTGTTAATGTGGTGTATAGTGTGCTTCCCACGGCAGGCTCCTGCGGTAGCAACACCGTCACGATAACGGTAACGGTAAATCCGCGCCCCGCTATCGGTAACTATACGCAAACGATCTGTAGCGGAGAGACGTTCACGGTTGCTCCAGCCAATAATGTTAGTCCGGCCACGCTGGTGCCTTCGAATACCCAGTATTCCTGGACTGTTCCCGCCAATGCCAGCCTGAGTGGTGAAGGCGACCAGAGCACACTGCAATCCACGATCAGCCAGACGCTGACCAATACCAGCAATACCAGGCAGACAATCACCTACACCGTAACGCCTAAGGCTGGCGATTGCGCCGGTGCTTCGTTTACGGTGACCGTACATGTGGATCCCCGCCCGCGCCTGAGTGCGCAGAGCAGCAGCACCTGCAGCGGCGTCGCTTTCACCTATACACCCACCGCCACCGGTACCGATATCCTTCCTGTCAACACCACCTATAGCTGGAGTGCCCCCGTGGTTACGGGCGGCATCACCGGCGGCGCAGCCGGCAGCAATGCGGCTTCCATCAGCGGTAATCTTACTAACCCCACCAGCGCCGACCAGACAGCCACCTACACGGTAACGCCAAAGACGGGCAATTGCGAAGGACAGCCCTTCCAGCTGACCATTACGGTAAAGCCGACCCCAAGGGTGACCGCTCAGACGGTTACGATCTGCTCGGGCACCGCGTTCGCGCTGACGCTTGCCGACGCTCCGCCGGCTACGGTGTTGCCTTCGGGCACCCGCTTCAGCTGGGGGGCACCGGCGATCAGTCCCACGACGCCGCTGAACGCCATCACGGGCGGCAGCGCACAGAGCAACCAGACCAGCATCGGGCAGCCGCTCACCAACAACACGAATGCCGTAGCCACGGCTACCTATACCGTGACACCATCGGTAGGTGGTTGCGATGGCCAGCCCTTCACCGTGACGGTGACCGTGAATCCGCGTCCGTTGATTGATGCGCAGTATGTAACGACCTGCAGCGGCTCGGGCTTCAACTTCACGCCGGCCAACGCGCAGCCCATGACTATTGTTCCGTCGGGAACAACGTACAGCTGGAGCGCTCCTACGGTAAGCGGCGGCATGACCGGCGGTGCGGCCGGCAGCAATGCCGCTTCGATCAGCGGTAACCTCACCAACCCCACTACCACTGCACAACTCGCAACCTACATCGTCACGCCGACCTCCGGAACCTGCGTGGGCGATACCTTCCACCTGCAGGTGACGGTAAACCCGCAGCCCGGAATTTCGGACCAGACGGCCACCCTCTGCTCCGGCGCGGCTTTTACGGTGAATCCCGCCAATGCGCCCTTGAATACCCGTTACACCTGGCCGGCTCCTGTGGTGAACCCGGCAGGCGCGGTAAGCGGCGGCAGCGCACAGGTCGGTCCGGGTGCCAACGAAATCAGCCAGACACTAACCAACAATACCAGTGTGCCGGCAACGGTCACCTATACCGTAACACCAACTGCCGGCTCCTGCGGCAACGTAGCTTTTACGGTAACAGTGACGGTTAACCCGAAACCGGTGATCGGTCCTGCGCTTACCGCAGAAATCTGTTCGGAGGATTCCTTTACCGTCGCTCCGGTCAATGCCCAGCCCACCACCATCGTTCCTTCGGGTACCACCTATACCTGGACCAACCCGGTCAGCAATCCCACGAATGCGATCACGGGCGGACAGGCCGTGACGACCGGTCGTCCGGTAATCGGGCAGCGCCTGACCAATACGACCAATGCCACAGCGACCCTCACCTATACCGTAACACCCCGCAGCGGTGACCAGGGCAACTGTGTTGGCGGCACCTTTACGGTAGCGGTCACCGTTCGTCCGAAGGCCACCATCGGCAACAAGACGGTAACGGTTTGCAGTGGTGCAGCATTTACCCTTACGCCTGCGCATGCCGGAAGCGATATCGTACCGGGCGGCACCACCTACAGCTGGAGTGCGCCCGTGGTGACCGGAGGTTTAACCGGTGGTGCAGCCGGCAATAACGCAACGTCTGTCAGTGGCACACTATCTAACCCCACCAGCACCGACCAGACTGCTACCTACACGGTAACGCCGAGGTCGAGTTCCTGCGATGGGCAGCCCTTTACGGTGACCGTAACGGTCAAGCCCACTCCGCGGGTGACGCCGCAAACGGCGACCATCTGTTCGGGTGCCTCATTTACGATCAGCCTTACCGATGCGTCACCTGCGATCATCCTGCCTGCCGGAACGCAGCTTACCTGGACGGTGCAAAGCATCGCCCCGCAAAACACGGCGGTGACGGGGGCGGCAGACCAGACGGCTCCGACTGCGACCATCAGCCAGACACTGACCAACAATACGAATGGCCTGGCAACGGTGACCTACGTGGTGACCCCGCGTACCGGCGATTGCATCGGTGCCCCCTTCACCGTTACCGTAACCGTGAACCCGAAGCCGGTGATCGGCGCCCAGGAAGTGACGACCTGTAGTAATACGGGCTTCACGCTGGCTCCCGCCAATGGTCAGCCTACGGCAGCTACGATCGTTCCGGCGGGCACCACCTACAGCTGGAGCGTGCCGGTGGTCACCGGTGGCATGACCGGCGGCCAGTCGGGCAGCAGCCAGCTCAATGTTTCGGGCAACCTCACCAATCCCACCAATACCCAGCAAACAGCCACTTACACCGTAACGCCGGTGTCAGGCGCTGCCGGAAACTGTCCGGGTGCGCCCTTTACACTTGTTGTAAAAGTGAATCCTCAGCCCGGTATCTCAGCCCAGGCGGATACAATCTGTTCGGGCGGCAGCTTCAGCATAACGCCCCCCGGCGTTCCGACTGGTACTACCTACACCTGGCAGGCACCGGTGGCCAACCCGGCCGGTTCGGTTAGCGGCGGCGCGGCCGGTACGGCACAGACAGCCATTGCCGGAACGCTGACCAACAATACGAACGCAGTGGCAACGATGGTCTACACCGTTTCGCCCACGGCCGGCTCCTGCTCGAATGCCAGCTTTACGGTCACCATCACCGTGAATCCGAAGCCGGTGATCGGCAACCTTACGGCTGATATCTGCTCTGCAGATTCCTTTACGGTGGCTCCGGTTAATGCCCAGCCGGGTACGATCGTTCCCACCGGAACCACCTATACCTGGACGAACCCCACGAGTGTGCCGGCCGATGCAGTTACCGGCGGTACGGCCGTAACGAGCGGTCGCCCGGTGATCGGCCAACGCCTCACCAACACCACCAACACCTCTGCCGTGCTGACCTATACGGTGACGCCGAAAAGCGGTGATCAGGGCGAATGCGTCGGCAGCACCTTTACGGTAGCGGTCACGGTGCGTCCGAAAGCCACCATCTCCAACAAGACCAGCACCGTGTGCAGTGGTGGCACCTTTACCGTGGCACCCGCCAATGGAAATAGTGATATCGTTCCGGGAAGTACGACTTATAGCTGGCCCGCACCCGTAGTCACAGGCGGCATGACCGGTGGTGCAGCCGCTACCGACCTGCCGAACATAACCGGTACCCTGGTCAATCCCACCAGCAGCCCGCAGACCGCCATCTATACGGTAACACCGAAATCGGGTACCTGTGTGGGCGAATCGTTCACGGTGACCGTAACGGTAAACCCGACGCCCCGGGTAACCAATCGCACCGATACCATCTGCTCGGGTGCGACTTTCAACATTCCGCTGGCCGACAACCCGCCAGCCAATATCCTGCCCACCGGCACGAAGTTTACCTGGTCGGTGCCGGTTATCAGCACCGGTGGCAACATCAGCGGCGCCACTGCCCAGCCGACACCGGTGGATGGTATCAGCCAGACCCTGGTCAACAACAACAACACCGCGGCAACCGTGACCTATACGGTAACGCCGGTATTTGATGGCTGTACGGGCGCCCCCTTCACAGTGACCATTACCGTCAACCCGAAGCCGGTGATCCGTTATCAGGAACTGGTGACCTGTAGCCGGGTAAGCTTCTCCTTCACACCGCAGAACGGTCAGCCGACTGCGGCAACGATCGTTCCGGCGGGCACCACCTACAGCTGGAACGCTCCCGTAGTGACGGGCGGACTCACCGGTGGCCTGCCGGGCAACGCCCAAACCGGCATCGGTGGCCAGCTCACCAATCCCACCAATGATCCGCAGACGGCTACCTACCTGATCACTCCGGTGTCGGGTGCTGCCGGCGCCTGCGTGGGCGATACGTTTTCCCTGCGGGTGACGGTGAATCCGCAGCCCGGCATCAACGACACGGTGGCCACGATCTGCTCGGGTGGCACCTTCTCGGTGACGCCGTCCAACGTTCCCGCCAACACCACCTATACCTGGTCGCTGCCCACGAGTGCTCCTGCCGGCGCCATCAGCGGCGGCGCGGCACAGTCGGCGGCCGGCATCACCGCCGTCAGCGGTACCCTCACCAACACTACCAACCTGCCGGCTACGATGACCTACACGGTGTCGCCGGCCGCAGGCTCCTGTACGAACGTCACCTTCCGCGTGGAAGTGACCGTGAATCCGAAGCCGGTCATCGGCCTGTTGACAGCCGACATTTGCGCTACCGATTCCTTCGACCTGGCTCCCTCGAATGCCCAGCCCACGACGATCGTGCCGGCCGGTACCACCTATACCTGGACGAACCCGGTGAGCAATCCGCTCGGTGCCGTCACGGGTGGTTCTGCACAAAGTGCTCCCGGCCGTCCGACCATCGGTCAGCGGCTGAACAATGGCACCAGCTCGGCTGCCACGCTTACCTATACCGTGACGCCCAAGAGCGGCGCCCAGGGCGAATGCGTGGGCGAAGCCTTCACGGTTCGGATAAATGTGCGTCCGCGGGCAACCATCGCGGAGAAGAGCCTGAGCGTTTGTAGCGGTGTTCCCTTTACCCTGAGTCCGACCGATGGCAGCGGTGGCGATATCGTTCCGTCGGGAACCATCTATAGCTGGAGTACGCCGGCGGTAACCGGTGGCATGACCGGAGGCGCGGCAGGCAGCAACCAGGCCAACGTCAGCAATACCCTGGTCAATCCGACCAGTGCGCCGCAGACCGCCACCTACTGGATTACACCCACATCCGGCACCTGCACCGGTGATTCCTTCAAACTGACCGTTACCGTTAACCCGACACCGGTGGTGGGTCCGCGTACCGACACCATCTGCTCGGGCGCCGCTTTCGGCATTTCGCTGCTGGATGCCCCCCCGGGCACCATCCTGCCGGCCGGCACCCGCTTTACCTGGGCCGCTCCAACCGTGGCTCCGGCCGGGTCCGTGAACGGTAGCTCGGCGCAGGCCGCTCCTGGCGCCACAACGGTCAGCCAGACCCTTATCAATGTCACCAATGCCCCGGCAACGGTGACGTATACGGTCATTCCTTCGGTAGCGGGCTGCGCCGGCGCTTCCTTTCCCGTAACCGTACGCGTCAACCCGAAACCGGTCATCACGCGTCAGCAGATCTCGACCTGTAGCCAGGTGAGCTTCTCCTTCACTCCGCAGAATGGCCAGCCGACACCGGCGACCATCGTTCCGGGCGGAACCACCTACAGCTGGGATGCGCCGGTAGTCACCGGGGGGATGACCGGCGGGCAGGCACTGTCGGGACAAACCAGCTTCACCGGCAACCTGCTGAACCCCACTACTGTGGCTCAGACCGCACTTTATATTGTGACGCCGGTATCGGGTGCCGATGGCGCCTGCGTGGGCGACACGTTCAGCGTGCTGGTAACCGTAAACCCGCAGCCAGGCATCTCCGACACCGTAGCGACGATCTGCTCGGGCGCGAGCTTCTCGGTGACACCGGCGAACGTGCCTTCGAACACGACCTATACCTGGCCGATGCCGACCGCCCAGCCGGCTTCATCCATCACAGGTGGCGCCGCACAGTCGGCCGGCGTTACTGCCATCAGCGGCACGCTCACCAACCAGACGAATACGCCGGCTACGATGACGTACGTTGTATCGCCGGCTGCGGGTCCCTGTACGAACGTGACCTTCCAGGTGGTGGTGACCGTCAATCCGAAGCCGGTGATCGGGCCCATCACCCGTGAAATCTGTTCGACCGACTCCTTTGACGTTGCGCCGCTAAATGCGCAGCCGGGCACCATCGTGCCGATGGCTACGACCTACACCTGGACGAACCCCGTCAGCAACCCGGCCGGCGCCATCACGGGAGGTGCCGCGCAAAGCGCTCCCGGCCGTCCGACCATTGGCCAGCGCCTCACGAATACCAATAACACGCCTGCAACGATTACTTATACCGTGACGCCGACGAGCGGCGATCAGGGTGCCTGCGTGGGTGCTCCCTTTACGGTAACCACTACCGTGCTGCCGCGTGCCACCATCGCCGACAAATCGGTGCCGGTGTGCTCGGGCGCCACCTTTACACTGAACCCGGTGAATGCACCCCCGGCCGATGTCGTCCCGGCCAACACGACCTATAGCTGGACGGCTCCCGTAGTAACCGGCGGCATCACCGGTGCCGCGGCAGGTGCCGACCAGGCCGTCGTCCCGGGAACCCTCACGAACCCGACCAGCACGCCGCAGACGGCGACCTATACCGTAACGCCGAAGACCGGCAATTGCGTTGGTGTGCCGTTCACGGTGACCGTAACGGTAAACCCGACGCCGAAAATCGGCAACCAGACGGCGGAGATCTGCTCGGGCTCGGCCTTCTCGGTACCGCTGACCGACAATCCCCCGGCGACCATCCTGCCAGTGAATACCCGCTTCACCTGGACAGCGCCTACGATTGTGCCTGCCGGTTCCGTGAACGGTGCATCGGCACAGACGACCCCTGTGGCGGCCATCGGGCAAACCCTCGCCAACACCACCAACAACGTGGCCACGGTGACCTATACGGTGACGCCTCTCTTCGAGGGCTGCGCCGGAACGCCCTTTACCGTTACAGTAACGGTGAATCCGCGTCCGAACATTCCGAGCCAGGCGGTAACCATCTGCTCGGGAGGTCCCTTCCTCGTAACCCCGGTGAACAACCCGCCCTCGTCGATCGTGCCCTCCGGCACCGTGTATAGCTGGCCCGCGCCGGTGAGCAACCCGGCAGGCGCCATCACCGATGGTACGGCACAGAATGGCCAGAGTGTGATCAGCCAGGTGCTGACCAACAATACGATCAACCTGGCTACGGCCACTTATACCGTTACGCCCGTGAGCGGGGGAGCGGCCAATTGCGTAGGCACGCCCTTTACCGTCACCGTAACGGTGAAGCCCCAGCCGACGATCCGTGATACCGTTTCCACGATCTGCTCGGATGGTACCTTCAACATTACCCCTCCGAATGTGCCCTCGGGTACGGTTTATACCTGGATTGCGCCCGTAAGCACGCCGGCTGGTGCCGTAACGGGAGGCTCGGCCCAGACAGCGCCGGTGCCCACTATCAGCCAGACGCTGACGAACCTGACGAATGCGCCCGCCACGCTCACCTACACGGTGCGCCCCCAGGCTTCCGACTGTTCGAACAGCACCTTCCAGATCGTGGTAACCGTTAATCCGAAGCCGGTGATCAATGCACAGACGGCCATTACCTGTACGGATGTTGCCTTCGACATCGCTCCGGCAAACAACCAGCCGACGCAGATCGTTCCGGCCGCCACCACCTACACCTGGACCAACCCGGTGAGCAACCCGGCCGGCGTGGTCACGGGCGGCTCGGTGCAGACGGTGCCGCAGCCCTCGATCAGCCAGGTGCCGCGCAACGCAACGCAGACCCCCGCCACGCTCACCTATACCATTACGCCCGTATCGGGAGCTGCCGGCAACTGCCCGGGCGCCCCCTTCCAGGCCGTGGTGACCGTGAATCCTGATGCGAAGGCGCTGTTCCTCCCGCGCGATACCATAGAATGTCCGCCTTTCGTGATCACTCCCGCTACGGTAAACCTGCAGACCTATCCTGCTGCGAATGCCGTTTACAGCTGGTTTGCCAATGGCAACCTGATCGGAACCGGCACGACCTTCCCGGGCTACACGATCGTAAACCAGAACGACTCGATCGATATCAAGCTGGTGACATCCGCACTCGGTGGCTGTAAGAGCGACAGCATGACCTTCCGCTTCTTCACCTTCAAGCTGCCGCAGCCCGACTTCACGCTGCAGCCTGGACAAGGGTGCGGACCGCTGTCGGTGCTGATCACCAACACCACACCGTACACGAACTTCTTCCAGTACCAGTGGAATTTCGGCAACGGCCAGAGCTCCACGCAGGCGCAGCCCGGCACCATCGTGTTTCAGAGCAATCCCAACTATGGCGATACGACCTATTATGTGACGCTGCGCGCCTGGAATGATTGCGACACGGTGGAACTGACCAAACCGGTGTCCGTGGCCTCGAAGCCCAAAGCCATCTTCACACCCACACGCACTACAGGCTGCTCGCCCATGCGCGTGGAGTTCATCAACACCTCCCTGGGTATCGGCAACACCTATACCTGGATCTGGGACGATGGCACGGTCGACAACATCGGCACCCGCGACACCATGGTACATGTGTTCAACACACCGGTGCAGGATACTTTCTATGTGAAGCTCGTAGCCACCAACCAGTGCGGCAGCGACACGGCTACCTATGCCATCGTGGTGTCGCCCAACCCCATCCGCCTGCTGATGGCGGTGAACGGCACCCAGGCCAATGGCTGTGCGCCGCACACGGTGCAGTTCATCAACAATACCCTGGGCGCTACCGGCTTCCAGTGGGACTTTGGCGATGGCAACACGCTGAGCACCGTACGCAACAATGATACGGTGACGCATACCTACCTGGCTCCGGGCAACTACACCGTGCGCCTCACTGCCTTCAACGGCTGTACCGACACGACGATGTTCCTGAACATCCGCGTTTTCCCCAAACCCACCGCTGCCTTCGTGGCCAACCGCTACACGGCCTGCCTGGGCGACAGCATCCTGTTTACCAACAACTCCGCAGGCGCCACTTCGTACCTCTGGCAGTTCGGCGACGGCAACGTCTCGCAGCTGGTGAACCCGGGTCATACGTGGAGCACGCCGGGTGTTTACAATGTGAAGCTGATCGCGTACCGTCTCAACGGGCCGGGCAATGTCTGTTCCGACTCGGTGACGGTGCCGGTACAGATCGTTTCCAGCCTGCCCGGACAGATGATCGTGAGCGATTCGGTGACTACCTGCGTGCCCTTCACGGTAACCTTTACCAATGCGAACCTGCCCGCCGCGGTCGTAAACTGGAACTTCGGTGATGGCAATACCGGCACGGGCAACGTGGTAACCCATACCTACCAGAACGCGGGCACCTACGTGGCTACGCTGACCAGTCTGTCGCCCGGCGGTTGTACGTATACCGCCCAGAAGACCATCCGTGTGAATGCGCCGGCGGGAACGCTGACCTACCCCGGCGGTATCGTTTGCGGCCGCAGGCCGGTGCGTTTCGATGCTACCGTAAGCGGAACCGATACGCTGATCTGGAATTTCGGGAACGGCGTAAGTCAGACCACGGTCAACCCGAGCACCACGGTGTTCTACAGCTATCCCAACCCGGGTTTATACGTGCCTTCGGTAACACTGGCCTCCAATGCCGGCTGCCGCGTGCTGGTTCCGGGACGCGATACCATCAAGGTCGACCGGATCGTAGCGGGCTTCACCGCCAGCCAGAACCGCGTATGCGGATCGACTACGGTTACCTTCACCGATACCTCCAACGTGTTCTTCGGCATCTGCCAGGTGCGCTGGGATTTCGGCGACAACACACAGGGCGTGGGCCGCAACCCGCAGCATACCTACACGGTGGGAGGCACCTACAACATCCGACAGATCGTGATTTCGAACAGCGGCTGCTCCGACACCGTTTACCGCACACTCGACGTGGTGGTATTCGGCATTCCGCGCGCGGCCATCGAGGGCGATACGCTGGGTTGTGCCCGTGTGCCCACCACGTTCACCGCGAACGTGCAGAGCACCGATCCGATCGCGATCTACCAGTGGACCGTCAACGGCACGGTGGTGTCGTCGGTGAATCCTTTCGTCACCAATTTCACGGCAGCCGGCCAGTATGATATCCGCCTGGTGGTGGGTACCAGCAACGGCTGCTTCGATACGGCCCGTCATCGCATCCTCGTGCGTCCTTCGCCCATTGTGACGGCCAGCAACGACCGGATGATCTGTGTCGGCAGTTCGGTGCAGCTTACGGCCTTTGGTCAGAACGTGGTGCAATGGAACTGGACGCCTTCGCAGGGCTTGAGTTGTATCAACTGTCCGAACCCGGTGGCCACGCCGACACAAACCACCACCTACATCGTGGAAGGCCGCAATAGCCTTGGCTGCCCGGGCTACGACACGGTGACGATCTCGGTGCAGCAGCGCTTCCGGATGGATGTGTCGCCGAACGACAGCATCTGTATCGGCGATACGGCCTTCCTGCTGGCTTCGGGCGCTACCCGCTACGAATGGTCGCCCAATATCAACCTGAGCAGCACCACCGCTCCGAACCCGATGGCCTGGCCGACCGTAACCACACGCTACCGCGTCATCGGTTACGACGGGGTGAACTGCTTTACCGACACGGCCTTCGTAACGGTGGCGGTGGGGCTTTACCCGACGGTAAACCTCGGCCCCGATCTGGTGCTGGCTACCGGCACTAACCATCCGCTGGTGTCGGTCCTCACCAACGGCCCCATACGCACCTGGCAATGGTCGCCCGCGCGTGATCTCAGTTGCGCGAACTGTCCGGTTCCGGTGCTCAATGTGCGGAACGATGCGACGTACACGGTGATCGCTACGACGCCTTATGGTTGCAGCGCCTCCGATACCATCAACATCAAAGCCTTCTGTAAGGAAACACAGGTATACATGGCCAACGCCTTCAGTCCCGACGGCGATGGCATCAACGACCGCTTCTGGGTGCAGGGTACCGGCATTGCCCGGGTGAAGAACTTCCGCATCTTCAACCGCTGGGGGCAGCTGGTGTTCGAACGCAACAACGTGACGCCAAACGATCCGGCACAGGGCTGGGACGGCCGTGTCGGCGGTGTTCCGGCGAATCCGGATGTATTCGTCTATACCGTAGAAGTACTGTGTGAGAACGGCGTACCCTATACTTACAAAGGCAACGTAACCATCCTAAAATGAGGAGAATGAAAAAGTTTGGAACAGCACTCGCCCTCGCCGCCTGCACCCTGGCGGCAAAGGCCCAGGATATGAACTTCTCGCAGTTCTACGACCTGCCGATGCTCCGCAATCCGGCACTGGCAGGAACCTTCCGCGGCGACATCCGCGCTACCGGTGCCTTCCGCGACCAGTGGAGTTCCGTGACGACACCTTTCCGCACGATGGCGCTCGGTGCCGAAATGAAGTTCGGAATCAGCAACTCCGACAACTACCTCAGCCTCGGCACGCAGATCGTAAACGACCAGGCGGGCGACTCCAAGATGAGCCGTACGCATGTGTTGCCCGTGCTCACCTTTCATAAGTCGCTGAACGCGGAGAATGACACCTATCTCTCGGCTGGCTTCATGGGTGGTTTCGTACAGCAACGCTTCGATCCATCCGGGCTGCGCTTCGCCGACCAGTTCGTCAACGGATCCTACAGTCCGACGAATCCCACGCGGCAACGGATTCCGAGTTCCAATGTCAGCTACTTCGATGCCGGCGCCGGCGTCAGTTATAGCAGCATCGTGGGTTACGATGTGCGTTACTATGTGGGCGTGGCGCTCTTTCACTTCAATCAGCCCCGGGTAGCCTACGACCGCAACAACGACATCCGCCTCAACCAGCGCTGGATGGTGAATGCGGGGCTATCGGCGCCCACCGGCGACAAGGACCGCCTGATCCTGTATGGCGATTTCTTCCGCCAGGGTGGTCATAGCGGAGCACAGGGCGGCATCATGTATCGTCACGACCTGGTGGAGATGGAGGAAGAATACGGCGTCAGCCTCTCGCTGGGTGGCTTCTACCGCTGGAACGATGCGGTGGTGCCGGTAGTGAAGCTCGATTACTACAACCTGGGCGTTGGTCTTACCTACGACATGAACGTGAGTAAGCTGGTGAAAGCATCAACCATGCGCGGCGGTTTTGAAGTGACGGTTACCTATCGCAACTTCCTCAACATCAAAAACAGTTCAGCGCTCAAGGTGCGTTGCCCGGTGAGCCTGTAGCTATACCGGTATGAAAGGAGCGGGGGCTGTCTCAAAACGAAGAGACAGCCCCTTTTTATTCGGCTGCCTTGCGGAGACGGGTATGCGCGAACAGGATGCTCAGGGCCTTTTGTTCGTTTTGCCAGAGCGCCTTTGTATCCTGCAAACGGGCAAGGGAGGCGTTTCGCTTGCTTACCGGCCCTTGTTCAGTGGTTTTCCATATGATCGGGGTCGATGCGTTCATGACGGTCGGGGCCTCTTTCCTTCCATTGCGGATCGTAGCGAACAAACCAGGAAAGCCAGAGGCTACGTGCAAAACGCATCAGCCACGGCTGCAGCAGGATAAGAATGACCGCATTGACCCCCATCCAGTAAAAAAAGCGCCGGTCTTCAAACGAAAAGCCGATCAGCACCCACCAGGCTACCAGCGTAGCCACGCTGATGGCGACGGCCAGGGCATAGCTGACATAGCCGGTGCCATAGTAGAAACCCACTTCGATTTCCGTAGGTTGCCGGCAAACCGGGCAGTCCTTGTGCATTTGGAGGTTGCGTGAAAGTCCGATGGCTACCGGGTTCCTGAAGATCTTTCCCTGGCGGCAGCGGGGACAGTAATTTCCGAAAACGGTGGCAAGGTATCCTCGGTTCGTGGTTTCATGGGGTGCCATAGTTCTTCATTGCGGCCTTGGCCTTTTGTTCATAGATAGTGCAGCACTTGTTCCATTCCCGTGCTGCGCGAGCCTTTTACCAGGAAGCTCCACCCGGAAGGATGCTGCCGCTGCAGCCATTCGCCCGCATCGGCTGCCTGATCAAAGCTCTTGTAGGGGTGATCGATCTTCCGGAAATCACCGCCGACCAGGAGCACCTCCCGCCAGCTATGCTGTCCGATCAGTTCCACCAGGGACCGGTGTTCTTCAAGACTGTCTTCGCCAAGTTCTGCCATCGCACCCAGCACCAGCACCTTATTGTCTTCCCGGACCTGGGCGAAATTTTCGATGGCCAGTTTCATGGAACTGGGATTGGCATTGTAGGCATCAAGAATGATCCGGTTAGCGCCTTTTTGTACCAGCTGCGAACGGCTGTTGGAGGGATTGTAAGCCTCAATGGCGGTCCTGATTTTTTCTTCCGGAACACCAAAATGACTCCCAACGGCAACCGCCGCCAGAACGTTGGGCAGGTTATAGCTTCCGACCAGCCGGGTGCGGATGTTGCCGCTGAATCCTTTTGTGAAGCGCACTTCCAGGAACGGATCGGATTGCACCACCTCGCCCGCGTAGGCGGCATCCCGTGTACCGTAGGTGATCAGTTCGGTAATACCCTGGCTCATCGGATGGAGGTAATCATAATCCCACATCACAAAAGCGACTCCTCCGGCGTAGCGCAGGTGTTCAAAAAGCTCTCCTTTTCCTTTACGCACGCCTTCCACGCCTCCGAAGCCCTCGAGATGAGCTTTGCCGCAATTGGTGATCAGACCATGGGTGGGAAGGGCTACCCGGCAATAGGACGCGATCTCCTGCTGGTGGTTGGCGCCCATTTCGATCACGGCAAATTCGGCATCCGCACGAACTTTCAGCAGCGTGAGCGGAACGCCGATATGGTTGTTCAGGTTCCCCTCGGTTGTAGAAGTACGGTAGTGGGAGGACAAAACAGCATGAATCAGCTCCTTTGTGGTTGTTTTGCCGTTGGAGCCGGTAATGGCAAGGAAGGGAATGGAAAAACGGCTGCGGTGATGCCGCGCCAGTTCCTGAAGCGTGGTCAATACATCGTTCACAAGGAAGGTCTTTCCTTCCACGGCATACGCCGGTTCATCGATCACGCAATAGGCCGCTCCCTGATCCAGCGCCTGTCGCACAAATGTGTTTCCGTTGAAGTTGGGGCCTTTCAGCGCGAAAAACAGGTCGCCTGTTTTCAGTTTCCGGGTATCGGTCTGCACCGATGGATGTTGCCGGTACAGTTCGTAAAGGCGTTCGATGGAAGACATGCCGTAAAGGTACGGGCTGCCGGGAAGGCGAAACGTGATAAATGTTACCTCTGCCAAACAAGCCGGGGAGAAAATTGCCGGCAGCCGGCTGCCTGAACATTTGCCAGAAAGGCGATTGCAATACCGGCATAAAAAAAGCTGCCTCCGGATGGAAGGCAGCCCGCTCAGAATCTGTTATCCGATTAGTTTACAACGACGCGGAAGTTGTTGAAGTGAATACGTCCGTTGCTGGTAGACTGCCAGTAAGACTCGGCACCACCGCGGAAGGTTTCGAAGACGATGTTTTTGATCATACGCTGTGTATCGTTTGTGGTCCAGCGGATGCCCTGGCTGAGGATCACGATGCCGTTTACCTGGATATGAATGTATCCGTTGGCGATGCTGCCGGTGTTGCTGCGTACGGCGATCTTCACATTATGCCAGCGGCCTCTTTCGATGCTCCCGGTGGAAGGATAGGAACGTCCGAAGTCATTTCCGTATTTGGTAGGCTGATCCCGGTAGTAGATATACGGCTTCAGGTAAACACGGCCTCCCGACTTATACCACATGATACGGGCAGATCCGCCATTTCCATCCCAACCCGGGGTGCCACCGGTATAACCAGCCCCGATCAGGAAGCCGAAGCCTACTTTTCCGCCATAGCTGAAATCAAAGTTGGGATCGAACATCATATCGAAGCTCATGCTGTAGGAAGTGCCATTGGGGATGGCCATGCGTGCTACCGTTCCGCCGGTGGGTCCTACCATGTTGGCAGCCAGCGTGGTGGTGAGATTACCGTTATTGATGGCGGTGCGTGCGCCGCTCCAGTAGTTCACGCTGCGGTAATCGGTAACTGCTTGCGTGTAACCGTAAGGAAGGGTACCACGACCGGCATAGCTGACACTGAGGTTGAAAGGCGATATAGAGGTGGTAGCCGTCGTGCTCATAAGAGCGTCATTCGTCACTACGGGAGCCTCGAGCGCAACCGCTTCCTTTACAGATGGTGTGGGAGCGGCGGCTTCTGTGAGTACGTCTTTCTTGGAGCAACCGGCGAGTGCGTAGGCGGCGAACAGGATACCCGAAAAGAGGGAAACTTTGGAAGAAGAGTGTTTCATCGGACGATTAGGTTAAAAGGTGACGGTTAGGTTTTTTGCCGCTCTTATGCCGTGCGACAATGTAAAAGTAGCAGCGCCGGAAGGCTTTCATCAGCAGCTTTAGGTTAATGCCCCTATTTCGGGGTCGACTCCCGAATTATGCCCGATGACAATTGCTAATGACCGTTTTACAGATATCCTAATTTGATTATGTATTCTTTTTCCGCGTTCATTTTCACGGTCGTTTCCACCCGTCTGATCGGATGGCCGCCTTCATCTGTCTGATCGGCGGCTGTTCCGCCGCACCTTATCGTGCGAACCCATTTCAGTTGGTACGCTGCCAGCCCCGTGCTAAGTCAAGGGCACCCCGAACGGGCTGCGCTTCCGGTAGCCAGGGCTGCAACCCATGACCGGAATGACGGTTGATAGGTGAAGCCTGGTTGAAAACGGTCCTCACGCTCGTGCAGCCGCCGGAGGGGTGGGCAAGTTGCTTCCGCCAGGAGCGGCACAAAAAAGCCCCATCGCTAGACGGGGCTTTTTGAAAACTATAAATCAGAGGATCAGCGCTTCTGCTTTTTCTGGCGCCAGTAGTTACCGGTTTTGCGGCCTTTGCCTTCGGGGCTGCCCATGCGGTCCATGGCGCAACGGAAACCGATCTGGCTGCTGGCCTGCTCCTCTTCGAGGTAGCGGCGGGTGCCGGGGCTGAGCCAGTAGGCACGGTCGTTCCAGCTGCCGCCTTTGTATACACGGCTCTTGTCGGAAACCAGGGTGGTTTTGCCATATCCGTAGGCGGCATCCGACAGGGAGTCGCCATCGAGGAAGTTGATAACATTGCCGCGCTGGTAGTTGCGGCGGTCTTTCACTTCGGCATCGGTAACGGCGACCGTTTTCACGCGGCCGGTCGTATCGTTGATCTGGTATTCACCGTTCGGATCTTTGTAGAGCTTCGTGAACTTGTTTCCACGGAAGGGAGCTACATCATCGGCGTCGAGGTTGGTCATCGGGCGATAGACGTCGGCAACCCACTCGCTTACGTTGCCGGCCATGTTGTAGAGACCGAAACCATTGGGCCAGAATGACTTAACCGGAGCGGTATAGATCGCACGGTCGTTCAGGCCGCCGGCCACACCGGCATTGTCGCCCGATCCGCGCTTGAAGTTGGCCAGGAACTGACCATGCCAGCTGCCATGCTTTGTTTCGCGGAGGCCGCTGTAGTTCATGTTGGCCGTCCAGGGGTATACCTGCTTGTTGGTTACCAGTTCCTCGCCACGTTTGCCTTCCTTCTTGGAGGGACGGGGGTTATTGGCTACATAACCGTAGGCGGCATATTCCCATTCTGCTTCGAAGGGCAGGCGGTAATCGGGCTGCAGGATGCCGTCTTCCATCGTTACGTTGGTGCGGGGCTGACCCTGCGGGGTCTTCAGCGGGTTCTTTTTGCTGGTAGCGCCTTTACCAGGCGTTACGGTATGCAGACCGAGGAGATACGACTTCGTAGTGAAGTTGTTCGCGTCCTGCTGGTTGTTCGTGTGCTTTTTGTCGATATAGCCCTTCTTCATCAGCTGGGCTTCGTTTACGCGGTCGGAGCGCCAGAGGCAGAAGTCATAGGCCTGCTTCCAGCTTACCCCTACAACCGGGTAATCATTGAAGCCCGGGTGGCGGAAGTAGTATTCGACCAGGGGCTCGTTATAGCTCAGCTCGCTGCGCCAGGCCAGGGTATCCGGGAGGGCGCCGTTTATAATGGCCTGGTTTTGCGGCTGTGTGGGATCGAAAATGCGGTTCAGCCAGAAAATATATTCGCGGTAGTGTACGTTGGCTACCTCCGTGCGGTCCATATAGAAAGAGGGAACCGTTACGCGGCGGGGGATATTATCCCAGTTGCCCATTACGTCCTCTTCGGTCTGGCCCATGGTGAAGGTGCCCCCCGGAACGAACACGAGGCCGGGGCCGGTAGGCTGTTCCTTAGCCTTCGACACCTGATAGCCGCCCATGTTCTTGTCGTTATAGTTCCATCCGGTGACTTCTGAGGAAGCTTTTTTGTTTTTCCCGAACAGGCCGCCTTTACAGGACGCCAGCAACGCGGGAGCGGATAAAAGGATTACAAAATTTTTCAGCTGCATAAAGCGTTTTATTTGTCTTTCAAGAGGACACTGGTCTCTTCCGCATGGAAAGGCGCGTCTGAACCTCATTAACGCCGGTGTTCCGGAATTATTGTATCAGACGAAATGGTCTTTCCACAAGGTCTGCGAATATAGAAAGTTTGTACTAATCCGGGAAGGGATTTCGTTTTTTTGCAGAAATTACCGATTCATTACCTCATATACTACCAATGACTGCTTTGTGCCGTGCTGCCTTTCTGCTGTTGACTGTTGCCTGGACGATCTGCGGTCATGCCCAGCGCGTGTGGAAAACCAGCTCGGTGCTGTCTTCCGGCACCTGGTTCCGGGTGGCCACCGGTGATGCAGGTGTATACCGCATGGATGCGGCCTTCCTGAATAACCTGGGCCTGGGGGCGAGTATTCCCGCTACACAGCTGCGTCTCTACGGCGCAACACCGGGCATGCTCCCGGAGAGCAATGCCGCTCCCCGGGTTGACGACCTTGAAGAAATGGCCATCTGGGTCAGCGATGGGGGCGATGGTCAGATTTCGGGGTCCGACTTCGTGCTGTTTTACAGCCCCGGTCCCCACCAATGGCTGAAAGATTCGGCCAACCGCTCCTTCCAGCACCGCAAGAACCTGTATACCGACGAAGTTTATTATTTCCTGACCGTTGGCGGCACGGGGCGCCGGTTGGCCACCGCCCCGGCACTGCCGCTCTCACCGACAGTTGTCAGCAGTTTCGATGAGCGGATTTTTTATGAAAAAGACTCCGTCAACTTCCTGTCGAGCGGAAAAGACTGGTTCGGGGAGGAGTTCAGCAGCATGCCCGGACGAAGCCTTTCGCGCAATTTCACCCTCACAACGCCCAACACCCTGGCCGGCACCACCTTCCAGGTACGCACCCGCGTGGCGGCCCGCTCGGTGGGAGCGGGGAGCCGGTTTGAGCTCCTGCTGAACGGACAGGGGTTGCTGCAGGTCCCGGTACTTCCGGTCACCGGGATCTTCAACGATCTTTTTGGCCGGGAAACGGTGCAGACCGGTTTCGGACAGATGCCGGGAGGAAACAGTCTCAACCTGACGTTTAACTATGTGCCCGGAGGCTTCAATGCCCAGGGTTGGCTCGACTGGTTCGCGCTCGTGTACCGCCGGGGGCTGGCCCTGGTTCAGGGACAGCAACTGCTGTTCCGCGACTGGAGCAGCGTTGGCAGCGGAACGGCGACCTTCCGCCTGGGCGGCGCGAGCACAAACACCCAGGTATGGGACGTGACCGACCCCTTCAACCCGGTGCGGATGCCGCTGGTAGCCGGCGCGGGAGAGGCCTCGTTTACGGCAGAAACGGGAAGGCTGCGCGAGTTTGCCGCCTCCAACGGCGACTTCCCCGTGCCGGTGGCGGCCGGACGCGTGCCCAACCAAAACCTGCACGCCACCAACCCTTCTGACCTGCTCATCGTGACCCACCCGCTGTTCGAGCAGTCGGCCCGGGCCATCGCCGATTTCCACCGCACCCGCGACGGAATGCAGGTCGCCACCGTGACCACCGAGGAAATTTACCGGGAGTTTTCAGGCGGCGTTCCCGACCCGACCGCGATCCGCGACTTCACCAAAATGTACTACGACCGCTACCGCGGCAGCTGGGGCAATTCGGGCAAATACCTGCTGCTGCTCGGAAGGGCCTCCTTCGACTACCGCGACCGGGTACGGAACAACACCAATTTTGTTCCGGTCTACGAAAGCTCCATATCCCTGGATCCGCTCTCTACCTATGCTTCCGACGATTTCTTTGGCTTCCTCGACGATAACGAAGACATCAACTCCCTGCTGCTAACGAATACCCTGGATCTGGGGATCGGGCGCATCCCGGTGAAGAATGCGGCAGAGGCGGCCAACTTCGTGGAAAAGCTTCGTGCCTACCACGCGGCTCCTTCCCTCGGTCCGTGGCGGAACAATGCCACCTTTGTGGCCGATGACCAGGACCTCAACCTGCACCTCGAAGATGCCGAGCTCATGGCGGCCACCACCCGTTCGCGCGATTCGCTGCTGAATATTTCCAAGATTTACCTCGATGCCTACCGCCGCGAGGGAGGAACCGCCGACGGCAGCTACCCGCAGGCAATAGGGGCCATCAATAACAACATGCTCAATGGCACGCTGATCTGGAATTACAGTGGTCATGGCGGCGCCAGCCGCCTGGCAGAGGAAACCATCGTTGACCAGGATATTATCAATGGATGGAACAATCCGGACCGGCTGCCGCTGTTTATCACGGCTACCTGCGATTTTGCTCCTTACGACCTTCCGGGAGTCAACGCGCTGGGCGAGAACCTGCTGGTACGCCCCCGCACGGGCGCCATTGCCCTGATGACCACCAACCGGGTGGTGTTTGCCTTCAGCAACCGGGTGATCAACAATAACTACCTGCGGGTGGCGCTCGAGCCCGACGCCTCCGGCCGCTACAAAACCCTCGGCGAAGCCGTGCAGGCCGCCAAAAACCTGACCTACCAAACGAGCGGCGACATTACCAACAACCGCAAGTTTGCCCTGCTGGGCGACCCGGCCATGACCCTGGGCTTCCCGAAGCACCGTGTGCGGGCTACCCTGGTCAACGGGCAGCCCCTGGCAAGCAACGACACCCTCAGTGCCCTCGAATTTGCCGTGATCGAAGGGGAAGTGACGAGCCAGCAAGGGCAGCGGCTGGCTGATTTCAACGGCACGGTTTCGCTGACCCTTTTCGACAAGCCGCAAACGGTGCGTACCCTCGGCAACACGGCAGCCAGTCCCCCCACCAGCTTCCAGCAGCAAACCAATGCCCTGTTTCGCGGCAAGGTAACCGCTACAAACGGACGCTTTTCTTTCCGCTTCCGTATGCCACGCAACCTCAACTTCCAATACGGTGCGGGCCGTATGAGCTTCTATGCACAGGATAGTACCCGCGATGCCGCAGGCCTTTCCAGCCAGGTACTGATCGGCGGTCTGGCTCCCGGTGCGGTTGATGACCGGGAGGGCCCCCAGATCCGGGCCTTCCTGAATGATGAACGTTTCGTAAACGGCAGCGTCACCAACCAGACACCCGTGCTGCTGCTCCGTCTTTTCGATTCTTCGGGCATTAACACCGGTTCCGCCGGCATCGATCACGATCTCGTGGTGACGGTCGATGGAGACAATCGTAACTATTTCTTATTAAACGATTTTTACGAGACGGAACTCGACAGCTACCAGCGGGGTACCGTTCGTTTCCAGTTGCCTTCCTTTGAGCCGGGCCGGCATACCCTCACAATCAAGGCCTGGGATGTGGTCAATAATTCGAGCACCTACACGCTCGAATTTACCGTGGCAAAAGACGAGGAGCTGGTGCTCCAGCGCGTACTGAACTACCCGAATCCGTTTACCACACGCACCCAGTTCTGGTTCGAGCACAACAAGCCGGGCATCGACCTCCGCACCCGGGTGGAGATTTTTACCGTCAGCGGCCGGCTGATAAAAACCCTCCGGCACACAATAAATAACGACGGTAACCGTTCGAGTGACATCGAATGGGATGGCCGCGATGATTTTGGTGCTGCCGTTGGGCGGGGTGTTTACATCTATCGCCTGACCGTTGAAAGTGCCGATGGAAAGAAGGCAAAACAGCTGCAAAAGCTGGTGGTTTTGTAGGCTCTTCACATGCGAACAAAAACTTGACGTTAAACCAAAACACTCTATTTTCACACCTCTATTTACAAAACGAGTTTATGAAAGCTACTGCTTTGAAATTAACTGTTGGAGCCTTTTTCCTATGTACATATGCGGCACAGGCGCAGACTCAGAAGCTGAATGTCGTGACCAGTGCGGTTCCCTTCCTGCGTATTTCTCCCGATGCCCGCGCCGGTGGCATGGGTGATCTGGCAGTGGCAACGACTCCGGACGCCTCTTCCTCTTTTTTCAACCTGGGCAAAGTGCCCTTCAACGAGCAGCGCGGCGGTGTTAATGTAACCTACACGCCCTGGCTGAAGAATTTTGTCAACGATGTATACCTGGCTTCCGCAGCCGGATTCTATAAGCTGGATGAGAACCAGGCCATTTCCGGTTCGCTTCGCTATTTCAGCCTGGGTGATATTCAGTTCACCGACGAAAACGGCAACAACCTGGCCACCAACCGCCCGCGTGAGTTTGGTTTCGATATCGGCTACAGCCGCCGTCTCTCCCCGCGCACGGGCATCGGTGTCGGACTGAAATACATCCACTCGAACCTGGCCGGCAACTTCGTCAGCGGCGGCACACCCATCAAGCCGGGAAATGCCGTTGCAGGCGATATCGGTCTCTATCACAACCGACACAACACGGTAGGACAGGGATGGGCTTTCGGTCTGGCGCTGACCAACCTGGGTTCCAAGATTGCCTATACGAATAACGCTACGCAGAGAGATTTCATTCCTGCCAACTTCGCCATCGGTACCACCTATACGAAGGTGTTCAACGAAAGCAACAAACTGATGGTAGGTCTTGACCTTAACAAGCTCCTGGTGCCGACACCTCCGGTGTTCCAGGACGCTTCGGCAGCACCCACCGAGGCCGAGCGCCAGGTAATCATCGACGAGAACAACCGTCGCGCTACCGCTTACCGCAACAAGAGCGTGGTCGGCAGCTGGGCCTCTTCCTTCGGCGATGCGCCGGGCGGCTTCAGCGAGGAGCTACGCGAGTGGCAGGTGTCGGTAGGCGCCGAGTATACCTACAACGACCAGTTCATGGTGCGCGCCGGCTATTTCTATGAAGACAAGACCAAGGGCAACCGCCGTTACTTCACAGCCGGCCTGGGCATCCGCTACAATGTATTCGGACTTAACTTCTCTTACCTGGTGCCTTCCGGTGGTGTAAACGTCAACCAGAACCCGCTGGCCAATACCCTCCGCTTCTCCCTGGTGTTTGACCTGGGTGGCAGCGGCAGCGCGGCCAAAACAACCACCAGCGGCCAATAAGCTTCGCCTCTGAAAACAAAAGGCCTTCCTACGGAAGGCTTTTTTCGTTGCGGGCGTTTTCCTTCCACTCCGCTCTCCTTACCGCGGTAGAAGGCATCGGCGCTGTTGGGCGGGGATGCCGAAGCCCTTTTCCGTACCTTGTGAACCATTGCCAAAACCTGTGCTTTGCTGAAAGAAATCATTATTGCCATTCAATCCTACCTGGAGGCCCATGCCTTCATCCGTAAGCACCGGCTGTGGCGCTGGATTCTGCTGCCGGGGATCCTGTACATGTTGCTCTTTGCCACCGGTTTTTACTTTTACCTCCAGTCCTTCGACAGCGCCATCGGCTGGTTCAGCGAGCAAACCGGTCTTGCCGACTGGCTCCAGCGGGAGCGCAATGGCTTGCTCAACGTGCTGTTTCTGCTGGCCTGGCTTTTTCTCTGGCTGTTACTCCTCGTGTTCTATTTCTCCCTGTTCAAATATCTCTTCCTGATTGTGGGCGCTCCGGTGTTTGCCTACCTCAGTGAGAAAACGGCGGCTATCCTCGAAGGCCGCGATTTTCCGTTTTCGCTGCCCCAACTGATCAGGGATATTGTTCGCGGTGCCGGCCTTGCCGTGCGCAACGGCTTCTGGCAGTCGATTTATATGTTCAGCCTGGTCCTTCTTTCACTGATACCCCTGGCCGGATGGATCGCCCCGCTCATCGGCCTTTTTGTGGAATGTTATTACTACGGCTTCTCGATGCTCGATTACAGCCTCGAACGAAACCGGATGAGCCCTGCCCAAAGCATTACTTTCGTGGGCAATCACAAAGGTCTTGCCATCGGCAACGGCATGGTATTCTACGGGATGCACCTGATCCCCATAGTCGGATGGGTGCTCGCCCCGGCCTATGCCGTCATCGCTGCCACCCTCAGCCTGCACAAAATCAAGTCTTCATGAGCGCAACGGTCTACCTGATCCCAACCGTCCTTTCGGAAGGAGCTACCAGCTGCCTGCCATCCTACCTGCTCGACGCCGTCAAGTCCTGCTCCGTTTTTTTTGTAGAGAACGAACGCACGGCCCGTCGTTTTCTGAAAACACTCTGGAAAGAAATGGTGATCGATGACTACGCCTGGCACAACATGAAAGAGGTGACTTCCGAAGTGGAGGCAGCCTTCCGCAAAGCCGTGCAGGAGCAACAGAACATCGGCATCCTGAGCGAAGCCGGCTGCCCGGGCGTTGCGGATCCGGGCCAGGTGCTGGTTGCCCGCGCTCAGGAGTTGGGCGCTACCTTGCGGCTGCTCGTCGGTCCCAGTTCCATCCTGCTTGCGTTGATGGCCAGCGGCATGAGCGGCCAGCAGTTCCGCTTCAACGGCTACTTGCCCATCGAAGCCGGGGAGCGGGTAAAGGCCATCCGTGCACTCGAGGAAGCGTCGCGCCGGAAGCAATGCACAGAAATCTTCATAGAAACGCCCTACCGTAACAACCAGATGCTCGAACTGTTGGTCAAAACCTGTCAGCCGCAGACCCGCATTTGCGTCGCGGTGGACCTGACCGGCCCCGGTGAGCTGGTGCAGACGAAGACACCGGCCCAGTGGAAGCGGCAGCTGCCCGACCTGCACAAGCGCCCGGCTATTTTTTTGCTTTTTGCCGGAGGCTGAGCGGGGTGCTGACACCCGGCAAAAACCTGACTGCGCTTCCTCAGGCAGGGTTGGCTACAGGCCGTATTTATCGATCAGGTAGATCAGCGCGGCGATGTTCACCGCACCCAGATCGAGCTCCCGCTTGTTGACGTTTTCGAACACATCCGATACCGCATGGTGCATGTCGAAATACCGTTGTGAATCGGGTAGGAAACCGGCAACGGGCGTTTTGAGTGCGGCATTCAGAGGACCGATATCGGCGCCACCGCCGCCGCGGCGGAAGTCGCCTGCGCCGTAGGGAGCGATCAGTTCTTTCCAGCCGAGCAGCTTTTGAAACTGCACATCGTCGACACCGAAGCCAAAGCCCCGGGGTGTAAATCCGCCGGCATCGCTTTCAAGGGCGAACAGGTGTTTTTCGCCTTTGGACCGGGCTTCCTCCGCATACTTTCGCCCCCCGCGCAAACCGTTTTCCTCGTTGGCGAACAACACGATGCGGATCGTGCGTTTCGGCTGGTAGCCCAGCGCTTTAAAGGCCCGCAATACTTCGATGCAATGCACAACGCCTGCCCCATCATCGTGTGCGCCTTCGCCTGGATCCCAGCTGTCGAGGTGCCCGCCAATGGTGATGATCTCATCCGGAAACGCATGGCCGCGCAGCTCTCCGATAACGTTGTGGGCGATCGTATCCGGAAGGAAACGTCCCTGCGTGTGCAGCGTCGCAAACACCGTAAACGACTTCAGGGTACTGTCGAGCCAGTCGGCGTCCCGTAATCCTACGGCTGCCGAAGGCACCGTGCGCACGGTATCGCCCCAGGCGGTGCCGCCCGTATGGGCATGATTATCGGTGGCATGCGACATACTGCGTACGAGCGCCCCAACCGCGCCAAGCCGGGCTGCCCGAACCGGACCCTGACTGCGGTACACAGCGGCCTCGCGGTAAGCGTCGAAGGTGTGAACCGGTCGCGGGTTAAACGGGAAATTGAAAAAAACGATTTTGCCCGCCACCTGCTCTTTTTTTGCTTCGAGTTCCTCGAAGCTGCGCACGCCGATCACCTCGGCCCGCAGGGGTTTGCCGGTGCCTTTGGTATTGCCCAGTGCCAGGATGTTGAGACTGCGCTCGGTGCCGCGGCGCCCTGCACCGGGCTTCGGGCTTACCGATACCAGCAGCCGGTCTTTCCCGCCCCGCACCCAGCGCGGCACCAGGCACTGCTGCAACCATACCCGGTCGGCTCCTGCTTCCTGCAGGGCTTTTTGCCCCCATTGCTCCGCCTTGTACATCCCCGCGCTTCCACTGAGGCGTGCACCTACTCCTTTCGTCAGCGAACGCAGGTTGTCGTAGGCTTTTCCATTTTCCAGAATCTCGTCGGCCAGGCGGCGGATAAATATGGAGTCGTCACTTTGCGCGGCTGCATTAATGGCTGCGAAGAGGGCGCAGAAGAGGGTGAGGGATCGGAACATGAGATAAATGTATTGAATATCGAATATCGGATAACGAATAGCGAATATCGAAGCGCCCGTCTTACCTTAGTCGCACCATGGACAAGGCCCCCATACGAATCGGAATTGTTTGCTATCCCACCTTCGGCGGCAGCGGCGTGCTGGCTACCGAGCTCGGTAAGGCACTGGCACAGAAAGGACATCAGGTACACTTCATTACCTACCAGCAACCGGTGCGGCTCACCGGCTTTATTCCCAACATTTTTTACCACGAGGTGCAGGTGCCGACTTACCCCTTGTTTGATTACCCGCCTTACGAAACGGCGCTTGCCAGCACGATGGTGGATGTGATCAAGAACAACCACCTGCAGTTGCTCCATGTGCATTATGCCATCCCGCATGCCTCCGCCGCCTTCATGGCCCGGCAGATCCTGCTGCAGGAGGGCATTGATGTTCCGGTGATCACAACGCTGCACGGCACCGATATCACGCTGGTGGGGCGCGACAAGATGTACGCCCCTGTCGTCACGTTTTCGATCAACCAGAGTGATGCCATCACGGCCGTTTCGCAGAATCTGAAAGACGAGACCTTCCGCAACTTCCGCATCGAAAAGCCCATTCATGTGATCCACAATTTTGTGGACGTCACCCGCTTTCAGCGGAAGCCGATCGATGCTTTCCGCAAGGTGATCGCACCCAACAACGAACGGATTCTGCTACACGCTTCCAACTTCAGAAAAGTGAAGCGCGTGCAGGATGTGGTGCGCATCTTCGCCCATGTGCTCAGGGAGATTCCCGCAAAGCTGCTCTTTGTAGGCGATGGGCCGGAACGGGCTACGGCGGAGGATCTCAGCCGGCAACTTGGCGTATGCGATGAAATCCGCTTTGTAGGTAAGCAGGAACAGATGGAGGATATCCTGGCTATCGCCGACCTCTTTTTGCTGACCTCCGAGTACGAGAGCTTTGGTCTTGCCGCGCTGGAGGCAATGGCGGCAGGTGTGCCGGTGATCTCCACAAATGCCGGAGGCCTTGGTGAAATCATGGTCGATGGAAAGACGGGCTATATGGGCGATATCGGCGATATCGACACCATGAGCCGCCGGGCCGTAGAAATACTATCTGACGACGATCGCCTGCTGCAGTTCAAGCAAAACGCCGCCCGGCATGCGCAGGACTTTGACATCCACTACGTGATTCCGAAATACGAGCAACTGTACGACGATGTGTTGCGCCGCGAGCCGGCCCTGGATATGCACTAGCGACTCCGGCTACCTGGTAAAACAGAATCCCCCGCGCACGGCGGGGGATTCTGTTTTACACCGGTTGTTTTAACGGCGCAGCCAACCGCTCGGGTTGAGCTGTGTCTTTTCATTGTAGAGTAGGAAATCGACCTGGCCGCCTGTGCCGTCATCGGCGTCGGCCGTCGCACCGATTGTCTGGCCTCTTTTCACGGTTTGTCCCTTACTTACGGAGGCCGATGACAGATTGCTGTAAACAGACAGGTAGCGGCCATGGCTGATCATCACCGTGACCACATCGGCCGTATTGGACACCGCCGTTACCTCGCCGTCGAAAATGGCTTTGACAGCGCTGCCCGAGCTGGGCGTCTGGATCGTGATGCCCGGGTTGTCGAAGTCGAGTCCGCCCACCTTGCTCCGGCCGTAGGGTATACTCACCCGGCCGTTGTCGACCGGCCAGGGGAGGCTGCCACGGTTTTTCTCGAAGGTGGCGGCGAGGGCGCGTTCTTCGTTGTTATAGGTGTTGAAGACTTTTGTCTCTTCACGCGTCGGAGGCTTGGGTGCAGGCGTTGTAGGTCTGCCGGCAGCAGCATTTGCCCTGTTTTCGGCTTCTCTCCGTTTTGCTTCGGCGGCGAGACGCTCGGCTTCCCTACGCGCCGCCTCCCGGCGTTCGGCTTCGCGGCGCTCGGCCTCGCGACGGATTACAGCAGCGATCTGCAGTTTCAGCTGGTTGTCGCGCTTGCGCTTGGTGGCCAGCTGCTTCGAAAGCTCTTTCTCCTGCGACTTCAGCTGTGTGGCCACCCGGTCTTTTTCCTTTTTCTGGTCCTCCAGTTCGTTGTATTGCTCCGTCTGATTGTGCAGCGCGCGGTTCTTGTCGTTGCGCTTGGCCATCAGTTGCTGCTTACGTTCTTCAATAGCTTTTTGGGTTTCGCGGATGACGGTCAGCTGCGACTGCCGGTAAAGACGATAGCTGCGGAGATAGCGCACCCGCTTGAGGGCATCGTTAAAGCTTTCGGCGGAGAAGATAAAATTGAGATAGTCGTAGGAGTTCCGGTTTTTGTAGGCATACAATACGCTGCGGGCATACTGTTGCTTCAGTGTATCGAGCTGGCGCTGCAGTCGGTTCAATTCGAGTGTACTCAGGTAGATATCATCCGAGAGAATCCGGATCTCCTTTTCGATGCTGTTGAGCAGGCGCATCTGCACCTCCATCCGGTTCTGGATCACCGCCAGTTGTCCGAGCGTAGCCTTTGTACTTTTCTTTACCTGGTTGTATTGTGCCTGCAGTTCCCGGAGTTCCTGCTGGATAGCCTTGCGCTCGTTTTCCATACGGGCGCGGTCGGCAGCAGGCTGCGCCTGTGCCTGGTGCGCCCCGGCGGCAAGAAGGAAGGTGAACAGGAGAAGCAACAGTTTTTTCATCAGGATTGCTTTTGGCCCGGAAAGAAAACGTATCCGGCGCCGGTAATATTTTTAGTTCGGTTTGTAATTTTTGGGAATGCTGAACGGAAAGCTCACCGGAACATTAAAGTCATACTGCCGGAAATCCAGCTTTACATCCAGTTTTTTCGACTCCGAAAGATAGAGCTGGCGACGGGTTGCAAAGAGCACGCCTTTCCGGTCGTCATAGTCGGCATAGCTGAAATCCGCCGTCCGGTTCAGGGCCGGGTCAAGGTCGTCGACCTTGCTGTGGCGCAGGGTCATATTGTCTTCGTTGATGGTGAGCAGGTTACGAAACAAAGTGCCGACACTCAACAGTGTGAGCGTGCCCTGGTTGCGTCCATAGGCGATTACGCTGTCTACAAAGACGGGGTTGCCCACAATGAGGTTCTGCATGATGCTCAGGTCGAGCGGCATGTCGGTTACTTCCTGCAGGTAGGCCATACTGCGCACGCTGTAGACCTTGTTGAGCTTGTCCAGTATTTTTACGGAGTCGCGGGTGATGAGGGCGCGCAGGGCTTCGATGCCCAGCAGGGCATTGGCCGAGATCCAGATAGCGCTGTCTTTTTGCATCCGGATGGTGGCATTTACGTTATGGCTTTTGTTGGAAGCATCCCGGTAATCGACATTAACTTTGGCGGTAAAGGTGTTGTAATCAATCTTGCGTTGTGCGAGCCGTTCTTGTGCGCCGCGTATGAAAACCGTGCTGTCGTCGCGCTGCGAGGGCGTGGTAACAACCGTTTGTGTGGTGTCTTTACGGGCCAGGGCCGCACCAATTTTCCGGGTGGAGCGGCAGGCTACAGTGAGCACGGTCAGCAGCGCAAACCCTGCAATTCTCATCATCATAATCATTCTTTTCCGGTTGAGCCGAATCCGCCTTCCTGGCGGGCGCTGGCACTCAGCATGCCAGCGGGCATCCATTCGAGGCGCTCCACCCGCTGCAGCACCAGCTGTGCGATGCGTTCGCCCGGCTGTATGACCTGGGGCTGGCTGTCGAGGTTAACTAATAAGACCTTGATTTCTCCGCGGTAATCGCTGTCGATGGTTCCCGGACTGTTGAGGCAGGTGATGCCCTGTTTGAATGCAAGTCCGCTCCGCGGCCGTACCTGCGCTTCAAAACCGGCCGGAAGCTCGATGAACAGACCTGTGGGAACCAGTGCCCTTTCCAGGGGCAACAGGGTTTTCGGTTGCTCCAGGTGTGCCCGCAGGTCAAGTCCGGCGCTGCCTTCGGTGGCATAGGCCGGCAGGGGCCAGGGCGAGTCATTGCGTACAGCTACAGCTACCGGGGTCATGCTTCAAAGATAAGGTCAGGGTACCCAAAGGATGTTAAATCCGCTCCAATAATACGGTTGCATAGGCCACCACACCTTCCTTGCGTCCTACAAAGCCCATTTTTTCCGTCGTGGTTGCTTTGATCGATACATCCCGCACCGTTAGTCCGGTACGCAGGGCAATCGCCTCCTGCATTTGCGGCACGTAGGGTTTGATCTTCGGCTCCTGCAGGCAGAGGGTGGCATCGATGTTCACGATCCGGTACCCTTCCTGCTGAATCAGGCGGAAGCTTTCTTCAAGCAGCAGCTTGCTGTCGATGCCTTTGTAACGGTCATCCGTATCCGGGAAATGCACGCCGATATCACCCAGGCAGCAGGCGCCAAGAAGGGCATCGCAAAGGGCATGGAGCAACACGTCGGCATCGCTGTGACCGATCGCACCGCGTTCGTAGGGAACATGCACGCCGCCCAGCATCAGCGGACGGCCTTCGCCCAGCTGGTGGAAATCGACACCGGAACCAATTCGGAAAGACATAGCAGGAATTTCGCGCGAAGATAGGGGGCGGATGCAGGCAGCGCCTGTTGCTGGGCCGGCCGGATGAGCGGGCGGCGGTGTTTATTTTGCAGTTATTCCGTTATGAACCCTTTGCGCATGCTGCCACTTTCCTATTTCGAGGCAACCGATACGGTGGCGCTGGCCCGTCACCTCATCGGGAAAGTGCTGGTAACGAACTTTGATGGGCTCCGGACGGCGGGCCGGATCGTGGAAACCGAAGCTTACCTGGGTACCGTTGACCGTGCTTCGCATGCTTATCGCGGACGAACCAGACGAACGGAAGTAATGTTCGGGCCGGCAGGGCGGGCTTATGTGTATCTCTGCTATGGACTGCACCAGATGTTCAATATCGTGGTGCGTGAGGAGGGCGTTCCGCACGCCATCCTGGTGCGGGCGCTCGAACCGCTGGAAGGGCAGGAGACGATGTTGCGCCGGACCGGAAAGGGGGCGGTGGATACCACCCTGACCCGCGGACCCGGCAACGTAGGTAAGGCGATGGGCTTTCATACCCGGCAGTGCGGGCTGCGCCTCGACTCAGATGAGCTTTTTGTTGCCGATGACGGTTTTTGCTGGCCGGAAGCAGCCATCGGTGTATCGGCCCGTATCGGAGTGGCCTATGCCGGCGTCGACGCCGGGTTGCCTTACCGGTTTTATGTCATCGGGCACCCTTATGTCAGCGGAAAGCCCCGCTGAAATCGCATTCGGACGTTGTTTTGGCGAAAATTTCCGGAAAAAGCCCCCGGGTTTTTGTTCAATTCCCCGGTAGTTCCTAGATTTGTAGCCCTGAAATTTTATTTGTTCACGCATTTAAATGTCTATTTAAAATGCCAGTTAAAATCCGTCTGCAAAGACACGGGTCCAAGAAGCGGCCCTTCTACTTCATCGTTGTTGCCGATGCCCGTGCACCCCGCGATGGTAAGTTCATTCAGAAGTTAGGTACCTACAACCCCCAGACCTCTCCTGCTACCGTGCAGCTCGATCGCGAGCGTTCGCTGGATTGGCTGAACAAGGGTGCCCAGCCCACCGACACCGTACGTAAGATCCTGTCGAACAAAGGTGTTCTGTATCTGAAGCACTTGCTGCGTGGTGTATCCCTGGGTCTGTTCGATGAGGCAACGGCCATGGAGAAGTTCCAGCAGTGGCACACCGAGCATGAAGCGCAATTCCGCAAAAAGCAGGAAGAAGCCATGCGTCAGCGCCGGGCCATGCGGAATCCGCCCTATCAGCGTCGCGAGCGCCCCGCAGCGCCCGCAGCTTCCGCTGAAAACGCAGGTTCTGAAGGCTAATCTGCCAAAACCGCAAAAAATTAAGGCCCCGCTTCGTCGGGGCCTTTGTTTATCGTACAGTAAATGGTTTATTCGTCTATTGGTAGCTTGGAGCGCGGTAAAAGGTCCGCTCCGATCTGCCAACCGGTGCATATGCATCCAGCCAACAGACCGATACCCCAATAGACATCTATGACGGAATATTTCAAAATAGGCAAGTTCGTAGCCGCTTTCGGACTCAAGGGTGAGCTCATCCTGAAACACAGCCTGGGGAAGAAAACGACCCTGAAAGGACTGCAGGCGCTTTTCGTGGAAGAGGGAAAGGAGCGCTTCCTCCCCTGGTTTTTAGAATCGGCACGCGTGAAGGCGGAAGACGAGCTCTATGTGCAGCTGCAGGATCTGCGGACGCGCGAAGCGGCGCTCCGGCTGACCCAGAAAGAAGTGTGGATGGCTGAAGCCGATTTCCAGAAGTTCAGCGGAAAATCGGCGCCCATCAGCTTCCTCGGGTTTACCATCGTCGACGATGGCCGGGCATTGGGGCCGATCCTCGAAGTGATCGAACAGCCGCATCAGGTGCTTTGCCGGCTGGAAATGGAGGGAAAGGAAGTCCTCATTCCGCTCAATGAACACACCCTGCGCTCGGTAGACCGCAAAAAAAAGCAGGTCCATGTGGAACTGCCGGAAGGATTGCTGGATATCTACCTGAGTTGATCGCATCGCCTGCCCTGCAGGCCGTTGCCCGTCAGGCCAGGGCCGCCTGTTGATTGCCGGCACTCAGGATCACCGGAAAATGATCGGTGGCGACGCCTACCTTCTTCAGCGTATTGCGCGCCTGGATCATATGCCGCTGCTCATGTGCTACCAAAAAGCGAAGCGCATCGCCCAGCTTCAGCCGGATCATTTTGGTAATGGAGATGGGCACCCGGGCCGCGCCGAGGTCGGTACTGCCTGCCCGCCGGAGCAAATCAAGCAGTTCTTCCTGCTGCTGCTCAAACTCACGGACGACCGTTTCCACGTTAAGCCCATTTCCGAAGGTGTAGGCTTTCATCGCCTTCATCTTGTTTTTTACCTCATATACGTTCGACGGCTTCATGGTTTTTGTGAAGTAGTCGCCCCAGAAACCCGACTGGAACCAGGCGCTCTTCTGGCCCGGCTGTTCGTCCATAGCCTTGCGGAAAGCCGGCAGGTAGAAACGGCCATAGGCATTCAGGTGCTCCAGTATCTGGACAACACTCCATTCATTTTCAGAAGGCGTATAAATCAGTTTATTCTTATCTGCTTCACGGAAATAGCGTGCAGCGGTGCGGATTTGCTCCACGTCGGAGCACAGTGCCTGAAGCAGGTCTTCGCTTTTAAATTTTGCCATAGCGCAGGGTTTTTACAAATGTACCCGGGAGGGTAGTGCAAAATCTTTGCCCACGCCAGGGTTTGGGAAGGAAAAACCACAGGGAAGAGGGAAAGAATATCGGAATTTCGGATATCGAATAGCGAATGGATGAGGTTGAGGTGTCATGAATTACTGCCGTTGGATCTGGGCTTTGCTTTGCCCGGAGCTTCAGAGCCGCACAGAGCCCAATAACTTCGAAAATGTCGCGGCATCGAGAGCCAGGTAGGAAGCCAGGTATTTATGGGGAATGAGGTGGAGGAGGTGGGGACTACGCTGGAGGAAACTGCGGAATTTCTCCTCTGCCGTCGCCAATTGCTGTTCCGCCATTCGTTCGAGCACGCCTTTAAGCACGAGGGAAGTGACCCGGAGTACCATCGCCTGCAGGTGCGGAAACTGCCCCATCAGTTGCTCGAACTGGGCATGGGAGCAACGAAGAAACGAGGAGCTTGTCAGCGTCTCGAAAAAGAAGCGGGAAGGCTCCCGGGTCAGGAAAGAGTCGGCGACGCCGGAGAAAGAGTGCGGGTAGGTAAACACGATCGTCGCTTCCTTTCCGGTCGCATGCACATAGTAACTGCGTTGCACGCCCTCCAGCACAAAGTACAGATAGCGCTCGGTGCTCCCGGCAAGTGTCAGCTGGGTTTTCCGGCGGCACGAAAAAGGCTGCCAGATGGCGCTGAATGCTTCCCACTCCGTTGCCGGAAGCGGGTAAATACCTTGTACGAAATCGTGCAGCAGGGAAAGCGACATAGCGGGGATGGAGTCAAGGTAAGACATTAATGCCGGTGACAGATGCAAAAGTCAAAAGTGAGACGCCGGAATTCAGAACCCGGAATCCGGAACCCGCCCAGGTGGTCCTGTCCTTCCCAAAGCAAACCCTCGGGTGCTTGAACAGTACGTCCGGATTGTTTTTCTGACTTTTGACTTTTGAATTTTGCCTGAATGTTCTCCTGAATTTTGACATTTCCACCCCCATCCGAATCGGTACATTTGCAGGTGCTTCCAGCCACCCGCCATATCGCCCATTTCGACCTGGATGCGTTCTTCGTATCCGTAGAATTACTGAAGCAGCCCCACCTGAAAGGGAAGCCGCTGATTGTGGGCAGCGACGGTCCGCGCGGCATCGTTGCCGCTTGTTCCTACGAAGCGCGGAGGTTCGGCATCCAGAGCGCAATGCCTTCCCTCACTGCCAGGAAGCTCTGTCCGGAAGCGCTCTTTATCCGCGGCAGTCATGGCGAGTACAGTAAGTATTCGCGTATCGTTACCCAGGTCATTGCCGACTCGGTTCCGCGATATGAGAAGGCCTCCATCGACGAATTTTACATTGACCTTACGGGCATGGACCGCTTTTTTGGTGTGTCGCAGTTTACCCGTGAGCTGAGGGAGAAGATCATTCGGGAAACGGGGCTGCCCATTTCCTACGGACTGTCGGCCAATAA